>Ga0310813_10003134_pt1 | contig 10007 bp, 9 predicted proteins | sample YN3metagenome_FD_203086 | JGI IMG/M metagenome (GOLD analysis project Ga0310813, IMG submission 203086) | Soil microbial communities from experimental microcosm in Duke University, North Carolina, United States - YN3 | ecosystem: Engineered > Artificial ecosystem > Soil microcosm > Unclassified ... | reverse complement strand
CCGAGGCCGTTGCGCGACTTGCCGTCACTGAGCAACACCGAACGGCCCTGCTTCCGGTCCAGGCGGTAGATCTGGTAGTTCTCGTCGCCGCCCCGGGCCTGCGTGTAAAGGATGTCCGCCGTGCCCGGGATGAACATCCCGTTCGAGATCGGCTCGTCCGAGAACGTGATCTGCTCGCGGCGGCCGCCGGGGAAGGGGACCAGGTGGAGCTGGGCGGTCTCGGCGAAGCGGGTGGCGATCAGGACCGCGCCGTCGGGGCCGAAGTCCTCGAAGCTGGCGCTGCGGGCGCTGTGGTACTGCGCGAGCCGCTTCGTGATCTCCGGGGGCACCGCGGGAACGCCCTCGGTCGCGATCGCGGCGGGCACTCCGGGCACCGCGGGCTTCGGGGCGGCGGGCGGCGGCGCCTGCGTCGCGGGCACGGGGGCGCCGGACGACGGAGGAGGCGGCGAACTGCAGGCCGTGAGGGTCAGGAGGAGCAGAACGAATCGTTTCATGGGTACGGATTCTATCAATCGTGTATACTCCCCTCCACAACTGGTAATTCAGGAAAACACGCACGGATGAAGCTCGACCAGTCCTTTCCCCTGAAGTGGGTGCCGAAGACCCTCGACTTCGACGACTGGAAGCAGCTGGAGCCCCTCTTCGACGAGCTGGAGAAGGGCGCGACGACCCGCGACCTCAAGGCCTGGCTCCAGGACTGGAGCGAGTTTGAGAGCGCCTGGAACGAGGAATCCAGCCGCCGCTACGTCGCGATGACCTGCGACACCGAGAACGCCGAGAAGGAGAAGAAGTATCTCCATCTCGAGACGGTCATCGGCCCCCTGGCGAAGCCCCGCTGGCAGACCCTGAAGAAGCTCTACCTCGACCACCCGAAGCGCAAATCGCTGCCGAAGAACGTCTACGGCGTGATGGACCGCTTCATCGTCAACGAGTTCGAGCTCTACCGCGAGGAGAACATCGAGCTCGAGGCCAAGGACTCCGAGCTCCGGCAGAAGTACCAGAAAATCATGGGCGCCATGACGGTGACCTATGAGGACAAGGAGCAGACGCTCCAGCAGCTCGGTCGCCACCTTGAGGAGAACGACCGCGCGCGCCGGCAGGAGGTCTGGGAGCTGATCGCGAAGCGGCGGCTCCAGGATCGGGAAGCTCTCGAAGACCTCTACGACGAGATGGTGAAGCTTCGGACCCGGATCGGCCGCAACGCCGGCTTCAAGGACTACCGGGACTACACGTTCCGCGCCCGCGGCCGCTTCGACTACACCCCGAAACACTGCTTCGATTTCCACCGGGCCAACGAGAAGGCGGTCGTCCCCGCGCTGCGGCGTCGCCAGGAGCGGCGCCGGCAGAAGCTGGGCGTCGATCCGCTGCGCCCCTGGGACCTCGCGGTGGACCCCGAAGGCCGCGCGCCGCTGCGGCCCTTCAAGACCATGAAGGGCCTGATGGACGGCTGCGGACGCATCTTCAAGAAGGTCCACCCGGACTTCGCGACGATGTTCGACTTCATCCGTTCGAAGGGCTACCTCGACCTCGACAGCCGCAAGGGGAAGGCGCCGGGCGGCTATCAGACCGTCTTCGAAGTCGAGCGCACGCCCTTCATCTTCTCGAACTCCGCCGGCCTCCACGGCGACGTCGAGACGCTGCTCCACGAGGGCGGCCATTCGTTCCACTCGCTCCAGTGCCGCCACCTCGAGCCTCGCTTCAACCGCGACTACCCGACCGAGTTCGCCGAGGTCGCGTCGATGGGGATGGAACTCCTGGGGCAGCCTTACCTCGAGGAGTTCTACTCCAAGAAGGACGCCGACCGGGCGCGGGCCCATCACCTGGAGGGCCTGCTGACGACCTACGCGTGGGTGGCCACCATCGACGCCTTCCAGCACTGGGTCTACACGGACCCGGACCACTCGCGCGTGGATCGGAAGAACGCGTGGCTGGACCTGCGGCGGCGCCTGGGCGGAGTGGAGAACTGGAGCGGCTACGAGGACGCGCAGGCCTACGCCTGGCACCGGCAGTTGCATCTCTTCACGGTTCCGTTCTATTACATCGAGTACGGGATCGCGCAGACCGGAGCCCTGCAGGTCTGGCGCAACGCGAAGAAGTCGCGCAAGAACGCCATCGCGAAGTACCGCGCCGGAGAGTCGCTGGGCTGGACCCGTCCGCTGCCCGGTCTCTTCAAGGCCGCCGGCCTCAAGTTCGATTTCAGCGAAAAGACGATCGGTCCCCTGGTCAAGGCGGCCCTCGCCGATTTGGAGGAACTGGATGCCTGATCCCATCAACGCAGAGAGCGGCGTCGGCGGCCCCGGCGTGTTCGTCCCGCCCAAGCGGGCGCAGAAGGCCTATCTGAATCCGAACTTCCTCAAGAGCCGGGACGCCCGGATCATCCGGATGATGTGCGAGTACCTCGAGCCGCTCCAGCGCTTTCAGCGGCTCGACGTCCGCGAGACGATCGTGTTTTTCGGGTCGGCGCGGGCGAGGCCGCCGGTCGCGGTGAAGACGGAATACGCCGCGGCGCAGGAGGAGAAGAAGAAGTACCCGGGCAAGCTTCCCAAGCAGCTCCGCGAGAGGCTGGCGAAGCTCGAAGGCGACATGAAGCTGGCCATCTACTACGAGGAGGCGGCCGAGTTGTCGGCGCTCCTCACCCAATGGGCCAAGTCGCTCGGCCAGGGGAAGCGCTTCGTCATCTGCTCGGGCGGCGGTCCGGGCATCATGGAAGCCGCCAACCGCGGCGCCACCGAGCGGGCGGGCGGTCCGACCGTCGGCCTGGCCATCAGCCTGCCGACGGAAGAGGCCCCCAACCCCTTCATCAGCCCCGACCTCCTTTTCGAGTTCCACTACTTCTTCATGCGCAAGCTGTGGTTCGCGTACCTGGCCTGCGCGCTCGTCATCTTCCCCGGCGGCTTCGGCACGATGGACGAGCTCTTCGAGATCCTGACGCTCGTGCAGACCCGGAAGATCGGGCGCCCGCTGCCCATCGTCCTGTACGGAAAGAAGTTCTGGAGCGAGTTCCTGGATCTGAACACGCTGGTCCGCTGGGGCACCATCAGCCCCAAGGACCTGAACCTCTTCAAGATCTGCGACAGCCCCAAGGAGGCGTTCGATCACCTGAAGAAGGAACTTCAGCGTTTCTATCCCAAGCCGCAGCAGTGGAACCAGGTCAACATGTGACGTCATGGCGGACGGCGTGAACAAAGAGGTAGGAACCGTGCGCTGCTCCTGCGGCGCCAAGGTTTCCGTCGCCGCCGACGCCGTCAACCGCGAGCAGACCTGCCCGTCCTGCTCCGCGAAGTTCAAGGTCCTCTGGGCGGTGGACCCCAAGACGCGCGAAAAGATTCTGGCCCGGGTCCCCGCGAAGGGCAACGCCATCCGAATCCCGGCCGGCTCGCAGGAGCTGGTCTGCGCCTGCGGCCAGGTGCTGGTGGCCCGCAAGGACCAGGCGGGACGCCGGATGAAGTGCCCGGTCTGCGGCGGGACCATGACCCTCGAGCGCTACAAGGACCCCCTGACGATGGAGACGAAGGTCCGCCGCCAGGACAACCAGCCCCCTCCGCCCTCGAAGGGGGAGACGAGCTTCATCGCGGCGAAATCCCTGGGCCGGACGACACGGCGCCGGCGGGCCCCCGAGGGGGCCCAGGACATCCTCTGCCAGTGCGGCGAGTACCTGCGCGTGGTCGTCGAGCAACTGGACAAGAAGGTCATGTGTCCCGCCTGCGGCACGCTCATGAAGCTCGAGAAGGTCGAGGGCGGGGCGACCAAGGTCCGCCCCCGCATCGTGGGCAAGACGGAGCCGCCGGCGCCGATCGACCCCGACCAGTGGTCGATGGAGGACTTTAAGTAGATCTCCCCGTCCCGGCCCCTCCGATCGTGCTACACTCTGGGTAACCAACCGGGGGATCCAGTGCCGGAACGAGGGATGAGGGGAACTCTGTCTGCCATCGTCCTCTGCGCCGCCCTGCTCCAGGGCTGCTCGCGCAAGGAGGAGAAGCCCCTTTCCATCCCGAGCCCCGCGCCCGCCCCGTCCGCTCCCTCAGCCCTCACGGCCGCCCGCGTGACTTTGATCGACGCGCAGGACCGCCCGCTCCGCGAAGCCCGCCTCGCCTCCCTGGCGGATTCGGCATTCGACGGTCAGGGAAAGCTGCGCGAAGAAGCTGTGGCCTCCTCGCCGGACCGCCTTCGCCTCGTGGTGGAAGATCCCTTTCCGGGAGCGCCCGCGTCCGTGACGGTGTCGACGCGCCCCTCGGAGCCGCCCCTCGTGCTTGCGCTCTCCGGCCCCGCGGCGCGCCGGATCACCCGGCCGTTTCTTCTGCTCGGAGACCGCGAGGACGCCGCGGCCGGCTCCGGGCTCGTGCTCGCCGCCGCCCCCGGTGGAACGGTCGAGTTCCGCTACCGCGACGGCGCGGCCGGCAGCCTGCGCATCGGGCCCTCGGCGATCTATGAGATCCCGCTTCGTTTCGTCGTGGCCGGAACGGGACTACCGCCGGCCGCCGAAATCGAACGCGCCGTCGATTCCCGTCTCGCGCAGGCCAACGCCGTCTGGGAACCCTTCGGCCGCCGCTTCAAGCGCGGGTCGATCGCCCGCCTGGAATCGTCCGGAGGTCTTTTTCTCATCCGCGGGCGCGCGGCCGGCGCGGATGCTCAGGGACGACCCTCCCGCTGCGGGGTCCTCCTCGACGGCAAGGAGGTTTCCGTCCCGGCGAGCTGGAAGAACGACGGCGCCCCCATGACCCCCAAAGCGACGGCGCGCGCCCTGACGGACAAGATCGGGAGGACCTTCCAGGTCGATGCCTTCGACGGCCTCCTCGCGGGAGACCGCGACGCCGTCGTGCTTCGCGTCCGGCGACGGGACGGCACACCCGCGGCCGTGGAGCGGCTCGCGGAGGGCAATGACGTCTCGCAAGCCGTGACGCCGCTTCCGTCGGAAGCCGGGGGCGGCGTGGAAGCGGCGCCCGGGGGCGCGCGGCTCAGCCTGGAAGAGCTGGCGATCCTGGCGGCGGGGCGGAAGACCCCGGCCGACGGGGTGGACGTCTTCATCGTGTCCTCCCTGCGCTCATTCCAGGCGCGGCCCGCCTACAAGATCTATCCGGACGGCGTGTTTCCGGCGTCCCTCTCCGGCTCGGCGCTCGTCTCCTGGTCGATCCTCGACGGCTCGGGGAAGTTCCCCTACGGGCTGGCGCGCGTGGTGGGCGAACTGCTCCTCCCGGCGGGGTTGACGCCAGGCCCGGACGACACGCTCTTCGCCGAGCCCCTCTCGGAGGTCCCCGCGCTGACCGCGCACAAGCGGGTGACGGCGGCGACCGGTCTCAAGATTGCGGAACGCGGACGCGGGCTGACGGGCAAAAAATGACGATAAGGATTCGTGGGGCAGAATAGAGAACAAAGAATAGAGAATAGAGAACCACTCGCGTGAAACTCGATACGATGCTCGTCCTGGGCTACCTGCTGCTCATCGCCGTCATTTTCGTCGGCGTCGCGCACGGGTCGCCGCAGGAGCTCTGGTCGCCCGAGGCGCTCGTCGTCTCCTTCGGCGGCGCCGTCATCGCAACCTTCGCCGGTCTCTCAATGCAGGAGCTGCGCGAGGCCGCCCAGGCGCTGCGCATCGCCTTTACCGTCGTGATCTACGACCACGAGAAGCTGATCGCCGACTTCGTGGCCTACGCGGGCATCAGCCGGAAGGACGGCCTGCTGGGCCTCGAAAAGGTGATCAGCCAGATCGGCGACGGCTTCATGAGCCGCGCGGTGCAGATGGCGATCGACGGCGTGGAGCCCGACCTGGTGGAGGAGCGCCTGGCGGTCGAGATGGCCAGCACGGACGAGCGCCACGCGCGGACGAGGCAGACCTACGATACGCTGGCGACCTATTCGCCCGCCTTCGGCATGATCGGCACCATCATGGGCCTCGTGTTCGTGCTGAAGTCGCTCGACGATCCCAGTCAGATCGGCCCGAAGATGGGCGTGGCGCTGCTGTCGACGTTTTACGGCGTCTTCGCCTGCTACGCGATCTTCACGCCGATCGCGAAAAAGCTGGACCGCAAGCACCGGCACGAGACGCTGTACCGGCAGATGATCGTGAAGGGCATCATCTGGCTGCAGACCGGCGACTCGCCCCGCTCCATCGAGGCGAAGCTCCGGTCGTTCCTGCGCGAAAAGAGAGGATAAGGAAGGCCTCCCGATCGATGGCGAAGCTCCGGAAGCTCGTGATCGGCGCGCCCCGCAGCGGCGAGAAGGACGAAACCGAAGTCCGCTGGCTCATCTCCTACTCCGACTTCATGATGCAGCTGGTCTGCCTCTTCATCCTGCTTTATTCCGTCTCCTTCTTCGACAAGGGCCGCATGGCGCGCATCGCCGCGGCCTACCGCGCCTCCGTGGGCCTGGGCGACCTGGCGGCCCTCGAGACGAAGAGTCTGGGGGACCGGCTGGCGGTGGGCGACCGTCCGCTGCTGGGCGGGGATCTCGGCGGCGGCGACGTCCCGAAAGGCGTGCTCTTCCGCGTCGAGCCGGTTCCAGGCGGCTGGCGCCTCGCGTTCGATCAGCCCCTCTTCGATCCCGGCTCCGCGGACCTCACGGCGGCCGGCGGCGACGCGCTCGACGCGGCCGCCCGCCTGCTCCGCGCCTACGCGGGGCGGAGCGCCGTGACCGCCTTCGGCGAGGACGCGACGGACGCCGACCCGCTCCGCCTGGCCCTGGCCCGGTCCCGGGCCGCCGGCGAGCGCCTCGCGCGGGCCGGGCTGGATCCCCGCTTCGTCACGGTCGCGGGACAGCCGCAGCGGCCGGGGACCGATTCGCGGCGCGTCACTCTCGAGCTGCGGACGGAATGACATGAACACGCTCGACCGCGGCGAGAAGAAACGGCGCATCTCCCCGATCCGTCTCGGTTCGACGACGCCCGAGAAGGACGAGACCGAGGTTCGCTGGCTGATGTCCTACTCGGACTTCATGATGCAGCTGGTCTGCCTCTTCATCCTGCTCTACTCCGTGTCGGCGATCGACACGTCGAAGGCGGTCCCGATCGCCCAGGCGTGGCGCGAAGAGGTGGGCGTCGGCGAGGTGCGGGTGCCGCAGCCGGCGCCGACGATGAACAGCCCGCTGACCTTCGCGGAGCTGCCTGCGGTCTTCCATGAAGTCCAAGTCGTCGCGGGTCGCCATCCCGGGGGCAGCGCCCTCCGCGTTCTGCGGGTCAGCGACGGCTTCCGTCTCCAGTTCGTCTATGAGATGTTCGAGCGCGGCTCGGAGCGGCCGTCGAAGCAGGGCCTGGCGGCGGCGGACCTCGCGGCCCTCCTGCTGCAGCCGATCCAGAAGCGGGTCGCCTCGATCGAGGTCGTCGGCCACGCCTCCGCCGACGAAGAAAACGGGTCGGCGGTGTCGCTGGAGCGGGCCCGCGAGGCCGTGCGCTGGATCACGAGACCCGAATCCGCCTCGCGCCTGGATTCGGGGACGCTGCGGGCGTCCGGGCGCGGCGCCCACGAGCCCGCGGCGGACAACGCCGAGACCTCCGGCCGTGCCCTCAATCGACGCGTCGACTTCGTCGTCCGCCTCCGCTGACGACCACACCGTAACAATTTCCGCTGGAACGACTCGGAATCATCGGGATGATTCCGAGAAGCCTGAATCGTCATGGGTTGCTGCTGCTCGTCCTCGTGGGCGGGATGGCTCAGGCCGGCTGTATCGGCAAATGGTTCGGCGGCTCGGAACCCAAGGTCGAAGGGGCTGACGGCAGCGTCCCCCTGGCGAAGGTGGAGCGGCTCCTCGACAGCTTCGCGGAGCGCCAGGTCACCCTGGTCGCCGACGCCTGCGAGGCCGTTAAAGGCGAGACCCGCGATCCTAAGATGCGGCGGCGGGCGCATCACGTCAAGCTCGCCAATGCGAGCGCCGTGTACGACATCGTCACCCAGCCGGTCGCCCTGGGGCGGCTGGCGGACCTCTACGTCCTGGTCGAGCTCGAATATCTCGTCTGGGTGACGGAGGGCGGGGCGGAGCAGCTCTTCGGGGAGGGGGGCTCGGAGAGGCTGATCGCCGCAGTGACGGAAGCCCGCCGCGGGATGTCGCACATTGCGGACCTGGCGCTCAAGACCGACCGCCGGGCCCGCTTCGACAAGCTCATCCGCGGGTGGCGGGACCGGAACCCCGACGTCGAGTTCATCACCGGGATCCGCTTCGGCGCCCTGCCGGAGGTCGCAGGGAAGACGTTCCTGGAGAGCGCGTCGTCGTTCTTCGACGTCATCAACCCGATGGACGACACGAGCTCGTCCGTCGAGCGGGCCCGCGTCCTGGCCGACCGGGCATTCTTCTTTTCCAAACGGATCATGAAGCTCGCCGACTGGCAGACCGAGGCCGCCCTCGAGGACACGCTCTCCAAGCCCGAGGTCCGGGGAGTGCTTTCGGACGTCGAGCGCGCGGCTGCCTCCGCGGATCGGATTTCCCGCAGCGTCCAGGAACTGCCCGACCGAGTCGCCCAGGAGCGGAAGGAGTTTCTCGCCGCCTGGGACGCCCGGAGCAAGGAGATCGTCGGGCCCGTCCGGGAGCTTCGTTCGACGATCGTCGAAGCGCGCGAGCTCGCCGTGCACGCGACCGAAGCCGGCAAGGCGTTCGAGCAGACGTTCCGGGCTCTGCACGAGGTGGTCGGGAAATCCGACCCTGATCCCTCCGCGCCGCCCTCCCGGCCCTTCGACATCCGCGAGTACACGGCGGCCGCGGCGGAGATCCGCGACGCCGCGCGGGACGCGACGGGCCTGGTGGACGCCGGAAAATCCCTGGTCGATCACCTCGTCCTGAGGCTCATCGGGGTGATCGTGTTCTTCTTCGGTCTTCTGCTGGGCTACCGGATCGTGGCGACCCGTTGGGTCAAGCCGAGAAACGGTCCGCCGCGGAAGACGGAGATTCATCGCCCCGCAACGACCTGGGAGACGCGACACGGGTCGCCGACGTAAGCCGAGGCGCCTGGCACGTGTCATAATACCGTCCGGATGGCTCTTCCAATCCACGCCCGCCTGCACGTCCTCCTCGCGAGAAATGCCGAGGTTGGGGTCATCCTACGCCGGGGACCCTCGAAGGCCGTCTGTTCCATCGGCTGGGATCTGAAAACCGATCAGTTCGAGGTTGGCCAATGGCTACGAGGCCGCATTTACGAGCGCCGTTCCGATCTGTCCCCGGATGGACGGTACATGATCTACTTCGCAATGAATGGAAAGTGGGATTCGAAGACGGGAGGGTCGTGGACGGCGATTTCGCATACCCCATGGCTGAAGGCGACAGTCCTTTACTCGAAGGGGGACTGCTGGCATGGAGGCGGGCTGTTCACCGGCAAGAGATCCTATTGGCTCAATGGTGTTCGCGCCCATCGTCCAATGCTGAGTTCATCATTAATCGACCGGGACATGGACTATCGGCCGCAGGCTTCCTATGGAGGTGAAGATCCGGGGGTCTACTACTTGAGACTCCAACGGGATGGCTGGGATCTCGTCGAGAGGAAGACGACAAGCCCCCGAAGCGAGCAGACCATCTTTGAGAAGATGCTCCCGAAAGGATGGCTTCTCAGGAAGCTGGCGCATGAGCAATTGGGAGCCCCACCGGGAAAGGGGTGCTACTGGGACGAGCATGAGCTGGTGCATCCGAAATCCGGAAGGCGAATCGAGGCGCCGGATTGGGAATGGACCGAACTCCGTGGTGCTTCGTTGCTATGGGTGGAGAAAGGTCGGCTCTATCGCGCGGCACTCGGCGGTTCAGACGCCTTTCAGCGACCGGTCCTGCTCAAGGATTTCAATGAGATGAAGTTCAAGGCAATCAAGGCACCCTACTGAGGTCACGCCAAGTACCCCCAGGTCTGAAGCAGGTCCCCGTCCCTCTGCCAGCGCTCGCCGATGTCCGTCCGGTAGAACATGTTCGGGATCATGATGTTCTTCACCCGGTTGTAGGCCTCGCGCCGCGCGTCCTGCATGGTCGGGCCCGAGCCCGTGATGACGAGCGCGTACCCCGAGTTGCCCGCCAGGCGCCAATCGCCGTCTACGAGCTTCAGGTCG
>Ga0310813_10003133_pt1 | contig 10007 bp, 8 predicted proteins | sample YN3metagenome_FD_203086 | JGI IMG/M metagenome (GOLD analysis project Ga0310813, IMG submission 203086) | Soil microbial communities from experimental microcosm in Duke University, North Carolina, United States - YN3 | ecosystem: Engineered > Artificial ecosystem > Soil microcosm > Unclassified ... | reverse complement strand
AACCAACGCGAGCGCCTTGGTTCGGTCGCGTCCCTGTCCTTGCGGCTGCCACGGCATATCCGGAAAACGCCGCCGGAGCCGACCCGCTCCCTAGCTCTCGATCCCGGCCAGGAAGCCCGCCAGCACGCGGTCGAAGATCGCCGGCTGTTCGAGATTGGGAAGATGCCCGGCGCCGCTGATCTCGATCAGTCCGGCATGGGGGATCAGGGTCTTCAATTCTTCGGACAAGGCAGGCGGCGTGATGCGGTCCTCGCTGCCGTAGAGGATGAGGGTCGGGCAGGCGACGGTTGCGGCCTCGCGGCGCTGATCGGCCAGCCACACCGCGTCCGCCGCGCGGGCGTAGGCGGCGGGGTCAATCCGGCTCATGGTCTCGAAGACGGTGGCGCGGACGGCCGGATCGGCGGGCTGGGCGAGCAGGGCGTCGGCACGGCTGTCGGCGAGACCGGCCATGCCGAGTTCGGCGGAGGCCGCCAGCGAGCGTTCGCAGATGGCGCGACCTTCGGGATGGACGGCAAAGCTATCGGCCAGCACCAGGCTCGCGATCCGCTCCGGCGCGCGGGCGTGCATGGCGAGCGCGATTACCCCGCCGAGGCTGAGCCCGCAGATGTGCGCCTGAGGCGCGTCCAGCGCATCGAGCACCGCAAGCGCGGCGCTGACGAAATCGCCGCGCGGATCGCCGCTGCCGATGTCGCTGTCACCATAGCCGGGCATGTCGATCGCGATCGCCATCCGCTCGGCGCCGAACCGCTCGACCTGGCCGTCCCATGCCGTCCGGTCCGAACCGACCCCGTGCAGGAACATGAGCGGCACGCCCCCCGCCCCCCGTATGGTGCAGCCGACCCTGCCCCAAACTGTGTCGATGCTCTGTCTTTCCACGTGCCCGACTTGGCAGCATCCGCGGCGCGCGGCTAGATGCCCCGATGGCGCGGATGCGGGTCAACGGTCAGGCTTTGGAATTCGCGCTCGATCCCGCGACGCCCTTGCTATGGGCGCTGCGCGACGCGGCCAATTTGACCGGCACCAAGCAAGGCTGCGGCGGGACCGGGCAATGCGGGGCCTGCACGGTGATCGTCGATGGCGGCGCGGTGCAGAGCTGCGCGGTCACGATCGGCAGTCTCGAGGGCGCCGACATCACCACGGTCGAAGGCCTCGCCGGGCATCCGCTGACCCTGGCGCTGATCGCAGAGGATGCGATCGGCTGCGGCTTCTGCCTGCCGGGCTTCGTCTGCGCAGCGGCCGCCCTGCTTCAGCAGAATGCGCGTCCGGCGGCCGAGCAGGTGGACGCCTTGCCGACCCGCTGCGCGTGCGGTCTTCAGCCACGCCTGAAACGTGCCATCGGCCGGGCCGCGGGCGCCATGGCGGCGAGCGCCCAGCCGCCGCGGCTTGCGGAACCTGCACCGCAAACCCCACCCGAGATCGTTACGCCGCCGCGTTAATCTTGCGCTCAGCCGAAAGCGGAGAAGATGGCGTTTATCGGCTCTTTCGAGGTCACGAATATGCGGCTGTCTCTGTTCTCGCTGTTACTGCTTTCCAGTGCTGCTCCGGCGTTTGCCGATCCCATTCCCGACGAACCCGCCGAGCGGATCGAGGCTATGCAGGCCGAGCCCCCGGCGCGGGTGGAACGGGAGGCGCGGAGCCAAAGCCGTGTCGCGGATGTCGATCGGCCGGCACGCCCGGAGCGAGTGGATCGCGACTTCACGCCGTCGCCGCGGGTCGAGCGCGAGCGGCCTGCCGCCCTCGCCGAGCCCGCGCGTGACACTGCCGCGGCGGAGGCGGCCGAGCGGCGTCAGGAGCGCTGGTCTCGTTCGGCGCCCGCGGATGACGGCGGCGCGCGGCAGGATCGCGGCGAGCGCGTCCGTGGCTGGCAGGAGGGCCGGGTCGAACGCCGCGGCCGGCGGGGCGAGGTGCCGCCGTCGGCCGGCTCGCCCGTCTTCGGTTCGGCCATTCCGGGTCCCGACAGCGTCGGCCGCCCCCCGCGTGACGTGTCGCCCGGCAGCGTCACCGATCGCGACCTGCGCGACCGTGTCGCCGCCGAGGGCCTGCGCCGCGACCGGATCGAAAGCGCCCAGTGGCGGCACGACTGGCGCCGAGACCGGCGTTATGACTGGCGCCGGCACCGCGACCGTGACCGCAACCGTTTTCACCTGTCGGTCTATTTCGATCCGTTCGGCTGGCAATATCGCGATTACGACATCGGCTGGCGCCTGCCGTCCCGCTATTACAGCGCGCGCTACTGGCTGCAGGACCCCTGGGCCTATCGCCTGCCCCCGGTCGGCGGCTATTATCGCTGGGTCCGCTATTACAACGACGTGCTGCTGGTCGATGTCAGGAACGGGCGCGTGCTCGACCGGATCCAGCGCTTCTTCTGGTAGAGCGCTCGCGGCGGTTGGTCGAAGGATGCTAGGCAGGGCAGGAACCGGGACTTTTCTCGGGCCCTGACCTGCCCTCTTTTGAAAGCGCACCCTTCATGACTCACCGCCTCCTGCTGCTTGGCGGCAGCCTGCTGACCCTCGGTGCCTGCGCCACGCGGGAGGAAATGGTGGTCGCGCCGCCGCCGCCTGCCGTCGACGCGGCGGAGCCGACGCCGGCCGCCACCGCCCAGTCCGAGCATGACCGGCTGTTCGCCCTGTTCGCCAAGAGCGACGAGGACAGCCTTCGCCGCAATCCGCTGAGCGCGCTGTTCCGCGGCGACATGCGTTATGCCGACCGGCTCGGCGACAATATCAGCGATGCGTATTTCGCTGGCGAAAAGCAGGCCGCCGAACAGGAGCTCGCCGCGCTGGCCGCGATCGACCGCGCGAAGCTCAATCCGACCGACGCCATCGCATATGACGTGTTCAAGGTGACGACCGAGGACACGCTTGCCGGTTATCAGGACAATCTGCTGCGCCTGACCCGGGTGCGGCCGATGAACCACTTCTTCGGCATCCACACCTTCTACCCGACCTTTGCCAGCGGGCAGGGCGCGGCGCCGTTCAAGACGGTGCAGGATTACGAAAACAACCTGAAGCGGCACAAGGACTTCGTGGTCTATCTCGACCGCGCGATCGGCCGCTGGCGCGAGGGGATGGCGAGCGGGGTGGTCGATACCAAGCTCACCACCCGCAACATGATCGAGCAGCTCAACAGCCAGCTCAAGCAGACCCCGGCCGAGGACAATTATCTCGGGCCGATCCGCAAGTTCCCGGACGCGATCGGCGCCGAGGACCGCGCCCGCCTGACCGCGGCCTATCAGGCGTCGGTGAAGGACGAGATCCGGCCCGCGCTGACCCGCGTGCGCGATTTCCTGCGCAGCGAATATCTGCCCGCCGCCCGCGACGGGGTGGGCCTGATGTACATGAAAGGCGGGCCGGAGCTTTACCGTCACCTCGTCCGCTCGACCACCACGCTCGACATGGCGCCGGAGGAAATCCATCAGCTTGGGCTCAGCGAAGTCGCCCGCATTCGCGGCGAGATGGACAAGGTCCGCACCGAAGTCGGGTTCAAGGGTGACCTGCCCGCCTTCTTCAATCACCTGCGCACCGATCCCAAGCTCAAGCCCAAGAGCCGCGATGCGCTGACGCAGGGCTATTACGACATTGGCAAAAAGGTCGATGCCGAGCTTCCGCGCTATTTCTCGACCATGCCCAAGGCGCGGCTGGAGATCCGCCCGTACGAACCGTTCCGCGAGAAGTTCGAGGCCGGCGGCTCCTACCAGAGCGGCACCCCCGACGGCACGCGCCCGGGCGTGTTTTATTTCAACGCCTACGACCTGCCGAGCCGCACGACGCCCGGCATGACGACGCTCTACCTTCACGAGGGTTCGCCGGGGCATCATTTCCAGATCAGCCTGGCGCAGGAGAACGAGGCGCTACCGGCGTTCATGCGTTTCGGCGGAAACACGGCGTATGTCGAGGGCTGGGCGCTCTATGCCGAGACGCTGGGCTACGACATGGGCTTCTACAAGGACCCCTATCAGCGCTTCGGCACGTTGTCGGACGAGATGCTGCGCGCGATGCGGCTGGTGGTCGATACCGGCATCCATTCCAAGGGTTGGACCCGCGACCAGGCGATCAGCTACATGCTGTCGAACAGCGACATGGGCCGCACCGACGCCACCGCCGAGGTCGAGCGTTATATCGCCATTCCAAGCCAGGCGCTGGCGTACAAGCTGGGCGCGCTCACCATCCAGCGACTGCGGACCAAGGCGCAGAGCGAGCTGGGTGCGAAGTTCGACATTCGGGCGTTCCACGATCAGGTGCTCGGCACCGGCGCGTTGCCGCTGGCGGTGCTGGAGCAGAAGGTCGACCGCTGGATCGCGGCGACCAAGGCGAGCTGAGTTGCCTGCGACCTGCCGCGGCGGTTCCTCCCCGCCGCGGCCGACGACGTATTCCGGTCGGCTAGGCGGCCTCGGGCGATCGGCCGCGCAGCCGTGCCGCGAGTTCCTTGAGGCTCGGCTTCTGGCCCTGCGCGAGGAGGCTGGCGCGGTAGAGGCGGCCGAGCAGCAGCAGTTGCAGCGCGACGAACGCTGCCAGCAGCAGGCCCGAGCCGAACACTTCCCACGCCGGAATGCCGGTGCCGAGCCGCGCCAGCACGGCGAACGGCGTCCAGATCGGGACCCAGGTCATGACGGTGACCCCGATCCCCTGGCCGCCGGCGATCACCCCCTGGATGAGGATGGTGATCGGCAGCAGGATCATCAGGATGATCGGCATGAGATAGCCCTGCGCGTCGTTCATCGAATCGCTAATTGCGCCGACCGCCAGGAAGAAGACCGAAATGGCGATGTAGCCGGCGATGAAGAAATAGATCATCGTCAGGATCGTGGTCCACGAGGTCAGCGGAGCTAGGGCCGGGCGGATCATGTCGGCGATCGCGCCCTGCGTCGCGAAGGCGGCAAAAACGCCGCAGCCGATCCACACCGCGATCATGGTGAGCCCGACCGCGACGGTGCCGAGCAGCTTGCCGTACATGAGCTGCTCGGGGCTGATGGTCGCAAGCACGGTTTCGAGCAGCTTGTTCGAGCGTTCCTCGATCGTGCCCTGGAGCATCCAGCTGCCCGACAGCATCAGCGCCATCATCAGCAGATAGCAGCTGGCGAGCGGGAGGATCGAGCGGACCAGCAGGGCTTCGCGCGCGCCGCTGCCGGGGGCGGGCTGGGCGATCATCAGATTGGGTGTGACGGTCGCCACCGCCGTCGCGACGGGCGCGGGGACGCCGCTTTGCGTCAGCAGCCCTTGGCGGAGCGAGCGGGTCAGCACCTCCTGGACGGTGCCAACCAGTTGCGGGTTGGGCCGGCCGGAGGAAGCGAATTTCGCGGTGCCGGTGCGCAGGAAGCCTGCCGGGATGATGATCGCGGCGTCGAGCGGGTCGGCCTTGCTGCCCGAGGCGGGGCGCAGCAGCGTTTCCAGCCGCTGGTCGAGCGTCGCGCCAGTGAGGCTGGCGAGAGCAGGCGGCGGAGTGACCAGTTCGTAGCGGGGCTCGGGCGGCGTGAAGTCGGGCACGTCGGCGGGGATCGCCGGCTTCAGCCGTTCGAGCGCACCGGTCGCGCCGCCCTCGGCCGCGAACCGGGCGACCTCGGCGTCGGTAAAGTAGCGGTCGTTGCGCGCCCACGGCGCTGTGGCGGGGGCCGCGATCCTGTGGCGTTGGACGTAACGGGCGAGGGCGTCGAGCGAGCGGCGGTCTTCCTCAAGGCGGAGTCGGCCCGCGATCTCGCGCCCGGCGACGCCGCCATCCTGGTCGATGATCATCACCCGGTCGGCCTCGCTTTCGCCCATGAAGCGCTGGGTCAAGGGTGCGATCGAGATGGCGACGGGGAGGATCAGCAGCGTCAGCCAGAAGCTGCGCATGCGGGTGATCTGGCGGAATTCGCGCAAGGCGACGAGGAGGATATTGTTCACTTGGCGCTCTCCTCGGTTCCGACCATGTGGAGAAAGACGTCGTGCAGGCTGGCGCGGCGTTCTTCGAAACGGCGCAGCGCGATATTGTTGCCCGAGCAATGTTCGAGAAGGTCACCAGCGGACGCGCCGGGCTGGAGCGTCACTGCATAGTCCTGCCAGCCGTCGCTTGGGCTATCTTGCGGGCGGCATTCGGCGACACCCGGCACGCCGTCGAGGGAGCTGCGCGCGGTCACGAAAAGCCGCGCCGGAAGCAGCGCGCGAGCTTCGTCGAGCGTGCCTTCGAATTTCTTGGCGCCGCGGGCGAGCAGTAGCAGCCGGTCGCACAGCCGCTCCGCGTGCTGCATGACGTGGGTCGAGAAGACCACGGTTGCGCCCTTGTCCGACGCGCGGCGGATCTCGTCTTCGAGCAGGCCCTGATTGACCGGATCGAGTCCGGAGAAGGGTTCGTCGAGGATCAGCAACTGCGGGCTGTTTACCACCGCGGTCGCGAGCTGGACCTTTTGCGCCATGCCCTTGGACAGCTGGCCGACCGTCGACTTTGTATTGGCGGCAAGGCCGAAGCGGTCGAGCAGCGCCAGACCCTTGGTCCGCGCGTCGCCCGGGGTCATGCCTTTCAGGCGCCCGAAATAGACGATGGTGTCGATTGCCGACATCGTGCGGTAAAGCCCGCGTTCTTCGGGGAGGAAGCCGAGGAACGGTGCATTCTCACGCCCCGGGGGGCGGCCGAGGACCGAGATGCTGCCGCTGGTCGGGCGGATGATGTCGAGCACCATGCGCAGCGAGGTCGTCTTGCCCGCGCCATTGCCGCCGAGGAAGCCGAACACCTCGCCCGTATGGACGGCGAAGCTCAGGTCGTCGACCGCGGTGAAGTCGCCATATTTCTTGGTGACCCGGTCGAGCACCAACGCGTCGGCAGTCTGCAATCTCGTCTCCCCCATTGACGGGGAATGGAGCCGACCGATCTTTGCCGGTCAACCCGGCTTCGACCCACGCTTCGACGAACGGCAGGGCTTAATCCGCCAGCGCCTCGGCGATCAGGCGGCGGCTGTTGTCGATGCCGTAAAGCGCGATGAAGCTACCAAGGCGGGGGCCCTGGCTGGAGCCGAGCAGCGTCTCATAGGCCGCCTGGAACCACTCGCGGAGGCGCTCCTTGCCGTAATGGCGCTTGCCGATCTCGAACACCGCGTTCTGAATCTCGTCGGCGGGGGTGTCGGCCGGGAGGTCGGCGAGAAGCGTGTCGAGGTCGCGCAGGGCGGCGGCTTCGGCTTCGTTCGGGGCACGGCGCTGGAGGCCGGGCACGACGAAGTCGCGAGCGTAGGTGACCGCCAGCCCGATCAGCTCGTCGAGCTCGGGATCGGTCTCGGGCGAGGTGCCCGGCGCATAGCGCTGCACGAAGCGCCACGCGGTGTCCTTGTCGGCGACGCCGGGCAGGCTGGCGAGGTTGAGCAGCAGCCCGAAGCCGAGCGGCAGCGCCGTCGGCTCGGGCACCGCGCCGCCGTGGATGTGATGCACCGGATTGCCGAGGCGCTGCTCAACCGGCTGCTCGGGCCAGCGACCGCGAAACTGCCAATAGTCGTCGATCGCGCGCGGGATCAGGCCGAGATGGAGGTTCTTGGCCTTCTTGGGCTCGCGAAACAGATAGAATTCGAGGCTGCGCTCCCCGCCATACTTGAGCCAGTCGTCCAGCGTCAGGCCGTTGCCCTTGGACTTGGAGATCTTCTCGCCCTTTTCGTCGAGGAACATCTCGTAGTTGAAGCCTTCGGGCGGGCGGGCGCCGAGGATGCGGGCGATCTTGCCCGACTGGATGGTGGAATCGATCAGGTCCTTGCCCGCCATCTCGTAATCGACCCCGAGCGCGACCCAGCGCATCGCCCAGTCGACCTTCCATTGCAGCTTGGATAGGCCGCCGAGCGCCGATTGGGTGACCTCGCTCCCGTCCTCGTCGGTAAAGGCGATGGTGCCGGCTTCGGCGTCGATCACCCGGACCGGCACTTGCAGCACGCGGCCGGTGGTTGGCGAGATCGGCAGCACCGGCGAATAGGTCTGCCGCCGCTCTTCGCGCAGGGTCGGCAGCATCACGCCCATGATCGCGTCGAACTGCCGCAGCACCTGCCGCAGCGCGTCGTCGAAACGGCCCGAGGTGTAGGCGTCGGTCGCGCTGACGAATTCATAATCGAAGCCGAAGCGGTCGAGGAATTGGCGCAGCAGCGCATTGTTGTGATGCGCGAAGCTCTCGTGGCAGCCGAACGGATCGGGCACTTGAGTCAGCGGCTTGCCCAGCGCCGCCGTCAGCAATTCGCCGTTGGGCACATTGTCGGGCACCTTGCGCAGGCCGTCCATGTCGTCGCTGAACGCGACCAGCCGGGTCGGGACGCGGCCGCCGGTCAGCGTCTCGAAGGCGCGGCGCACCCAGGTCGTGCGCAGGACTTCGGTGAATGTCCCGATATGGGGCAGTCCCGACGGGCCGTAGCCGGTCTCGAACACGATCGCTTCGCCGTTCGGCTTGCCGTCCGGATAGCGCGCGAGCAGCTTGCGAGCTTCCTCGAACACCCAGGTCTTGTTGGCGAGGGCAGCTTGGGCGAGCGCGTCGTCGGTCATGGCCCAAGCGAATGCGTTGTTGCAGGTGCGAAGGCAAGGGGCACGCAGGCTTGGTTCAATCGGGGACGGTCTTTGGGTGGTATGTGGAACCCGCGTGGCAGGTGGAGCGATATAGCGGCGTGCAGACCACTCGAGCCATCCTCGCCGCCCTAGGCATCGTCGCCGTAATCTTCGGCATCCCCATTGTGGCGACCCTTGTCGCCGGACAATTCGGCATGTCGGTACGCCTGATCGGCTGGACCACCCTGGTCGCGATGATGGTGCTGGCGTTCCAGTCCCGCTTCCTCCTCGCCCGCATCCTTGGCGAGCGTAGGTTGGCGCCCGCGATGGCGCGCCGGACCTTCAAGCGCCGCTAAGCGCTCGGCAATCCGGCAGCGCTGCCAGTTCAGCGTTGCCCTTTCGTTCCCCTACCGCCACATGAGGGGCGGTGACGTCCGTCCTCTCCCTTCCTGCTCTTCATGCTTCCCATGCCGGAATCTGGCTGGTCGGGCCCGCTGGCGCGCGCGAAGCCGGGCGAGGCGAAGCGATCCGGGCGGTATCAGACACACCGCATATCCTTTTAAACGCCCCGCTCGCCGGGCAACGCCTCGGCTACCCCGAAGTCAGCGGGCTCGACCTTCTCGAACTGTTCGCCTTTGTCCATCCGGCGCGCTTCGTGGTTCCGACCGTGCCCGGACTGGCCGCGTTCGTCGGATTGGAAGCGCCGGCCGACGAAGCGGCGGCGGCGGGCTTGTTGCCGGCGATCGCCGGGCGCTTGCTGGCGACGCTGGCCGACGAACGCTGGGCGACACGCGAGGGCGCGTGGACCGTCAACGCGACGCTGCACCGGATCGGCTGGGGCTGGGCCGGGCTGGTCGGCCAGCGGCTGGCGCGGCCCCAGCGGGGCGAGCGGATGCTGTTCTCGCGGCTGGAGCCGTGGGAGGAAACGGCCGAGCGGCCTCCGGCACGGGTGATTCGGCTGGGCGACGGGGAAGCCGAAGCGCGGCTTGCGCAATTGACCGGCGCGGGATCGGAAACACGCGAGGGCCAGCGCGCCTTTGCCGCCGCCGCCGCCCACGCCTTTGCCCCGCGCGATCGCCGCGATGGGCCCAACGTGCTGCTGGCCGAAGCCGGCACCGGCATCGGCAAGACGCTCGGTTATCTCGCCCCCGCCTCGCTGTGGGCGGAAAAGGCGGGCGGGGCGGTGTGGGTGTCGACCTATACCAAGGCGCTTCAGCGCCAGCTTGATGCCGAGGGCGCGCGGATCGTCCCCGACGAGGCCGAGCGCAAGAAGCGCATCGTGGTGCGCAAGGGGCGCGAGAATTATCTCTGCCTGCTCAACCTCGAGGATGCGCTGCAAGGCAGTTTCTCGGGCCGCGCCGCGGTGCTGGCGCAATTGGTCGGGCGCTGGGCGGCCTACAGCAAGGACGGCGACATGGTGGGCGGCGACCTGCCGGGCTGGCTGCCGAGCCTGTTCCGGCGCGCCGGCGCGACCGCGCTGACCGATCGCCGCGGCGAATGCGTCTACGCGGGCTGCCCGCCTTACCGGAA
>Ga0310813_10003132_pt1 | contig 10008 bp, 9 predicted proteins | sample YN3metagenome_FD_203086 | JGI IMG/M metagenome (GOLD analysis project Ga0310813, IMG submission 203086) | Soil microbial communities from experimental microcosm in Duke University, North Carolina, United States - YN3 | ecosystem: Engineered > Artificial ecosystem > Soil microcosm > Unclassified ... | reverse complement strand
CGGCGAACGGAGAAAGGGTGTCGGGGAAGGCGACGTCGAACACGACGATCTTCCCTCTCGCCTCCGCGACGTGCCGCTCGAGATCGGCGAAGCTCGAGACCACGAGCACCGGTGCCGTGATGCCGCGGGCCGGCGTGCCGATGCTGCCGCCCAGCCCCAGCATGTGGAGCCGCACGCGGCGGGGTGCAATCAACTCCGCCGACTCCGCTCCCCGGACCCAATGCGGCACGGCCACCGGCTCGCCGTGCGCGTTGGCGAGTCCGTCGGTCTTCATCTTGTTCAGGATCCAGTCGATTGCCGCTTCCAGGGCGGTCGATCCGGAGATCCGGCTCCCAAACCGGTCGGACAGCTCGGCGATGCGGGCATAGGCGCTCGAATCGGCGAGCGCCGCCGCGATCAGGTGCCGCGCGTCGTCCTGGTAGCGCGCCGCGATCGACGGCGAGTCCGCGCCGACGCGCAGTGGCCGGCCCAGGAGCGCCGGGACCAGCGTTGCGAGCGCAAGGAACGTCACAGCTGCACCGCCGCCATCGTTTCCTTCACCGCGCTCGCCGACTTGGTAAGCGCCGCCTGCTCCTCCGGGGTCAGAGTGACCTGAAGAATCTGTTCCAACCCTCCGCTGCCCAGCTTACAAGGGACGCCGCAGTAGATCCCCGACAGCCCGTACTCCCCTTCCAGCCACGCGGCGCACGGCAGCACCCGCTTCTTGTCGAGCACGATCGCTTCCACCATCTGCACCGCCGCGGCCGAAGGGGCGTAGTAGGCGGACCCCGTTTTGAGGAAGGCCACGATCTCGGCGCCGCCGTTCCTCGTCCGATCGACGATCTTGTCGAGCGTCGCCCGGTCGAGCAGCTGGGTGACGGGAATGCCGGACACGGTGGTGTAGCTGATCAGCGGCACCATCGTGTCGCCGTGGCCCCCCAACACCATCGCCTGGATGTCCTCCACCGAAACGCTCAGCGCCTCGGCGAGGAAGCTGCGGTAGCGCGCCGTGTCGAGCACGCCGGCCATCCCGAGCACGCGCTCGCGCGGGAATCCGGTGACCTGCTTCGTGACCCAGCACATCACATCGAGCGGGTTGGATACGACGACCACGATCGCCTGGGGCGCTACCTGCTTGATCTGCTGCGCCACTTGCTTCACGATGTCGGCGTTGGTGCGCACCAGGTCGTCGCGGCTCATCCCGGGCTTGCGGGCGATTCCCGCGGTCACGACGAACAGCTCGCTGCCCTGGGCCGGCCCGTAGTCTTTCGCGCCCACGACCCGGGTGTCGAACCCTTCGATCGGCGCCGACTCCCACTGGTCGAGCCCCTTCCCCTGCGGCACGCCGTCCACGACGTCGACCATGACCACCGTGCGGGCCAGGCTTTTCTCGGCCAGTCGTTGAGCCACAGTCGCGCCGACGTTGCCGGCTCCGACCACCGTGATCTTCTCGAACATGAGGCAGCGCTCGCGCGTGAGAGTGGAGAAACGCCCGACGGGAAACTAAGGGCGGGGAGCGCACGTGGGCAACGCAGGGAAGCTCTGCGTTACTGCTGCGGCGCCGGGAAGAGGACCGCAGCGAGTCCTTAGCGGTGCGGCGTCGTCGCGGTGGCGGGTTTGACGGGCGGTTTCGGGCGAAATGCCGTGTCGGGAGGAGCGAAAGCGTTCAGGCGCCAGACATCGACCCGGTAGACATTGTCGTCACCCGAGAGGCGGGCCCATAATCCCGTGGCGCTCGAGTCGAACGCGACCTCGAGCAGCTTCACCCCGCCAGCCCCGACGAGCGTGACGCTGCGACGGGCTGCGGCCTTCTTCCCCGAGTCTGCCTGCGCCGGTGTTCCGAACCCGCTCGCGCCGAAATTTCCGTACAGGGCCAGCATTCCCGCGACCTTACCCGAATCGACGGCGCCACCGTTCGCGAACCGCCACGTGGTACCGCTGCGCCGCAAGGCGTACGGGCGCCGAGCAGTTACCTGGATAGCGAAAACGCTCTCGGGAGCGACGGTGGCGATGCGCTTGTCGCGCCACTGGTCGACCGGGCGCCGCGTCAGGTCGATCAGGTTCCCCCGCCACATGAAGATCGAATCCGACCCGGCGCGGCGCAGGTAACCGCTCGAGGGCTCCAATCCCTGTTTGCCGATGATGAGGCGCAGCGTCGAGCGCCCTCCACTCCAGACCTCCAGCCAATAGCCGTTGGTCGAGTCGACACCCATGCGCTCGAACGAACTGCGACTCACGGCCGCGAGATCGGGAGTCGCCGTGTCGTGGAACGCCAGAAACAGCTGGCCCACCGGCTCGGCGCCGGCCCGGAACCCGTTCACCGTCCACGTCGTACCGGCGCGCGCCAATCGCACCGTGTCGGCCCCGTGCCGGATCATCAATGAATCGGTTTGCTCCTTGCTCACCGGCGGGAGCGTCAACCGGCCGCGGACCACATCCGAACCGTGCGACAAGAGACGGGCCCCCAACCAGACGCAGATCAGGACCATCAGCGTCAGGGCGATGACCCGCAGCGCATTGGCGCTCATGCCGCCGCTCCTGAGGCCAGCGGTCGATATGCCTGGCGGGTGAGGCGGCGCCGGCGCATCAGGCGGGTCGCTCCGAACAGCACGATGCAGAGCGGGATGCCGATCAAATTGCCGTAGCGCACGGCAACCTTGACCGCCGCGTTGGGGAACACGAGCGGCGGTGGAGTCCGGTCCTTCGAGCGGATCGCGATCAGTGCGTCATCCTGTGCCAGCCAGTCGATGGCATTTTCCACGAACACGACGTTGGCCCCCTGGTTCTGGGCGAAGCGGTCACTCGCGAAGTCGTCGTTGCCGATCACGACCAAGCGGCCCTTCGGCACGTTGGGCGCGGCCGCCCCTGCCGTGGAGGGGCTCACCGCGACCGCGAGAATCCGGGTCGCGAGATTCGTGCGCGCGAAATCCTGCTGTGGTGACAGCATCGCCTGCCCCTGCAACGTGCCGGCGGCGCGGCTCGACACCAGCAGCGGCGTGACGGTGCCCCTGGTCGCGTGCGTAGTATCGATCGAGCTCGTCCAGGGGAGAAATACGCCGGTCACTTCCGCGTTCACCGTCGAGGCACGCGTCGACCCAGCCCGAATCCAGAGGGGATACGCCATCACGACTTGGCCATACTGTGACGGCATCGACACGGCTTCGTTCGCGGCGAGATCGTAGACGATGTCGGACTGAATCGATACCCCGAACGGCTGCAGCAGCGCGTTCCACGGCACTCTGCGGGCCATCGCGAACGGCTCCTGCATCGAATGGCGCATCCCGCTCGCCATCACGAGCGCGCTACCGCCGCTCGCGAGAAAGCGTCGCAGCGGCTCGAGCTGCGCCGGTGGGATCGAATCGGGGGCGTCGCTCAGGACGAGCACCTTGAGATCGGTGCCGAGGCTGGAGTCGCTGGTGAGCGAGATGTCGCGCACCGTATAACTGCGATCCAACGACGACCGCAGCGTGTTGTACCCCGAGCCCTGATCCTGCTGGGGATTGGAGGGCACTCCCACCCATCCCACGGCGGGGCGGCTCGTCCGCGTGAGATCACGGATGAACGCCGTCAGGCGGTATTCGAGGTCGCTCGTCTGCCGTATCAGCGGAATCTGCCGCACCTCGTTGGCGTACTGGACCGCCAGGCCGAGGTACCCCTCTTTCACCTGCAGCGACGATTGACCCATCACGTTGAACTGTACCGGGGGGATGCCGAGCGAGGCGGCTTCCCGGGCCGCCGTACTGTCGCCTGAGGGATCGATGACGACGAGACGCACGCGCCCGTGCCCGGAGGCACGATAGTCCCCCAGCAGGTCGTCCACGTCCCGTTTGACGTACGCCACTTCGGGCGGCAGGGCGCTCGACGCGAACAACTTGATCGTGACGAGGTCGGGGATGTGTGCGAGAAGATCCTTCGACGCGCCGGACAGCGTGAACTGGCGCCCCGGCGAAAGATCGAGCCGGCCGCCGATCCAGCGCCCGAAGAGATTCAGCATGATGAGGACGGCGACGAGCAGCGTCGTGCCGAGCCGGAGGCGTTTCAGCTCCGCGCCCCCGGGCGACAGCTTGCGGCGCATCAGCGAGAAGTAGGCGAGGCTCAGGAAGACGGCGGCGAGGGTGAGGAAGTAGATGACGTCCCTCAGGTCCACCGCGCCGCGGGCGATCTGCTGGAAGTGCGCCAGCACGCCGAACGCCGCGGCGATGGCACTGAGCTGCGCCGGCAGTCCGACGAGGATGGGATCGTATGCCACGATCACCAGCGCGAACATCACCGCGACCCCGAGAATGAACGCGGTGATCTGGTTGCGCGTGACGCTCGAGGCCCACACCCCGACCGCGGCGAACCCCGCCACCAGTAGGGCCGCGCCCACGTACTGGGCGACGAGCACGCCGACTTCCAGCCGGGCACCCAGCCACAGGCCGAGCGGGATGGCGAGCGTGAGCGCCAGCGTGATCCACAGGAACACGACCTGTCCCAGGTACTTGCCCAGGAGCAGCTCGCGCTCGGTGATCGGCTGTGCCAACACTACCTCGAGCGTTCCGGCGCGGACGTCCTCGGCGAGCGCCCGCATCGTCACGGCCGGAACGAAGACCATGAGTAACCACGGCAGCACATCGAGCATCGGTCGCAGTGTCGCCAGCCGCTCCACCTCGGTCTGCGGGAAGTAGAGGAAACCGTTCAAACCGATGAAGATGACGAGCAGGATGTAAGCGGTCGGCAGGTCGAACAGCGCTTTCACCTCCCGCCGCGCGATGATCTGGATCGCGTTCATGCGGCATCCTCCGCCGGCTTCTCCGTCGTCAGCTGGCGGAACAGTTCCTCGAGATTGCCCTGCTCCTGGTACAACTCGTACAGCGTCCACCCCTCGCGCTTCGCCAGATCGAAGATCGCGGGCCGGACGTCAGCGTCGCCCGAGACGGTGAGCAACGCCCGGACGCCCACAGTGCCCCCATCGGGTTGCACGCGGGTGACACCGGAAACGGTGCCGAGTCGCTCGAGCACCCGGTCGCCTTTCGCTTCGACGCGCACCTGGCGCGCACCCTCGGCGCGCTGGATCAGTGTATCGACCGCGCCGTCCGCGACGATCCGCCCCTTGTTGATGATCAGGAGCCGGGAACAGCTCTGCCGCACCTCGGAGAGCACATGGGTCGAGAGCAGCACGGTGCGCTCCCGGCCGAGGTCGCCGATCAGGCGGCGGATCTCGAGGCGCTGGTTCGGATCGAGCCCCTCCGTGGGCTCGTCGAGCACGAGTAGCTCGGGACGGTGCAGGATCGCCTGCGCGAGGCCAGTGCGCTGCCGGAATCCCTTGGACAGGTCGCCGATCGGCCGATAGAAGACGCTGGCGAGGCCGGTGGCTTGAACGGCTTCGTCGATCGCGCGGGCCCGGTCGGCGCCGGTGAGCTGGCGCAGCGCGGCGATGAAGTCGAGGTAATCGGACACGAGCATGTCGCCGTACAGCGGGTTGTTCTCGGGGAGGTACCCGATGCGCCGTTTTACCGCCCGCGGGTCGCTCGCTGCCGGAACGCCGTCGAATTGAATCGTCCCGGCGTCGGGGTCGAGGAACTGGGTGATCATGCGCATCGTGGTGGATTTGCCGGCGCCGTTGGGGCCCAAAAAGCCCACCACCTGGCCCCGATCCACGGTGAACGACACCTGGTCGACAGCCGTGATGCCGTCGAAGCGTTTGGCGACGTCTCGGAGTTGAAGCAGTGACATAGTCCGTGTTCAGGCTGGTTGGGTTTCCCCGGAGCGACCCGGCGAGCTCCTGCCGGGTCACGGGCGTTCTTACCCGCCGCGCGTGTGCATCTCCCGGTGCGGGTCGGCGCGCAGGCCGCTCACCCGGTACAACGGCTCCCGCTCCGGGACGGCGAGCCGCGCCTCTGCCCCCCGGTCGGTCCGTCCTTCCCAGCCGGCCGTAATCACGGCGGCCAGGGCGTCGTCCGAGGCCCCCGAGCGCAGCGGCTCGCGCAGGTCCACCCCGGATTCGGCATAGAGACAGAGCAGCCACTGGCCGTCGGCGGTGATCCGGCTGCGGTCGCAGGCTCGGCAAAAGGGGGCGGTCGTCGAGGCGATGATGCCGAATGTGGTACCGTCGGGGAGGGCGAACCGCTCCGCCGGGGCGTGGGGATCGTCTCCAGTGATCGCGGTGATCGAGCCATACCGGTGCCCCAGGCGGTCGAGCACCTCCCGTTGCGACACTACGCGATCGAGCGACCAGCGGGTCGCCCCGCCCACATCCATGTACTCGATGAAGCGGACTTCGGCGTCGCGAGCCCGGGCGAACTCGATCAGATCGCCCAGCTCGTCGTCATTGAATCCCCGCACCACGACCGTGTTGATCTTGAGGCGGTCGAATCCCGCGCCTTGCGCCGCCCCAATTCCGGCGAGCACATCGGCATGGCGGGCGGTGCGGGCGAACCGCTCCATTCGATCGGGCCGGAGGGTATCGAGGCTCACCGTGACGCGGCCCAACCCCGCCGCCTTGAGCCGGGCAGCGTGCTGGGCGAGGAGGACGCCGTTGGTCGTGAGCGCCTGGTCGGTCACCCGCCGGTTGGCGTGGATCATCCGCACCAGCTGGTCGAGGTCGTGGCGCAGCAGCGGCTCGCCGCCCGTCAGTCGGACTTTCGCGACGCCGAGACCGGCGAACACGCCGACGAGCCGGGTGATCTCCTCGAAGGTGAGGATCTGCGCGCGCGGCAGCCATTCGTACTCCGCTTCCGGCATGCAGTAGCTGCACCGCATGTTGCAGCGGTCGGTCACCGAGACCCGCAGGCTCCCGAGGGGGCGCCCGAGGCGATCGCGCACGCTGCTCGTCACGCCGGCCCCACCACCGCCGGCCGGCCCTGCGGGTCGACCCAGAGCACCGACCCGTCGGCGCGCAGCTCTTTCTTCCACACCGGCAGCCGCTGCTTCACCTGCTCGATCACGTAGCGGCACGCCGCGAACGCCTCATCCCGGTGCGGCGCGGCGGCGGCGATCCCGATGCTCGCCTCTTCCGTGGCGACGAGTCCGAGCCGGTGCCGCACGGCAATGCGTGTCGCTGGCCATCTGCGCCGTGCCTCTCCGAGGATCCATTGAACCTCCGCCATCGCCATCGCCTCGTATGCCGAATATTCGATTCCCGTGATGCCGCTGTCCTCCGGACCGTCGCGCACGGTCCCCAGGAACAGACACGTCCCGCCGAGCTCGGGTGCGGCCACCTCGGCGAGCAGTGCAGCGGGTGAGATCGGGTCTTTCGAAAGCATTCTGCGGCCTAGCCTCCGGCAAGTGGCGGCAGCAAAGCCACCTCGTCCCCGTCCGCCACGGGAGCGTCCAACCGCACGTGCCGCAGGTTCACTGCAGCGAGGGGTCGCTCGGGCAGCGCCGCAGCTCCGGGAATCTCATCACGCGCCAGGCGGACCACGTCCGCGACCGTCGCGGGTAATGCGACGGATAACTCGCGCTCCTCCGCACCCACCAGCTCCGCGTACCGTGCGAAGAACTTCAACCGAATCTGCCCCATCGCATCCTTTCCGAGATCGGATTCCGACGTCTGATGGCAAACTTCTGACGTCAGAAGTCAGACGTCAGATACCTCACTTGTCCACCGTCCCCGTCGCGATTCCCCGCCAGATCCGCGCGGCCTTGGCATCCGGATGCGCCATCCGCGACAGTTTCGCGCCCGTCACCGTCCGCTGCCCGGGCGTCACGTTGAGCGTCGTCTGCTTGCCGTCGCGTCGCACGACGACGGGGACCGGCCCCGATTTCCCGGCGTAGCGAGCCCGGAACGTGGGCCCCCAGTCCTTGTCCGGGGACACCGTAATATCGCCGACCGACACGATCGTGTCCCCGGCCTGCAGGCCTGCGAGCTGCGCCGGCCCGCCGTCTACGACGCCACCCAGCACGTTTGCCACGCCGCTGAACGACACACCGAGGAACAGCGCCGTTGTGCTGGTGCGCTGCGCAGCGATCCCCGCGAGGGGCAGGATCTGCTCGTAGGGGAGCGGATCCCGGCCGTTGATATAGTGCTGGTAGAATCCGTTGACATCGGGCATCCCGGCTTCGGTCAGCAGCGCGAGCAGGTCGGCGGTACGGAACCCCTTCCCCTGTTTGTAGAACCGCGTATACAGGTTGCGCGTGACTTCGTCGAGCGAGTGCTTGTTGTCGGTCGCGTTGCGGATCGAGATATCGAGCAATAGCCCCGTGAGCGAGCCCTTGGGATAGTACATCTGGGAGCTGTTGTCGTATGGCTCGTTGATCCACGTCGCCAGACTGCCGTCTTCCTCGCTCCACGGCTCGGGGATTTGCTCCACCTGGTCCACGTTCGACTGGGTGTTGGCGAGCCACTCCTCGTCGTTCCACAGGCCGGAGCGGAGGTCGGTGAGATCACCGTAGTAGTCGGTCACACCCTCCGACCACCACAGCAGCGGCGTGTACTGTTCCGCACGGTAATCGTAGGGCCACATTTCGGCCGGCCGGATGCGCTTCACGTTCCACATGTGAAAGAACTCGTGCGCCGTCAGGGGGCGCATGAACGAGCCAAGCGTCCCGCTGGCGTCGGCGTACATCTCGGTCGGCAGGATGTCGTATTGCGACGCGGCATGCTCCAGGCCGCCGCCGTACTGGATCGGCTCGTGGATGATGTTGAAGAAGACGGTGTACACGTCGTACGGCGCGCCCCCCATCAGCTTGTTCTGCGTCGCCGCCTGCCGCCCGATTCCATCGCGCAGATTCTTCGCCGCCGCGGGGGTGTAGTCCGCGGACGGCCAGAACCCGATCCGGATCCACTTCCCGTCCACGGAAATCGAGTCGCGGGTGAAGTGGCCGACGAACGTCACCGCGTCGGCGAGCTCGTGGTAGTCGGCCGCCTTGTAGCCGTCCCCGGAACGCGACAGCGCCGTCATCACGTCCCAACCCGCCGGCAGCGCGAAACGGACCTCCGCGGGATGCTCGAGGTGTCCCACCTGATAGAGAAACAGATTCGTGCCGAGGAACTGGCCGAAATCGGAGAGCAGGCGAGCCTGCGACAGATCGATTGAATCCGCGTAGTAATCGAACTCGATAGTGAGCGCTGCGCTGTTCGCCGTCCCGACCCGCCATGTGTCCTTGTCGAGCCGGTCCCAGAAGAGCGCCTTCCCGGACGGATCGTGGACGGCGAAGTGTCGCACGTAGCGGGCGTAGTTCTGGATCTCGTAGTTGCCGGGACTCCACGCCGGGAGGGATACGAGCAGCGTGTCGAGCCCGGTCGTCGGGAAGTCGGTCTTCACGTGGAACAGATGACCCGTCGCGGACGCAATCGAGACCTCGTATCGCACCGCTTGCGCACCGGCTGCTGGGGGGAGAAACAGCGGAATGACGGCCGAGACGGACCATCGAGACAAGCGCATGAAATCCCTCAGGTTGAGTGGGTGACGGCGGCAGGAAGAATGATACCCAGTAAACGCGACGCGGCCCCGTCCGGATGTTCGGGCGGGGCCGCGTCAAGTTGCTCTAGAACGGCGGGTTACGACGAAACATTCGCGTTATGGTCCGCGACCATCGCGCGCAACTCCTTGCTGGGCTTGAACACCGGCACGGGCCGCGCGGCCACTTCGACGGGGTCGCCGGTGCGCGGGTTGCGGGCCATCCGCGTCTTGCGTTGGCGGATCTTGAAGGTCCCAAACCCGCGTATCTCAATGTTATGCTGCTCGGCTAGGGCCGCTTTCACCGCGTCCAAAAATGAGTCGACCACCCGCGCGCAGTCCTTCTTGGAAATCAGGGGACCGGCCGTGCGGGCGATTTGTGCGGTGACCTTCTCGACTAAGTCGGCCTTCGTCATGCCGTACCCCCCGAAGGGCCCAGGGAATACCACAACCGGGGGCCCAACATACGGCGCTTAGCTATTGACTGTCAAGAGCTTGGAGGAACTCGCGGAAGTGCTGTTGGGCGTCGTGGGGGCCGGGAGACGCCTCGGGATGGTACTGGACGGCGAAAATAGGGGCTTCTCTGTGTCGGACGCCTTCTACGGTGCCGTCATTGAGGTTAAGGTGCGTGACCTCAAGTGCCTTCGCA
>Ga0310813_10003130_pt1 | contig 10015 bp, 6 predicted proteins | sample YN3metagenome_FD_203086 | JGI IMG/M metagenome (GOLD analysis project Ga0310813, IMG submission 203086) | Soil microbial communities from experimental microcosm in Duke University, North Carolina, United States - YN3 | ecosystem: Engineered > Artificial ecosystem > Soil microcosm > Unclassified ... | reverse complement strand
GTAGAACTCCTCATTCTCGGGCAGTCGCCGCCGCCACTCCGCCGCCAGGCGGCACACGCGCTGGATGATCCAGCGCGTCACCGGCACGATGACGCCCGCCTCTTCCGCGATTGCCAGGAACTTGTCCGGAGTCAGCAATCCCTCGACCGGATGCCGCCAGCGCAGCAGCGCTTCGGCTCCTACTACGCGCCCGCCACGAAGATCGACGATGGGCTGGTACAGCAGGCGGAACTCGCGCCGATCGAGAGCCACGTGCAGATCGGCTTCCAGGCTGACCAGAGTCACTGCGGCGCCTGCCATGCCGGGTGCGTACGCGACCGCGCGCAGCCGCTGCTGCTGCCTGGCGATCGAGACCGCGAGGTCGGCCTCGCGCAGCGCATCCTCGGCGCGCTGCATGCCCGAGTCGATGCAGGTGAAACCAACACGAGAGCTCACACTGAGGCGATGCTGGCGCAGCTCATAAGGCCGCTGGCATTCCTCCTGCAGACGATCGGCAATTTCCTGCGCTGCTGCGGTCGATGCCACCTCGAAGAGCAGCACGGCGAGCTGATCCGCTCCCCAGCGCGCCAGCACGTGCTCGGTCTCGGTTGCAGGCAGCGCCTGCGCGCAGCGTTGTGCGGCCTGCAGCAGCAGCTCATCACCCGCGGTGTGTCCGAGGGTATCGCTGATGAGCCTGAGCCGCTCGATATCGATCAGTGCAATGACTATGCGCTGCCGGCGGCGCGTGCGGATCTCGCGCAGTGCCCGGTCGAGCTGATCCATGAAGTAGCGCCGGTTCGGCAGGCCGGTGAATACGTCGTGATAGCGCGCGTGGTCGAAGCTCCGTTGCAGGGTCTCGCGCTGCTCGATCTCGCCGGTGAGCCGCTCGTTGACCGCATGCAGGCGTTTGCGTGTGGCAGCGAGCGTGCTGCGCGTGCGCTGCAGGCTGTGCGTCAGGTCGTAGGCACCGAAGGCCAGCGCCCACATGAGCAGCGCCACCAGTCCGACCTCTGCGGCCAGCTCCCTCGCCGGGTACCAGCCGGTGCGTGGACGGATGGTGAGCGTCAGAAATGCCGCTTCACTTCCCGGCGCTGAGCCGGGCTGACGAATGACGCCCGTGGCTGGCTGCGCGAAGGTCCCCGCCTGGGAGCTGAGGAACACCCGTGGATGCTGCGTGCTCGCATCCGATTGCGACAGCTGGAAGTCGTAACCCTCGTTGACGAGAGTTCCGAAGCGCGCCCGCGCCAGCAGCGACTCGAGATTTTCGTAACTCACCGACCAGGCGGGCGCAACTGCGGAGTTGACGCCCGCTGCCGGCGGTGCGAGCGCGGCGCGCGCTGCAACGATCCACTGGCTGCCGTAGCGCACCGGCCCGAACAATACTCCGGCACCGCGGCTGGCTTTGCTGGCGGCCCACTCCCGCGCCACCGCACCCGCAACCGCAACATCGGCCGGCGGCACATTCACGACGGCGCCATCGGTGCTCATCCAGAACACCCCGCTGCGATGCGTGCCGGCAGCGAGCGCGGCGAGCTCTGCTTCGATCAGGCTCGCATGCTGCACGACAGCCGATTGAGCGGCGCGCCGCAGCTGTTCGGAGCGCTGCTGCACGCTCAGCGTGATGAGCCGCGCACCGAGCAGCGCCACCAGCATCGCCGCCAACAACGGCAGCAGCCAGTAGCTGTGACGCCGCAGCACATCGAGCTTCATCGCGGTGCGCTCCGCTTGTCGAGGTGCACGCTGCAATTCAGCGTGATGGTGGTGCGCTTGAATCCCTCCAGGTCCTGATAGTCACCGATGAGTTGCCAATCGGTGGGGCCGAACGATTTCCCCACACCGGCGAAGCCTTCCTTGAGTGTCTTCGGAGGTCCCACCGTCTGGCCGATGAGGTTCAGGACCCGGGGCGCCACCGGTCCGTAGGCGGCGCCGATGAGCCAGCTGACCGGCGTCCCAACATAATCGAGGCGTGCCGTGCCGAGCTTCGTGCCGAGGTTACCGCCGAAGGATTGCGCATACGACACCGAGGCAAGGACCTTGGGGTCGAGCTGAAATGACAGTCCGAGCTTCGGAAGGTGCCCATGGCTCGGCTGGATGTCTATGTAGCGTTCCTCCAGCTGCACCGACAGCCAGGGCGTGAGTGCGCTGATGAAGCCGCCAGCGACGTTGCGGTATTTGAAGGCCTCGCCCCCGGTAGAGCCCGACCCCACGTGAGCCTCGGCGTACAGACTCGTCTTGATGCTGCTCTGCCCGAACTTGTAGGCGCCGTTGAACGTCCCGTTTGTCCAGTGCGAGTTGTAGATCTGCTGATACTCCACGCCGAGGCCCAACACGCTCCCGCTATCGAACTGCGTGAGCCAGGTCCCGGCGGCGCCGCCGCCACCGTGATCGCCGGTGAGACTCATGCCATTGGCGGAGAACACCAGTTTGTCCTCTGCCGCGGTTGCGAGGAGTGGGCCGCCCAGTAACAGCACAGCGAGCGCGACCGGCGCGCCGCATGCCAGCCTGCGGCGCGGCCTCATGGATTTGTCACCGTGGTCATGGGCGCCTGGCAACCGTGGTAAGAGCCGTGCCGTCCTGATCGGCGGCGGCGACGCGCGCGGCCGGCACGAAGGCGACGGTGTACAGCCGCTCATCCTCCCCCGGCAGCGCGATCGCCGAGCACGTCACCTGATACACGCGTTGCATGACGGTCACGTGCGCCTTGCGGCGGCCGCTCAGACCCGGATCCCACCAGCGCGGCTCGGGCGGGGCCTGCGGCAGTAGACGCGATATCTCGGCGTCGACCTGCGCACCCGGGAAGAGCGCCGTAGCGGGCTTGTTCCAGGCCAGCACTCGTCCCTGCGAATCGACCACCAGCGCAGCCTGCTCCGCGACATCGAGCGCCGCCCGCACACAGAAGCTGGCGGTCGTATCCTCCACGACCACCAGCGCGAGCCGCCGCCCCTTCTGCGCCAGGTGCTGCGCGCGTACTTCGCAGGTGCGCAGCCGGCCACCGATCCGCAGCACGCATGGCCGCGCGTCGCCATTGGCACCCGCTATCAGCTCCTGGACCAGCTCGGGATAGGAGAAATGCAGCACCTCGGTGAGGCTGCGCCCGATCAGAGCGCCTTCAGCGCCCTCGAATTTCGCGAGCGCGGTGCGGCTCGCAAAGCAAACCTCGCAGGTGTCGGCGTCCACCACGAACGCCGGCAGCGGCAGTTGCTCGAGCACCGCCGACCACAGCTGCTCGCCGCGCTCCGCCTCATTCAGTGCAGCGGCCACCTGATCGTGCAGACGCTCGAACACCGTGCCCAGGTATTCCGCCGCCACCGCGCAGGCGAACGTCAGGATCACGAATACTTCCAGCAGCACCACGAAGTAATCGGAGGGTGCGTAAAAACCGGCGAACGGCAGTGCGCCGCCGGCGCCCCCGCGGCCGAGCAGCTTCTCGAGCCCGGCAACGATCTCCTCGACCCACGGCGCGTACCAGCGCAGCTCCGGCGCCTCGATGGCGGCGAGCAGCGTCACGGCAACCGCCACGATTGCCGCGATGAAATACGGATGCCAGCGGGACAGGAAGATCGAGCCGACGATGGGTAGCGCGAATACCAGCAGGAGGAGCGGATTCTGCAGACCGCCGGCGTGCTGCCAGATGTAGGCTATGGCGAGCACGCCGAGCACGTGCAACGCGGTGAGCACGCGCGGAGGCCGCTGGCTGCGTTGCGCCGTGCCGCTGGCGAGTACCGTGAGCGCTACATGGATGGCGCCGAGCACCACCAGGCCCGCGGCGGTAGCAATGAAATCTATGGCCAACCCGCTGACCAGCCAGGGAACCGCCGTGGCAAACAGCAGCGCGAACACGGTCAGCAGCCACAGATCATCGAGCAGGTGGATGCGCGGATCACGCCATAACGGCCGCAGCATGAGCTGAGTGGCGTTGTTGTCGGTCATGGCTGTCGTGCCGTGCCGCGCAGCTCACCGTCAGCCACTGCGGGCGTGCCGGCGCGGAAGTTGTTGTTCTCGAGCGTGGGGTGCGCGAGCACTTTCTTGCCATCGGGCTGCTCGTAGTCGGTCACGTGCAATGCATAAGCGCGCGGCTGCAGCACCTGGTTGTTGCGCAGGATGGGTGAGTCGCCGATGACGTCGATGCCGTTGAACTGCGGCGCAATGATGGTGTTGTCCGCCGCGGTGCTCGGTCGGTGTGGATCGCCGAGCACGAAGGCCAGGCCGTAGCCGCAATTGTGCACGCGGTTGGCGCGTACCAGTACGCTGGCTGAGCTGCGTACCATGATGCCGTATGCCCCGAGGTGATCGAGCTCATTGTTGTCGATGACGGATTCGCGCGCGGTGTCGGCGATGATGCCCATGCCGGGGCCACCGCTCACATGGTTGCCGCGCACCACCGCGCCGGCACCGAGCAGGTGGACGCCGGCCTCGGAAGCGTTGGCGAACTCGTTGCGCTCGATGAGCACGGCGATGTTCGCCGCCACGATGCCGCTGCGGTCGCCGTCGAAATGATTCTCGCGCATCGTGAGAGCCGCGCCGCGCGCGTCCGGCTCGGCGCGCACCGCCCACACACCCGCATCGCGGCTGCTCGAGAAGGTGTTGCCGACGAGCACGGCGTTGCGGGTCGAGGCGGCGAAGCGCACGCCGACGCGGTTGCCGCTGAAGCGGTTGCGCTCGAACAGCACGTCGCTCGCGTTCTCTGCCACGTCGACGCCGACGTCGCAGCTCTCGATGCTGCTCGCGCGCAGGCGAAATTGCGTGGCGCGCAGCAGGATGGCGCTGCCCGGGCAGTTGCGCAGCTGCAGGCCTTCGATCGAGGTGTTGGCTCCGGCAATGTCGAGCACCGGGCCGCCGCTGAGCGCGTGGCCGTCGATCTGCGTGCCGCCCTGCTGCGCGATGATGCGCACGCCATGCGGGTTGACGAGCGGCGGCAGCGGCGTCTCGGGGGCGACACTCTTCACTTTGAGCCTGACGTCTGCGTTGCCGTTGGCTGCGGCTACGATGAACAACGCCTCGCGCAACGTGCCCGGCCCGCGGTCGGCATCGCTCGTGACCTCAACGGTAAGTGTGCCGGTCGCCTGACCCGCCGGGTGTTGCTGCCGTGTCTGGTACCACCAGCCGAGCGCCGCCAGACCGCCAAGCAGCACCAACACACCGACCGCCACTGCCATACGGACGCTAGTGCGCATGAGGTCTCCGTGCATGCCCGAGGACGAATACCGCGTGCCACGAGCGTGCCACCAGCGCCCGGCCGAAGGGCACGTCGATCGGCAGCGACAGCGCAGTGACCGCAGCCAGCGCCACACGGCGCACGGCCGGCGAGAAACGTGGCAGGTGAGGCAGCAGCCAGGTGCGGAAAGGCGCCGGGTCGACGCCGCTCATGGCGCGTAATTCGAGACCGCACTCGGCGAACAGCTGCAGATAGCTGCTGCGCGGCCGCGCGCGAAACGTGGCGCTGTCGCATTGACCGAGCGCGCACTGCGGCGCCGCCTCGAGCAGGATCAGCATCCCATCCGCGGCCAGATGCTCCACCATACGTTGCAGCGAGGCGCGCTGCCTTGCGGGGTCCACGATGTGCTGCAGCACCGTGACGCTCAACACGAGATCGAACTTGTCGCCGGCCTCGAGGGCCGCGAGGTCCTGAACGAGAAAGCGGCATTGCCCGCGCAGCGGCTGCAGGCTCGCACGGCGCCGGGCTTCGGCAATCATGGTGGGACTGTGGTCGATACCGGTGACCGATGCGCCACGTGCGGCGAGCAGCCGGCTCCAGCGGCCCACGCCGCAACCGACGTCCAGTACCCGTACACCTTCGCGCATGGGCAGCCAGCGCTGCAGCGCCAGGCGCTGGCACAGATCAATGGCCCCGTTGTAGAAGCGCGGCATGCCGAAGGAGCACACCGCTGCCAGGCCCGCGCCCTGCGCGGCAAAGCGCTGCGCGCGCTGCTCCCAGTAGCTGAGGTCGGCAGAGACGGGCAGGCTCTGCGGCTCGATCATCCCGTCCTCCGCGCCCAGGCATCCGGCGAAGCCGGATCGCGCTCGTAGTGATCCTTGTACAGCCTGCGGCCCCACAGCCGCACGGCGATGAAATTGCCGAAGCCGACCGTCATGGGCAGCAGGTGCGTGAGCGCATACAGCAGATAGAGCGGCACGATCGGCGCGACATAGGCACGCTCGGATTTCGGCACCACGGTGAAGAGTGCGATCACTCCGAGGGCAAGATAGCTGCCCACCGCGCCGATGAAGTACGAGGGGCTGGTGAGAGCGTTGCGCGGCAGCAGGTGCACGAGGAACAGGCTGTCGAAGCCGCCGATCAGGCTGAGCAGCAGCAGCAGCGCACTGAAGATCTTGACCAGATGCAACACCAGCGACAGGCCGCCGATATAGATCACGAAGTGGTAACCCGCGAAGGGCGTGCGCTTGCTGATGCGCCAGATCGCGCCGAGGCGTTCGCTGTACACCTTGAGCAGGCCGTGGTACCAGCCGACGCGCTGCGAGAACCAGCGGCCGAGAGTCCCGGGTCCCTCGGTGCTCACCACCAGCCGGCCGTCATAGTAGATGCGCTCGTCCTGGCTGAGGAGGATCACGGCGTTCTCCAGGTCCTCCGCGTAGACCGAGAGTGAGTGCTCGCGCAGCGCGCGCCACAGCGCATCGCGACGGTAAATGGAAACGCCGGAGGTGATGCTGTAGTCGGCGAGGCTCTCGCGGCCGACGCGGAAGGCGAGCGCGTACTCGAACGCCTGAAATCGTGCCAGGAACCCGTCGGGCTCGATCATGACCCGCGGACAAACCGCGGCGGCTCCAGATTGCTGGAAGTCACCGATGACCCGCTCGAGATCCGCGCTGCTGCCCCCCGCGATTCCACGGATGCGGATGTCGGGATCGACGACCATGACGGTCTCGATGTGCGGCGGCAACCGCTCCAGCAGCAGCCGCAGCGCGGCGGGCTTGCGGCGATTGACGCCATCGTCGAAGCAGCGCCAGCCATCCTGCAACAGCCGCGTCACGGTACTGTCGGTCGAGCCGTCGCTGATCAGCCAGACCCGATCGCGGTAAGCGGCAAAGGACTCGGTGAACTCATCGAGCCGATCGCCGAGATTGAACACGGAGGCGATGATCGCGTAGGGCCGCAGCGGCACCATGCGCCGAATGCCTCCGGGAAGCGATCCGACCAGGTCGATGGAGACATTACGCGTGTCGGCGGAGGGACTCGCCGTGGCGGTGTGGCGGCGGCGCACGTGCAATCGCAGAAACAGATCCAGCGCGTCGGTGTATACGATGAGATTGGCGAGCCCATAGATGAGGAGCGAGACGCTCGCCGCCTGCACATTCGCCGCCGCGAGCACGATCCAGATGGTGAGCAATGCGCACACCGCTGCAGGCGCTATCAATGTCCAGGGCCGAGCCGCTTTCATGCGCTGGCTACGATCGGTGAGGGCTGCTGCGGGAGTTTGGCCATGACCGCGGCGCGCACCTGCTCGGCATCGGCGATGTGCAGGCCGTGCATCGCCATCGGCTCGAGCGAGGAAAGAATCCACAGCAGTGAGCGCGTTCTCGAGGGCAGATGTGCGACCCTGCGCTGCAGATCGGTGAGCCGCGCCTCATAGTCGCGCTCGATGGCGAGAACCGTCGCGCTCACATCGGGATCGAGCGGCAGGATCTTCGCCGGTTGCTCCCAGGAAATCCGCGTGCCGCGGATGCGCCGCCGCTCGTGCACGGTGAACGGCTTCAGCTCCGGATCATCCGCCATGGCCGCACCCGAGAACGGGATTATGTACGGGTAGATGCCCACTTCGCAGCCCTGCTGCAGCCAGCGCCACGCGCCACGCAGCGTCGTCGCGACATCCGCAAGCCTGGCCCGCGGGGAGCTGAGGATGATATCCAGGAACGGGGTAATGCCGAGCTCGAGCGCGCTCGCCAGCGTCGGCTCGATGTTGGAGTAGATCTGCGCCTTGTTGAACTCACCCAATATCTGGTGCGAGAAGCTTTCGATGCCGAAGCCGAGCACGCGGAAGCCGGCGCGCCTCATGGCTGCGAGCCGTTCCGGTGACATCGCGTCGATGCGGTTAGTGCTGATGAACTGCAGCTCGTGCGGCAACGATCCCTTTTTCTTGGCGGCGAGGATCGCCTCGCATAGCGGCAGGATGCGGCGATCCTTGGTGAAGACGAAGATATCGTCCTGAAAGATCACGGTGCGCACCGCCGGCTGTGCCGCGACGATGCGCTCGAGCATCTGTACACAGTCATCCGCTTCGAGGCGAGCGATGCGGGCGACGCTACCCTGGGCTTCGTGGAGGAAGTTAGTGGCCGAGCAGAAGGTGCAGCCCATTGGGCAATAGTTGAGCGTGATGAGGCGCACCGAGCGGATCTCGGCGAGACGTGCCTCGCGCGCTGCCTTGCTCGGCAGCGCGCCCAGGCGATACGCCGCTTCGAGACGATCCCAATACTGCCGATACGGCATGCGCTCGTACGGAGTGCGGAACACCGCGTCACGCAGCGCCGCGGCATCGAGTGCCTGCTGGGGAAGCTTCAGTATTCGGCCATCGGCGGTGCGCTCGGCCGTTCCGACGATACCGGCCGTCGAGGCTCCCGCGCGCAGCCGCGCGACGAGCTCGAGCAGCGGCCGCTCACCTTCGCCGAGTATCACGCGATCGAACGGAGCCAGCTCGAACAGCAGCTCGGGTCGAAAGGTCGCTTCCATGCCACCGGCAATGAGCAGCGCCTTGGGCGCCATGCGCCGCGCGCGGTGTGCGAGCTCGAGGTCGAAGCGCAACGTCATGCCTGTGGTCGAGATGCCGATCACGTCCCACGCACCGGCGAGCACTTCACGCTCGAGTGCACGCTGAGGCGGTGCGCTGCAGCAGTTCGGATCGAAGACCTTGACGGTTACGCCTGCGGACTCGAGTACACCGGCGAGCCGCCACACACCGAGGGGCGGCGCGAGAAAAGTGTATTCCCCGCAATTCGGGTCGTACGGACCGACCAGTAGAATCCGTGGCGAGTGCATGCTGGAGTTCTTGCTTTTAGATTGCCGACGGCACGCATGCATTGTTGGGCTGCAACACCCTCGTCGGCAAGCGCGGCAGGTGCTGGACTCTATGCCGCAACGCAGCAGGAAGCGTGCTACCTGACATAATCAGCGCCATGACGGCCAAGCTTAAGCTTGCAGACCGCCTCGCTCGAGCTCCGGTCATGTCCGTGATGGGCTCAGGCGGCCGACAGTCACACCGAGCGTCGCAGCGATGGCGGAGCCCGCCAGCACAGCGAACTTCGCAGCGACCAGGAGCGGCGGATCATCGAATGCGAGGTTGGCGATGAAGATCGACATGGTGAAGCCGATCCCACTCAGGATGCCCAGCAGCATCAGGTGAGACCAGCGCAGGCTTGGCGGTAGCTCGGCGACTTTCAGTCTCACGGCAGCGAGCGCAGCGAGCACGATGCCCGTGGGCTTGCCGAGCACCAGTCCCAGCACGATTCCTGTACCGACCTCGAGCGGCGGGCCGGCAGAAAACTCGAGACCCTCGAGGCGCACGCCCGCATTGGCGAAGGCGAACAGCGGCATGATGCCGAAGGCGACGTACGGATGCAGCATGGCCTCGACGCGCGCTACGGGAGCCTCGGAAGAAATTGGCGGCGGGAGCGCGACATTCGCGCTGGGCGTATTGCGCCGTTTGCGCGCGCGACGCCGCGCGCTGAGCCCGAACTCGGCGGTCACCGGGGTGAGAAGCCCGAGCACCACACCGGTCAATGCCGGATGCACGCCGGAGTGCAGCATGCCGAGCCACAGCACCGCCCCGGGCAACGCATACGCGAGCGGCGAGCGCACGCCGATCGCCTGCAGCAGCAGAACCAGAGCGATACCGGCGGCAACGAGCAGGAACTGCGCGAGCGCCAGACCGCCGGAATAGAACAGCGCAATGATGAGAACGGCCGCGATGTCGTCCGCGATGGCGAGCGTCAGCAGCAGCATGCGCAACGCCATGGGCACGCGGCCCGCGAGCGACAGCACTCCGAGGGCGAAGGCGATGTCGGTAGCGGTCGGGATCGCCCAGCC
>Ga0310813_10003127_pt1 | contig 10017 bp, 8 predicted proteins | sample YN3metagenome_FD_203086 | JGI IMG/M metagenome (GOLD analysis project Ga0310813, IMG submission 203086) | Soil microbial communities from experimental microcosm in Duke University, North Carolina, United States - YN3 | ecosystem: Engineered > Artificial ecosystem > Soil microcosm > Unclassified ... | reverse complement strand
CAACGATGACGCATTCCGCTCCATAAACAGCAAGCGGGTGGACATACTCATTGTTGACCGCAACGGATGGCCGTATCTGGCTATCGAGTATCAAGGCGAAGCCCATTACATGGGAACGGCCGCTGGACGTGATGCCGTCAAAAGAGAGGCGTTGCGCAAAGCGGGCGTTCGGTACCTTGAATTCCGTGCAGGCGATACCGACGATCACATCAGGTGGCGTCTGCGAGAAGAGTTAGGAATAAAGGACGCACGCCTCGCTAAAGTTTGAAATTTCCGGGTCCGGGACGGGGAAGTGACGTTATGTCCTACCTTGATTAGTTGGTTGCGGGCTCCAAATTTCACAACACGCGGCGGCGCGGCAATTCGATAACGATAAGTCGAGCACAGGATAGCAGTGAGGGTGCCGTCGAGTTTGACAAGATTGTTGATGAGGCCGTGGCCAATTCATTCAAAGAAGGGTACGAAGTTATAAAACACCGTACCAGTGTGCACGGAAGCGCGCGCTATGACTCGGCGGCGATTATTTCATCGATGGCCGCAAGATCGGCTGATGACTTTCGGCGTGTGGAGTCCAAAGAAAAGAGAAACCGCCGACAGGGCGGCGGCCTCTCCCTGCACAGTACACTGGAGTAAGGCCCTAAAAGGCCGATGCTCAGCTACGCTAAATTGATCTGACCGCGGTTACGCCGATCGGTCGAATTAGATTTAATTGCCACTTACTCGGACGCGCCGCATAAACCCGGTCGTTTTTATTGGCTGAACTTACTTGCAAAAGCTGCCGCCAAGCTCGCGTCGGCAAAGCACCACCGAATAACGGAGCCATCGGCTGTGTGCGTGCCGTGTCCGCGCTGCGGCTTGATGCCGTGCTGAATGTGAAACTGGTACATCCCATCGAGTTTTGCTTGCGACGGCTAGCTTGGCAGGCTTTGCTTTAGTGGATAGGGGAACTGCTCCAAAAAACATTATAAAGACTGGGACCGCCCTGCTGCGATTAAACGCTTGCGTTCGCCGCTCCGCATACCCATTTAGGGCCGCGAAGGACGGACCACCAATGACCACCATCTATGGCTTCGACTCACCGCGTCCGCGCTCTCGTGGGGCCCGCATCGCGCGGATCGACGCGCTCGCCACTTTGCTCGACACCGCGCTGGTCATCCCCGGTACCGGTGTGCGCTTCGGCCTCGATGCGCTGATCGGTTTCTTTCCCGTCGTTGGCGATACAATTACCACGGCGTTGTCGCTGTTCATCGTGCACGAGGCCTACCAGCTCGGCGCGCCGGGCCGCGTCATCGTGCGCATGCTCGGCAACGTAGCCCTCGATGGTGTATTGGGCGCGGTGCCATTGGTCGGCGACGCCTTCGATGTGTTGTGGCGCGCGAATCGGCGAAACGTGCGGTTGTTGATGGATTGGCTGGAGCACGAGCGCCGGCGCTAAGCCATCTCGGCGTTTCGATCGCTTCGCCGACCTGATAAATTCAGTCGCCCAACCTTGCAGTGACGCAAGCAGCCGAGTAGCAGCTTAAACGGCCTCAAAGCAGAAGGGCCGCGGCAAAGTCATCAGCTATCGACAAACAAGACTTTCGCGGCCCTCGCTGATCTGCCGTGGTCCTTACCACCAGTGGCAGTGACGATGCCCATAACGCCACCAGCAGTGCCGATGATGGCGATAGTGATGATATCGGTAGTACTGAACTGTTGAACGAAGGTCGTTTGCATTGGCGGCCCTGCTGATTGACGCCACCGGAACGGCGCTGGCGGTAGACATTGGCGCCAAAGCGAGGAGAAGACCGCCGCAAAGTGCACCAGCCGCAAACGTCAGTTTTGTTTTGTTCATGAACCATTTCCTCCACAGTGCGCCCTTACACAGGATGCTACGCCGCGTGACATGAATTGGGATTGAGCGCAGAGGTCGGCTGCCGTTCATGTAGATGACATTGCTGTAATGCGTGTGCTGATGATGTCCGCTTTTGCGGTCGCCATTGAGGTAAAAAAGAAGATAGGTCGTTTTGCCCCGGATATGTCGGCTTTTGGCCCAAAGCAGACATCGCTGCCTAACTCTGATAGACTTTCAAAACTGGCGTCGTGCTTAACCTCACTGCGGAGGGTTACCGTGCGCCGGCGAGATTTCATCAAAGTTATTGCTGGCTCAGCAGCCGCGTGGCCGCTTAGCGCGCGTGCGCAGCAGCCGGCGATGCCGGTGGTCGGGTTTGTCAACGTTGCTTCTGCCAAGGGTTATGCGCCACTATTGTTAGCTTTTCTCAAGGGGCTGAGCGAAGCCGGTTACGTTGATGCCCGCAACATCGCGATCGAATACCGCTGGGCGGAGGGTCGAACTGATCGACTGCCGGCGATGGTGGGTGATCTAGTTCATCGTCAGGTGGCCGTGATTGCCGCGACCACAACTCCGGCGGCGCTTGCGGCAAAGGCGGCGACCAAGACGATACCCATTGTCTTCACCACAGCCGGAGATCCGGTGCAACTCGGCTTGGTCGCTAGCCTTAACCAGCCCGGCGGCAACGTCACCGGCGTGACCCAAACGAACTTGGAGATAGCGCCAAAACTGCTGCAATTGCTGCACGAGTTGGTCCCCACGGCGAGCGTCATGGCCTTACTCGTCAATCCAGCCAATCCCACTGTTGCGACCAACATACAGGAGCTGCAGGCAGCGGCTCGCACCCTTGGACTAGAACTCCATGTCCTGAATGCCAGCACCGATCGTGACTTTGATGGAGCCTTCGCAAAGCTAGCCGAACTTCGGGCGGACGGACTCGTGATCGCCGGCTCTCCATTTTTCACGAGCCGGATTAAACAGCTCGCCGCGCTCGCGCTCCGCCACGCGGTGCCAGCGATCCACGCCAATCGTGAGTTTGCCGTGGCCGGAGGTCTGCTGAGCTATGGAACGGACCCTACGGACGCATACCGCCTGGCCGGCAATTATACCGGCCGGGTTCTCAAGGGCGACAAGCCCGCCGACCTGCCGGTGCAACAGGCCAATAAAGTTGAACTGGTTATCAATCTGAAGACCGCCAAGTCACTCGGCGTCAACGTCCCGAACACACTAATCGGGCGTGCCGACGACTTGATCAAATAGTGCCGCTGATGTCCGCTTCTGGCCCATAGCCGACGTTCGCGTGTGCGCTGCACATGTCCGCTTTCAGGGTAAAGCAGACATGACCCGTTGCGGATGTCTGCTTTCACGGTCGCTTTCAGGGGTAAAACGGACATGCTGTTTTGCACTGCACATGTCCGGTACTGACCCATAGCGGACATGGGCCGTGTATTGCGGCGATGGTTTCAACCGCTAAGATGCCGTCGTCTTAGCCTTGGGCCAACAATGCGGCGGCGCGATTTCATTACGTTGGTTGGTAGTGCGGTGGCATGGCCCCTTGCGGCGCGTGCCCAGCAGTTTCGGATTGGCCACCTCGCGTTCGCGGCCCCAACCGATACCCCGCCGCCGCCGCCAGCCAATTGGGACGCGTTTGTACAAGGACTACGCGAAGCTGGATACGTGGAGGCACAGAACATCGCATTCGAACACCGATCCGCGCATGACCAGCTTGAACTTTTCCCCAAACTCGCACTTGAACTCGCAAGCCTCAACGTTGACGTCATTTTCGCCCGAGGCACTTGGGCTTTAGCAGCCGCTAAGAATGCGACTCGTACGATTCCGATCACTGGGATAGACCTCGAAATCGATCCCGTTGAAGCCGGGTTAGTAACGAGCATCGCCCGCCCCGGAGGTAATATTACTGGGATGTTCCTCGATCTTGCCGAGGTGAGCAGCAAGCATCTGCAATTTCTCAAGGAGATCATGCCAGGAACATCTCGCGTCGCCGTCCTTGCCAACACCGACATCAATGCGTCTCAACTTCGACAACTAAATCGGGTCGCTGGCTCGCTGTCGGTGGACATTCGAGCCGCGGACGTGAAAAGCGCCAGCGACCTTGATGGCGCTTTCGGTCTGGCAAAGAACTGGCACGCTGAAGCTCTTATTGTTTTGTCAAATCCGCTCAGCCTGGCATACAGGAAACAGATCGCAAATCTCGCTGAGAGGGCCCGCCTTCCCACTATATATCTCTACCGGGCACATGTGGATGCAGGAGGTCTCATCGCCTACGGGCCGGACCTTCCCGATATGTTTCGCCGTTGCGGCGGTTACGTTGGTCGGATTTTGGGAGGCACCAAGCCTGCCGACCTGCCTATCGAGCGTCCATCAAGGTTCGAGCTGGTCGTAAACCTCAAAGCGGCGAAAGTACTTGGACTTACAATTCCGCCGTCGGTACTAATCCGCGCCGATGAGATCATCGACTGAATATCTCGATGTCGGCTTTTGGCCCAATCAGACATAAGCTCGTGCACTGCACATGTCCGCTATTGGGGGTAAAGCACACATGACCGTTTGCGGATGTCCGCTTTCGCGGTCGCTAATGGGGGAAAAGCGGACATGCCGTTTTGCACTGCATATGTCCGCTAATGACCCGAAGCGGACATTGGCACCTGCCGCGCGGCAATTGAGTTTGGATCTTTTTTGTGTTCTGTTTTTCTCGGGGCGACTTCTCGGGTAGGAGCGAGAATATGCCCTGTGCCCAACAATCGCTTTTCACGGCCCTTCTTTCGATCGCGTTGAGCCTAGTCGCAGCGACGGCAAATGCCGCTGAGACTGAAATCCAGCGCGGAAAATATCTCGTAAGCGTCATCCCGTGCACTGATTGCCATACCCCGGGAACGTTTCTCGGCAGGCCCGACAAGAAGCGCTATCTCGGGGGGGCGGATGTCGGTTTCGAGGTGCCAGGTCTTGGAATTTTTTACGGTCCCAATCTGACGCCGGACAAAGACACCGGCCTTGGTAACTGGACCAAGGAAGAAATCGCAACAGCAATCACTACGGGCAAGCGACCCGATGGTCGTATTCTTGCACCGCCGATGCCCGTCGAATCTTTCAAAAATCTTAGCCACTCGGATGCGCTGGCTATTGCGGCATATCTCAAGAGCTTGCCTGCCATAAAGAACAAGGTCCCAGGTCCTTTTGGACCAAGCGAAAAACCAACTTCCTTTGTGTATCAAGTGCTACCGCCTGAAAAGTACACACCAACGGCAGTGCCCTCCGCACACAAGATGTAAGGCTTACCCCAACGCGATTTTCACGAAAGGTCGGCAATGAGACGGCGAGAGTTCATCACACTATCCGCTGGCGTGATCGCGTGGCCATTTGCGGTGCTCGCCGAGCAAAAGCGCGCGCACAGGGTTGGCATCCTTTCGCAGGATTTACAGCCCGGCCTGCTTGAAGCATTCCGGGACGAGCTTCAAAGGCTCGGCTACGTCGAGGGAAGGGACATTAGCATAGAGTTGCAGAATGCAGCGGGACACAATGAACGACTCCCGGCGCTTGCGGATGATCTTCTGCGGCTCAAAGTTGATGTGATCGTGGCAGTGAATACGCCAGCTGCGCAGGCGGCAAAAAAAGCCACGAAAACGGTTCCGGTTGTCATGCTGCGCGTGGCAGATCCGGTCAAATCGGGACTTGTTGCCAGTCTCGCTCGCCCGGGTGGAAATCTTACCGGATTAAGCTTCATGCCAGATTCGCTTGGGCCAAAAGGAGTTGAATTGCTTCATGAGATACTTCCGAAGATCACGCATATGGCCGCCCTTTACCAGGGAAATAACAAAGGCGCTGTCATCATCGTGGACGAAGTCCAGCGCAAGGGAGAGCAAATGGGATTGCAGTTCGTGCGGCTCCCCGTAACAGACGAGCGCGACTATGCCGGCGCTTTCGAGGCTGCATCGAAGGCCAAAGCCGAGGCTTTGTTTGTCATGGACGACGGCGCAATTACCAAACACCGCCAACAGATCCTCGAGCTTGCGGCGAAGTATGCTCTGCCGGTTGTGTCGATCTACAGAGACTTTGCAGTCTCCGGCGGGCTCATCGCTTATGGGCCTAACCTAGATGTTGTTTACCGTCGCGGGGCAGATTACGTTGACAAACTGATAAAGGGCGAACCAGTCACATCTCTTCCGGTTGAACAGCCGGTGAATTTCGATCTTGTAATCAATGTGAAGACCGCCAAGGTGCTTGGCCTTAAAATTCCACAATCGGTTTTAATCCGCGCGGACGAGCTTATTGAATAGTGGGCCCTTTGTTGCGGTGCATGGGTCCGCTTCTGGCCCTTAGCCGACATTCGGAATTGCGCCGCACATGTCCGCTTTTGAGCGTAAAGCAGACATGACCATTTACGGATATCTGCTTTCGCGGTCGCTATTGGGGGTAAAGCGGACATTGCCTTTTGCGCCGCATATGTCGGACCCAAAGCGGACATCCTCGCGGTCAACTGTATACGGCCTACGAAAGAAGGACCGCCTTGCGGCGGTCTTTCTCAACGGCCTCGCAGAAAATTACTGCGTACTCATGCGTATTGAAGCCGGATGGCCGGACAGCTTAAAGCGCTTCACCGGCGTAATTTTTGTACCGTCAACCATCAGAATCGAGAGGTCCTCATCCAGATAATTGCCGATAAAAAGGTATTTGCCGTCCGGGGTGAACGCCGCGCCTTCGGGCAAACCGCCGACGTCCACGTCGCCGACTTTAGTCACCTTCTTTCCGTCGATGCTTAGGACCGAAAGGCTGCCGTTAGGCTTGTGAAAGAATGCGCCCTTGTTGTTGGAACCCGCCAGAATAACCGCTACTGCGACATCGCCCTTTGGTGAAATAGCGAGCCCTTCCGGCCCATCGCCAACCACGACACGGTCCGTAATGCGGGGAGGGGACTGTTCGAGATCGACTACACTGACCGTATCGACACTGCCGTCGGAATTGCCTGCATTACCGTTGTCGGCTGTGAGCGCTATTTTGCCGCTCGGCGCGACAGCGACATTGTACGGCCACTGTCCAGTAGGCAAATCGAGCTTGCTATAGGTCACCTTATCCCCATTGATATCGAGCAGGGAGACCTTGTGGTCGTTGAATTTGGTTACCAGAGCGCGCTTGCCATCAGGCGTAAATACGGCATGCGAGACAATGCCACCAAGATCAACGGTGTCTATCACTTTAACATCGGTGCCTTTGATCGATAGTAGACTGACCGACTTGTCGACGCGGTTGGCGACAAGCGCCAAATTGCCTTCAGCATTGAAACTTAGCCCGGAAGGCTGCTTGCCGAGTGTAATTGTGCTGGCGAGCTTCGGAGGGTTGGCCTTGAGGTCGATGACATACACTTTGTTATCAGGAGCCATCTTGAGCTTATCGCCGTCTTGCGTGACATCTATTGAATCCGCGACCAGTGCAATTGAATTGGTGGGGTCGATGGCAAGATTGACTGGAGGTCCGACCACCGAATTTTTCAGGGGCAAAGTAGCAATCACCTTGGGATTTTCTGGGTCTGCGAGATCAAGGATTACAACCGAATCCTTCCCGGTCGGGTGAACGACTGGAGCTCCTTTGTCATCCCACAATAGTTTTTCATCATTCCCGACGATCAGGTAGGGGGCAGCCGAAACAGAGTTGAGAGCGGCGGCAGCAAGAAATGCTGCGGCGCTTAACGATGAGAGCAGCGTGTGTTTTGCTTGCATGTTTGTTTTACCTCCCTAAATAAATTCATCATGGCTTTTTCGGCATGCGGCTGCAATTAATGTTTGTACGTACAACATGGCATTGAGGGCCAGTGACGAGCCAGACATCGAGCAGCGGGGCGCTCGACGGCCTCGAAAGAATTGGGCGGTCGATCGAGGAAGAGTAATAAAGGTCGGTTTTAGCTTTGGGATCCCGGGGAAAATTTGCTTTGTCCCGCGTGCGCGACCGGAACGTCCCGGATGTCTTCCGCACTCGCTAATCTCTACAGTGGAACTTTCGGTGTTAGCATGTCACAACACCGTAACTGATAATCCGCCTTCGGCGGGTTCTTTTATTCTAATTCAGAAAGCAGTTGCGCGCACAATGACAGCGTGAGCGCATAAGTGGTAGGCTGAGAGCCCCCATGATAGCGGAGGGTCGCGACTATGATTTCGGAAATCGTGTTGTTTCGCTTGCCAGACGGAATGAGCCGTGCCGATGCTATGACTAAATACCGCGCCCGCGTGCCAATGTGGCAGGCTAACTCGGACCTTATCCATAAAGCCTTTTTGTTCGATGAAACGTCACGCCGCGGCGGTGGCGTTTATCTCTGGAAGAACATCGAGGCTGCGAAGAAAGCGCACGGTCCGGCTTTTGAAGAGGCAATCCAGTCGATCTTCGGCTCTAAGCCTGAATTCCAGTATTTCGAAGCGCCCATCGTGATCGACAATGCCGCTAAAGAGGTGGTCGACAACGCCGCATAAAAGTCGTCGATGCCGACGAGCACGCCCGGACATAGTCCTTTGCGCAAGCCCGTCGACCCATAGCTGACATTCGTTACTGCGCTGCACATGTCCGATTTTGGAGGCGAAGCGGATGTGCGCGTGTGCAGCAAAGAGAAAACTTTGCCAGTGCGGCCCACGTGGCCCTAATATCGTCTGATGTCACTCGTGTATAGGCGTGCTCGAGCGGAGGATTTGGCGCCGAGCGACGCCTTAGTCGTCGCCACTATCAATGACCTTACCGAGCGTCATGGCTTCGGCGCGATGGCGAGTTCAAGCCCGCCCAACTTTCAGCTGTTCTCGCTGAACGATGACCCTGAAGGGCTTTGGATCGCCGAGGAGGGCGGCCACATTCTGGGATTTGCCTGGAGTTGGGTGTGCGGTGATGTCTGGTTTCTCGCCCAACTATTCGTCGATCCTGCTCAACAAGGCCGTGGCATCGGAAATGAACTATTGAAACGAACTTTGGAGCATGCCCGGAAATCAGGCGCGGCGCACAAGGCTCTCATTACCTTCACTTTCAACCGTGTCTCCCAAGGCCTCTACATTCGGCACGGCCTCTTTCCCAGAGTGCCGATCTATTTTCTGGGTGCGGGACAAAAAGAACTGAGAGGACTGCCAGAACCGCGATTGCGTGCCCTGCCGATCGATGACACGGCCACGCACATGAAAAAACTTGCCGAGATCGACACCTGCGCTGTAGGCGTTGTGCGCGAAAAGCACCACCGGTACCTGCTCAGTGAGGCGGGGACGACCGGCGTCATGCTCTACGCCGACAGCGATTGCGTTGGCTATAGTTATGTCAATGCCAACGGGCATGTCGGGCCCCTTGCGGTCTCACAGGCCGACGTGCTCGGTGATGCCTTCGCGACAGCGTTGAAGATCGCGGCAGATAAATCTTACGAGAAAATATCGGCATTCGTGCCAGGCACCTGCGACAGGGCACTCAGCCTTGCGATCAATCAGGGCATGCGCATCACCTTTCCGATGCTGCTGATGGCATCGCCCGGCTATGGCACTTGGACGCAATATCTACCACGCAATCCGGGCTTTATGTGAAGAGCTAGTCGATCCAGCGATCAGGGCACCCGTTAGCCAGAGCCTCAATCAAATGCGTGCTTCTGATTGGGACCTAATCCGCGAAGGGCATTATGCCCAGCGGTAATGAGCACCGCACGAAAAGGCCGAACACATGCCCGCACCGACTAACGCTGCAGCGTGAAGAAGTACTTGCCAATCCGGAGCCGTCCACACATGGACGTTAGCCGACATGCGCTATTGCGCTGCGCATGTCCGCTTGTGACCCCAAGGCGTCGGTCACCAGAGATTTGTCGTCCTCGCGAGATATGTCGCAAAAAGGCGAAGCCAGATTGGCTGCCGAATTGCCCAGTCGATGTGGCGCAATTGCCACAAAACTCGGTTTTTTCATCGCTACAGGTCGATTGGGTGGTTCTGTGACGAGTGCGCTACAGCCACGCAATTCAATACGCGGTACCTTGTTTGACAACAAACGAGGCGTGCAAAATGTTGGCCTATGTCGTGAGCGATGGAAGGCTTCTGGAGCTGAAGCCTTCGGATTGGACATTCCTTCTTGTCGGAATCTGCCTCTGCGGAATGCTAACGGTGTTTGCCTAGGAGAGGCATCCCCACCCACCAGTCAATTTCGAGGTTTAAGTTGCCAAGCTTGCTGCA
>Ga0310813_10003121_pt1 | contig 10029 bp, 10 predicted proteins | sample YN3metagenome_FD_203086 | JGI IMG/M metagenome (GOLD analysis project Ga0310813, IMG submission 203086) | Soil microbial communities from experimental microcosm in Duke University, North Carolina, United States - YN3 | ecosystem: Engineered > Artificial ecosystem > Soil microcosm > Unclassified... | reverse complement strand
CCGAAAGCTAACCTGGCATGGCCGCGTTTTCGGCCGGGAAAGGAGCCTGCGCGGAAGCTAGGCGGGTGTCGGCGACAGACTCCGTTCCGACTGCACCAGCTGGAGCTCGCCGCGCTCGGACGCCGCGGCGAGCGCCTCGATTACGTCGGGGTCGAACTGGGTGCCGGCGTTCCGCCGCATCTCGCGGACCGCTTCCTCGAGCGACATTTCGCCGTTGCGGTACGGACGGTAGCTGGTCATTGCGTCGAGCGCGTCCGCCACGGCGACGATGCGGGCCTCGAGCGGGATCGACTTGCCCGCCAGTCCGTCCGGCTTTCCGAGACCGTCGAACCGCTCGTGGTGCGAGCGTACAATGTGGAGCGCGTGCGGCGCGTCGCCGAAGAGCGGCGAGAGCACGCGCCACCCGAGCAACGGATGCGTCATGACATGCGCGTACTCTTCGGGCGTGAGCGGCCCGGATTTGTTGAGCACCGATTCGCGCACGCCGATCTTCCCGATGTCATGCACTTGGCCGCCCAACTCGATCTGGCGTATCAACTCGGCTTCGAGTCCCATCGCTCGGGCGATGGCGACGGAGTAGTGACTCACGCGCACCGAGTGGCCGCGGGTGTACGGATCCTTGAGCTCGAGCGCTTCGGCGAGTGATTGCACGCTCGCCCAATACAGCTCCTCGAGTCGTCTCGATTGCGCCGCGACGCGCTCCTCGAGATGCTCGCGGTGCGCGCGGTTCTCGAGGAGGAGACGGCGCTTGTCGAGCGCCTGCGACACACGCGCGCGAACGTCCTCGACTTGATACGGTTTGACGACATAATCCGCCGCGCCGAGGCTGAGGCAATTCACCGCCATTTCGACGTCAGCGACCGCCGTGATCATGACGACGGCGATGTCGGGGAAGCGCGCTCTGATCGCCCGCAGCAGCTCCATGCCGTCCATTTTCGGCATGCGCAGATCGCTCAGCACGAGAATGGCGGGCGTCGTCTCGAGAAGCATGAGCGCCTCGAGTCCGTTGGCCGCTTCGACGCACTGGAAACCATCGCCTCGCATCAGATGCGCCATCACCTGTCGCAGGCGAGGCTCGTCGTCGACGATGAGGCAGTACGGAGCGGAGGAGGTCGGCGAAACTTGCATGTCGTGGCGTCGGTTTCCGGCAGGTCTGGCGGGCGGTTAACTTCTTCGCAACCCCCAGGGACCGAGTATCGGCATGACGCGCGTATTTGATGAGGACCTGATCCCCGGATTCGGCACGCGAGCGATCCACGCCGGGCAGCGCCCCGAGCCTCTCGCCGGTGCGATCATGACGCCTGTTTACCTCACGTCCACGTACGTGCAGGACGGACTGGGGCGGAACAAGGGCTACGAGTACGCACGCGGGAAGAATCCGACACGGGAAGCGTTCGAGCGGAACGTCGCCGCGCTCGAGAACGGTCGCCACGGTTTCGCGTTCGCCAGCGGCATGGGCGCCCTCGACTCGATCATGAAGCTCTTACGAGCGGGCGATCACGTCATCTGCGCCGAGAACGTGTACGGCGGCACATTCCGGCTGTTCGACAAGATTCTCCAGAACTTCGGACTGTCGTTCAGCTTCGTCGACACCCGGGATCCGCAGCGGGTCGCCGACGCGGTCACGCCGAAAACGCGCGCCATTCTCGCCGAGACGCCGAGCAACCCGCTGATGCGCCTGACCGACATCGCGGCCGTCGCCGACATCGCGCATCGCGCGGGCGCGCTGCTCATCGTCGACAACACGTTCGCGTCGCCGTATTTCCAGCGTCCGTTGGAGCTCGGCGCCGACATCGTGTATCACTCGACCACCAAGTATCTGAATGGACACAGCGACATGATCGGCGGCTGCGCCATCGTGCGCGACGATGGCCTCGCTGAGCGTCTGCAGTTCATTCACAACGCCGCCGGCGCCGTTGCGGGGCCGTTCGACGCATGGCTCGCTCTCCGCGGAACGAAGACGCTGCATCTTCGCATGCGTCAGCACGACGCCAATGGCCGCGAGGTGGCTAAGTGGCTCGTCGATCGCGTCGGCCATGAGAACGTGTACTACATCGGGCTGCCGACGCACCCGCAGCACGAGCTGGCGCGACGACAGATGACCGGGTTCGGCGGCATGATCAGCGTCGAGCTCGGGACCAAGGAGCGCGCCGCTCATGTGCTCGAACGCGTTCGGGTGTTCGCGCTGGCCGAATCGCTCGGCGGAGTCGAATCGCTGATCAGCCAGCCGGCGGGGATGACACATGCGTCCGTCCCTCCGGACCGGCGCGCCGCGCTCGGATTGAGCGATGGGCTCGTCCGGCTGTCGTGCGGTGTCGAGGATGTTGGTGATCTTCTCGCCGACCTCGAGCAGGCGTTCGACGGGATTCCGGAGACGTCGCGCGCCGCACCGGCGGCAAGAAGTCGAGACACAAAGCAGCCGGCGGCGACGTAGTCAGGAAAGTCACCGTCGCGACTCGCCCTCAACTCGAGTACCGCCATGCCAAACCGCGTTCCGCTCGTCCAGATCTCGTCCCGCGCCTGGGAGCATCCCGCCGACCGCGCGGCGCTCAACACGTTGCGCGCCATTCCAGGATTCGACGAGGTCGTGCGGAAAGTTGCCGGCTTCTTCGGTGAGCGTGGGATTCGCCAGCTGTTCCTCGGCGACGCGGTGAAGGTCACCGCGGGACAGCGCCCAAAGCTGAACGCGATGTGGACCGAAGTACTCGAGACACTCGATTGGCCGGAACGCCCCGAGCTGTATGTGAGCCAGACGCCGATCGCCAACGCGATGGCGGTGGGCTTCGACAAGCCGTTCGTCGTCGTGCACTCGGGTCTCATGGAAATCCTCGAGGAGGAAGAGCTCAGATCCATCCTCGGCCACGAGCTCGGCCACATCATGAGCGGCCATCCGACGTACACGACGATCGCGATCATCCTCATGTACTTCGGCGTGAGCAACCTTCCCTTCCTCGCCGCGGCGGCGATCCTTCCCTTCCAGCTGGCCATCCTCGAATGGCATCGCAAGAGCGAGTTCTCGTCTGACCGCGCCGGTTTGCTGGCCGTCCAGGACCTCGACACCGTCATGGCCGCGGAAATGAAGCTCGCCGGCGGCAAGCCCTACGGCGACCAGCTCCGTGTCGAGGAGTTCATCCGCCAAGCCGAGCAGTACGAGACGGGTGGCGATGCGTGGGACACCGTATTGAAGATCTTGAATACCGTGATGCGCACGCACCCGATGCACACGGTGCGCGCCGCCGAGTTGCTGCGGTGGCAGCGTTCCGGTGGCTACGAGAAGATTCTGGCCGGCGATTACCCGCGTCGCGGTCAAGGCGAAGGCGACGCGCCACTGAGCGATGATTTCGTGGACGCCGCCGGGTATTACGGCCAGAAGACGCGCGATACCGTCAATCAGTTCAAGGAAGGGTTGCGGGGCGCGCGAGACGCCGTGACGTCGGCGTGGCGTAATCGATGAAGGTGCTGCTCGTGGGCGGCGGCGGGCGTGAGCACGCGCTCGCCTGGCGCCTACGGCAGGAGGATTCGCGGACCGAGATTTTCGCCGCCCCCGGCAATCCTGGGATCGCCGAGCTGGCGACCTGTGTGCCGATCGGTGCGACCGACGTCGACGCACTAGCGACGTTCGCTCGGCAAGCAGGCGTCGATTGGACGCTTGTCGGACCCGAGGCGCCCCTCGCCGCCGGACTCGTCGATCGCTTTCGTGCCGATGGGATGCCGATCTTCGGACCGACCCGCGCCGCGGCCATGCTCGAGACGTCGAAGGCATTTTCCAAGTCGCTGATGCTCGACGCAGGCGTGCCGACCGCGCGAGCCGTCACCTGCGAAACATTGTACGAGGCGGAGCGAGCAATCGCCGAGATCGGAGCGCCGCTCGTCGTCAAGGCGTCGGGCCTTGCCGCCGGCAAAGGCGTGATCATCTGTCAAACCGCCAAGGAAGCGCTACACGCGGCGACCTCGATGCTGAGCGAGAATCTGTTTGGCGACGCCGGCAACACGATTCTCATCGAAGAATTCATGGAGGGCGAGGAGCTCTCGATGTTCTTCGTGACCGACGGTGAATTCAGTTACGCGCTTCCGCCGGCGCAGGATCACAAGCGACTCCTCGACGGCGATCGAGGTCCGAATACCGGCGGCATGGGTGCGTATTCGCCGGTCGCGCTCGCGCCGCTCCACTCGGATCTTTTCGAAGCGGTATTCGCGAGCGTCGTAAGACCGACACTCGAAGCAATGCGTGCGCGGGGTACGCCGTTCACCGGGCTGCTCTACGCCGGACTGATGCTCACCGACGACGGGCCCAGAGTCGTCGAGTTCAACTGCCGGTTCGGCGACCCGGAGACGCAGGTTGTTCTTCCCGCGCTCCAGAGCGGTGTCCCGATGTCGGAATATTTGGCCAAGGTCGCCCGGGGCGAGTCGCTGCAAGCCGACGCCGTGCTGACCTGGCAGGGCGCGGCACTCACGACCGTGCTCGCCGCGAGTGGATACCCGGAGAAGCCGCGCACCGGCGATCGCATCGACATTCCCTCGTTGCCGGACGACGTGGTGGTCTTTCACGCCGGGACGAAGCGCGATGCGGCGGGCTATCTCGTTACCGCCGGCGGGCGTGTGCTCGCGGTGACCGGCCTTGGAGACTCGGTCGAAACGGCGCGCGACAAGAGCCAGGAGCTCGCCGCGGCGATTCAGTTCGAGGGAAAGCAATACCGCTCCGACATCGGCTGGCGCGAGCTGGCGCGCCGCGCCGAAGTGGCGAAGGGTGCCGGAGCTACCTGAGACCGAGACCATCGCCCGCGACCTCGATCGCGAGATCGCAGGACGATCCGTCGTCGCCGTTCACGTCCGCCGCCCTGACGTTCTGCGGGAGGTCGATGCTCGTACGCTGAAAAAGCGTCTTGTCGGGACGCGGATAACGCGAGCATGGCGGCGCGCGAAGCTCGTCGTGCTCGATCTCGCGGCGGGCGAACGTCTGGTCGTCCAGCCGCGCTTCACGGGCGCTTTGTTGATTGACTCCGGGAATCTTCCGGAGCGCGAGCGCCAATACTCGACCGTCGAGCTCGTTCTCGACGACGGTCGATCGCTGCACTATCGCGATATCCGTCGGCTGGGCACCGTCGCACTGATGGACGCCGAGCGGTTCGACCGCTACACCGCCACGCTCGGCATCGAACCACTTGACCGCGCGTTCACCGCAGATCATCTATCGGGCCTTCTTCGGGGAAGCCGACAAGCAGTCAAAAAGGTGCTGATGGACCAGCGTGGCGTCGTGGGGATCGGAAACATCTACGCGAACGAGGCGCTCTGGCGCGCTCGCATCGATCCGTCGCGGGCCGCCAAGACCGTGACGGCACCGGAGGCCTCGGCGCTTCGAGACTCCATCGTCGAGGTGCTCACCGAAGCGATCGCGCATCGAGGCACGAGCTTTCGCGACTACCGCGACGCCAGCGGCGAGCGCGGCGGATTCGTCGAACACCTCGCGGTCTACGGCCGCGCCGGCGAGCCCTGTCCACGATGCAGCCGGCGACTCGTCGGCACACACGCCATCGATGGACGGATGACGGTTCTATGCGCGCGCTGTCAAAAGTAGCGCTGCTTCGGCCGACGACGTCGGACGAACAGATCGCCGTGATGCGATCACACGTCCGCGACAGCGCGCTGGATCGCCCCGGCGTCTACCGGATGATCGCGCCCGACGGCGAGATCGTGTACGTCGGCAAGTCGAAGCGCGTGCGGTCGCGGCTTCTCAGCTACTTCCGCGCGGCCTTCCCGGAAGAAAAGGGCGCTCGCATCCTGCGCGACGCCGAGCGAATCGAGTGGGAGTACGTGCCGAGCGAGTTCGCCGCGCTGCTCGCCGAGCTCCGACTGATCAAGCAATTCCGGCCGCGCTTCAACGTCGCGATGAAGCGGGATGGTCGCAACTACTGCTTCATCAAGGTCACCAAGTCCGCGGCGCCGAAGCTCGTCGTGGTGCGCGGACCAGGCGCCGATGATTCGGCGATCTACTATGGCCCGTTCATGGGCGCGATGGGCGTGAGCGAAGCGGTGCGCGAGCTGAACGACGTGCTCGGGCTTCGCGACTGCGCGGCCGATCAGCGGATGAACTTCGCCGACCAGCCGGAATTGTTCGACGCCTTTCCGCGCACGCCGGGCTGCATTCGGTTCGAGGTGAAGAAGTGCCTCGGCCCCTGCGTCGGCGGATGTACGACACAGCAGTACGACCACCGGCTGGCGTTGGCGCGCGCCTTTCTCGATGGAACCGACGACGGTCCGCTCGAACACCTGCGGCGCGAGATGGAACAGGCCAGCGACCGGCTCGAGTACGAGCGCGCCGCGGTTTTGCGTGACAAGCTCAAACGGCTCGAGGCACTACGCGGCCAGTTCGCGCGACTGCGTTTCGCCGTCGAGACGTTGTCGTTCGTCTACACGGTGCCTGGCTATGACGGAGACGACCGGGTGTATCTCGTCCGGCGCGGCCGCGTGCGTGCGGAGCTCAATCGACCGGCCACCCCCGCCGACGCGACGCGGCTACTGGGATTGATCGACGAAGTATTCACGCCGGCCGAGCGCAACACCGCTCAGATTCCGACGCACGAGATCGACGAGCTGCTCCTGCTGTCGTCGTGGTTTCGGCGTTTTCCGGGAGAGCTCGAGCGCACGAGCGTCGCCGGCAGCATTGCTCCGCTCGCCGTCGCGTCCTGACTCGGCGACTCGGCGACTCGGCGACTCGGCGACTCGGCGACTCGATGGTGGGTGGCGCGCCTCGTGCACTGCGCCAAGGGCGCATGGCGGCACCAAGCACCCACGCGGAGCGATAATGGCGACCACATCCTGGCAACCGACGACTCTGGTTCAGTGCGTGAGCACCAAGCCGTGGCTCGTCTATCCAGGCTGCGACGAACCCGGCGGCTGCCACGACCTCACCCTCGGCAAGATCTACGAGATGCTGGGTACGGAGGGGAACGGGTCGTTCTATCGGATCATCGACGACTCGGGCGACGATTTCCTGTATCCGGTGTCGCACTTCAAGGTGATCTGAGAGAACTGTCAGCTGTTGGCGGCTAGCTCCACCAGCTCGACCGAAATCTTCCCGGCCTCGATCTTCAACCGAGCGACGGTCGGCTTCAGATCAAACCGCCGCGGCCCCGCGGCTCCGGGATTCACCACCCATCGGCCGCCGGCCTGCGCGACCAGCTGTTTGTGTGTGTGGCCGTATACGATGACATCCGCATCGTAACGCTCGAGCAGCTTAGCCGGCGTCGGACTGCCCACCTCGTGTCCGTGGCTGACGTGAATCGTCACACCGCCGATTGTGATGTCGACGCGCTCGACGAGCTCCGGATCGCCGGGCGGATCCGTGTTCCCGTACACGGCGCGCGTCGGCGCGATGAGCTCGAGCTCGCGGAGGATTTCGCTGCCGCCGACGTCGCCGGCGTGCAGAATGAGCTCGACGCCGGCGAAGGCGGTATTCACGTCGGGACGAAGCTGGCCGTGTGTGTCGGAGATCAGCCCGATGACGTGAACATCGGCAGCGTTCACTCGTCGGTCCCGCTGTTCCAGCGCGCGACGAGGCTGTGGCGAACGCCAAGGTGATCCAGCACTCGCGCGACGACGAAATTCACCAAATCGTCGATGGATGTGGGACGGTGGTAGAAGCCCGGCGCGGCCGGCATCACGATCGCGCCGGCGCGCGTGAGTCGAAGCATGTTCTCGAGATGCACGGCGCTGAGCGGCGTCTCTCGCGGCACGAGGATGAGCTTGCGGCGCTCCTTGAGCGCGACGTCCGCCGCGCGTTCGACCAACGAGCGCGACGCGCCGATCGAGATCGCCGACAATGTCCCCATCGAGCACGGGCAAATCACCATCCCGTCGCTGAGCGCCGAACCGGACGCCGGCGTGGCCCCGCGATCCGTGTCGTCGAACACGGTGATCGAACGATCCCAGGCTTCGACGCCGATGTGCGTTCGGAGCGCGTCGAGCGAGTCGATTCCCATTTCGGTGTCGAGCAGGCGAAAGCCATGGCTCGACACAATCAGCTGCACGGCCCGCCGCGCGTCCGCGAGCGCCTCGAGCAGACGCACCGCGTAGGGCGCACCCGAGGCGCCGGTGATCGCGACGACGATCGGTCGTTCGCTCACCGGCCCGTGTGGAAGAGAGCGAGGACGACGGGATTCGAGTGCACGAGTCGCTCGAGCAGCGCCGAGGCGAAGAACGCGATGCTGATCACGCCGTTCATCGTAAAAAACGCGGCGTTGAGTTTCGAGAAGTCATCGTGCTTCACCAGCGAGTGCTCGTACAGAAGCAGACCGGCCGTGATCACGACGCCCGTGGCGAAAAAGGATCCAGCGTGTGTGCCGGTGAACGTCGCGGCGCCCACCGCCGCGAGACAGAGGACCGTGGTGACGTGCAGGGCGCGCGCGATGAACAAGGCGCGCCGCGGACCGAGCGCCGCGGGGATCGAGTGGAGACTCAGGCTTCGATCGAATTCGATGTCCTGAAGGGCGTAGAGGACATCGAAGCCGGCACCCCAGGTTGCCACCGCCAGCGCGAGCGCGATCAGCATCCACCATGGATCGCTCCACGCGCCGGTGACCGCGAGATATCCGCCGACCGGAGCGATCGACATGCCCACGCCGAGCACGAGATGGCACCAACGCGTGAAGCGTTTCGTGAAGCTATAGAACAGCACCCAGCCCAGAGCGAGTGGCGACAGCAGGCCGCACAGCCGGTTGAGCTGCCACGCCGAGACGACGAACATCATGGACGCGACGCTGACCGCGATCACCGCCTCGGTCACGCGGAGCGCGCCGCTCGGAATCTCGCGGCGCTGCGTGCGCGGATTCCGCGCGTCGATCGCGCGATCGACGATCCGATTGAAGCCCATGGCGGCGAATCGCGCGCAGGTAAACGCCAGCACGACCCAACCGAGCGCTCCCCACGTGACGGGCGCCCGATACGACGCGAGCACTACACCGACGAGCGCGAACGGCAGTGCGAACAGGGTGTGCGGCAGCTTGACGAAATTCACATAGACGAGCCAGCGGGACCCGCGATGCTCGAAGGTTTGGCCCTCGCGCCCTCTACCACCACCTGGCGCGCGCGAAGATTCGGACGCCGCGCCCATCAGCGTCCTGCCTTGGCCCGACCGTCGATGCCGAGCCGCGGCCACATCGCGTCCACTCGCGCCTTGGTTTCGTCGTCCATCTCGATCACGTCGGGCCAGTCACGCGTAAAACCCTCCTCGGGAAGCTTCCGCGTTGCGTCGAATCCAACCTTCGAGCCGTACGTGAACGCGCGGCTCGAGTGATCCAGCACGTCCATCGGACCCATCGTGAACCGAGCATCGCGCTGCGGATCGATGTTGTTGAGCGCCACCCACCACGCCTCCTGCGGATCGCGGACGTTGACCCAGGAATCGACGACGATGAGCACCTTGGCCAGCGACATCAACCCCTGACCCCACAGCGCGTTCATCACCTTGTACGCCTGCCCCGGATATTCCTTCTTGATCGATACGAAGACCAGGTTGTGAAAGATCCCTTCCGCCGGCATGTGATAGTCGACGATCTCCGGAATGGTCAGCTTGAGGAGCGGGAGGAAGATGCGCTCCGTCGCATGGCCGAGGTAGAAATCTTCCATCGGCGGACGGCCAACGATCGTCGCGGGAAAGATCGGCGATTTTCGCATCGTGATCGCCTTCACGTGCACCTGCGGATACAAGTCGGCGAGCGAATAAAACCCCGTGTGATCGCCGAACGGCCCCTCGGTCACCAGCGGCTCGGCGGGGTCGATCTCGCCCTCGATCACGAAGTCGGCTTCGGCGGGCACGTCGAGGTCGCACGTTACGGCTTTCGTGAGCGCGACCGGATGCTTGCGGAGGAAGCCGGCGAACAGGAATTCATCGACGGTTGGCGGCAGCGGCGCGGACGCCGAGTACATCGACGGTGGGTCTGCGCCCAGCGCGATGCAGACCGGCATCTTCTCGCCGCGCTCCGCCATCTCGCGCCAGTGAGCCGCGCCGACTTTGTGCCGCTGCCAGTGCAT
>Ga0310813_10003118_pt1 | contig 10036 bp, 10 predicted proteins | sample YN3metagenome_FD_203086 | JGI IMG/M metagenome (GOLD analysis project Ga0310813, IMG submission 203086) | Soil microbial communities from experimental microcosm in Duke University, North Carolina, United States - YN3 | ecosystem: Engineered > Artificial ecosystem > Soil microcosm > Unclassified... | reverse complement strand
GCGCGCCAGCGCCGCCGACTGGCGCTGAAGCTCTGTATACATCGTCTGCTCCCGTTGCTCGAACAGCTCGCGCGCGGCTGCGGAGAGCGAGGCGTCGGAAAGCGACGTGTTCGCGACGATCGCCGCGAGCCATGCCGAGGCAAGTGCTTTCTTCACGCCGAACGAGGAGAGCGGATCGACGAACGACGCCGCGTCGCCGACGAGCAACAGTCCCTCGTCGCTCGCGCGATGCGAGCGATAGGGCGACGCGTCGCACCCCCACGCCGACTCCACGAGCTCCGCGCCGCGAGTCAGCTCGGCGATGAGATTCGTGCGCCCGAGCTCTTCGCGATATGCTCGGTCCAACGCGTCGCGCGTCGGGAGGTCGCTCTGCCGCGGGTCGAGCATGACCGTGACGTATCGGCGCGCCGGAGTGACGGGCACGGACCACGCCCAACCATCGTCGTAGCTCTCCACGAGCGTGTGCGTCGCATAGTCTTCGCTCGCCCACGCGTCGCTTTCCCACACGCCGACGACCGCGGTCGTCCGGGCTGCCTGCTCGGCGCGACGATAGCCGCCGCGAGCGATGACGCCGGCGCGTCCGCTGCAGTCGAGCACCCACCGCGCTCTACATGTGTTCGGCCCGGTGTCGGAATCGTACTGGACGAGCCAACCGTCGTCGCGCCGTTTCGCCGCGCGGACCGTCGCGCCTCGAATGACGTGCGCCCCGGCCGCCTGCGCGGCGTCGCCGAGGAGTGCGTCGAGCCGCGTGCGGTCCACCTGATAGCCGATGCCCGAGGCGAAGGCCTCCGATCGGCGATCGTGAGTGGCCCACTGGACCGTATTGCCGGTGGCGCGCACGAACCCGGCGCCGTCGACCGCGGCCCGGACACCGAGGGCGTCGAGCAGCTTCGTGCAACTCGGCGGGAGCGACTCGGCGATGGCCCGCCGCGCCGGCGCGCGGCCGATCGCCACGACGCTGCGATCCCACTGCGCGAGTAACCGTGCGGCGGCCGCGCTTGCCGGCCCGCCACCGATGACGACGACGTCGGCCGATAGCATGCTCGCGCATCTTATCCCGAGAGCGACCGATTGAGCAATCCGGCTCGACCGGCGCGCTTCTTGTACGCCATGATGAAACCACCCACCGCGAACAGGGAGCTTCGATGCTCGACAACGACTCGCCGGATCAAGAGGACCAGGCCGACGGCGCAACGACCGGCGCTGGCGCCGAAGCAGTGCAGGGAACGCCGGAATCGTCGACGGGGACTTCAGGCGTCAAGGGCGGCCAAGGCGCGCCCGGCGCCTCACGAAATCGTCCGCACGAGAGCGGATACGGCGGTCGAGGCGGCGAGTCCAAATCGAGCTCCGATACCCGCGAGCCCAATCGCCCCGACTAACCGGCAAGGATTTGATAACGGAGTCTGACCCCCAACTTTTTGGGAGTCTGACCCTTAACGCAGCGGTTTTAAAGCTGGTCGCGCTCGAAGGATTCGATTTTGGCCAGGCGGCGACGGTGGCGGTCGGCGCCGGAGAATTGGGCTCTCAGGAAGGCGTTGACCAATTCGACGGCGAGTGCCGGGCCGACGACGCGTGCTCCGAGCGCGAGGACGTTCATCGCGTCGTCCTCGACGCCCTGCCGCGCCGAGAAGGTGTCCTGGCAGAGCGCCGCGCGAATGCCCACGAACTTGTTGGCGGCGACGGATGCTCCCACTCCGCTCCCGCACAACAACACGCCGCGCTCGGCGCGGCCGTCGAGCACGGCACGTGACACAGCCGCGGCGAAATCGGGATAGTCGTCGTCGGGATCGACCCTCACCGCCCCACAGTCCACGACCGAGTGACCGAGCGCCGTGATTGCCTCGACGACCGTCGCCTTGAGGGCGAACCCGGCGTGATCGGTCCCCACCGCAACGTTCATGGATTTGTCGCGACGCGATCGGGAACTGCGTGCGCCCAGACCAGGCGCGAGATGTCGGCGATCAGCCGCCGCGCAACTTTTTCGTCCGGGATGTCTCGCGTCAGGACCACGAGCACGTATGGCTTCCGACCGGGTGGATATACGACGGCGGCGTCGTGCAGCACCCCACTGATCCATCCGGTCTTGTGCGCCACCCGGGTGCCTGCCGGCAAGCCGGCCGGAATCTCCTCGTTGAACTCTTGGTGGAGGAGGATCTCGCGCATCGCGTCGCAGCTCGATCGCGACGCCGCGCGGCCGGTTTCGATCGCCTCGAGCAGTACGGCCAGATCGCGCGCCGTCGTCGTGTTGTTCATCCCGGCGCGAAAGGCTTTTCCATCCTCCACGCCCCGCAGCACGCGGATATTACGCGCCCCGAGCATGTGGGCCGTCGCGTTGGCGTTCGACGCCCGCACGAGCTCGATCAGGGCGTTCGTCGCAAGGTTGCTCGAACGCGTAATCATCCGGTCGATCAATTCCTTCAATGGCACGCGCGTCCCCACGAGCTTGTACGCCGAGCTATCCGAGTCGTCGCCGGCGTCGAGGGAGTAGGGCGAGCCATCCACGATCGACCCGAATTGGTTCACCAGGAGAATTCCCTGATCAAGTCGGAGGGCTCCAGCGTCGATACTCCGAAACAGCTCGATCATCACCGGCACCTTCATGGTGCTGGCGGCGTGGAAGCTGTCGTCTGCGTTCAGATAGAGTGAATCACCCGTTTGCAGGTCGTGGTACGCGATGCCGACGATTGCCCCGTGCTGCTCGGCTACCCGGCGCTGAATCCGGGCACGTAGGGAATCGACGGAGGGCCCGCTCGGCGGTGAATAAATGTTCGCCGTCGCGAGGGTGAGGAGTACAGCTGTAATCGAAAGTGACATGGTGCGCGAATATGGGTTTCCGTGATGGTGGTTACAAGCAACCTCGTGTTGCGTTCGCCATGATTCACTCGTTTAAGACACGGGCGATGTCGCCCACGAGATCGGCCGCGCGCACAGGATTCCATGACGTCACCCACAAACGATCAGGACTCGCCGGATTCCAGCGTCATCATCCCGGCAGGTCCTCAACGAGAGCGACTCAAGTTCGCGGATTTCGTTTTCGCCAGGACGCCGTCGGGTCAATGCACCGCCGAGGTCCATCTCGAATTTGACGGAGTGCCGTATATCGGCCGCGCCCTGGGGCAATCCAGTCTCCTGGGCGATTTTCGTGTCGCCGCCGAAGCAGCGCTGCACGCGCTCGCCGACTACACCAAGGGCGCGATGCACTTCGATCTGTTGGGCGTGAAGCACCTGCGCGCCTTCGACGAGAATCTGATCATCGTCTCGATCACCATGCGGGAGCCGTCGCGGGTTGTGAAACTCGTCGGCTGTGCGCTCGCTGAAACCGATACCCGACGCTGCGCCGCGCTTGCCGTGCTCAACGCGACGAACCGGGTTTTGGGCAACTACATTGCGGCCCTGTAAGAACGGCGACTTTCGGTGCCTCGGCCCGTTTGTGGCAACCGAGAACCCGTTAGTGTTGTCTGACTGAGTAAGAATCGCCGCTCTCCCCCAGCGGCGATTCTCGTTAACGGCAGGATGGAATCCGGATGATTCGAAGAGCTTCGTCGTTTGCCATTGCGCTGTTCACCGTCGCCTGCGTGTCGTCGCGCCCTGGCGTCGGCCCGGTAGCCCCCGTTCCGGCGTCCCAGCCGTCCACGGGCACCGCGGGGCCGGCCACGACGACCCAGGTTCCCGTCGCGCAGCAAGCCTCGCCGTCCAAGCCGGTCGAGACGACGCCGGCCGCGGATTCAGCCCGGCTGTCCAGCACCGACGTCAACAAGCGGATGACGGACCTCTTCGGCGGGGGCGATTCCGCGAAGGTAGCCAAGCCAACGCCCGATTCGGCCGCCGCGGCGCCGGTGTGGGACATCGAAGTGCGGGCCTACGAATCGACGTCACAGGTCGAGCGCTATCTGCGGATGTTCACCGGCCCGGCAAAAGATCGGATCGAGTCCAGGCTGGAGCGCGGAACGCGCTACGAGCCAATGATTCGCGCCAAGCTTCGCGACGGCGGCCTGCCGGAAGACCTCTACTATCTGGCGCTCGTCGAGAGCGGTTTCGACCCCAACGCCTACTCGCGGGCCGCGGCCGTTGGCATGTGGCAGTTCATGACGTCGACGGGGCGCGACATGGGCCTTCGCGTCGACTGGTGGATCGATGAGCGTCGCGATCCGATCAAGTCCACCGGTGCGGCGGTGCGGTTCATCAAGGGGCTCCGCGACCAATTCGGCTCATTGTACCTCGCGGCCGCCGCGTACAACGGTGGACCCGGGCGCATCTCCCGCGGTCTGACGCGCTATGCCGACGATCTCGAGGGGACGAGCGGGGAAGACCTCTTCTTCGCGTTGGCCGAAAAGGACTATCTGCGGAACGAGACGCGCGAGTATGTCCCGCAGCTCATCGCCGCGGCGCTCATCGCCAAGGAACCGGCGCGCTACGGCATGAAGATCGACCCGCAGCCACCGTTCGCCTACGACTCGGTACGCGTCGGGGCGGCCACGCCTCTGGCGGCGATCGCCCATGCGTCGGCCGCGACGACGTCGCAGCTCCAGGAGCTGAATCCGCAGATTCTCCGCGGTATGACTCCGCCGCGCGACTCGGTCATCGTTCGCATTCCGGTAGGCACCGCGGACAGCTTCGCCGTCGCGCTTGCTGCCCTTCCGAAGAGTGAGAGGACGGCCATCTCGACGGTTGAGTCGAAGAAGGGGCAGAGCCTGGAATCGATCGCGCGCAAGAACGGCATTTCGGCACGACAGCTTTCCGCGTTCAACCCGAAGCTCCGAATTCTGAAGAGCGGCAACCTCGCGCCCGGCCAGACCCTGCTCGTGCCGACCGTCGCCGTCGCCACCGCCGCCGCGATCGTTCCCGATCCGTCGATCGAGCGCTACTCGTCGTCGCGTGGGTCGACCACGCATGTGGTGCGGTCCGGTGAAAGCCTGGGCAGCATCGCCAAGAAGTACCACACGACCACGGCGGCGCTCATGCGCGCGAACGGGTTGCGCCGCCCGCTCATCTTCCCGGGGCAGTCGCTCGTGATTCGCGGCCAGGCATCGAAGAGCGCGTCAACGCAGCTGGCTGCCAAAGCCACGTCAAAACGTGACACGTCGACTCCCGCGCTGATGACGGTTGCTGCCGTGAAGCCGACGACGAGGGTGAAGGCGCCCGCCGCGTCGCCCGCGAAGAAGAGCGCTGCGAAAAAGCCTGCCGCGACGAAGTCCGCGCGGTCGAAAAAGCCCGCGAGCAAACCGGCGACCAACTCGAAGAAGACGACGGCAGTCCACCCCAAATAGCCGCAGTCGGCGACCACCCGAAAAGAGGGGCAGCGACCGTTGGTCGCTGCCCCTCTTCACTTCGTTGATCGCTTTAGATATCGTCTGTTAGGTGACAGCTATACAATCAGTTAGATAATCACGTCTCTAGTCAATTCGACCCTTTCCCTTGTACCCCTGTAGCACGCTCAGGTCATAGCCGTTTCCGGGATTGACCCCGGCGCGGATGTCACGCCAGACAGCGTCCTCACCGCGGTTGTAGGCGAGCAGCGCGTACCGAACATTGCCCTTGTACATGTCGAGCAGCGTGCGGAGGTATTTGAAGCCAACGCGCAGGTTCACTTCCGGTACGAACAGCTTTTCGCGCGTGATGGTCTTGTCGTACAGCTTGGCCGTGCTCGGCATGAGCTGAGTCAGTCCAAGCGCGCCCACTTTGCTGACGGCCTTGGGATTGAACTCACTCTCGAGTCGGACCAGCCGGAACGCCAACTCCGGTTCAACGCCCTCACGGACCGAGGCGTCGAACACCTTGGCCGCCAGGCCCGCGGTGATGCCATACTGGTTGGAGTACTGCATGACTTTTTCCGCTCGCTCGAACTGGGCTTTGACCAGGGTCAGTTCCCCCTGAGTAGACGCGAGCTCGGCGCGCAGCGTCCGATTATCGCCGATCGAGAACAACGTGCCTCGGCGGTCGGTCACCGCGGGTTCGGCGTTCGCCGTGGAAGATCTGCGGCTGGCAATGACGACAACCGTCAGTGCCACTGAGGCGGCGAGGAAGAGCGCCCGCTGCATGCGCTTCCGTCGCCTTACCGCGTCCCCCCGGTGGACGTACGTCCCACGTAGGTTGCGCATAAGTTTATGGTTGGCAACAGTTTTTACAGCAAGGAGGCTAGTACGCCTTCGTACTGCCGGGCTCAGGATAGGGGGCAGAACCGGTGCCATCCAGTCTTGAATATTTGCCGCTGACTCCCCCCGATTTTTCTGCCAACGATATATCGGAGATCGTCATCCCCCGATCCAGGGCCTTGGCCATGTCGTAGACCGTTAGCAAGGCAACGGACACGGCGGTTAGCGCCTCCATCTCCACTCCGGTGCGTCCCAGAGTGCTCACGGTCGCCTCCGCTCGGACGCCCGGGAGAGCCGGATCGGCTGCCAATTCCAGGCCAACGTGGGTCAGCGCCAACGGATGACAAAGAGGGATCAGCTCGGCGGTCTTTTTCGCCGCCATTAGCCCGGCGATCCTGGCCACGCCCAGGACATCGCCTTTTTTGACCTGGGCCTTCATGATCGCGTCGAGCGTTTCCTGGCGCATTCGAATCGCGCCGGTCGCCTTCGCTGTCCGGGACGTCTCGGCCTTGGCCGACACGTCGACCATTTTGGCCTCGCCCGAGTCATCGACGTGGGAGAGCTTGTCCGTCACGCGACCAGCGGGGCAATGCGTCGCAGGAGCGACGCGGTGAGCAGCTGGGGGTTCACGTTGCGCAGCGTTTGCTCCTTGACCTCCTCCACGATCTCCACGGCCCGTGCGGCGCCGCTCGCCCCTCGCCCGTCACCCGCCTCAGCGGCATCGCGCGAGCGATCGTGGAGGAGCACCGTGAGGGCATCGAGGGTGTCGCTGAATCGGCCGCGCGCGCCGGCTCCGCTTTGACTCAACGCCACACGCATCCGCTGTCCGCGATCGGGCGCGCGCGCCGCATCCAGAAACCGCTTCGCCTCGGCGAGCGCCGCGCGCCAGGCGTCGCTGTCCATCAAACGCCCCGGAGCCCCGCCGGCCAGTTCGATCAGGTTGTCGCGAGCTCGTGAATTCGCCGAGTCGAGCTGGTTGGCGACGATTGGATCGGCGAGAAACGCCTCCATCTCCGAACGGCTCAATGGTGGAACGCGGATGCCGACCACCCGAGACCGAATCGTCGGCAAAAGCGCGCCCGGTTCGCTCGACGTGAGAATGATCGTCGTATCCTCGGGCGGCTCCTCGAGGAGCTTGAGGAAGGCATTCGCCGCCTGGTCCGATCCTTCCTGCGCGACCATCCGCTCGGCATCGCCGATCACGAACACCTTCCGTCGCGCCAGCGCCGGCGAGATCGCGGCGATCTGCACGATGGCGCGCACGGTCGCGACGTAAATCGCCTCGTCGCCGCCCGGTGGCTCATACAATCCGCCGCTGCCCAGACGCTCCTCGACTCCTTCGGCGATGTCCTGACGGATGTCGTCGACATCGGGATCGCCGCCCTTCAAGCGCGGTCGGGGAAAGAACCAGTGGAGGTCGGGATGATGTCCCTGGAGTGCCATTCGGCAGGCCTTGCACTTTCCGCACGGCGCGAGCGAGCGGTCGCCGTTTTCGCAGAGCAGGAAGCGGCCGAGCCAGAGGGCCAGCTGCTGCTTGCCGATGCCTCGCGGACCTTGCAGCAGGAGGCTCGCCGGAAGCGAGCCGCGTTCGATCGCACGACGAAAGTGCTCGCGTGCGGCCGCGTGTCCGTACAACGAGAGGAGGGGCACATTCCCAAGATAGGCCGCTAAATCCCCCCGCTCAACTTGCTCTGGCCGCTTCGCCTTCGTACGGTGATGCTTGGTCTCGAGTCTCGTGTCTCGTGTCTCCTACTGATCTCAATGAGAAGCATCGTCCGCACTCTGCCGATCATCGCGATGGCCGCAACAACACCACTCTCCGCCCAGCGGGCGCGCGCCCGCGACCTCGGCGTGAAGCCCGGCGTATTTCCAACGGGAACGCTCAACGCGATTACCGACGTCGCGGGCGTTCGCGTCGGTCAGACGACCGTCGTCGAGGGAGCGAACGTCCGCACCGGCGTGACGGCGATCCTGCCGCACGGCGGGAACATCTTCACCGACCGCGTACCCGCGGCGCTCCACGTCGGCAACGGCTTCGGCAAGATCACCGGCGTCACGCAGCTCCGTGAGCTGGGCGAGCTCGAAACGCCGATTCTCCTCACCTGCACGTTGTGCGTCTGGAAAGCCGCCGACGCGATGGTCGAGTGGCTGCTCGAGCGTCCTGACATGGCAAACGTGCGCTCGATCAACCCGCTCGTCGCCGAGACGAACGATGGAACGCTGAACGACATTCGCTCGCGGCCGATCAAGGCCGAGCACGTGCGCGCCGCGCTGACGAGTGCGTCGTCGGGCCCCGTCGCTGAAGGAAGCGTTGGCGCGGGGACGGGAACCGTCGCCTTTGGCTGGAAGGGAGGAATCGGCACTTCGTCGCGTGTCCTTCCGAAATCACTCGGCGGCTGGACCGTCGGTGTTCTCGTACAGACAAACTTCGGCGGAATTCTGCAAGTGCTCGGCGCTCCGGTTGGCAAGGAGCTCGGGCAGTATGCGTTCAAGCGAGAAGCCGAGTCACCAGGCGATCGCGGCGACGGCTCGTGCGTCATCGTGGTCGCGACGGATGCACCGCTCTCCGATCGCAATCTCGAGCGACTGGCCGCGCGCGCGATCATGGGACTGGCACGGACCGGATCGTCCGCCTCGAACGGGTCGGGAGACTACGCGCTGGCGTTCTCGACGAACGACAAGGTTCGTCGCGCGGCGAACGCAACGCGACTCACGACGGAGGAGCTGGCCAACGAGCAGATGTCCGGCCTGTTCGAGGGTGTCGTCGAAGCCACGGAGGAAGCCATCTACAACTCGCTCTTTCAGGCGACCACGACGACGAGCAACGGCCGTACGATCGAAGCGATTCCGCTCGACAAGGTTCGGGCGGTGCTCACGAAGTACAACGTCGTCAGTCGCTAGGCACGCTTCATGACCCTTTGTCGCCCCGGAGCACTCATCCGAGGAGCGCATGGGCGGAAAGCGACCTGACCAACACAGCATCGATCCCGGCGAATCGGGCTCGACCGACAAGAAATGGAGCCGCCAAGGTCTTCACGGCGACGAGCACATTGCCGACGAGGAGAAGCAGCGCCTTCAATCCAACCCGCACGATCAGCCGCTGCTGCCCGAGGAGAATTTGAACCCCGCGCTGCGCGAGCTGCGCGAGCGCAAGCAGCAGGGGAAGCAACCGAAGCGCGACGACGACGACTCGCGAGTGGACGAAGCGTCAGAGGAGAGCTTTCCGGCTAGCGATCCGCCAGCCTATTAAACGGCGACTCGGCGACTCGGCGACTCGGCGACTCGGCGACTCGGCGGCTCGGCGGCTCGGCGGCTCGGCGGCTCGGCGGCTCGGCGGGCCGAGAAATGAGTACTAACTTTACACCACAAAGTACTTGCCAGCACAACCGCTGTGCTGTACAATTAGGCCATGGCACCCGTGATCCCGCTTCGTCCTCGCAAGGCCGACCCGCCGGAGATCCAGGCGCGGGCTATGGACAACCTGCGCTACATCCGCGGCATGATGGAGCGCGCCGGCACCTTCACCGCCGTTTCGGGGTGGGGCCAGGTGATCATCGGGTTCACCGCGATCTTTGCCGCTCTCGTCGCGTCTCGTATGGGGTACCCCCTCGCGCGAGTCGCGGCTTGGGTCGCTGAGGCGGGGATCGCGGCAGGCATCGCGGTGGCATCGATGGCGGTCAAGGCCCACGCGGCCAACATGCCGTTGCTCTCCGGACCAATGCGAAAGCTCGTTCTGAGCTTCTCGCCGGCAATGATCGTCGGCGCGGTTCTCACCGCATTCCTCGTGAAGCAGGGACAGTTCGCGATGCTTCCGGGAATTTGGATGCTGCTCTACGGCGCCGCCGTCGTGAGTGCGGGTACGTACTCGGTCCGCAGCGTTCCGGTGATGGGCTCGGGGTTCATGATGCTCGGCGCCGTCGCGTTGATCGCGCCCGAGCGTTGGA
>Ga0310813_10003115_pt1 | contig 10042 bp, 8 predicted proteins | sample YN3metagenome_FD_203086 | JGI IMG/M metagenome (GOLD analysis project Ga0310813, IMG submission 203086) | Soil microbial communities from experimental microcosm in Duke University, North Carolina, United States - YN3 | ecosystem: Engineered > Artificial ecosystem > Soil microcosm > Unclassified ... | reverse complement strand
ACGGCGCCCGCGGCGACCGTCGCGAACTCGTCGAGCTTGTGATAGTGGGGCGGGACGAACGCGCCGGCGGGGAACTTGATGAGCGCCTGGTAGGCGCCCTTGTCGGGGTCGCCCCACTGGATCGCGGTCATCATCCCGGCCACGAGTCCGGGCGCCGGCTTCCAGTCGATTTTGTCCTTGGGGACGGCGACCAGCTTGCCTTCCTGCGGAGCCAGCGCGGCCAGGAGCAGCGAGAGCGCGAGCGTTCTCATGGGGTCCTCTCTAAGGTTTGTATTCGAAGGCGCCGATGTCGGGCGCGGCCAGCCGGGTCTCCCCGCGTTGATCGGTGAGGGGGGCGGAAGCGCCGGCGTCGATGGCGGGACTCGGAGGAGCGATCGCCATCGTCCGGAGGGGGATCATGCCGGTGCCGCCGTTGTCGGCGGGCGCGGCGAGCTGCGCGTCGGCGAAAATGATCCCCGGCCGCGCCGGCGTGTCGGCCGGGCCGCCGCCGCCGCGCGTCGTGGGCCACTGGAGATTGTTGGATCCGCTGCCCAGCGTCGCGCTCACGTTCCAGCCGTTGCCGAGATCGACGCCCGTGTTGTTCATCAGCAGCGAATTGCGCAGGGTGACGCTGCCCGGATTTCCCGGGTGGATGCCGCCGCCCCAGCCGGCGGCGGTGTTCTGCGCGATCGTGCAGGAACTGATCAGGAACGCGCCGTTGATCGCCAGGGCGCCGCCGCGGCCGGGCGACCCCGTGGCCTTGTTGCCCTGAAACGTGCAGTTCTCGAACGTGCCGAAGTCGCAGGAGCTCCAGACGGCGCCGCCCTGCTTGATCGTCTGGTTCCCTTCGAACGTGGACCGCCTCACCGTGATCGTGTTGTTCTGATGGTAGAGGGCGCCTCCGAGGCCGACGACCGGCGTCGGAGGCGACGTCACGGCGTTCTGTGAGAAGACGCACTGGTCGATGAAGACGTTCGAACCCGTATCGGCGTACGTCATGGCGAAGATCGCACCGCCGTGGTCCTTCGCGGTATTGCTGGTGAACTTGCAGCCGACGACGTCGAGACGGCGCTGGTTGGCGAGCTGGTGGACGCCGTCGACGTAGACGGCGCCGCCGATCCCGCCGCTGCCGCCGGCATCGGCCCCGCCTCCGGTGCCGAACGCATCGCACTGATCGAACGTGGAATTGATCAGGAGGATCTGGGAGCCGATGCTGTTGATCGCGCCGCCGTTCGAGCCGTCGCAATCCGTGAACGTGCAGCCGGACACCTGGAGCAGCCGCTGCCGGAGCGGGCGGAGCGCGCCTCCGCCGATGTCGGGCCCGGTGTTCACGGTCTTGCAGTTCTGGAACTGGCAGTCGATGACCGTGAGCGTCCCGTCCCCGCCTTCGACCCGGAGGGCGCCTCCTTCATCGTCGGCCCGGGCGTCGACGAATTTCAGACGCTGGATCGTGAGATCGCTGTCGAACTTCTTGTGGATGATCCGGCGGACGGGGGCGATGCTGCCGGCCAGCGTCACCGTATTCTTGCCGTCGAGCACGACGATCTTGTTCGTCTTGAGTTCCAGCTCCGCCGTCAGGGCGATCGTCATGGGGCCGACGTTGTCGAAGACGATTTTTCCGCCGAGGTCGAAGAATGCCTGGAGCTGTCCGGTGATCAAGTCGGGGGCCTTCGACGTGTCGACGGTGTGGTCGGGGGTGGACGTGTCGACGGGCACCAGCGGGGTGAAGACCAGGGGGGCCCCGCCGCCGCTGCCGCCCCCGCCGCAGGCGGGCGCGAACGCCGACAGGACCGCCAGGATCACCGCTCCTCGGATGCGCATGGCCCCAGATTAACCGAGACCGTGCCGCGGGCAACATTTTTTGCTGGGGTCCCCGCTCGTAACGGGCCCGAGCGGCCGGGGATCAGCAGGATGTACGGCCCACAAAACACGCAGCCTCAAGCCCCATCGGCCCCGCGCCGATTCTTCCCTGCGGTTCACGCGGGAGGAACTTCGGCGGCTGGCGGGGGCGTCCCCCGGGCCGTCGGTTTCGTGCTTCCTGCCGACCCACCGCAACCCTCCGGACAAGAGGGAAGACCGGCTGCGGTTTCGGAACCTGTTGAACGACGCCGAATCCAGGTTGATCGCCGACGGCCTGCGCCGTCCGGAGGCGCGAAGCCTCCTGGCGCCGGCGCGGGAGCTCCTGAAGGACGAGCCGTTCTGGGAAAGCGTCTGGGACGGCCTGGCCGTCTTCGTCTCGCCGGGGTTTTTCCGCCGCTACGTCGTCGCGAGCGCCCTGCGCGAATTCGTCGAGGTCGGAAGCCGGTTCCATCTCAAGCCGCTCCTCCCGGTGCTGGAGCGGGACGGCCGGTTCTTCCTGCTGGGGCTGAGCCAGCAGCGCGTGGCGCTGTTCGAGGGCACGCCGGAATCCTTCGTCGAGATTCCCGTCCCCGGGATGCCGCAGGACCTCGCCAGCGCGCTCCACGTCGAACGCTTCCCGCCGCAGCGCGACATCCTGTTCCGGACCCAGGCGCCGAGGGAGGACACGCGCTTCATCCTCGACTACTTCCAGTCCGTCGATCGCGCGGTGGCTCCCGCGCTTCGGGCCGAGCGGGCGCCGCTCGTCCTCGCGGCCGTGGAGTACCTCCACCCGCTGTACGCGCAGGTCAACTCGTACCCGCACCTCCTGCCGGACGGCATCCGCGGGAACCCCGGGACGTTCGCGGTCGACGACCTCCATCGGCGCGCCGCCGCGGTGGCGGCCGCCGCGCTGGACCGCAGGGTCGACGACGCCGTCGCGTCCTACGTCGAGCAGGCCGCCGGCCCGCGCGCCTCCCAGGAGCTGAGCACGATTCTCGTCGGCGCCTTCTTCGGGACCGTGGCGCGCCTCTTCGTCCCGGGCGGCGTCGAGCTCTGGGGTCGATTCGATCCGACGACCCTCGAGGTCCGCGTGCACGAGCGGAAGGAGAAGGGCGACGTGGACCTGGTCGACTGGGCCGCGGTGAGGGTCCTTTCGAACGACGGCGAGGTGTTCACGCTGCCGCGGGAGCGTCTCCCCGGGAAGGGCCCGCTGGCGGCATTGTTCCGGTACTAGTTTCCGCGGGGCGGGTCGGATATCCTCAGGAGATGGCCCGCGTGGACGAGCTGATGAAGCGCATGCTCGCGCGGGGCTGGAAACCCGGCGGCCCCGCCGCTGAGGAAGCCATCTCGCGGATCGAGAAGGAATTCGACATCACCCTCCCGCCGGACTACCGCGCCTACCTGATCGCCGCGGGGGGCGGCGACACCCAGGCGCCCGAAGCGTACACCGGACTTCTGCCCGTCAAGATCCTCTCGCTCTTCAACCGCAGCTATCGCATCCCGTGGAACTTCCCCGGCCTGTTCGCGATCGGCAACGACGGATTCCTCGTCTACGTGCTCGACTACCGGACCAAGCCGCCCGTCGTCGCGAGCATCGGGATGTCGAGCTCCGTCTGGGAGGATGTCGTGACGGAGACGGACACCTTCGCGGAGTGGCTGGAGCGGAGAATTCCCTAGATCGGAAGCTGGGCCGCGGCCGCCGGGTCGAGCACCCAGACGGCGCGGCGGGCGAGCTGCGCGGGAACGGCCTTGGGATCGACGACGCCGCCGAGCGCGCGGGCGACCATCGGGGCCTTCTCGGCGCCGCGGACGAGCATGACGATCGAGCGCGACCGTCCGATCACCGCCGGGGTGATCGTCATCCGCAGGGGCGGCGGCTTCGGCGCGGTGACCGCTACGACGCGGGCCTCGCTTTCGTCGAGCGCCGCCGAGCCGGGGAAGAGGGACGCCGTGTGGCCGTCCGCGCCCATGCCCAGCACCAGCACGTCGATCGGATCGGGCAGCCGACGGCCGTACCGCTTGGCCGCCTGCTCGCGGTCGGCGGCGTCCGCCGGCATCCGGTAGGCCTGTCCGAGCGCCTCGGGATGGGACCTGAGGAGCGTGTCCTTCACCAGCTTGTAGTTGCTGTCGGGATGATCGACCGGCACGGCCCGCTCGTCGGCGAAGAAGATCTCGAGCTGCTCCCACTCGATTTTCGCCGCCAGATCGGAGTCGCCGAGCTCTTCGTAGACGGGGCCGGGCGTCGATCCGCCGGAGAGGGCGAGGGAGCAGCGGCCGCGGGCGAGCTGGGCGGAGGCGATCTTCTTGCCGATCGACTCCGCGCCGAGCCGGCGGAATTCCTCGGCATCCTTCGCGACGAGCACCTTGTGGCGGGAGCGCGTGCTCACGTCAGCGGTCTCCAGCGCCGGCCGTCGCGCCGGAGCAGCTGATCCGCCTCTTTCGGCCCGGAGCTTCCGGGATCGTACTCCGGCAGGGGATCCTTCCGGGCGTCCCACGCGTCGAGGATGGGCGTGACGACCGACCACGCCGTCTCGTCGCCGTCGCGCCGCGCGAAGAGCGTGTGGTCGCCGCGCATCGCGTCGAGCAGCAGCCGCTCGTACGCTTCCCACGGCTCGCGCTTGAACGAGTCGGCGTAGGAGAAATTCATCGTGACGCTGCCGACCGCGAGGTCCTCGCCCGGCACCTTGCAGCCGAAGCTGAGGGCGATCCCCTCGTGCGGCTGGATCCGGAGGGTGAGGACGTTGGGCTCGATCCGCTGGCACACCTCCTCGTTGCCGAACAGGCAGAAGGGGATGGTCTGGAAGTGGATCGACACCTCGGTCTTGCGCGCCGCGAGCCCCTTGCCGGCCCGCACGTAGATCGGCACGCCCTGCCAGCGCCAGTTGTCGATCGCCATCTTCAGGGCGACGTACGTCGGCGTCCGCGAATCCGGCGCCACGCCCTCGGCCGATCGGTAGCCGCGGTACTGGGCGGCGACCACGTGGGTCGCGACGTCGGCGGCGGGGATCGGCCGGATCGAGCGGAACAGCTTGAACTTCTCGTCCCGGATGTCGTCGGCCTTGAACGTGGCCGGCGCCTCCATCGTGCAGAGCGCGAGCACCTGCATCAGGTGGCTCTGGACGACGTCGCGCAGCACGCCGGTGGCGTCGTAGAACTTGCCGCGGCGCTCGATGGTGAGCTCCTCGGCCATCGTGATCTGCACGTGATCGACGTACTTGCGATTCCAGATCGGCTCGAAGATCGAATTGCCGAACCGGAACACCAGGATGTTCTGGACGGTCTCCTTGCCGAGGTAGTGGTCGCTGCGGAAGATCTGGCTCTCGTCGATCACCTGGGCGACCGTGCGGTTGAGCTCGCGCGCGGACGGGAGGTCGCGGCCGAACGGCTTCTCGACCACCACGCGCGACCAGCGGTTCGCGCCGGTCGGATGGAGCAGGCCGGACGCCTTCAAGTTGCGCAGGATGACGGGAAAGACGCCCGGAGGGACCGCCAGGTAGTAGAGGCGGTTGCCGGGCAGGTTGTTGCGTTTCTCGACCTCCTCGATGGTCCGGCAGAGCTTCGTGTAGTCGTCGGGGGCGTTGACGTCGGCCTGGACGGTCTCGAGCGGCGCGGCGAACTTCTTCCACACCTCTTCGTCCACGGGTTTCGTCCTCGAGAACTTGGCGACCGAGTCGTGGAGCTCGGTGCGGAACTGGTCGGAGGAGCCCACGGACGTGCTCGTGCCGATGAGCGCGAACCGGTCGGGAAGGTCGCCTTCGCGGGCCAGGTTGTAGAGCGCCGGGACCAGCTTGCGATGGGTGAGGTCGCCGGTCACGCCGAAGATCACGAGGACGCAGGGGTCGGGCGGCCGCGACCGGACGACGGCCGGGCCGGCGCCCGGGTGGACCTGGATCTGGGTGCCTTCCATCTGGGTTGCCACTTTGAATCAGGGGCGGGCCCGGGTCAAGACTAAAATCCCGGCTTGGTCCCGTCCTGTAACCGTCGTCGCGGAATTCCTCTCAAGACTGATGATGATCAAGATGCTCGCGGCCACGGCCCTGCTCCTGGCTCTTCCCGGTCCCGAGGAGGACTATCCGGCGCTCGTCGCGTCCGCCGCGGCGAAGGAGCGGCAGCGCGACGAGGAACGGCGCGCGGCCCACCGGGCGCTCGACGAAGGTGCCTATGACCGCGCGGTCGGGCTGGCGACGCACGCGCGGGAACTGGACGGCGAGATCGTCCGGATCCGCGGCGAGGCGCGCGCCTGCCTGGGCCGGCTGGTGGCGCAGCTCGTCGGGAAGCTCGACGACGACGACTTCGCGGTCCGCGAGGGAGCGAGCGATCGGCTCCGCGCGCTCGGCTCCGTCGCGATTCCCGACCTGCTCCGCCGACGCCGGACCGAGAAGTCCGCCGAAAGCCGGTATCGGATCGACGAGCTGCTGCGCGGCATCACCGTCGACGACGCCGGCCGGGTCCGCCAGTGGGCGGTCGAAGCGACGGCGAGCAGCGAATACGGCGCGACGGACTGGTCGGCATCGCAGGTCGTCGGCGAGCCCGATTCCCAGGAAGGGGATTCCCGGACCGCATGGGCGGCGAAGGAAGCCGACGGCGGGCCGGAATGGCTGAGGCTGAAGTTTCCGGCGGCGGTGAAGGCGACGAAGATCCGGATTCACGAGAACCTCACGCCCGGCGGCGTGGTGGCGATCGACGTCCTCGGCGAGGACGGCGTCCGCCGCCGCGCGTGGGAAGGCGAGGACGGCGGCGGCGCCTGGTTCGAAGCCGAGCTTCAGGGGTTCGTGGGGCGCGAGATCGTGATCGTGCTCGACACGAAGAAGCACGCGGGCTGGGAGGAGATCGACGCGGTCGAGTTGATCGGCGAGCCGGTCCAGGACTGACCCGCGTTCATTCGTCGGTTCCGGCGATCCGTCGAAGAGCCTCCTTGACGGAACCCTGCTGGCGGACTTCCGAAGGGTCTTCCTTTCCCCGGAGGTCCTTGGCCGCCTTCCGGAGGAACGGGAGGAACGACTCGTCGCCCGCCGTGAGCGCCATGCGAAGATAGCGTTCCCGCACCCACCATTCCTCGCGCTCGAAGTTCTCCGCCGACCACTGGAGAAGTCGACGGCGATCGTCCGCCGTGATCTTCGACGCCTCCCAGGTGCGGCGCGCCAGGGCTGCGCGGAGCACCTGGTCCACGAGGACCCCGTGGGTGTACTGGTTTTCTCCCGAGCTCCCCGGGTATCCGGTGTAGCTGCACCGCCACAGGACTTTTCCGGCGGACTCCACGCGGAATCGGAGCGAGAAGCTGGCGCTCGACCAGACGGCCCTGCCGGACTCCTGCTTCTTCGAGCAGAACTGCCGGAGCGTCACGGCGGCGTCGAGCAGTTCGACGAGGGACCGGGCCTCCTCCGCGTCCAGGACCACTTCCTCGACCCAGGTGCTTTCTTCTTTGACCTTGGGGCGATAGGGCGTCGGTGCGGCGTAGGCGAGCCTGCGGATCGTCAGTCCGCCGTCCTTCCGGGGCGCGATCTCGTCGAGCTCCAGCGTCTGGCCGTGGCCGCTGCCTCCCTGACGCAGGACCGACAGGGTTTTCGGATCGATCGACAGGCGGTCCTGCTTCTCCCGCACGCAGCCCGGCAGCTGCCGATGGCTTTCCATCCCCTCCAGGATCACGTCCCGGAGTTTCGACTGGAGCGGCTCGTCGGGCCGGGTGCGGACGTACGCCGGGAACGGAAGGCGGCAGAGGACCGATTCCGCGCGGAGCCTGGTTTCCGACGAATCCGTCGATCGATGGAGGGTCAGCATCCGGGGGACGACTTGAGGCCCCAGGGCAACCAGTTCTCCGACGGCCTTCTCTCTCTGCGCGGGATCATCGCCGCCGAGCCGGCCGATCAGGGTCTCCAGATCGGCCGCCTGGGCGCAGGCGAGGAACAGAATCGTCAGCATCCGAGCTCCAACGGATCCGGCGGCGGAAGGTTCATCCGGATCAGAGCCCGGCCGCCAGTTTTTTCAGGAAGGCGATCTGGCCGGGCTCGAGGCACTCCGCCAGGTCGGTGAGGTCCGACTTCGTCGCGTTCTGCCGCAGGCTGTCGAGGCATGCGCCGAGCAGGCGCGACATCGCCAACCCGTCGTATCCTTCGCCCTGGTTGCCCCAGCTCCGGAAGTCCTTGAGGTACCGCACGAGGTCGTCCAGCGATTGATGCTGCATCGATGCTCCCTTATTTCGAGCCGGCCTTGCACGCCTCGATCTCGTCCTTCAGCTCCGCTTCGGCGGCGGGCCGCAGCCGGACGATGTGCTGATAGTCGATGAGGGCCAGATTGAAGTCGCCGTCGGCCTTCATCCGCCGGGTCGCCTTCATCGTGGCCATCATCCGGTAGGCGTCCGCGCGGAACCGAAGCGCGAGCAGATGGTCGGGCGAGATGAAGAGCACCTTCCGGAGATCTTCGATGGCATCTCCGTAGTGGATGATCGGGAGGGGCCGCTGGGGCGCGCTCAGCGCCTTGGCGCGGCCCTGCCAGATCCACGCATCGGCGACCAGGAGGTTGAGTTCGAGCGCCTTCCGGGTGTCGGCGAGGGCCGACTGGAAGTCCTCGTCGCCGTTCCGGCCCGCCGCCAGTTTCCATTCGCCGCGGCGGACGAAGCCCTCGGCCCGCATCGTCCGGGCGGTGACCGGGGGGAAGTTCGCGTCCGACTTGACCGCCGCGTCGAGATCGCGGAAGGCCTCCTCGAAGACCGCGGCGGGGTTTTCCTTCCGCCGCGCCATCTCGGAGCCGAGCCGCGCCCGCGCGAGGCCCCGGCCCGCGAATCCGGCGCCGCTCTGCGCGCTCCGGGCGAGCATCAGGTCGAACGACGCGATCGCGGTGCGATAGTGGCGGACGGCGTCCTCGCCGGGCGACTCCGCGAGCAGCATCTCGATCTGTCCGCGCCGCTCGGGCGCCTGGATGCCCTCGGGGATCTTCTGAGAAGCGATGTCGAGATCCTGCGTCGCCTTCTGGAGGGTTTCGGCCGGGTCCTTGCCGCGGGCCGTGAGGTAGTTGCCCCACGCGACGTGGATGTTGGCGCGCGCGAGCCAGGTTTCGCCCCGTCCCGGATTCAGCCGCAGCGCGTGGCCGAGGTCGGCGATCGAGTCGTCGTACAAGGGCTGGATGTTCTCGCCCTTCAGCGCGAGCCACACGCTCCAGGGGATGCGCGCCAGGGCCCGCCAGAAGTACGGCTCGTCGCCCTCCGGGTTGCGCTCCAGGGCCTTGCCCAGATCCTCCATCGCCTCCTTGCAGAGCGGGATCGGATCCTGGAGCGCCAGGAACCGGCTGACGGAAAGCGACGCCCGGACGACGCCGCGCCACATCCAGGTCGCCGCGTCCTTCGGATTGAGCTCCAGCGCGCGACCGAGGTCCTCGGCGGCCAGCTGGAACTGGCGCGTCGCGTCGTCGGACCGCGACCAGCCGATCGAGTAGCCCAGGAGGAAGTAGGCCATGCCGCGGTCGCGCAGCGCGCCGTCGCGCTTCGGATCCTTCTTCAGCACCTCGGAGAAGTCGCCGACCGCGGCGATGATGACCTCGGAGGACTCCTCGCCCCGGTAGAACTTCTGCTGGCCCCAGTCGAGCCGCGCCTTCCCGCGCCCTTCGTAGTGGGGAAGGCAGCCCTTGTCGTGCTCGAGGCCGTCGCTCCACACGGCGATCGCCTTGTCGTACTTGCCGGCGTCCCGCTCGAGGAGCGCGAGCGCTTCGACCGCCTCCTCCAGGAACGGAGCTTTCTGGAGCGCGGCCTGGAGCTGCGGGCGCGACCGCTTGACGAGGCCGCGGGCGCAGGCGAGCTCCGCCGCGCCGACCTCCTCCGCGCCCGGCGCCTCCAGCGCCTCCAGGTCGGACTCCATCCGCTCGCGCAGCTCCCGCGCCGCCGCGTCCCCCCTGGCGAGCTTCTCGCGCGCCGGCACCGTGACGTCCTCGGCGCGGATCTTCGTCGCGCCCTCGTGGACCAGCTTCTCGCCCAGGCCGCGCCACGCGCGCTCGATCAGCTCGTCCTCGCGGCGCCGGAGGAGGCGGGACGTGAGGACCAGCCGCTCGTACCGCGCGCGGGCGCAGGCCGGATTGAGGACGAGGGCCAGCTCCTGCTCCGCGACGGCGCGGTCGTATTCCATGAGCGCCCGGCGCATCCGGCCCTGGTGGGCGTGGGGCTCCGCGAGCCGGGGGTAGCGCGCCGCGGCCGCCTCGCACGCCTCCAGCCCGTCGGCCGCGAAGGCCTTCATGCGCT
>Ga0310813_10003114_pt1 | contig 10044 bp, 11 predicted proteins | sample YN3metagenome_FD_203086 | JGI IMG/M metagenome (GOLD analysis project Ga0310813, IMG submission 203086) | Soil microbial communities from experimental microcosm in Duke University, North Carolina, United States - YN3 | ecosystem: Engineered > Artificial ecosystem > Soil microcosm > Unclassified... | reverse complement strand
ATGAAACAGGCGATTATTTCGTAAAGAGACTTGAGAAGCGTTTGGACAACGTAGTATATCGCATGGGCCTCGCACAATCTCGCGATCAGGCTCGTCAATTAGTAAATCATGGTCACATTACGGTAAACGGCAAGAAGGTCAGTATCCCTTCTTATGAAATCAAAGTCAGCGATGTAATCGGTGTTCGCGAAGGCAGTAAGCGCAGTCCTTATTTCGCCTCGTCAGTTGTACAGTCAATCCAAAAATATCAGGCTCCTAAGTGGATCGAGGTCAAGAAAGAAATATTAAGCGGTACTGTTGTCGCACTTCCTACATTGGAAGAAAGCGGACTTGATATAAAAGACGTACAAGCAATTATTGAATATTATTCACGTTAGTTTTTAAGATGCCATAGAGAACTTTTGGGTAGAGTCCCACTAGGATCTAGCGCATCAATACATATGATTCAACTACCAACACAACCAAGTATTAGTTCCAAGGAAGGTAATAAGGCCACTTTTGAAATTGGTCCTTTGTATCCTGGATATGGTATGACGATCGGTAATGCTCTTCGTCGCGTGTTAATTTCCTCTCTCGAAGGCGCAGCAGTCACTTTTGTACGTATTAAAGGCGTAGATCACGAGTTCACTACCGTCAATGGCGTACTTGAGGATGTTATTGACATTATTCTTAACCTTAAGAAAGTCCGTTTTAAACTTCACAAAGACGAACCGACTCTTGTAACCCTTACAGTGAAGGGAGCAAATGCAGTTACTGCGGCTGATATTAAGGCAGATGCAGATGTGGAAGTAATCAACAAGGATCAGCACATCGCTACCATTACTGATGCAAAAACTACCTTGGAAATGGAAATCACTGTAGAAAAAGGCATCGGCTATGTTCCAGTTGAACAGCGTCATAAAGAAAAGCTTGGCGTAGGTAAGATTGCGATTGATGGTATTTTTACTCCTATTAAAAATGTGAATTTTATCGTTGAAAATATTCGCGTAGGTCAGCGTACTGATTATAACAAGGTGATTCTTGATGTAGAAACTGACGGAAGTGTATCTCCAGAAGAAGCATTACGCGAAGCATCACACATTCTTATTGAGCATTTCTCTTTAATTCATCGTGTAGGTGCTGAAATACCTATATCAAACGATAACGAAGCAGCCGTAATAGAGATGGAAATGGAAGCTCGTAATACAATGCCTGACGAAGACACCTCTTCCGATGACGAAGAAGTAGTCAAGCCTTCGAAAGCAAAAAAGAAATCAAAATAATTTATTAGGCTTATGAGACACGGTGTAAAAAAGAGAGTTTTCTCTCGAACGAACAAACAAAGAGATGCATTAATCATAGGACTTGCAAAGTCGTTGATTTCGCATGAGAAAATTACTACCACCGAGGCAAAGGCCAAGACTCTACGTCCCTATGTAGAGAAGCTCATTACTCATAGCAAGAAGACTACTCTCGGTTCTGTACGCTTGTTGCGTGCTCAATTAGGTGAAGATCTTGCGGTGAAAATGGTCAAGGTTATTGCGCCTCAATTTAAGGATCGTCAGGGAGGCTATACTCGTATTCGACATCTTGCTCCTCGCGTAAGCGATGGCGCTCGCATGGCGGTTATTGAATTTGTTAAGTAAATATGTTTTAATAAGTCTACTTTATGACTCACACACTTGACGCTACAAATCAATCGCTCGGCAGACTCGCAAGTCAAATTGCGTTGCTTTTGATGGGCAAGAACAATCCTACCTATCAGCCTCATATTATGCCACAGGAAAAAGTAGTCATCGAAAACATCACGAAACTTCGTTTTACTGGCGGCAAGGATGCAAAGAAGTCTTATTACCACTATTCTGGTTTTCCAGGTGGTATGAAGTCCGAAGTACTCCAAAAGCTTTTTGCTCGTAAGCCACAAAAGGTCTTATGGCTTTCAGTGTATCGTATGCTTCCGAAGAATCGTCTTCGAAGTCGCATCATCAGAAATTTAGATATAAAATAATTTATGGCGAAGAAAATATCATCAACAAAGGAAGAAGAGATTCTCGTTGCACCTTCTGCTCCCGCAGAAGATCTTGCAGACCAATCAGAAGATGCTCCATATGAGGCTCCAATGAATCTTGACGATCAAGAAATCATTGATGAGAATGGAGAAAAGCGCGAGAAATACTACGAGGCCATTGGTCGTCGTAAGGCCGCTACCGCTCGAGTACGTCTTCTTACAAAGAAATCTTCTGATGTGCAGAAGGACGAAAATAAAGCAATCGTCGTAGTGAATGGCAAAGCTTACACAGAATATTTTGCAGTAGGTCGTTTGCAGTCAGTAGTCGAATCCCCTTTCAAAAAGCTCAAGTCCATGAATCGTTTCAAGGCTTCTGTACTTATTCATGGTGGCGGTATCGCTGGACAAGCTGATGCGATCAAGTTCGGTTTGAGTCGTGCTCTCATCCTCTTTGATCCAAACTTCGCAAAGAAGCTACGCCGCGCTGGATTCCTTACTCGTGATGCACGTGTGAAGGAGCGTCGCAAATACGGTCTTAAGAAGGCTCGTAAAGCACCACAGTGGTCAAAGCGTTAATCATCATCTCAACGTTCACCATACAAAAACAGGGCATATGCCCTGTTTTTGTATGGTGAAAGGATTGTTTGCGTTATGAGATTATATCTCTAAATCAATTTTTACTTTCTTTACATCTTCTGGAATACTAGTTACCCAAAATGGTGAAAAATTAATCTTAGTACTTTCAATATCTTTTATATTTTTAAAATAATTTTGGAGCGCGGCTTGGTTCATTCCAAGAATATCCTTACTGATCTTCGTCGTATCTAGATGATGTACTGCCTTGCCATTGACTACAATAGTAAATGCAAGACTCTTCTTGTCACTTGCAAGTGATATGTTTTGAAATGAGATCGACAGAGTGTTCATTACAGGATCGAGATTACTATTCTTATTTACGTAATTTTTAATTACCGATTGAAGATCGCTATTTCTGAAGCCAATAGTGTCGACCGCGCCTTTTATACTTACTTGAAGTTGATCAGTTGCTTCACCACTACGTGCATTCGCAACAGGGTCATCAAACTGTATCTGGGAAGATGCGATTGTCTGGAGACCATTACTCTGATCTTTGAGCGATTGATTAATCTTGCCCGTGAGCTGATCTTTGAGATTTTTCAATGCATCGGTATAGTCTTTTTCAGATACTACCTTTGATTGACCATTTGCTCCCCCTGTAATTGCTTCTTTTGTTTCTGCTGCAAAATCGCCATATTTGTCTGTATCTTTAAAACCAGGAATAGTAAAATTGCCCGAGGTAATGTTGTAGGTTAGTCCTGGTTTATCTGCGTATACATCTACTACTACTGTTCCTGCGGTGATAGTACCGTTTTTTACAGTTGCTCCTGGTACGGTGATAGAGTTGGGTATTCTATAGATAAGTCCTGTCTCATTTTCAAGACGAGTAGTCGCTACGAGACGCTGAGATGTTGTGCTTTTATTTGAAATAATCACCTTCCCGTGTGCTTTCTGGACAATTTCTTTTTGATCGCTGGGGACAAAACTACCAGATACTTGATCTTTTGCACTTAGCTTTTGTCCTGGGATCACAGTAAAATCAGCACTTACATTACTCACTTCGCTGGAAGCATTGAGCTTGATCTGAAAATTAATATTTTCTTTGATTGGTTTAATACCGATTTGAGCGTTTCCTACGAGCGCGTAGAGAAGACCCGCAGTAGTAATGACTGTCGCGCTTACAAAGAGCAAAGGAAGCCTCCTTTTCCAATTTCTTGGTGGTCGAACTTTCTTCTGTTCTTCGCGTGTATATGTTGCCTGTTCTGATTTATCAGCCCAGATGCTTTTAATATCTTTATCAAAATTTTTGTTGGGTTTGACGCGCAAAAATACTTCTTCGGACTCTTCTGTGTCTTTATTATCTACTTCGATATTCTTATCATCTTGCTTCGCCAGAATATCTTTCATATGGCGTTGTGAATACTTTTGACCCGCCAATATTACATCGGAGTATTCGCGCACCCCATCTTCGCCATGAGTAATAGGCTGATCAATATCTTCATCCTGCTCGAGTGTGGCTCCTCGCGGAGTGATTACTCCATATTGAGAAGTGCCTTCCTCATCCTCTTCTTCACTTTCCGTCTCATCAGAGTCCTCCTCCTCTGCTTCTACTTTGACGAGTTCTGGTGTGCGATCTTTACCTGATGCCATAAAATCTTCTATTGCTTCGTCATGATCTACGCTCTCTTCTGATTCTTCTTTGTCTTCTTCAATAAGCTCGTGCGCGGGAATTATGGGGAGTGGCTTTGGTTTTGCCTTGGTACTTGCGCGTCCGCGTTTGTTCTTTGCTTTTTCTTCTACTACCTGCATTCCGCTATTGATTGCGAACTCGGCAATCGCAGGATCTGATGTCATAACACTTACGCTTTTGCCGCTGTTACTGGCTTCCTTTGCGAGAATTTCAAAATACTGCTCATTCTTTTTGAATTTGGAGCCTTTAGGAAACATAAAAATCACTTCTTCAGCATCAGTATTTTGGAAGTCCCGAAAAACTTCTTCAAAGCTATCATTTTTCAGGACATTAATGATTTTTGTATCCGCCATAGCAAGACTCCTCGCGAGAGCTTTTTATTACCTACATTATAACATATTCTTTAAAATCAACTATCCACATACAACGAAAAAACCATGAGATTTCTCTCGTGATTATTGAATAGATTGTGTATTATAACAAAAAAATACCTCTTAATTATAGAGGTATTTTCTTTTTTTACTTTTCTAAGGTCACCAGATTTGATGAATTTAGAAAAGTGCCAGATTCTCAGTAAATTATTATACCTACTGAAAATCTGGCTAAGTAGTAGAGGGTACTATTTAAAATTTATAGGCACCCCCACCCCACACATCTCCGGTATTCGTGTTGGAGGTCGGGGATACATTCGTGTACCCCCGCTCCTCGACTTCAACTGGAGCGGCAGATTTCACTTTCGCCAAGAATTGCCGATTTTTTGGCTTACAGCCAAGAATCAATAGCAATCCTTTAAAAAAATCGATTAGATGCTCCATGGTAGCACCTCCTTTTTTTTAATCTCCATCGACGCGTTCGATGGCCTCAATCTGTATTACTTAGAGAGAGGGATGGGAGGAGTTATTTTTAGCTCTTCTCCATCTCTATCTCCAATATACTCCTTTATATAGCTTTAACTTATGAGCTTATCTCTATGTGTATTATAGCATATTTATGCCTATTTTGTCAATAGACACGTAATGCTTGGGTTCAACACCTTGGAATCACCTCGTGTAGAATGTGTAGAATCAACACATGGCATATACAGGCAACCCCAAACTTCCCAAGGTCAGAATGGAAGCATTACGACGGCGCCAGTATGACCGCTGTGCGGAAGTCATTCACCAAGTTTAAGGCCGTTTTCTCCATAAAAGCTATTCTATTCCTGCGCGAATGCGGCGGACACCTGCGGAGACTGCCTCTTCTTTCACGATTGTAAAGTGTCCGATCTCGCCTGTATGTGTTACGTGTGGACCGCCACAAAACTCACGACTCACTATCTCCCCTGTTTTGGGATTGGTAATAGTATATACTGAAGCTGGATCGGTGTATTTTTCACCAAAAGCACCAAGCGCGCCAATCTGTTGTGCTTCTGCGAGGGGCATCATTTCACGACTCACTTGGAGATCTTCTTGTATCCATTGATTCACCAGATTCTCTACCTTTGTAATTTGTTCTGGAGTCATCTTCTCTGTATGAGAAAAATCAAAGCGTGTACGCTCCGGAGTAATGTTACTTCCCCGTTGTTGTACATGCTCGCCGAGTACTTGGCGTAGCGCCTTGTGCATGAGATGCGTCGCGGTATGATAGCGTATTTCGATATCGGAATGGCCGCCGAGACCACCTTTAAAAAGTCCTGCGGATGTAGTACGCGATTGTTGCTGATGTTGCTCAAATGCACTACGAAACTCGCCATATTCTACATGTTGACCTCGCTCACGTGCAATTTCCTCGGTCAATTCAAAAGGGAAGCCATAGGTTTCATAGAGTTTGAATGCGATTGTACCATCAAGTATTTCTACCTTGCTAATTTCTTTTAGTCCCTGATTGATAGTCTTTGCAAATTTTTCTTCTTCTTGCTGAATCTGTTCTAATATCTGATCTTCTTGTGTCGATAATGACGCAAAATCTTGAGAAGATTGTTGAGCGTACACAGTGATTACCTCGCGTGCAAGATCAGTCAAAAAATATCCTTGTATGCCAAGAAGATTGCCATAGCGAATTGCGCGACGGAGAAGTCTGCGTACTACATAGCCCTGAGTTTTGTTGGAGGGTGCTATGCCATCGGCAATGAGCATAGTTGCGGCTCTTATATGATCGGCAATGATACGCATATTACGGGAGGTTGTATCGGTATAAGAACCGTCGGAGATTACTTCGATTTTCTTGATGAGGTTCTGAAAAATATCGATTGCAAATACATCGGGGTTATCGATAGAAGCTGCGGTGATACGCTCGAGGCCGCCACCAAAATCCACATTGCGCTGTGCGAGCTTTGCAAAAGTATCATCTTCTTGCTTTTGATATTCCATGAAGACGCTATTCCCTATCTCCATATAGCGTCCGCAATCGCAATTTACATGGCACACTGCGCCGTACCTTTGATCGTGTTCAATATGCGAAAATTCATAAAATACTTCACTATCAGGCCCACCTAATTCACCTGCTGGCATTTGTGCAGGTTTGCCTGCACGGGACCACCAGTTTTTTTCTTCGCCATAGAAAAATATTCTCGCATCCTGGATGCCTTTTTGCTCTGCATCTTCTGCAGTGCGTGCTTCTATATTTTTTTCAGCAAAAAGTTTTTGCCATATTTGTGCCGATTCTTCATCACGAGGAATTTGATCGTTGCCCGCGAATACGGTGACGTAGAGCTTCTGCGGGTCGAGTCCGACTTCATCAGTAAGAAATGCAAAAAACCAAGAGAGTTGTTCTTGTTTAAAATAGTCGCCGAAAGACCAATTTCCGAGCATTTCAAAAAAGGTAGTATGGCGATTGTCACCTACTTCCTCGATATCTTGTGAACGGAAGCATTTCTGTGAATTTGCTACGCGAGTACCATATGGATTGGATTGCCCTGTGAGATACGGGATCATTGCTTGCATGCCCGCAGAAGTAAAGAGTGTAGTCGGGTCGTCTTTAGGAACTAAAGAAGCCGAAGGTACGAGAGTATGGCCTTTCGACTGAAGGAAATCAAAATATTTCTGCCGTATTTCTGAAGCAGTCATTGTGCATTATTTTATCAGAGAATGCTGAATTATCAAAGCTAGAGCCAATGTTTTGCTTTGCGGACTAGGCGATACACAAAGAGAATAATCGCTAATATGATTGCCATTCCTCCTAGCCAGAGAAGCACATGGAAAATCAAGCCGATTACAAAGAGTCCAAGTAATACAGCGATAAGTGTTTCTATAATACCCATGACGTTATTATACTCTGCTATGCCAGTACTGTAAATTGACATTTTATTTTTATATTGTATTGTGATATGCTCTCCAGGTGATTTTACTCAATAAAAAAAGAGGCTTTACGCCGCTTCAGGCTATCCGGGAATATCAAACAACTCATCCTGAATATAGAGGACATACATTAAGCTACGCAGGTAGACTCGATCCTATGGCCGAGGGGCTTCTGCTTGTGCTGGTAGACGAAGAAAATAAAAAGCAAAGCGAATTTTTGCATTTTGAGAAAGAGTATATTGTTGAATGTATATTTGGCGTGAGTACGAATAGCTATGACATGTTGGGCCGCATTACCGCCATATCCTCTCGAGTACCTTCAGAGAGTGATATAGAAAATATCCTTCCTCGCTATCGCGGTGTAATCCATCAGCAATATCCCCCCTATTCCGCAGTACGTGTACAGGGGAAGCCTTTGCTTCATTGGGCGAGAAAAAATATGCACCATGATCTTGAAATACCCACTGTAGAGCGTACAATCTCTCTCTTCGAAAAGGAAAATGTCTATGAAAAAAAGACTGTAGATATCGTAAATGAATTCCGCGAAGCACTTACCCATCTCGAGGGTACATTCCCCAAAGAAGAATCGCTTCATGATTGGGAATCGTATGAGCAAGACTACTCGCAAGTCATTGTATATCGTTTTCGTGTAGTATGCTCATCGGGTACCTATATACGGAGCCTTATCCACGATATTGGTAGGGATATTGGTGCAGGTGCTACTGTGGTGAGACTTACTCGTACGCGTGTAGGAGGGTATACATTATAAAAAAGAAAGAACCCACAAATTAATGTCTTCGTGGGGAATGAGGAAATTGAAAACGCTGTCTGCTTTTATCGCAATACTCAATTACTATTTCGTATACCAACACACCGAGCTTATGCTCAATTTTTTTCTGTAATTTACGAAGCTCACGAGTAATTGGTCTGGTGCGTAGTGCGTTGCGTGCGCGCGATTGTGTTACGTGTACTCCATGGAGTGACTTCATGAATCTTTCTTCTCTTTTTTTTGCGTGTCTTGTTTTTCTAGAGCGAATTGCAATGATAAGAATTTCTTCGCGATCGTTGACTATGGGATGAGATGTGCGAATCCTATAATAGGTATAAAAATTCACGGGGCTACCTCCTAATTGGTAAGATACCAATATCTTGGGGGAGTATAGCAAAAGCATTCAAGGCGTACACTATTGCGAAAGAGCCAAAAATATGGCAAGATATAGGCAATTAAAAGTGTCTTTTGGGGTGGCTATGGTGTAGTGGTTAACACAGCAGTCTGTGGCACTGCGGAGGAGAGTTCGAATCTCTCTAGTCACCCCAAAGGGCATTTTTTCATTTTCAAAAACAAAAAGACCCTCTCTGTGGAAAGGGTCTTGGAATTAGTCTTTGCCGATATAGTATTCACGCTCTCGGTGTTTCAAGTTTTTATAAATACTTGAAGGAAGTCCAAGATTGATAAGATTTACGAGCTTAATCTTAATTTTGTGTACTATACTCTCTTTTTTCTTTGTATTCGCTACTTGTGGGGTGTCGCTTGGATAAAATCCAATCGAATACGCACATTTTGCTTCTGAAGCAATTTGACTACACGCGTTCTCTATGGAGGTCGATTCAAAGAGTCTGCCACCAGTCATATCGACGAGATCTTGTAAGATTGCTCTGCCTTCTCTACCGAATTGGTCGTTCATATCGAACGTACCAATCGCATAGATAATTACGCCAGTCTCACGTGCAAGATCGCGAATTTCTTTGAATGTTCTGCGACTGTTGTTGTCTTGTCCATCACTGATAATGACCAGCACCTTTGTGGTATTCTTTCCCTCTTCTTTGAGCTTCTTAATGCCCGCATAGACCGCATCATAGAATGCAGTACCACCAATAGGCTTGTCAGTCTCAAACAAGATATTAAGCGCGGGAATATTATGAGTAAAATCACTCATAATTAATGACCCTTTGAATAGACACAGAAAGGCTTCATCATTTGCGTCACCAAAGTATGTTTTTATTTTATTGAGTCCTTCTATCGCTGATCGAATCTTGTTCTCTTTCTCGTGCATTGAATTCGAATCGTCGAAGAGAATCCCGAGACTTACTTTGTTGGGTTCAGAATCAGAAAAGAGTTCGATCTCTTGTCTGACGTTGTTGTCATAGATCTCAAAATTTTCTTTTTTGAGTCCTATGATTCTGCGATTCGCAGGGTCAGTGACGGTCACATGTACAATCACCGCTTCGCGATTGATAGTGATGATCGCTTGCTCTTCTTGTTTGTCTTTCTCTTGAGCCCGCACAAAAGGGCTCATAAGCAGAAAGGCGAGGATAAATAGTACACAATAGCGCATAACTGCTCCTTTTGTTGGGTTGTGAAGGTTCGGGCTCCGGTAGTCTTATCACTTGACAAGTACCATAGTCTTATTGTGAATATACTCTTTTTTATGGTAGTATGCAAGGAACCTTATTTTTCTATGATCATGAGATATAGTATTTTCGGTATTGTTTATCTCGGTATCTTTGCAATGATA
>Ga0310813_10003113_pt1 | contig 10047 bp, 9 predicted proteins | sample YN3metagenome_FD_203086 | JGI IMG/M metagenome (GOLD analysis project Ga0310813, IMG submission 203086) | Soil microbial communities from experimental microcosm in Duke University, North Carolina, United States - YN3 | ecosystem: Engineered > Artificial ecosystem > Soil microcosm > Unclassified ... | reverse complement strand
AGGTGGCGGCAAGGCTCGCGCGCCGCGCGCCGTTCTCGTTGCCGGAGGGCGTTTGCCTGACCACCATCGACAATTCCGGCGCGCTCGAAGACGCCGGGCGCGCGTTCGTCGACGTGGTGCTCGGCGCGGCGTCTAACGCACTTTGATGGGCGTGCAGCGGCGCAGGTACTGCCAAATTAGCGGTCGATGAGCGGCCGGACACGCATGGCGCATCGATAATTAATTTAAGCTGGAAGGCGCTCCGGCGTTGGAGCGCAGATCCCGGTTTGCCGCGGCATAGCCTTTGAGCGTGTCCGTGATCGCACGCGTCGCCGATTCACGCGTTCAGGGCAGCGACTCCAGAAGGCGAGGGAAGTTGCGCGCCACCATGCTGGGCGGCGCGTCTGCGCCGCGCTGCCGGCGCGACGCTGGTGCATGACCGGTGCTGGGGCCGCGAGCAAGCCGGCCGCGTCAGAAGGAATAGCCGCTACGCGGACGAGCCGGCGAGGGGCCGTCGGCCGTCCGTCCGCGCTCACGCATCAGATGACCTTTGCGCGCACCCACGCGGAGGCCAGATCGATTGCTGTGACGACGACGATCACCATGATCAGCACCGCCGCGGTGGATGCGTAATCGAACGAGCGGATCGCTTCATACAGCACCACGCCGATCCCGCCCGCGCCGACCATGCCCACCACCATCGCCGAGCGCACGTTCGATTCGAAGCGGTACAGCGCGTATGAGATCCACAGCGGCAGCACCTGCGGCAGCACTGCGTAGATGATCTCGTCAAGGCTGGTCGCGCCGGTCGCGCGCACGCCTTCGGCGGGACGCGGATCGATGGCTTCGACTGCTTCGGCGAACAGCTTCGCCAGTACGCCGGTGGTATGCACCCAGAGCGCCAGCACGCCCGCAAACGGACCCAGGCCGACCGCGACGATGAAGAGCATCGCGAACACCATTTCGTTGATCGCGCGGCATGCGTCCATCAGGCGGCGCACCGGCTGTACGACCCACTGCGGCGCCATGTTGCGCGCACACATCAGCCCGCAAGGTACTGCGCACACGAGCGAGAGCACCGTGCCCCATACCGCGACCGACAACGTCACATACATTTCGTGCACATAGCTGCGCCACTCGGTGAAGTCCGGCGGGAAGAAGTCCTTGGCGAACTGACCCATGTTGCCGGAGTCCGCCAGCAGGTCGAGCGGCCGCATATCCGCGCCGTGCCAACCCACCCCTAGCACGGCGATCACGACAACCCAGCCTAGCAGAGACAGCCAGCTGCGCTTGCCCACAGCAGCGCCCGCCGGCGCGCCGACCGGGGCCGTCGGGCGGGCGGTAGTCAGGTCGGCGGCGCTCATTGCTTCGATGAAGCCGTGTTCAGCGCGCTCAGCTTGGCGTCGAGCGCGGCGAGCTGGGTCTTGCGCTCGTCGTTGGACAGGTGCGTGTTGGTCTGGATCTTCTGCTTCTGCTGAAACAGCGTGATCTGGCGGATCGGCAGCAGTTGCGCATCGGACGACGCCGCGAAGCCGCTATAGCCGGTAATCGCAGCCATCACCGCCTTTTCGTGCGGGTCGGTCTTGCCGTAGTTCACGAAGAAGGTGCGGAGCTTGTCCTTGGTAGCCTGCGGCAGATCCTTGCGCCAGACAAGCGGGTCCGATGCGATCAGCGGCGAGGTCCACAGCACGCGCACCTGGGCGAACTTGTCCGGATGATCCTTCTTCAGCGAGTCGAGCATCTCGGTGTTGTTGGTCGCAATGTCGATCTTGTTATTCACCACGGCCAGCAGATTCGCTTCATGGCTCGACGGTAGCACCGCCTTGAACGAGGTATTCACCGGCGCATTGCGCTGGGCGAACAGGTAGTAGCCGGGAATCAGCGTGCCCGAGGTGGAATTCGGATCGCCGAAGCCGAGCGTCACATCCTTCGTATTCTTGAAGACGTCGTCGAGCGTCTTGAAGCGGCTGTTCACGTTGGTGATCAGCACCGACCTGTAGCCGGAGTCGCCGTTCGCATAGGTGATCTTGGCAAACACCTCGCCGTTGGCGCGATCCACGGCTTCCATCGCCGACGCGTTGCCGAAGTAGCCGACCTGCACCTTGTTAAAGCGCATGCCTTCGATGATGCCGGCGTAGTCGGTTGCGAAGAACGCCTTCACGTGCAATCCGGTTTGCTTGCTCATGTCGTCGACCAGCGGCTGCCAGCGCTGCGACAGCACGGTGGACGAATCGGTCGAGATGATGCCGAGATTGATGTCTTCGGCATGGGCGGCGACGCACGCAAATGCGGCCGCGCCGGCGATCAGTGAACGCAGGAATTTCATCAGGTTTAATCCAGTTGGCAAAACAGAATGAATGGGAGCGATGCTGTATTTCAGGCAGAGTGCGCAGGATCGAGTGCAAAGGAGTAGCGCTGCGACTGGGGTGCATCGGCATGTTGGTGTGCGACGCCGTGATCGGTTTCTTCGAGCAGCTCGCGAGCCTCGTCGCCGTAAAGCCGCTTCAACAAATCCGGCGTCAGCGCGGCCGAGGCCCCGTCGTAGACGATCTTGCCGCCGCGCAGGGCGACGGTACGAGGGCAGTACTGCATCGCGATGTCGACCTGATGCAGCGACACCAGCACGGTCAACCCGTGATCGCGGTTCAACGTGCGCAGCATGTCCATCACGCGGCGCGACGATTCAGGATCGAGCGACGCAATCGGTTCGTCCGCGAGGACGATGCGGGCCCGCTGCACCAGCGCACGCGCGAGCGCCGCGCGTTGCTGCTGGCCGCCGGAGAGGTTAGTGGCGCGTTCCTGCGCGTGTTCGGCAATGCCGACCTCGTGGAGCGCGGCGGACGACAGCGCCCGTTCGCTGCTTGGGAAACGGCCAGTAACGCGGCGCCACCACGGCAGCCGCGCAAGCGCTCCGATGAGCACGTTGGACTCGACCGACAGTCGGTTGACAAGATTGAACTGCTGGAACACGAAGCCGATATCGCGGCGAATCCGCCGTACTTCACGCACGAGGCGGCCGTTCTGCTGGATTGGGCGGCCGAGAATCGAAATCTGCGACGGCTGTGCGTCGGAGACGGTGAAACCCGCGATGTGCCGTAGAAGCGTCGATTTGCCCGAGCCGGAGGCGCCGATCAGCGCCACCATTTCTCCCGGCGCGACGCACAAATCGATATCGTCGAGAGCCTTGCGGCCGTTTCTGAACGTCTTGCTCAGGCGTTCGATCTGAATTGCGTCCATGCTTACCCCGTCAATGCATCCGGCAGGCGCCGGAACGTGTGACACATTCTAGGAAGCCTTTGTGACAGTTAAGTGATGATATCTCGACGTCTAGACGACTATATCTTTCAACACGTATTGGTGCCGGAACACGAGGCCTCGAATCGAGTGATCATGCGAATCGTGCAAAAACAAAACGGCTCTTCACGCGACTACCGCCAGAGTTTGTACGATTCGGATGATAGTCCGCCGATCAGCAGGCGATCCTGGCGTGGCATAGCGTGCGTGCAGGCGGTGTATAACGCTTAACGATGGTCGCCCTTCAGCTACTTCTGCGAATGTCTCGGTCACACTCCAAAGCGGCCTCTCCGCTAACTTAGACCAAGTTTTCTCAGGCGACGGTAGAGCGTCCGCTCGCTCCATCCGAGATGCGATGCAAGTGCTTTGCGCGTGCCGGCAAACGCCTTCACGAAGCTCACCAGTTCATCGGCTGATCGGCCGACCAGCCCCTCTGCGCTCGGTTTGGCCGACGCACTACGAATCGTCACCAGTCGCTCGACGTAAGCAATGACTGCACCCGGGGCGCCAAATATCGGACGCAGTTCGACCTCGACGTGCTCGGGGCCACGCGGCGTGTGGTGAATGTGAAGCACGCGATCCGGGCCGCCCTTCTCAAGCGCGCGCTTCATCGGACAGTGCTCCCCGGCCTGGTCACAGGGAACATCGTAGTGGTGTGAGATCTGATAGCACTTGTGACCGATATGCGGTTCGCCGGCGACGCCGAACTGACGCTGGTACGCGGTATTGGCCGCAAGAATCCGGTACTGCGGGTCGAGCACGATCATAGGCTGAGAGTCGTGCTCAAGGTATGAGACGAGAGCGCCAACGTCTGGCGCCGGTTCGTCAGCAGAGACCGTTGGTAAAGCGTCGGGACCGACGATGGGGAGGTGCGATTTCATGCGCGACAGCATTCGGAAGAGGCGTTCACCACTATAGCGTGCCTCTGCCAACTCTGCCACGACACTGCCAAGTCTGGCAGTGGCAGCAGCCCAACTGCACGAGTCGCCGTCAGCGGCTTCCAGCGAGGACAAGAAATATCTTTCGAATCAGTTGGTTGCAAGCCGTCGGCGAGCGCAGCGGCGAATGGCACAGAGCTTGCGTAAGAGGCCTCACCCATTTGATCTCCATCAAGGAGTCCGACAATGAACACTCCAGGCCCAACCGTTATCGAGGGCTTTTTCGATCCGAAGACGTCTACGATCAGCTATTTGCTGCTGGATACCGACACGCGCGAATGCGCGTTGATCGACAGCGTGCTGGACTTCGATCCGAAGTCCGGGCGCACCTGTACGGCCAGCGCCGACAAGCTTGTTGCGCGCGTCCGCGAACTGGGCGTGAACGTACGCTGGCTGCTCGAGACGCACGTGCATGCCGATCACCTTTCGGCCGCGCCTTATCTGAAGGAAAAAGTCGGTGGCCAGATCGCAATTGGCGCGCAGGTGATCCGCGTGCAGGAGGTTTTCGGCAAGCTCTTCAACGCCGGGCTCGATTTCAAACGCGACGGCAAGCAATTCGACCGGCTGCTCGCCGATGGCGATGAGTTTGAAATCGGCAGACTGAAGGGTCGCGCGATACATACGCCGGGCCACACGCCCGCATGCATGACCTATGTGGTGAGCGACGGTGTGGAGACGGCGGCCTTTGTGGGCGACACGCTCTTCATGCCCGACTACGGTACCGCGCGCTGCGACTTTCCCGGCGGCGATGCAAGAGCGCTCTTTCGCTCGATCGGCAAGGTGCTGAGCCTGCCCCCCGAAACGAAGCTCTATATGTGTCACGACTATCAGCCCGGCGGTCGCGAGGTGCAATTCATCAGCACGGTCGCCGAGCAGCGCGAGCGCAACATCCATGTTCGCGACGGCACGAGCGAATCGAGTTTCGTCGCCATGCGCACGACGCGCGATGCCAGACTCGACATGCCCCAACTGATCCTGCCATCGGTGCAGGTCAACATGCGAGCCGGGCAGTTGCCCCAAGCCGAGGAAAACGGCATCTCGTACATCAAGATTCCGCTGAACGCCGTTTGAGTCGTCGCAGCGTTACGCCACAAGAAGTTCGCCGACGTCTTCGCGCTAGGCGATGTGATCAATGCGCCGAATGCAAAAACCGCAGCGGCTGCGCGCAAGCAGGCCCCCGTCGTCGCCCACAACGTGCTCGCGAGTCTCGGAATGGCGCACGGGCAAGCCTCTTACGATGGCTACGGCTCGTGCCCGCTCACGGTCGCACGGGGCAAGATCGTGCTCGCGGAGTTTTTGTATGGGGGCAAGGTTGCACCGTCATTCCCGGCCTGGCTGATCAACGGTAAGCGCCCGTCGCGACTGGCGTGGCTACTGAAGGCGCGCGTGTTGCCTCCGCTCTATTGGCGCGCGATGCTCAAGGGCCGTGAGTGGCTGGCAAAGCCGGAAATAGTCGGCTGAGCACCGCGTAAGCCCCCAACCATGCCGTGTAGCGGCCCGCCGCAGACGACGTCACGGCTCATTACTCTTGTCAAACACTCATGCTGACTTCACTGATACTTGGCGCCCTTGTCGGCGCCGTGCTGGGCCTGACCGGTGCCGGCGGCGGCATTCTTGCGGTTCCCGCACTCGTCGTGGGGATGGGCTGGCCGATACAGCAAGCTTCGCCCGTCGCGCTGATCGCTGTTGCCGGCAGTGCGGCGATCGGCGCCGTCGAAGCCTTCCGTCGCGGCCTCGTGCGCTATCGTGCAGCGCTGCTCATGGCGATCACGGGCATGCCGGTCACCTCGCTCGGCGCAAACCTCGCGCACAAGCTGCCGCAACGATTGCTGATCGAACTGTTCGCGGGTGTGATGCTGCTCGTTGCGCTTCGTCTCCTTGCCCAGGCGAATGGCCGGGACACATCCGAGCAAACGATGTCGCCACTTTGTGTGGGCCGTGTCAATCCACGCACGGGGCGCCTCGCGTGGACCTGGGCAACCGGCGCTGCGCTCGCAGGCACCGGCGCGTTGACAGGCTTGATGACCGGTTTGCTAGGCGTGGGCGGCGGCTTCGTCATTGTGCCGATATTGCGCAAGCTCACGAATCTGTCGATGCATGGCATCGTGGCGACCTCGTTGATGGTCGTCGCCCTGGTCGGCAGCAGCGGCGTCATCTCCGCGATGGAAGCCGGCGTGTCGCCCCCGTTCATGCTCACGCTTTTGTTCAGCCTCACAACAGTGCTCGGAATGATCGTCGGGCGCTTCGCTTCGCGTCATCTGTCTGCCCGGCATGTACAGATCGGCTTCGCCGGCGTGCTGGTGTGCGTTTCGTTGGGGATGGTGGCAAAAGCCCTGATCAGCGGGTGAGCAACAGGGCTCCTCCGTCGGCTCGGGCTGCCACACGGAATTTAGCTATTCGTTGCCCCATAGACTGAAAGTCATTCGAGCACCGTACTGGCGTGACGGCAGCCAACCCGGGCGCTTTATCGGGTTCGAGGCACGAGAAACGATCGGGTCCTCCGCCGTTGCAACAACGAGCATTGCCACATGAACCCAAGTACTTTGTATAGCGTGGTTTACGATTGACGTAGCCGGTCAGGCCCCTCGCAACCCGGGGATGTTTGCACCAAAGGTTTGCAGAAGCAGAATGACGTTGAGCACAAGAATGACTGCGGTCCCGAGAATCGCGCCGGCATTAACGAGGCGACCGTTTGCAAATGCCCCCATGATGTCGCGCCTGCGGGTGAAGATCACCAGAGCAATCATCGGCACGGGAAGAGCGAAGCTCAACACGACCTGGCTATAGACCAGCGCATCAGTGGCATTTGCGCCGAACGCGATCACCACGAACGCCGGCGCCATCGTCACTATGCGACGCAGCCACACCGGAATGCGAACACCGACAAAGCCTTGCATGATCATTTGTCCCGCCATCGTTCCCACAACCGAGCTGGAAACGCCAGCCGCAAGCAGCGAAACGAGGAAAACAGCAGCAGCACCGGCGCCGAGCAACGGGGTCAGCGTATGGTAGGCGGTTTCAATTTCGGCCATGTCAGAGTGCCCGTTGTGAAATGCAGCCGACGCCATCACGACCATCGCCATATTGATGAGACCTGCGAGCGTGAGGGCAATAATCACCTCCCGATTGGAGAAGCGCACCAGCTTCCACCGCCCTTCCTCGGTCGGGGCAGGCACGCGGTTCTGCGTCAGGCCTGAGTGCAGATAAATGGCATGCGGCATGACCGTGGCGCCGAGAATGCCTGCCGCGACCGTCAAGGCCTGGCTTGAGTGCAGCGTCGGCACGAAGGTTCCGCGAGCCGCTGCGGTCCACGCCACATGAACCATGAAGAGTTCGACGAGGTAGCACATTGCAATCGCCGCAATGAGCCCTCCGATGATCAACTCGATCGGACGGAACCCCTGCTTTTCAGCCAGCAGAATCGCGTAAGTGACCACCCCTGTTACCACCATGCCACCGAGCAACGGTAGATGGAACAGGAGCGACAAACCTATCGCGCCACCCAGGAATTCCGCGAGATCCGTTGCCATCGCGGCAATTTCGCTGATGCCCCACATGGCATAGACCACTGGCATCGGCAAATGCTCGCGACATATTTCGGCGAGATTCCGGTTGGTCACAATGCCGAGTTTGGCCGACAGTGCCTGGAATAGCATGGCAATGACATTGGCAGCCAGGACAACCCAGAGCAGCGAATAGCCGTACTGCGCGCCTGCCTGCAGGTTCGTGGCGAAGTTGCCGGGATCCATGTAGGCAATGGATGCCACGACGGCTGGTCCGGCAAATAACAATTTGCTGAGACCACCAGCCCTTCGACCAGCCAGCACTTCATGGATGGCAACTGCCGTCCGATCCGACAACCTTAGCGGGACTTCTCCACTCGCCATTATCAAATCCTCTTCCAAACCCTAACAAAATGAGCCGATGGGGCAGTTAACCCGTCGAATTGTGGACACTGATTCAGCCGTTGCCGCGACCGCCAAAACTTCGACGCCCGGTATCCCGGGGACAAACCGCCAACCAATCGCACCGTGCTGACTGACATCCCGTTCGCGCAGATCCTGACCGGCGTCATCCGACATGACGTCACGCAAACACTGCGGCTGATCGGGGCTCTCCCGCGAATTCGTGACAAGCGTGCCCGACTGCCGTCGAAGCCGATAATCGCGTAGGGTGATCGTGGCTGCGATCACGAGAACTAGCTTCGGTCGCTACACGCCGTTGGCGGTAACTTCAACCTTCATCGTGTTGGCAACTCCAAGACTGATAGAGCTGACATCAGGCGTAGCGCCGCAGTCGCCCGGCGAAATCGTGCAGTGCCTGAATTCCACTCTGCTCCGCCCGATGACACCAATCTTGCATCTGCGTAACGAGTTGCTCACGCGAAGCGTTGGATCTTTCCCACATAGCCGACAAATCCTTTCGCAGCTCTATGTAGGTACGAAGTTTCATACTTTCACTAATCAGCTCAGGCAACCGCTCGCGCTGTTTCTCATCAAGGACATCCTCCTCCCGATGAAACCAAATGCGCGCCGTCCTCAGCATTTGATATCGTTCCTTCGATCCGGAGGCCTTCAGTCTGGATAGTTCTTGACGGTAGGCCAGTTGCATCGCCTTGCCGTACCGGGCCATCACCTCGTAACGATTTGCAAGTACCGCCTGCAAAGTCTCATTGTCGAGAACCGATTTACGGTCCGCAAGCCGAGGAACAGGAGCCACCTTCTTGATTGTTGCAAGTCGGAGAGCTGCTAAAAGGCGGATGTACATCCATCCCATGTCGAACTCGTACCATTTGCTTGAGAGTTTCGCCGAAGTAGCGTACGTATGGTGATTGTTGTGAAGCTCCTCACCACCAATCAGAATTCCCAATGGGAAAATGTTCGTACTTGCGTCAGTGGAGTTAAAGTTCCGGTAACCAGCCCAGTGCGCAAGTCCGTTGACGACACCTGCGGCCCAAAACGGAATCCACAACATCTGCACGGCCCAAACGCTTACACCAACGATTCCGAAGAGCCCTACATCAATCACCATCATCAAGCTGATGCCGAGGATCGGAAAGCGCGTGTACACGTTCCGCTCAATCCAGTCGTTAGGAGCCCCATGGCTGAATCGCCGAATCGTCTCTTCATTCCTCGCCTCTGAACGATATAGCTCGGCGCCTTCCAGCAGGACCTTCAAAATCCCGCGCGTCTGAGGGCTGTGGGGGTCCTCTTCGGTCTCGCATTTCGCGTGATGCTTGCGATGAATGGCGATCCACTGGCCGGTCAACATGCCTGTGGTTGTCCAGAGCCATAAGCGGAAGAAGTGACTGGCAACTGGATGCAATTCGAGGGAGCGATGAGCTTGATGTCTGTGTAGATAAATCGTTACGCTGATGATCGTGATGTGAGTGACTACAAGTGTGAAGACAACAATCTTCAACCACGAATAGGCAAGCAGTCCATGGGACGCAAACGAAAGCATGGAATTAGGCAAGATAACGACCCTTATAGCGAAATCAGGACCAGCCACAGCGGTGTGGTCTGTCACCACGAAGCGGACCACGCTTCGCATTTCTTAAGGCCTATTCTAATTCTAGTTGATAAGTATTCTCATCAAATCGGATATGTTATTTTCCAAAGACGAAAATGAACAATATCTATCAACGATTGTGTGCTTACGTCAGGAATCCTATGACAATATTGTGATGTGAAAGCACAATTTTCACGTACGGAGAGTACTTCATCTTCCTCTTTGAAGACGAGTTTTCGGGCAACTACAAGCTGCCAAAACCTGGTCTCATAAAATTAACCTATCACCTCGATTTAAAAGAATTTCATTTTTGTTTTTGTATGAA
>Ga0310813_10003111_pt1 | contig 10048 bp, 8 predicted proteins | sample YN3metagenome_FD_203086 | JGI IMG/M metagenome (GOLD analysis project Ga0310813, IMG submission 203086) | Soil microbial communities from experimental microcosm in Duke University, North Carolina, United States - YN3 | ecosystem: Engineered > Artificial ecosystem > Soil microcosm > Unclassified ... | reverse complement strand
CTTCGATGTCGCCGCCCAGGGCTGCCGTGGTGAACGGAATCGGCATCTGGCAATGAAGATCGTCGCCGTCGCGCTCGAACACCGTATGCGGCTTGATATGGATCTCGACGTACAGGTCGCCCGACGGACCGCCGTTAATGCCCGGCTCGCCGTTGCCGGCCGAGCGGATACGCATGCCGTCGTCGATGCCCGCCGGAATCTTCACTTCGAGCGTCTTGGTTTCCTTGGTCTTGCCTGCCCCGTGGCAGTTCGTGCAAGGCTCAGGAATGTAGCTACCGGTGCCGTGGCATTTCGGACACGTCTGCTGGATGCTGAAGAAGCCCTGCGACATCCGCACCGTGCCCGAGCCGCTGCAGGTCGGGCAGGTTTCAGGCTTGGTGCCCGGCTTCGCGCCGGACCCGTGACACACCGCGCAGGACACCCAGCTCGGCACGCGGATCTGCGTGTCGTAGCCGTGCGCGGCCTGCTCGAGCGTGATTTCCATGCTGTAGCGCAAATCGGCGCCGCGGTACACCTGCGGGCCAGCGCGGCCGCCGCGAGCACCGCCTGCTGCCTGGCCGAAGATGTCGCCGAAGATATCGCCGAATGCATCGGCAAAACCGCCAAAGCCCTGTGCGCCGGCCGCCCCCATGTTCGGATCGACGCCCGCGTGGCCGTACTGGTCGTACGCGGCGCGCTTTTGCGAATCCGACAGCATTTCATAGGCTTCTTTGACTTCCTTGAAATGCTCTTCCGCATCCTTGCTGCCCGGATTGCGGTCAGGGTGAAACTTCATCGCGAGCTTGCGATAAGCCTTCTTGATTTCGTCGTCGCTCGCGTTCTTTGCGACGCCCAGAGCCTCGTAGTAATCCCGTTTCGCCATATCGCTTCAACGCCCGCCGTGCGCCATGACGCGGCGGCTCCTCGTGAATGCCGGAGTCTTGCGACCCGCGCGGCACCAGCTTCACGCGGCGCCACACGGCGCCGCAAAACCGTGCCCGTTATAAAACAATGTGCCCGGAGAGCCGTGAAGGCTCGCCAGGCGCGATATCCGGGCGGCACTGACGCGCCGCACGTTTTTACAGCCGCGCCACGTGTCCATGTTGCCGTACACGCGGCGCTGGGTCGGACAGCAACCCGGCTTAGTCCTTCTTCACTTCCTTGAAGTCGGCGTCGACCACGTCGTCAGCCTTTTCGCTCGACGCCGCTTCGGCACCCGCTGCCGCACCTGCCGCCGCGCCCGCTGCACCCTGGGCGGCCTGCATGTCGGCGTACATCTTCTCGCCAAGCTTTTGCGACGCGGTCGCCACGGTCTCGATCTTCGCTTCGATCGCGGCCTTGTCGGCCGAGTTGTTCTTCAGCGTGTCTTCGAGGTCCTTCAGCGCAGCTTCGATCTTTTCCTTCTCACCGGCGTCGAGCTTGTCGCCGTACTCGGTGAGCGCCTTCTTCGTGCTGTGCACCAGCGCGTCGCCCTGGTTGCGGGCATCGGCCAGTTCGCGCAGCTTGTGGTCTTCTTCTGCGTTCGCTTCCGCGTCCTTCACCATCTTTTCGATCTCGGCTTCGGACAGGCCCGAGTTCGCCTTGATCGTGATGCGGTTTTCCTTGCCGGTCGCCTTGTCCTTCGCGCCGACGTGCAGGATGCCGTTCGCGTCGATGTCGAAGCTCACTTCGATCTGCGGCACGCCGCGCGGTGCGGGCGGAATGCCTTCCAGGTTGAACTCGCCCAGCAGCTTGTTGCCTGCCGCCATTTCGCGCTCGCCCTGAAACACCTTGATCGTCACCGCCGACTGGTTGTCGTCGGCCGTCGAATACACTTGCGCGTGCTTCGTCGGGATCGTGGTGTTCTTGTTGATCATCTTCGTCATCACGCCACCGAGCGTCTCGATACCGAGCGACAGCGGGGTCACGTCGAGCAGCAGCACGTCCTTACGGTCGCCGGACAGCACCTGGCCCTGGATTGCCGCGCCTACGGCCACGGCTTCGTCCGGGTTCACGTCGCGGCGCGGTTCCTTGCCGAAGAACTCCTTGACCTTCTCCTGCACCTTCGGCATACGGGTCTGACCGCCGACCAGAATCACGTCGTCGATTTCACCGACCTTCACGCCAGCGTCCTTGATCGCGACGCGGCACGGTTCCATCGTGCGCTCGATCAGGTCTTCCACCAGCGCTTCCAGCTTGGCGCGCGTGATCTTCAGGTTCAGGTGCTTCGGACCCGACGCGTCGGCCGTGATGTACGGCAGGTTGATTTCGGTCTGCTGGCCCGACGACAGTTCGATCTTCGCCTTTTCAGCGGCTTCCTTCAGGCGTTGCAGCGCGAGCACATCTTTCGACAGATCGACGCCCTGCTCTTTCTTGAACTCGCCGATGATGTAATCGATGATGCGCTGGTCGAAGTCTTCACCGCCGAGGAACGTATCGCCGTTCGTCGACAGCACTTCGAACTGCATTTCGCCGTCGACGTCCGCGATTTCGATGATCGAGATGTCGAACGTACCGCCGCCCAGGTCGAACACCGCAATCTTGCGGTCGCCCTTTTCGGCCTTGTCCAGACCGAACGCAAGCGCAGCGGCCGTCGGCTCGTTGATGATCCGCTTCACTTCGAGACCGGCGATGCGGCCGGCATCTTTGGTGGCCTGGCGCTGGCTGTCGTTGAAGTACGCCGGCACGGTGATCACGGCTTCGGTGACCGGCTCGCCCAGGTAGTCTTCAGCGGTCTTCTTCATCTTGCGCAGCACTTCCGCCGAGATTTGCGGCGGTGCGAGCTTCTGGTTGTGCGCTTCAACCCATGCGTCGCCGTTTTCAGCCTTGACGATCTTGTACGGCATCAGGCCGATGTCCTTCTGGACTTCCTTCTCTTCGAAGCGGCGACCAATCAGGCGCTTGACCGCGAACAGCGTGTTCTTCGGGTTGGTGACCGACTGGCGTTTGGCAGGCGCGCCCACGAGAACTTCGTTGTCGTCCATGTACGCAATGATCGACGGCGTGGTGCGCGCGCCTTCCGAATTCTCGATCACCTTGACCTGATTGCCTTCCATCAGCGCCACGCACGAGTTCGTGGTGCCGAGGTCGATACCAATGATTTTGCCCATTTTTACTAATCTCCTGACTTTGATCGCTGCGGGAAACGCCCGTGGCGCCTGATTCCAGGCTTGTGGCCGCCGGCCGTGCCGCCCCTCAATTCATAACCTGCACTCAAAATAAGTGCATCCGCATCGATTTCAAGACCTTTCACTCGATGCGGTCTTTAAATTTTTTCAATCGCCTGCGCGCGGCGAATGGTCTTGCGTGTCCTGCACAGCGTGCGCGACAGGCGTGCCCTCGGCGACAGCGCGGGCCGCGCGGATTTTCTCACGCGCCGCCGCGACTGCGGCTTCGAACTGGCCGAGCCCGTGCCAGCCGGTTGCCCGGCCAAGACGCTTGCCGCGATAGAAGAAAAACCACGTAGGCACGCCATGCAGCATGAAGCGGCGCCCCAGCTCACGATGCTCATAGACGTTGCTATGGAACCAGCGCAAGCGCAGCGCGCGAATCGCTTCCGGCTGCGCGAGCATCGCTTTCTTCGCGATCTCGCAGTTGAAACAGTCGTAGCCCCAGAAAAACACGACCGCCAGCTCGTCGCCGGCCGACTGCAGGCCGGCGTCGAAGGTCTCTGCGCTCAGCTCCTGCATGTCAAAAGCAGCGAGCGCGGAGGTGTCGACGGAAACGTTGGCCATAAGACGGATAGCTGAAAAGCTGCGCGCAGCTTACTTCGCCTGCGCGACGGTAACGAGCGCCGGACGCAGCACGCGATCGTTGATCACGTAGCCCTTCTGCAGCACCGCGACCACGGTGTTGGGCTCCTGCTCGGCCGGCACCATCGAAATGGCCTGATGACGGTGCGGATCGAATTTTTCGCCAACCGGGTTCAACGCGACGACACGCCCCTTCTCGAGCGCACCGGTCAGCTGGCGCAGCGTCAGCTCGACGCCTTCGCGCACCTTGACGAGGTCGTCCGACGAATGCGCGACGGCTGCTTCCAGGCTGTCGATCACCGGCAGCAGATGCTCGGCAAAGCTCTCGATTGCAAACTTGTGCGCCTTGGAGACGTCTTCCTGTGCGCGGCGGCGGACATTCTCAGTCTCGGCCTTGGCGCGCAGGTAGCTCTCCTGCAATTCGGCAAGCTTCGCCTGCGCTTCGGCAAGCGCGGCGTCGGCGGCAGCTGGCGCAGCCTGCGCGTCACCCGATGCTGGCTGGCCCTCGCGAGCGGCGTCGGCGGCCTGGCGCGCGGCGTCATCGGCGGGCGTGGGATTCTGGCTCGTCGGATTCTCTTGCGTGTTTTCCATGTCGCTGAAAGTCGATAAAAGAATAAATACAGAAACGGCTGCATTCGACCGACCTGCCGCGAGACCGCGGGTTCGACCGCTTGCATGTGCGTTGCAAATTTGCAACGCACGCTACCGCCGGGCAGCGGTGCAGATAAGGGTCAACGCAACGGTTTCAAGCCGTGCGCAGGCCTTTTTTGCACCGCAACGGGGCGGGGGAAATGGCTCGTAACAACCAGTACTCGCCCGCCATCATATTGAGATTGAGCGCGATTCGCGAGTGACCTAAACTCATTGAAAACGTCGGAAAAGACATGTTTACCCTAATCTGACGTATGTCTTACCACCGCTGCATCGCCCGTTTCCATTGTGGATCTCCGAGGGGAGTGCCATGAAACTGACCTTCGCAATCTCGGTGCTCGCCCTGGTGCTCATCGCGGGAACCACGACCATCTGCATGTCTGGCGCAGTCAACGACCACACCACCGAATACGGCGGTGTGCACGCCACCATGGAAAAGCTGTTCAATCCCCACCTGAAAGTTTGTCGATAACGCGCCGGTCACGCTTCGTCGGCCGGCCGTGCAGCGCAGCGGCCGGTTCCCGGAAGTGCTTGCGCTGCTCCAGTTGTGCCTGCCGCTTCGCTTTGCTGTCACCGGTTTCCGCATAAAGCGTATGCGCCACCGACGCCGGTCCGCGCACATCGCATACACCTAGCACCTCGACCTCCCAGACGATCCGCTCGATCTCGATCCGAATCAGGTCGCCAACGCGCACATCCTTCGCCGGCTTGACCGCCGCGCCACCAATACGCACCCGGCCTTTTTCGACCGCGTCAGCCGCCAGCGAACGCGTCTTGAAAAAACGCGCAGCCCAAAGCCATTTATCGATACGCAGCCGCGCATCGGGTTCAGTCTGGATCTTGTAGTTCATCGATCGCTCGAGCGCTCCCGCGTACCAGTGCGCACGTTAGCGCGAAAAAAAGGTCGTCGGACATTCGTTGCAGTTGCGGTGCCAATCGCCGGCAGCGCGTCCCAGCCGCGTGATGATGCACCATCGAACCTACATGGTGCCGTTGACTCAGGATGCAACAGCCACCTGCGGCACCGCCGCCTGCACCGGCCATCCCTGCAGGTGCTGCGCAACGATCTCGCCTAACGCGGCAATCCACGCGGACGATGCGTTCAGGCACGGAATCGCATGAAACTCCTTACCGCCCGCATGCATAAACTCCGCGCGCACTTCCATACCGATCTCCTCGATCGTTTCGAGGCAATCGGCCGTGAACCCTGGGCAGAACACATCGACGCGCCGCACCCCCGCAGCGCCCAATTCCTTCACCGTCGGCGCGGTATAGGGCTGCAGCCATTCGGCCCGGCCGAAACGCGACTGGAACGTGACCCTGCACTCGACCGACGTCAGCTCGAGCGCGTGCATCAGCAATGCAGCGGTTTGCTGACATTGCTCGTGATACGGATCTCCCAGATCGAGCGTGCGTTTCGGCACGCCATGGAAACTCAGCACCAGCTTGTCGCCCGCGGCAAAGTCGGGACGGCCGTGTGTGTGCCAATAGTGGTGCACCTGCGCCGCGAGCGCCGAAATATACGCGGGATGATCCGCATACTGACGCACCGTGCGTATCTCCAACTGGTTGCGCATCCGCTTCAACGCGTTGAAGGCGGCATCGAACGCGGTGGCCGTGGTCGACGACGAATATTGCGGGTACATCGGCATCAGCAGCACGCGTTCGGCGCCTGCCAGCTTCAACTGGTTCAGCATGGCGGGAATGTCAGGCGTTCCGTAGCGCATCGCATAGTCGACCAGCACCGCGTAGTCGTTCACATGCAGCAGATGCCGCAGCCCTTCGACCTGCTTTTCCGTGTGCACCCGCAGCGGCGAGCCCTCCGGCATCCACACCGCGGCGTACTTCTTCGCGGATGCGCGGCTGCGAAACGGCAGGATCGCTACCCGCAAGATGATCTGCCACAGCAGTGCCGGAATCTCCACCACGCGCGGATCGGACAGAAACTGCGCCAGATAGCGTCGCACCGCGCCCGGCGTGGGCGCATCGGGCGTGCCGAGATTGATCAGCAAGACCGCGACACGATGTGCGACAGCAGACTGCAAAGGCCGCTCGAGATCAAAGCGCATAGGGGTGAAGACAAAAGGCCGCAAGACACGGCGCGGTTCAGGTGAAGGCCATTATAGCGGCGCGCCACACCGCGAAAAGTCGGCCAATCGGCCAATTGGCAGCGCGCGTGCGGCAACGCATCATGGCATCCGCGAGCGCAATGCGCGCCGCGCAGGCCGGTGCAGCGGGCTCACTGCTGGCTGAGCGTGGTCGATAGCAGCCGGGCCGTGATGTCGACGATCGGAATGACGCGGCTATACGCCATCCGTGTCGGCCCGATCACGCCCAGCGTGCCGACGATCTTGCCGTTCACTTCATACGGCGCGGTCACGACGCTCATTTCCTCGATCGGCACGAGGTTCGATTCGCCGCCGATGAAAATCTGCACCCCCTGGGCATGACTCGACACGTCGAGCAACTGAAGGAGGCTAGTCTTTTGGTCGAATACATCGAAAAGCTTGCGAAGCCGCGCCATGTCCGACGAAAGGTCGGCAACCTCGAGCAACTTGCGCTCGCCCGAAATCAGCACGGTTTCGCCGGTATCGGTTTCATCGGTGCTGGCTGTTACCGCGGCGTGCATCAGCGCCGTCATGTCGCCGCGCAGCTGATCGATTTCTTCGCGCAGCCGGCGCCGCACTTCGTCGAACGAAAGTCCGGCAAAGTGCGCATTGATGTAGTTGGACGCCTCGATCAGCTGCGCCGGAGAGAAATCGCGCTGGGTAGCGAGGATGCGGTTTTGCACGTCGCCTTCCGGTGTCACGATGATCAGCAGGATGCGCTTGTCGGACAGGCGCATGAACTCGATCTGCTTGAACATGTGGCTGCGCCGCGGCGTCAGCACGACACCGGCAAACTGCGACAGATTGGACAGCACGCTCGCCGCCGCGGCCACGATCTTTTGCGGCTCGCCGGCCTGCAGGGTTTTCTGCACAATGCGCGTGACTGCTTCTTCGTCGGCCACGGATTCCACTGTCAGCATCGTGTCGACGAACAGCCGATAGCCGCGCGGCGTCGGAATACGCCCAGCCGACGTATGCGGGCTGATGACGAGACCGAGCTCCTCCAGATCGGACATCACATTGCGGATCGTAGCCGGACTGAGCTCCAGCCCGGAGTACCGCGAGAGCGTGCGCGAGCCGACCGGCTGACCTTCGGCGATATACCGCTCGATCAGCGTTTTCAGCAGGGTTTGTGCGCGAGGATCTAGCATGAGGAAAAATTTTAGCCTAACGGCGCTGCCGCAGCGAGCATTAACCGTACCGGCCACATCCGGCCGCCGGCGCCTCGCGGTGCACCAGCGCGCGGGCGGCGTCCGGGCGGCGGCGCACTGCGTGGGGCGCCGCTGTCATCAACGCTTCACCATTCTAACGATAATCGGCTACACGCCCGAACCCGCCGCCGGCCCGCGCGAGCGGCCACGCGGGCGAACCGACGCCGCTCGCCCCTACGGTTCTTTTCAGCACGCAGCTATGGTGTAATGCCGGCATGCAAGTTACCAGCCAGTTCAAGACCGTTGCGCTCGTCGGGCGCAACAATACGCCCGGCATCGGCGAGCCGCTGACCGAACTCGCCTCGTGTATCGCGAAGCGTGGTTTCGACGTCGTGTTCGAATCGCAGACCGCCCATGAGATCGGCGTGACCGGCTACCCCGCCTTGCGCGCTGCCGAGATCGGCGCGCGCGCCGACGTGGCGGTGGTGCTCGGCGGCGACGGCACGATGCTCGGCATCGGCCGCCAGCTGGCGCCCTACCGCACGCCGCTGATCGGCATCAACCACGGCCGGCTGGGCTTCATTACCGACATCCCGATTTCGGACATGCGCGAAGCCGTGCCGCAGATGCTCGGCGGCAGCTTCGAACGCGAAGAGCGCATGCTGCTCGAAGCGCGCATCATGCGCGCCGGCGAACCGATCTATCACGCGCTCGCGTTCAACGACGTGGTGGTGAACCGCAGCGGCGTGTCCGGCATGGCGGAGCTGCGGGTGTCGGTGGACGGCCGTTTCATGTACAACCAGCGCTCGGACGGCCTGATCGTCGCCACGCCCACCGGTTCGACCGCGTATGCGTTGTCGTCGTCGGGGCCGATCCTGCATCCGCAACTGGGCGGCATCGTGCTCGTGCCGATCGCACCGCACGCGTTGTCGAACCGGCCGATCGTGCTGCCCGACCAGTCCAACGTCAGCATCCAGATCATCTCGGGCCGCGACGTCAACGTGAATTTCGACATGCAATCGTTCACGGCGCTGCAGCTGAACGACACGATCGAGGTGCGCCGTTCGCGCCACACCGTACCGTTCCTGCATCCGATCGGCTACAGCTACTATGCGACGTTGCGCAAGAAACTGCACTGGAACGAGTACCCATCCAACGAAGACGACGAGTCCGACGACTAGCCGGCGCGCAGCCAAACGCAGCTATTCGCAGTCACACGCAAAACGACTTGAACCGACCCGGCCACGCCCGCCCCGAACCGCCCCAAGCCGCCTGATACCACACAACCAGACGCCTCCCATGCTTCGCCACCTCTCGATTCGCGATTTCGTCATCGTCGCCACGCTCGACCTCGAATTCGACAGCGGCTTCACGGTCTTCTCCGGTGAAACCGGCGCGGGCAAGTCGATCCTGATCGACGCGCTCGCGCTCGCGCTGGGTGCGCGCGCCGATGCAAGCGTGGTCCGCACCGGCGAAGCGCGCGCGGACATCACTGCCGAATTCGATACGCATGCGCACGTGCATGCATGGCTCGACGAGCAGGCACTCGTCGCGCACGACGACGATGCGCCGAGCGGCACCGTGCTGCTGCGTCGCGTCATCGATGCGAACGGCCGCTCGCGCGCCTTTATCAACGGCACGGTGGCGACGCTCGCACAATTGCGCGAAGTCGGCGAAATGCTGGTCGACATTCACGGCCAGCACGCGCATCAGCTGCTGATGCGTGCCGATGCGCAACGCGATCTGTTCGATACGCATGCGGGGCTCGTCGAGCTGGCGGCCGGCGTGACGCGTGCCTGGCGCGGCTGGCGCGAGGCCGCACAAGCAGTCGAACTCGCGCAGACGCGCGATCGCGAGCTGCAGCTGGAACGCGAGCGGCTCGCGTGGCAGCTCGCCGAACTGGACAAGCTGGCGCCGCAACCGGGCGAATGGGAGGAAGTGAACAGCGAGCATCGGCGCCTGTCGCATTCGGCGAACCTGATCGACGGCGTGCAAGGCGCGCTGTCAGCGCTGTCGGAATCGGACGACGCGATGCTCACGCAACTCGGTTCGATCATCGCGAAACTGCGCGATCTCGCGGAAATCGACGCGGCGCTGGGCGACGCGCTCGCCGCGCTCGAGCCGGCCGAGATCCAGCTGCAGGAAGCCGCCTACTCGCTGTCGCACTACGCGCAGCGTCTCGAACTCGATCCCGAGCGCCTCGCCGACGTCGAACGGCGTCTGGACGCGCTGCATTCGGCCGCGCGCAAGTTCCGTCTGCAGCCCGAGTCGCTACCCGAGGAGCACGAGGCACGGCGCGCGCAACTGGCCGCGCTGGACGCGGCCGCCGATCTCGACAGCCTGCGCGCGGCCGAAGGGAAGGCAAAAGACGCTTATATGGCCGAAGCAAAACAGCTGTCGAAGGCACGCGCCAAGGCCGCGAAAGCAC
>Ga0310813_10003109_pt1 | contig 10050 bp, 7 predicted proteins | sample YN3metagenome_FD_203086 | JGI IMG/M metagenome (GOLD analysis project Ga0310813, IMG submission 203086) | Soil microbial communities from experimental microcosm in Duke University, North Carolina, United States - YN3 | ecosystem: Engineered > Artificial ecosystem > Soil microcosm > Unclassified ... | reverse complement strand
CCGCTGCCGCGCGACGAAGAAGGTCCGCTGCCGCATGCGTTCGAAGCGCTGTGCAAAAGCGAAAAGCCGGGCGCGTTCTATTGCAACCCGACCTTGCAGAACCCCAGCACGCTAACGCTATCGGGGCAGCGTCGCGAAGCGCTCGCCGACGTCGCGTTGCGCTTTAGCGTGCCGATCATCGAAGACGATGCGTATGGCTGTTTGCCGGCGCACGCGCCGGCCGCGCTCGCCGCGCTGGCGCCGGAACTCACGTATTACGTCACCGGCCTGTCGAAAACCTTCGGCGCCGGTCTGCGCGTCGCCTATCTACGCGCGCCGACCGCGCGGCAGACGCAGCGCATTGCCGGCGCGCTGCGCGCGACCACGGTGATGCCGAGCCCGTTCACCGTGATGCTGGCCACGCAATGGATCAACGACGGCACTGCGCACGAAATGCTCGACGCGATTCGCAGCGAAGCGCACGCGCGCCAGGCGATCGCCGCGCAGGAACTGGCGGATTGGCGCTACGACGCGCACGGCGACGGCTTTCATCTGTGGCTGCAGATACCGCAGCATTGCGACTGGAGCGCGCCCGAACTGGCATTGCAACTGCGCAATCAGGGCGTAGGCGCGGTGGCGGGCGCGGCGTTTTCAACCGACGGCAATCCGCCGAATGCGATCCGCGTGTGTCTCGGCGGCCCGCAGGATCGCGACGATTGCCGCGATGCGCTGCAACGGGTCGCCGAAACGCTGAGCGATCCGCATCATTTGCATATGCCGATGATGTGATGCGAGCCGCTGCTCAGCGGCCCACGCGGGCATCGGCCGCGCCTGCCTGCGGCTGCGGTTGCGGTTGCGGCTGCGCTCGCGCCGGGTCCGGTTGCGGATCGTAGATGTTGGGCGCCGCGGCCTTTTCGGCGCGCCAGCGCTGCCGCGACCGGTACATGGTCTGCAGCGCGATGCGTGCCATCTTCACCCATCCTGAAGGTCGCGGGTCTGCCAGCATGCTGAGCGCGCGGGCGTAATCGAGCGTGAGACCCGGCGTCCACGCCATCGTCGCCGCGCGCTTTCTGACCTGCGCGGCAACCCATAACTCCGGCGTGGTCGCAATCTGCAGCAGCGGCCGCCAGCCGCCACCCTTGCCCCACGCGCGCGCCGATGCGCCTTCGATCGCGGCCTCGAGCGCCTTCGCCACGGTGCTCGAGCAATTGCGGTACGTCAGGTTGTAGGTCTCGTTGCGGCGGTACTCGGACCAGAAGCGTTCGAGCCGCTGCGGATCGTAGTTGCGAATGCGCACCTGCCGCGTCGATGGACACCATGTGGTCGATTCGGTCGCGTAGTCGGGCTGAAACAGCCCCGGCACGTCGTTATCGCGCGTGGCGCGCAGAATGCGCGAAAACTCGTCGGGCGAACGTTCGATTTCAACCGCGGGATACAGGCTGATGTAGATGCCTTCGGGCGATTCGAGCGCCGCGTGCCCGGTCGAAATTGCGCCGTTCCGGTCGACGGCGGCGATATAACGGTCGACGATCAACTGCCGGCGCGCTTCGCCCTTCGCCGAAGCGACCGGCATCCATACGTGCACAGTGAGCGCCTTTTCGTGCGGTTCCGGGGGACCGTCCCACGATAGCGGCGCCGGCGGTTCGGCTTGCGCGAGCGGTGCCGCAGCGTTCGCCGCAGCGGTTGTGCCGCACTTGTGTTCGGTACGCTGTTCATCGGCCACGGCCGGATTGATCGCCATACGCCGCACACGCAGCGCGAGCAGACTCATGTTCCAGCCGCCGAACAACAGGCCGAACGCAACGCAATACGCAACGGTGCCCGCGTAATGGTCCGGATACGGCTGATAAAAAAAGATCGCGATGGCGATCTCGAACAGACCGCCCGTGATCGCGAGCTTCCATGTGCGGTAGCGCACCACGCGCGCCGCGATGATCTGCAGCGTGCCGTCGACCAGAAACAGCGTGCCGAAGATCATCGACAGGATGAAGTTGCCGTGCTCGCCGCCCGCCAGCACCAGCCCCGCCGATACGATGAAGGTCGCGCCCTTCACGTAGCGCAGCGTGCGTTGGCCACCCATGCCGGTCCATGCGACCGCGATGGTGGCAAGACCTTCGAGCAGCAGCAGCGCAGCGAACGGAATGATCGGGAACCACAGCGCGCCGTCGAGCGCATCGCAAAAGATCGCCACGCCCAGCGCAACGCTGACGAAGCCGATCATCATCAATTCGCGCCAGCGGGTGCGCAGGTAGTCGACACCGAGCAGAATCATCACGAGGCGGACCATGGCTCATCCTCCGTGCGCTTGCGATCCGTGGCTGAAGCTAAAGGCGATACGGCTGCGGCGCGCGCCGCCGCGGCGATCGCATGGATCGCACCGCGTTACACGACACAACGGATGATAGTGCGGATTTCGCGGCGTATAAGCGCTATTCGATGCTGCGCGGCACGCTCGTTTCGTAGGACGATAAGCGGGAGTCTGGAGCGCGGCGGCCGGTACGGCCAGCCGCGCTGCTAGCCCGCCTCAGCGTCGGCGAGCAGCGCCCAGCGTTCATGGTCGCGCCACACGCCGCCGATGCGCAGATAGCGCGGCGAGTAGCCTTCTTTCTGGAAACCGACGCGGCGCACCAGCGCGATCGATGCGACGTTTTCCGGCTGGATGTTCGCTTCGAGCCGATGCAGCCCGAGGTCCCCGAAAGCGAACCCCGCCGCCGCGCGCAACGCTTCAGTCATCAAGCCCCTGCGGCCAAATCCACTAATGCCGTAGTACCCGAGATAAGCGCTTTGAAATGCGCCGCCGACGATTTCCGTCAGGTTGATCACGCCGACCACCTGATTCGATGCCGTTTCGCGCGCAACGAGTCCGGCGTGCGGCCCATTTGCCATGCGTGCGAACCAGTGATCGAATCCCGCCTGATCGGTAAAAGCGGTAAGCCACGGAGCGTGGTATTCGACGCTGCTGCGATTGGCTTCAATCAGTTCGGCGGCATCCGCACGCGTGACGCGATTCACCTGGACAATGCTCATGTTTTGGGGTCTCGGCGCTTTTGCGCTGCTACGACGGCAGGATTGATCGTCCGCGCGATTTTATGCGGCCAATATCCGCCGAACCGCGCATCCGTCATGGAAAACCATGGCTGCCCTTCAGAAATCGCCGCGCGCTGCCGTAGATACGAACAGCGCACAGCCGCGCAACCCCAGGCACTCAGACGAAATCTTCATGACGGACCACGACCAGCCGGAATCCCTGCAGGCCGCTTTCCTGCGGCACGAAGCCTCTCTCGCATCGCCGAACCGCGTGTTCGGCGACGACGACAGCGCCGTCTACCGCACGTTGCTCGAATCGACCAAGGCGATCCCGTGGAAGATCGACTGGGCCACCATGCAGTTCGCCTACATCGGTCCGCAGATCGAGGCGCTGCTCGGCTGGGCGCCTTCGACGTGGCAGAGCGTCAACGATTGGGCCGAGCGCATGCATCCGGACGATCGCGAAGCCGTGGTCAATTTTTGCGTGGCGCAATCGAAGGCCGGCACCGACCACGAGGCCGACTATCGTGCGCTGACACGCGACGGCGGCTACGTGTGGCTGCGCGACGTGGTGCACGTGGTGCGCAACGCAAGCGGCGAAGTCGACTCGCTGATCGGCTTCATGTTCGACATCAGCGAACGCAAGCGCACCGAAGAAAAGCTCGCACAGTTGCAGAAGGAACTCGAACGCCTGTCGTTCCACGACAGCCTGACCGGCGCCGGCAACCGCCGCATGTTCGACGACACGATGGCGCGCGTGTGGTCCGCGGCGCAAAGCTCGGGACAGCCGCTGTCGCTGATCATGGTGGATATCGACTTCTTCAAGTCGTACAACGACTACTACGGCCACCTGCAAGGCGATGAATGCCTGAAGCGCGTGGCCGGCGTGCTGGCCGCGGCAGCGGGCGCCGAACATTTTCTCGGCCGCTTCGGTGGCGAGGAGTTCGTGCTGGTGCTCGCCGATACCGACGCCGACACCGCCGTCAAGCTTGCCGACCGCTGCCGCACGCTGCTCGCCGACGAAGCCATCCCGCACGTGCGCTCACCGCATCAGCAACGCGTGACGGCGAGCTTCGGCGTCGGCACGATCGTGCCTGCCTTAGGGGCAGAATGCACTGCGTTCATTAATCTGGTCGATGCGCAGCTTTATCACGCTAAAGAGAATGGCCGCAATCGCATTGCAGCAGTGGATCGTGCCGGCATGCAAGGCGAAGCTTTCAAATCGCATTCGCGCTGAAGAGCGCCTTTTGACGTCTCGCTTCGCTGCCTTTCATTCATCCGCCAAGGCAGCGAAACAACTGCATTTGCACATACGCAACTGCACAATTGCGGCGCTTCGACCGCGCAATCCCAGTCCCAGCAAGCGAACCAACGCATCGCTGGTTTAATGCGCCGCCGCGATATATCGCCTCGGATATAGCCGCTAACCACAAAACCGCAGAGCTGACAGCCCCTTTGAGGCCCTCATTGCGGATATGTCGCTTTTGCGCGACGTATGGCCCGGGTAAGCACACTGTCATGTTTCCGTCTTGTCGCATTCCCGTTAAATTCACGGCCGGCACCCGACTCGCGATGCGCGCTGGCGTGTCGAGCGAATCATTTCTAAAACATCGGAGAACGCTTTGAACAAGAAAGTACTGACCACCGCGCTGCTCGCAACTTTTGCCGGGGCTGCACATGCGCAAAGCAGCGTAACGCTTTACGGGCTCATCGACGCGGGTATCAGCTACGCGAACCACAGCGGCGCTAACTCGCAGAAAATCTTCAAGTACGACGACGGCGTCGCACAGGGCAGCCGCTGGGGCATGCGCGGCACGGAAGACCTGGGCGGCGGCCTGAAGGCGATCTTCGTGCTGGAAGGCGGCTTCAACAGTGGCAACGGCACGGCGAGCCAGGGCGGCGCGCTGTTCGGCCGCCAGGCGTTCGTCGGCCTGTCGAAGGACAACGTCGGCGCAGTGACGTTCGGCCGCCAGTACTCGCTGTCGACCGACGTGCTCGGCAACTATGCGACGGGTAGCAACACGGTGGCCGGCAACTACGCTTACCACATCAACGATATCGACCAGTTGACGTCGAGCCGGATCAACAACTCGGTCAAGTTCAGCAGCGCGAACTTCTACGGCTTCACGTTCGGCGCGTTGTACGGCTTCTCGAACCAGGCTGGCGCATTCGGCGGCTCGCCGACGGTCGGCACCACGACAGGTTCGTCGCGCACGTACAGCTTCGGCGCGAACTACGCGTTCAGCGGCGTCAGCGTCGGCGCAGCGTACACGGACATCAAGTTCCCGGCCCTGTCCACGCCGGCCTTCCCGCTGAACCTCGCGAACTTCAATGCGACCACGACGACCACCAGCGTCGGCTCGACGATCAAGGACCTGCGCACGTTCGGTGGCGGCGCCCGCTACACGTTCGGCCCGGCGACGCTGTGGGGCTTGTACACCAACACGCGCCTCGAGCCGATCTCGCTCGGCTCGACCACGTACACCGCGTATGAAGCGGGCGGCAAGTGGGCGTTCACGCAAGCGCTGTCGCTCGGCGTCGGCTACACGTACATGCACCTGTCGGGCGCGGGCAACGGCCACTGGAACCAGGTCAACGGCGCGCTGGACTACGCGCTCAGCAAGCGTACCGACGTGTACGGCCTCGTGATCTATCAGGACGCAAGCGGCAAGGTCGGCACGGCCAACCTGCAGGCGCAGATCGGCGACAGCAACTCGTTCTTCGGCAACTCGGGTTCGAACTCGCAGAACCAGCTGGCGTTCCGCGTCGGCATCCGCCACAAGTTCTAAAAGGCAACACAGGTCCACGCTTCGCAGCGTTGCGTACGGTGGACCTGCAAGCGCTGCACGCATCGATGCGGGGCATGCGCGGGAACGTCCCGTGCATGCCCCGTTTGACGTTTACGCGTCTGCTACGTGGTTGAAGGTGTCGCCGGTGCGGCCGTCTCCGGCGCAGTGGTGGCCGGGCGCATCGCCTGCTTCAGCAGCACTTCCGCCGCGCCCCACGCGCGACTCGCGGCGGCCGTATCGTTGAATGCGCGCGCGTCGACCGTCGCGCCGTCGAGCAGCATCATGTACACGCTGCCCAATTGCTTCGCGATCGGCGGCGGCACCACGTCCTTCAGCAATTCCTCGATCCAGTTGGCGATTTTCTGCCGATAGCGGATTGCGACTTCCGACACCTTCGGATATTCGGTGCCGAACTCCGCCAAAGCCCGCTCGAAAAGACACCCGGCGAATTCCGGCGTTTCGAACCATGCGCCATACCAGTCGAATATCGCTTTCACGCGTTCCACCGGATCGGTCAAGGGCGCCAGACGCTGCGTCATACTGTCGACGATAAATTGATAGCGCTGCTCGAGCACTTCGCGCACCAGATCGTCCTTGCTGACGAAATGGCGGTACAGCGTCATGCGCGCCACGCCTGAATCGTCGATGATCCAGTCGACGCCCACTGGATGAAAACCGTATTTCGAAAACAACTCAGTGGCCTTGTCGACCACCAGTTGGCGCTTGCTCGCGCGCATTGTCACGCCTCCTGTCCGACGCTGGCTGCAATCAGCCGGAATCTTAGCATCGTGCCCCACGCACGGCGCCGGATGCGCTGCGCTGCGGCCTCAGGCCGCCCGAAAAGCGTCCCCAAATGGCGGTTGACATCAAGGTAGACCGATATATATCATTTGGCCGGAATTGAACATCACAGTATTCTAATTATTCAATTTCAATAACCGCCGTTCAGCAGTTCTGCAATCCGTGTCACAGGGGATTAAAAATGGAAAAATGGATTACGGTGTGCGGGGTGATCAGACGCAGCCGGTTCGATCTTTAGATACCGTTTGATATCAGGCGCCTGCCCGCTGGCAGGTCCATATATTTATCCTTTCGGCTAACCGCTACGGTTCGCCGTATGTGGTTATTCATTCCGCGATTTAAATCGCATGGGAATGCGATTTAACACGGCCATCGCATTGAGAAAGTAATTCACCTACGGGACGACGACATGAACACCACACTCAAGTATTCGGCAGCCTGCGCGCTGTTTGCCGCGCTGCTCAGCGGCTGTCAATCGATGGATAGCGGCATGGCGTCGACGTCGGATTTTCTCGACACCACCGGCGACGTGCTGAGCCTCGATTTCCGCGGCTTGCAGGACGCACAGCGCACGACGATGGGCGCAATGGCCGCCGATTGGGCCGCCAACGAAAACAACGCGAAAAAGAAATGGGACCAACGGCGGCTGGTGGTGACCGGCATCGTTACGCGCGTCACGCATATCGACGGCATGCTGAATACGCCGGGGAAATTCGTGATCGCCTTCAAGGATCCGGCGGACCCGCGTTGTCTGGGCTCGGCCACGACGCGGGACGACCTGCTGGTCAACGAGAAGCGCACGACCGGGCTGAACGCCGGCGACCGCATCGATGTGACCGGCGTGCTGGGGACGCGCGCCGACATCGACTCGCACGGCGCCGAGTGCCACTTCATCTTCGACAAGGCGAAGTTCGTGAAGCTCCCGCCGGCTGCCGATACCGCCCAGGCCGCGCCGGACCAGCCCGCCGCCAGGACCGCGCCGGTTGCCAAAACCGGCAAGGGCGTGAAGACCGGCAAGACCAGAACGACGGCAAGCCAGCAGCAGTAACACCGCAGCGACGTTGCACGCCGCGCGCGCGGAAAGCCGTCCACGGTCCGCTCGATCGGCGCGGCCGCAAATAGCAGGCGTCACTGCCCGCAGAAAGCAGACACGCAGCCCGCCGCCGCGTTCAAACCGCTACGCGAAACGTTGCAACCACCTCTTCCATCCTTAGCGCCTGCTCTTTCAGCGAGCTGCTCGCCGCAGCCGCCTGCTCGACCAGCGCCGCATTCTGCTGCGTGGCGCGATCGAGCTGCGTAATCGCGATGTTGATCTGCTCGATCCCTTCGCCCTGTTGCACCGACGCGCCGGCGATTTCGTTGACGATCGCATCCACGTTGTTCACCGATGCGATTACGCTGCGAATCGCCGCGTGCGCATCGTTGAAGAGCTGCGTGCCGCCCGCCACGCTGGCCGACGAGCGCTCGATCATCTCCTTCACGTCTTTGGCCGCGACCGCCGTGCGATGCGCAAGCGTGCGCACCTCTGCGGCGACGACCGCAAAGCCCTTGCCCTGATCGCCTGCGCGCGCGGCTTCCACCGCGGCATTCAACGCAAGGATGTTGGTCTGAAATGCGATCGCCTCGATCGTCGTGATCATCGCGGCCATCTCAGCCGAGCGTTTGCCGATCTCGCTCATTACGTCGACCGCGCGCGTGATCACTTCGCCGCTGCTGCTTGCCTTGCCCGATGCGTCGCGGCTCAGTGCGCCGGCCTCGCGTGCGTTCTGCGCGTTGTGTTTGACCGTGGCCGTCAGCTCTTCCATGCTGGCGGCCGTCTGTTCGAGCGAAGCCGCCTGCTCTTCGGTGCGGCGCGACAGGTCGAGGTTGCCGGCTGCTATTTCCTGACTGCCGGTCAGCACCGATTCGGCGCTGGCCTTGGTCGTAACGATGGTCCGGTTCAGCGAATCCAGCAATTCGTTCAGGCGCTGCTTCATCGTTGCCAGTTCGTCGCGACCGTCAAGCGCGAGCCGGCCGCGCAGATCGCCCGCGCCTGCTTGCGCCATGCACTGCGCAATCTGCGCAACGTCCTCGGCGGTTCTGCGTGCAAAGGCCACGAACAGGTACAGCGCCAGTCCGACCGAGCATGCGCTGAGCGCGCTCAATACCGCAAACTGCATCGCTTCGCTTTGGGCTCGCGCGGCAAGCAAGGTCTTCAGCAAGTCGGCGAGCTTCGCATGCGCGCCATAAATCGCGTCGACCGCACGTGTGCCGGAAGCGAAATACGTGGTCGCGTCGCTATCGGCCGGCGCCGCATTCGCGGCAAGCGCGCCGACGGTTTTGCCGAATGTGTCGAAGTCGTCGAAATTCAGGCTCTGCACGAGCACCGCCTCGTTGCTGCCGGCGCCGAGCGCACGCTGCACCCGTGCCAGATCGTGCCGCACGGTATCCATCTGATCCTGCAAGAAGGTTGCATGCACACCCAGCGCGCCGCGATCGGCGGCATCGAGCTGGCCCTGGCTCAGCGCAGCCGCGCCCTTGCCGCGCGCGATCGCCGCCATTTCGGCGGCGGACGGCAATGAAAACGCCACGGTATTCGCAAGGTTGTAAGTGGCCGACTGCGGGTCGAGTGCAAGTTGCGATGCTTCTGCAAGATCCGCGGTGAAGGTGAAGATCGAACGCACCAGCGCCGTGTGCGCATCGAATACGTCCTTGGCCCGCCCTGTCAGCGGCATTTGCGCCAACTGCGCGTATTGCGTGGCTAGCGCGTCGACCTTTGTGTTGACGTCGAACCTGTGCACGGCCGCAGCCTGCTGACGCAACTGGTTCATCAAACGCTGCGCGTCCGCATCGGCCGCGTCGAACGCGGGCCGTATCGACTGGTTGCCCGCCATCAGCGTGGCACTTGCGCCGCGCCGCTTCTGCACCGCTTTCAACAATGCCTGGCTGGTCTGCAGCAGACCTACCCCATCCAGTTCCTGCTGGGTCGCTACATACGCGCTCATGTCGTCGCGCAAGATCGCATACAAGCACACCGACAACGGCAACAAGAACAACAACGCCAGCAGCAGCAGCTTGCGCGACATCTTGAGCCGCCCCATCAACGCCATTCCCGGAGCAAACAAACGCATCATTCCAATCCTGTTTCTGGTTCGACTGCCTGTGCGCAATACGCGCTGCGTTAAACGCCGTTTACGCGTATCGCGGCCATTTGCTATTACGGCCCATCCATGCCGAACTGAAACGATGCGAGCAGATATTTGCGCGCGGCACCAGCGCGGCGCGCATGGCGCGTTCACGTGGTGCAGAAATGCGCGCAAATGGGTCGCGCCCCACGCGCCATCCAGCGCTCCGAGTTCGCTTCACGCGCATTCGCGTGGTCGAACCAGTCGGCGAGAAAGTCGACGAACGCAACCACTTTGGCCGACACGCTCATCCGCTCGCCATACACCACGTGCACGTCCGCACTCGGCAA
>Ga0310813_10003107_pt1 | contig 10052 bp, 9 predicted proteins | sample YN3metagenome_FD_203086 | JGI IMG/M metagenome (GOLD analysis project Ga0310813, IMG submission 203086) | Soil microbial communities from experimental microcosm in Duke University, North Carolina, United States - YN3 | ecosystem: Engineered > Artificial ecosystem > Soil microcosm > Unclassified ... | reverse complement strand
CGCTTGCGATTCTTTATTCTCTATTCTTCATTCTTTTGTTCGGGACGACAGGGCGAAGCCCTGGGGCCCGAACGATTACAGAGTCATTGACGCTGGAGTCCGGGAACTCCTATAGTAAAAAACGGTTGGGGCTTGGGGAGCGCATCGGAGGCCGCATGAAATTCGCCATCTGCAACGAGACCTTCGTCGACTGGGAATGGGAGCGCATGCTCGACTGCATCGCGCGGCTGGGATACGACGGCGTCGAGGTCGCCCCTTTCACGCTGGCCGACCGCGCGTCGGAGATCAGCGACCAGCGCCGCCGCGACCTGCGCAACGCCGCGCTGCGCGCCGGCGTCCCGGTGGTCGGCCTCCACTGGCTGCTCGTCAAGCCGGAAGGCCTCTACGTCACCACGCCCGACGACGCGGTCCGCAACCGCACGGCGGACTACTTCATCGACCTGGTGCGCCTCTGCGCCGACCTCGGCGGGAACCTGATGGTGATCGGCTCGCCGAAGCAGCGCAACCTGCTGCCGGGCATCACCAAGGAGCGCGCGCTCGGCTACGCGAAGGAGGTCTTCAGCCGGGCTCTGCCCGAAGCCGAGCGCTGCGGCGTGACGATGGCGATCGAGCCGCTGACGCCGCGCGAGACCGACTTCATCAACACCGCGGCCGACGGCATCGAGCTGATCCAGGCGATCAACCACCCGAACTTCCGCCTGCACCTGGACGTCAAGGCCATGACGGGCTCGGAGTCCCGCCCGCTGCCCGAGGTGATCAAGTCGAGCGCGAAGTACCTGCACCACTTCCACGCGAACGACTCGAACCTGCTCGGGCCCGGGATGGGCGAAATCGACCACCGCCCGATCATGAAGGCCTTGAAGGAGATCGACTACAAGGGCTACGTGTCGGTCGAGGTCTTCGACTACCGCCCGGGCGCCGAGACGATCGCGCGCCAGAGCCTGCATTATCTGAATCAGGTCGACGCGGTAGCGTAAGTTCGCGGATTGCCTCCCCTCCGGGGGAGGGCGGGTGGGGGGATGACTCTTCCCGTGATTCGTGATTCGGGCTACTTGAGCCAGAGATCCCGATACCGCTCGACGAACGCGTCGTCGTGCAGATGCGGGTAGGCCCGGTAGACGCGATCGATCTCTTCCTTCTGGCCCGGCGAAAGACCTTCCTTCGGGTCGAGACACCAGATCCCCTCGAGCAGCCCCTGGCGCCGCAGCACCTCGTGAAGGCCCGCGATGCAGCCGTGGAAGGCGTTCGCCGCGTCGAAGAAGGCGGCGTTCGAGTCCGTGATCTGGGTCGCGCGCGTCAGCAGCTCCGGCGTCGCTCCGCCCGACGCATGCGCCTCGGCGAGAAGCTCGACGGCCTTCCGGGTCCAGACCGACCAGTGCCCCAGCAGGCCGCCCACGATGCGCAAGCGCGTGGCGCCGAACTGGAACTCGGTGAGCAGGTCGAGCAGGATGTTGTCGTCGTTGCCCGTGTAGAGCGCGATCTCGGAGGCGCGGCCCGAGTCGGCGACCGCGCGCACGACGTCCAGGGTCTGGTAGCGGTTGAAGGGCGCCATCTTGATGCCCACCACGCTCGGGAGCTCCGCGAAGCGGCGCCAGAACGAGTAGGGGAGAACCCGGCCCCCGACGGCGGGCTGGAGGTAGAAGCCGAAGAGCGGGATCACCTCGCCGACCGCGCGGACGTGGGCGATGAGCGCGTCCTCGTCCGCGTCCTTCAGGGCCGCCAGGCTCAGCAGGCCGATGTCGTAGCCGAGGTCGAGCGCGCAGGCCGCCTCGGCGGTCGCCTGCAGGGTCGCGCCGCAGATCCCGGCGATCTTCAGCAGCAGCGGCTTGTGCTGCTTCTCTTCGGCGGCGGCGATCTCGAGCACGGGCCGGTAGAGGCCGGCGCTGCGGATCGCGAACTGGGTCGTGTGGACGCCGACCGCGAGGCCGCCCGCGCCCGACGCGAGGTAGTAGCGCGTCAGGGCCCGCTGGCGCCGCTCGTCGAGCTTCCGCTGCGCGTTGAGCGCGAGCGGGTGGGCGGGGATCACCACGCCTTTCCGAAGCAGCGCCAGTTTTTCGGGCGTCATCAGAATTTTCCGTCGCGCGTTTCGAAGTGGCTGGGCTTGTTCAGGGTCCGGCCGCCGTTCTTCACCCAGTGGGCGACCATCTCGACGGCCCGCTCGGTGCTCACCCGCGGCGGCCCGAAGGTCCGTAGCGCCTTGGCGGGGTTGTTCAGGAGCGCGGTCGGCTGCTCGGTCCCTTCCAGGATGGGCGTCTTGCCCAGCAGCTCGCCGAAGCGGCCCGCCAGTTTGCGGACCGACAGGATCTCGGCGCCGGTGACGTTGAAGATCTCGGGCGGAGACTTGCCCAGGAAGAGCATGCGCAACCCGATGGCGTTCGCGTCGCCCTGCCAGATCACGTTGACGTAGCCCATCCGCACGTCGAGCGGCGTCCCGTTCCAGACCTTGAGAGCGATCTCGAGCAGGATGCCGTAGCGGAGCTCGACCGCGTAGTTCAGCCGGTAGATCGAGGTCGGCGTGCCCTGTTGCCGCGAGAAGTACTCGAACATCCGCTCGCGGCCCAGCGCCGACTGCGCGTACTCGCCGATCGGACCGGGCGGGATCTCCTCGGTCGCGCCGCCGCTCGAGACCGGGACGAGCGGGTAGACGTTGCCGGTCGAGAACGCCATCGTGGGCACGCGGGGGTAGCGCTCGCTGATGAGGCCGGGCAGGTAGGCATTGGTGGCCCACGGGGTCGACTCGGCGCCGGTGGTGCCGAACTTCTGGCCGACCATCGAGATCACGGCGGCGCCGTCGGGCAGCTTCAGCACCTGCTCGCGATTGAGCAGGTCGCAGGGCAGCGTCCGGACTCCGGCGGCCTCGAGGGATTCGCGCGAGCGCAGGTCGCTGAAGCGGGCGACGCCGATGACGGCGTGTTTCACCTTCGCCTCGTCCATCGCCCGGCGGGCCATGCGGGCCAGCGTCGGGCCCATCTTGCCGCCGACGCCGAGGATCACGAGGTCGCCCTTCAGCCGGGCCATGTCCTTCACGACCTCGGGGGTCGGGCGGGAGAGGTCCTCCTCGAGCTCGGCTTCCGTGGAAATCAGTGCGCTCATGCTCCTAATAAAGCAGACCGGCGCCGTTGTGGGAACGAAATCGTGCGCCGCCGAAGGCGCTCAATCGTTGACGGCGGTGCGGGTGTTCTTTAGGGTGAACTCGAACGGAGGCCGCCTATGGTCGATCCTTCCCGCCGCGACGTCCTGTCCGCCATCTCCACCTTCGGCGTGGCCGCGATGCTGCCCGGCGTCGTCGCGGGCTGCGGCGGGGCGGAGACTCTGAGCGCCGGGGGCGCCAGCACCCTCGTCACGAAGAAGAAGTCGGACCTCATCCGCGAGGAGAACGAGAAGCCGGGCTCCGCGGACTGGATGCTCACGCGGCCCGCGATCGACCGCACCCTCAAGCACCGCTGCCCCTGGATCGAAGGCTACTTCTCGCGCAGCAGCGTTCGCGCCGGCGACGCCCTCACGCTCCACGTCAGCACGAACCCCGAATCGAAGTTCGGCGTCGACCTCTACCGGATGGGGTACTACGGCGGAACGGGGGCGCGGAAGGTCGCGTCGTACGGCCCCTTCCTGGGAAAGGTGCAGGAAGATCCGCTCGTCGATCCCCACCGCCTCCGCGTCTGCCGCTGGGATCCCTGTGCGACGATCGCGATTCCGCCCGAGTGGCCGAGCGGCGTCTACCTGGCCAAGCTCACGGCGGAACGCGAGAGCGTCCAGAGCTACGCGATCTTCATCCTGCGCGACAATCGCCGCGCCGACTTCATGTTCCAGTGCTCCGACACGACCTGGCAGGCGTACAACCGCTGGCCCAGCCAGTACTCGCTCTACGACAACGGCGCGAGCACGTGGTACTGGGGAACCGGCATCGACATCAGCTTCGACCGCCCCTATGGCAAGTACTGCCAGATTCTCGACCAGCCGCTCTCGACCGGCTCGGGCGAATGGCTGCTCTGGGAGTTCCCACTCGCGTTCTGGATGGAGCAGCAGGGCTATGACGTCACGTACGTCTCCAACCTCGACGCCCACAGCGACCCCGCCGGACTCCGCCGCGCGAAGGGGTTCCTGTCGGTCGGCCACGACGAGTACTACAGTCTGGCGATGTTCCAGAACCTCAAGCAGGCGATCGCCGACGGCCTCAACGTCGCCTTCCTGTCCGGCAACACCTGCTGCGGCCTGATCGAGCTGCTCCCTGCCAAAGACGGGACGCCGAACCGCATCCTGCGCCGCCTCGATCGCTACGGTCCGTCGGACCCGGTTGGGGACAAGGTCTTCCCCGACATGAAGACGCTGCCGCGCCAGGCGCCGAACGAGAACTCGCTGATCGGAGCTCGCAGCACCGGGCCCGTCACCGGCGGCGCGCCCTACATATGCGCCAAGCCGGACCACTGGCTCTTCGCGGGCAGCGGCATGAAGGAAGGGGACGGGATCCCGGGCCTGGTGGGATGGGAATGGCACGGCGAACCCGCGGATATCCCCGGACTCGAGATCGTGGCGAAGGGCGAAACGAACAGCGGCAACGGCAAGGGGATCTATACCTCGACGCTCTATCCGGGGCCGAAGGGGAACATCGTCTTCAACGCCGCGACCTGCTGGTGGGCGGACGGCCTGTCTGCGCCTCCGGGCTACCTGCACCCGAAGGCCCACACGGCGGAACCGAAAGGCCCCGACCCGCGCGTCCAGAAGATCACGGCGAATCTGCTGGAGCGGATGAAAAATAGCTAGGGGGATATACTTCTCCCGAAAATGAGCGTCACCGGGTCCGGCTCCGAATCCGCCAAGAAGGCCCGCCAGGGTCGCGTCGCCCTCGGCTGCTTCTTCACCGTGTTCCTGATCATCGGGCTCCTGGCGACGCTCTTCCTCTTCGTGATCCCGGTGGCTCAGATCCTGGGCGCGCGGAACTGGCGCGCGACGCCCTGCGTCATCCGGAGCAGCGAGGTGGGGACCCATACGGGGAGCAAGGGCGGCAGGACGTACTCCATCGACATCACCTACGAGTACACGGTCGAGGAGCAGCGCTACGTCTCGTCGCGCTACCAGTTCATGCCCGGCTCCTCGAGCGGCTACGACGGCAAGAAGGCGGTCGTGGATCGGCTCCCGCCGGGGACGGCCGCGACGTGCTACGTCGACAAGCGCAATCCCTCCGACGCCGTCCTCGAGCGCGGCTTCACCGGCGACCTGTTCTTCGGGCTGATCCCGATGATTTTCGCGCTGATCGGCGGAGGCGGTCTCCTCGGCGTCTTCGTCTTCAAAGGGACCGTGGTCCGCAAGAAGTCGCGCGGAGCGGCGCCGGCGTCCGTGCTCGTCGCAGCGGGGCCCGCGGCCAGGGGCGGCGGGACCACGCTGAAGCCCTCGGCGTCGCCGGTCGGCCGCTTCGGCTGCTCCGTGCTCGTCGCGCTGTTCTGGAACGGAATCGTCTCCGTCTTCTTCTTCCAGGTGGCCTCGGGGTGGATCAAGGGAGAGCCCGACGGCTGCATGACGCTCTTCATCATCCCCTTCCTGCTCGTGGGGCTCGGCCTGATCGTCTTCGTCCTCTACTCCTTCCTCGCGCTCTTCAACCCGCGGCCGGTCCTGCGGGTGACGCCGGGCTCGGCGGCGCTCGGCGACAGCGTCGAAGTCGAGTGGGAGACGAGCGGCAACGTGGACCGGATCCGCTCGTTTTCCATCGTCCTCGAGGGCCGCGAGGAGGCGACCTACCGGCGTGGCACCTCGACCTCGACCGACAAGTCGACCTTCGCGACGATCGAGGTCGTGCGCTCGCCGCGGGGGAAGGACCTGCGCCGCGGGCGGGTGAAGGTCGCGATCCCCGCGGACACGATGCACAGCTTCAAGAGCTCGAACAACAAGTTCCTCTGGACCTTCCAGGTGAAAGGCGAGATCCCGAGGTGGCCCGACGTGAACGAGGAGTTTCCGTTCGAGGTGCTGCCGCAGCGGCTGCCGCCGGGAGGCCGCTCATGAGCTCCCTGAGTCTTCAGCTGGCGGACGCGAGGACGAAGTATCGTCCCGGCGAGCGGGTCGAGGGCGTGGCCTTCTGGGAGCTCCCGGAGCTCCCGCGCTCCCTCGAGGTGCGGCTCTACTGGCGCACGCAGGGGAAGGGGACCGTCGACCTCGAGATCGTCCGCTCGGTGACGTTCGAGGGCGTGGCCCTGAACGACCGGCGCCCCTTCTCGTTCGACCTGCCGACTGGCCCCTACAGCGTCTCCGGGAAGCTCGTCTCGATCGTCTGGGGCGTCGAGCTGGTGGCGGAGCCCGGCGGGAAGGCCGACAACGTCGAGATCACGATCTCGCCGACCGGCGAGGAAGTGCGGCTCGACCGCGGGGAGAAGTCATGAGGGCGCGCGACAACCCGTTCCGGAGCGAGCGCGTGCTGTCGCTGCGCTATCGGCTGGGCGGGAGCTGGGACGCGCTGCTCGTGCGCTTCGAGCGCCTGGGGCGCCGCGCCGCGATCGTGGGACCGCACGGGAGCGGGAAGACGACGCTGCTGGAGGACCTGGCGCCGCGGCTCGGGGCCGCCGGCTTCACGCCGCGGACGCTGCGTTTGGACACCGAAACCCCGCGCTTCGAGCCGGCATTCCTGGACGGCTTCTTCGCGTCGCTCGGCCCGCGCGACATTATCCTGTTCGACGGCGCAGAGCAGCTCGGCGCCCTCGCGTGGCATCGCTTCGAGCGGCGCTCCCGCGCGGCCGCGGGACTTCTGGTGACGACGCATCGCCCGGGGAGGCTCCCGACGCTGGTTGAGACATCGACGACGCCCGAGCTCCTGGAGTCGCTGGTCGCGCAGATCCTCGGCGACCCCGCGCCGGAGCTGCGTCCCATGATGCCGGCGCTCTACGAGCGGCATCGCGGGAATTTGAGAGACGCGCTTCGCGAACTCTACGATTGGTATGCTGCCGTCCAGGTGGAAACGACCTAGCGGCCGAGGCGGAAGGTGAAGCGCATGCGCTTCGTCAGGACCTCGGGGCGGCCGTCCATGCTGGCGGGGCGGTACTTCCAGCGCAGCACGGTGCTCTCGACGGCGTCATCGAGCGGCGTGAAGCCCGAGCTCTCGAGGATCTGGCGGACGGCGCAGGAGCCGTCGCTCGCGATGGCGAACTCGACGAGCACGGACCCTTCGATGTTGCGGCGCCGCATGTCGCTGGGGTAGGCCGGCGCCGGCGTGTAGATGCCCACCGCGTTTCCTTCACCCGTGCCTTCGCCGTTTCCCTTGCCGTCGTCGGAGCCCGTTCCGGCGCCCGCGGCGCCGGCGTTGCCCGCGTTGCCGTCGCCGTCCCGGGATCCTTCCTCGGAGGCCGGGAGCAATTTCTCAGTTCGCCCTTCCGTGGAGTGAGGGCGCGACACCAGCGGATCGGCGAGCGAGGGGGAGACCTGGGTCGGGATGGGCTCGGAGGCTCCGACGGCGAAGACGTCGAAGGGGACGGTCGGCATCGGCAGCTCTTCGGTCACGGGTTCGAGCGCGTCGTCTTCCAGGCGGCTGTACTGGGCCACGTCGGGAAGGACCGTGCCGCTGATCGTCTGCTCGTCGCTGCTGTGGAGGGCGGCCTCGTAGGATTCTCCATAGGCGCCCGTGCCGCTGAGCCCGCCGGCGCCGTCTCCGTTGCCGCCGCCCAGTCGGACGTTGACCACGGAGAGGCCGGCCAGCGCCGCCAGGCCTCCGTGGAGGAGCAGCGACAGCGCCCACCCGTTCATCCGCGACAGAAGCAGCTTCAAGCTCATTGGACGCCGAAGATCTGCAAGTCCCTGGCCAGAACTTGGGCTGGCGTCCGATTCCATCTCTTTGAGCTGCAGCATCTTACTGGGCCAGTCTCCCAGGCACCTTACCCCCCTGATTCGCCTATATACTCGGGCTGCCTAATCTTTATACAGATCGGCGGGCTCCCCCTCCACTGGATTTCTGCCTCCTCTGAACCTTTCGCGAGCCTTCCCGTTTAGTGCTCGGTCGTCGCGGGAGAATTGAAACGGCCTTGAAGTGGGAGCGAGCCATGAAGGACCTCGAGAAAGATTCAGAGTTTGAAAAGCCCCCGGTGGTCGTGGAGAACACGGGAGGCCTGCTGAGCAACACGCCGTGGTGGCTGGTGTCGGTCGGCATCCACATGGTGCTGCTCCTGGCCGCCACCCTGATCGCCATCGAACAACTGCATGCCCTGTCGTCCCCCGAACCCGAGGTCCGCCTGCGACCGGTCGTTCCGTCGGAACAGATCTTCGACAAGATCGAGGCGCCTCCAGGAGCGGTCGATCGCAAGGGTCCCGTCATCGACGATCCGGACACGAGTTCCAATCCGTTGCCCGACGTCTTCGTTCCGGATGCCAAGTTCTCCGATCACTACGAGAGCCCCGACAACGAGGACTATCACCAGATGAAGGGCGATTCGAAGGACTTCCTCAGCCGCAACCCGGGGGACGCGGGCGGCTATAAGGGCAAGCAGCTCAGCAAGAACCCCGGCGTCTACGACGCGATGGGGGTCGGCCTCGGCGGCGGCGGCGGCGGGAAGTACGGCGGCAAGTTCGGCGGCCGCGATCTCCTGAAGCCTCGTCCTCTCGGCGCGACCAAGGGCACGGAAGGCGCGGTGCTGTCCGCGCTCAAGTGGCTCGCGCGGCACCAGGGCCCCGACGGCGGCTGGGGCGCCGAGTCCTTCCATCGTCAGTGCGTGGGCGGCGCCTGCGGCGGCGTCGGCGACTCGTCGTTCGACACGGGCGTGACGTCTCTCGCGGTGCTCGCGTTCCTCGGCGCCGGCTACACGCCGATCACGAAGAAGGAGTTCCCCGATCCCATGGATCCGCAGCGCACGCTGCACTTCGGCGAGGTCGTGAAGAAGGGGCTGCAGTGGCTCCTCGCCCACCAGGATCCCGAGGGCTGCGTGGGCGAGCGGGGCACGAAGTACATGTACAATCACGCCATCGCCGCCCTGACGCTGTCCGAAGCGTACGGCATGACGGCCAACCAGCTGCTCCACGAGCCGGCCCAGAAGGCCATCGACTTCCTGGTCGCCTCCCAGAATCCCGGCAAGGGCTGGCGCTACAGCATGAAGTGCGGCGACAGCGATTCGTCGGTCACCGGCTGGGCGGTCATGGCCCTGAAGTCGGCGGAGCTCTCGGAACTGACGTTCCCGAAGAAGCCCTGCTTCGACGGCGCGCTCAACTGGCTCAACGAGGCGACCGCGACGAACGGCTACTACCGGACCGGCTACATCTCGAAGGAGGACGGCAAGGTCTACGTGCCCGGGAAGAACGAGATGTGGGACGACCATCCGGCCCTCTCGGCGGTCTCGGTCATGTCGCGCATCTTCATCCAGAAGGACAAGCGCGAGCCGGCCCTGACGGCGGTGACGCTGCTCGCCTCCGACCTGCCGGCCTGGAGGCAGAACAAGGTCGACTTCTACTATTGGTACTACGCGTCGCTGGCGCTCTTCCAGTACGACGGCCCCGAGGGCCCCATGTGGAAGAAGTGGAACGAGCCGATGGTGAACGCGATCGTGCCGCACCAGAAGGGCAAGGCGGACGCTTGCCGGCTCGGGTCCTGGGATCCTCAGGACGACCGCTGGGGCTTCGAGGGCGGCCGCGTCTACGCGGCGGCAATCAACGCCCTGACGCTCGAAGTCTACTATCGCTACGAGAACGTCTTCGGAGTCGCGCAGAAGAAACAGTAGGCGAAACCACTCACCCGGAGGCGCACCTCGGGCTAAAGCCCGGGGTGCGCCGTTTCATTTCTTGGATTCCGGAGGGCCGCCGGGTAGCCTGAGAGCCCCATGAGCGCCAACGTCCGATACGCCCTTGCCGCAGCCGCCGCCGGGGCGGCGAGCCTGGCCATCGAACTGGTGTGGATGCGCGTCCTCTCGCTGCTCTTCGGGAGCGCGAGCCTGGCCGCGGGCCTCGTGGTGGCGGCGCTGATGCTTGGCATGGCGCTGGGCAGCGCGGTCGCGTCGCGCCGGCCGTCCCTGCGCCTGGACGCGATGCTCTACGGACTCGCCGCGGCGGCGGCCGTCAGCGCGCCGCTGCTGCGCGCGCTGGGATCGGGCCCT
>Ga0310813_10003105_pt1 | contig 10059 bp, 9 predicted proteins | sample YN3metagenome_FD_203086 | JGI IMG/M metagenome (GOLD analysis project Ga0310813, IMG submission 203086) | Soil microbial communities from experimental microcosm in Duke University, North Carolina, United States - YN3 | ecosystem: Engineered > Artificial ecosystem > Soil microcosm > Unclassified ... | reverse complement strand
AGGCGGGTGTCACGCGAAGCCTTTAGAGTGCGTCGCGTGGAATTCGGCGGGTGGGATGTACTGTTGAGGCTTCATACGCGTATCGACAAGAAGGCGTTTCCTAGTGCCGCTTCGGTGCCGCTGAAAACGCTGGTGCGCGGCGAGATCGAAACGCTGCTGGATAAGGTGCGGCGGGAGATCAAACGGCGGGAAGCGGCGCCGGGAGAAGGTGAAGGGCAGGCGTCCGGAGCGTCGCGGCCGAAAGCGACAGCCGGTGAGGCTGCGGCTCGTGGGACGCCAAGCTCTGACGCGCCAGCAGGCGCGGCACCGTCGGCCAAAGGTTCGTCGAAGCAGCCGAAACCAGGCGAAAGCTCGAAGCCAGTGGCCACAGCTCCAAAGCCGGCGTCATCGGCTGAGCCAAGGCCCGAGCCGCCGCCCAACCCGGAGCGCGACACGCCATGACGCACAAGCCCCACGCCCGCAGCAACCGGCACTCTCAGTTGGGCGGCGCCGTCCGGCCGCACTAGCCATGCAAACGGTACTGTTCGCCTTACTGCGTTTTTACAAGCTTGCCGTCAGCCCGATGCTCGGCAACCGGTGCCGTTTTTATCCTTCCTGTTCTGATTACGCCCGCGAGGCAATCCAGTATCATGGCGCCGCGCGTGGTACTTACCTCGCCGCCAGGCGCTTGTGCCGCTGCCATCCGTTTTCGGCCGGCGGCGTCGACCTTGTCCCGCCTCCCATTTCTGAAAAGCGCTGATGCGCCATCGCATCGACACTGAGACAACGCATGGATATCAAACGCACCGTCCTATGGGTCATCTTTTTCGTATCGGTTGTCATGCTGTTCGACAACTGGCAGCGCTCCCATGGACGCCCGTCGATGTTCTTCCCGAGCGCGACGCAGACGCAAACCGCTAACAAGTCGGCTGCGCCGGGGACGACTACGCCGGGAACCCAGGCTTCGGATCTGCCGAACACCGCCACGCCAGGTGCAGCGCCAGGTAATACCGCGCCGGCTGCGCAGAAGGCCGAGCTGGTGCCGTTCAGCACCGATGTTTATCAAGGCGATATCGATACGCGCGGCGGTACGCTGTCGAAGCTGACCTTGGTCAAGCAAGGCGACGGTAAGCAGCCCGATCTGGTCATCACGCTGTTCGATCACACCGCGGATCACACGTATCTGGCGCGTACGGGTCTGTACGGCGGCGATTTCCCGAATCACAACGACGTGTTCACGCCGGTGCCGGGTCAGCCGCATGACCTCGCAGGCAACCAGAACACGATGAAGATCAGCCTCGAGTCGCCGGTGAAGGGTGGCGTGAAGGTCATCAAGACCTACACGTTCACGCGCGGCAGCTATGTGATCAACGTCGATACGAAGGTCGAAAACGTCGGCACCACGCCGATCGCGCCGACCGCGTATATGGAACTCGTGCGCGACGATCAACCGGTCGAAACGCCGCGCTTCTCGCATACGTTCATCGGGCCGGCTGTCTATACGGCTGAGCATCACTTCCAGAAGCTGTCGTTCAGCGACGTCGACAAGAACAAGCAGGACTACGCAACCTCGGCCAACAACGGCTGGATTGCGATGGTTCAGCATTACTTCGCGTCGGCGTGGATTCCGGCCGATGGCGTGAAGCGCGATATCTACGTCAACAAGATCGATCCGAAGCTGTACCGCGTCGGTGTGACGCAGCAGTTGCCGACCATCCAGCCGGGCCAGTCCTACGACGTGTCGGCGCGCCTGTTCGCCGGTCCGGAAGAAGAGCGCATGCTCGAAGGCATCGCGCCGGGTCTCGAACTGGTGAAGGACTACGGCTGGGTCACGATCATCGCCAAGCCGCTGTTCTGGCTGCTCGAAAAGATCCACAGCTATGTCGGCAACTGGGGCTGGTCGATCGTGCTGCTGACGCTGTTGATCAAGGCCGTGTTCTTCCCGCTGTCGGCGGCCAGCTACAAGTCGATGGCGCGCATGAAGACCATCACGCCGCGGATGCAGGCGCTGCGCGAACGCTTCAAGGGCGATCCGCAGAAGATGAACCAGGCGCTGATGGAGCTGTACAAGACCGAGAAGGTGAATCCGTTCGGCGGCTGTCTGCCGGTGGTGATCCAGATTCCGGTGTTCATCTCGCTCTACTGGGTGCTGCTGTCGTCGGTCGAAATGCGCGGCGCGCCGTGGATTCTGTGGATTCACGATCTGTCGCAACAAGACCCGTTCTACATCCTGCCGGTGCTGATGGCCGTCTCGATGTTCCTGCAGACCAAGCTGAACCCGACGCCGCCGGATCCGGTTCAAGCCAAGATGATGATGTTCATGCCGATCGCGTTCTCGGTGATGTTCTTCTTCTTCCCGGCCGGTCTGGTGCTGTACTACGTGGTGAACAACGTGCTGTCGATCGCGCAGCAGTACTACATCACGCGCATGATGGGCGCGAGCAAGAAGAAGCCGGCCTGACGCGTGTAGCAACCAGGAGGAGCAGGGTGCTCCTCCGTTGAGGATCAAAGGTCTCAAAGATAGCCGCGATTTCCAGGCGGCACTTCCGATCTGCAGGCAGAAGTTGAAAACCCCGCGCCGATGTTCGCAGCGCGGGGTTTTTCATTTCTACAGCATGCTTCTCGCTCGGCCAGCGGGAGAGAAAGGACCGTGCAGCAACCGATCTCCGTCAGCTTGCCAGAATGTGCACGGCCCTCGGTTTTGGTTGATCACTGCTTCTCGACGTCGTCATAGAATTGCGCCACCAGTTCTTGTACGAGGTAGCGGTGGTGCGGCGTCAGCGATCCAATCTTGTTGGCCAGTTCGATCGTCTCCGGGGACGGCGGGTACTTGTCGTCGCGCGGCGCCGCTGCTTTCACTTTTGTCTTCGCGCCGTTCGGTGCCGGCCCGTAGTGCAGCCAGTGCAAATCTACGTTGAGCGCCTTCGCAAGCGTCTCGAGTTTGTCGGCTTTGGGAATCGTGCGGCCCTTCAACCACTTGTCGACGGTTTGCGTGGATACCGGCTCGCCGTGATAACGCAGATTGAAAAAGCGCGCGACCGCAGTCGGGCCTTCCGGTTTTTCCGGAACGCGCCGCAACGCCAGTTTCAGGCGTTCGGAGAAGGCGAGTTTTTCGTCAGTGGTCGGCATGCCGAGATTGTGCAATTGCATCCGCCGAGGGTAGACAACTGTGCACGCTACATTTATCTCACCTGAGATAAAACTCGCTGAATTAGGACGAGTTCAGAAAACTACTAGGAAATGCACGAATGCCTCGATCGGCTTGCTGAGATAGGCTTAGCAAGCATCCTTTCATGCGAACAAGCTCGGACATCTCTTATTTTAAGATATCTCAATTGAGATAAGTCTGCAAAATGTCGCGAGGAATTAAGAGCTCAACGGTGCGTCGAAAGCGCTCGGAGCCCTCGCGTTACAATGCGTCGCGCCCCGAACGCGTTCGTGCACACCAATTTTTTGCGAAATTTCCGGTACCCGATCTGCCATGCTTCCGACCGATTCCGACGCCATCGTTGCCATTGCCACCGCCGCAGGTCGTGGCGGGATCGGTGTCGTGCGGATCTCGTTCGGCCGGGCGGGCGAGGCCGCCGTGCAGCCGCTGATGCTCGCGCTCACCGGCCATCAATTGAAGCCGCGCCACGCCACCTACGTCGGCTTCCTCGACGAAACCGGCAATGCGCTGGACCGCGGCATCGCGCTGTACTTCCCCGCGCCGCATTCGTACACCGGCGAGCACGTGCTCGAGCTCCAAGGCCACGGCGGCCCGATCGTGCTGCAGCTGCTGCTGCAGCGCTGCATCGATGCCGGCAAGGCGTTCGGTCTGCGGCTTGCCGAGCCGGGCGAATTCACACGCCGCGCGTTTCTGAACGACAAACTCGATCTGGCCCAGGCCGAAGCCGTCGCGGATCTGATCGAAGCGAGCACCGAAGCGGCGGCGCGATCGGCCGGACGGTCGCTGGAAGGCGCGTTCTCGCGCGACATCCATCAGCTGGTCGAAGAGGTGATCACGCTGCGGATGCTCGTCGAAGCCACGCTCGATTTCCCCGAAGAAGAAATCGACTTTCTCGAAGCCGCGGACGTGCGCGGCAAACTCGCGCGGATTCGCGAGCGCCTCACACAGGTGCTCGCCGATGCGCGCCAAGGCGCGCTGCTGCGTGAAGGACTATCGGTCGTGCTGGCCGGGCAGCCGAACGTCGGCAAGTCATCGCTGCTGAACGCGCTCGCGGGCGCCGAGCTGGCGATCGTCACGCCGATCGCCGGCACGACGCGCGACAAGGTGGCGCAGACCATCCAGATCGAAGGCATTCCGCTGCACGTCATCGATACAGCCGGCTTGCGCGAAACAGAAGACGAGGTCGAGAAGATCGGCATCGCGCGCACCTGGAACGAGATCGAGAAAGCAGACGTGGTGCTGCACCTGCTCGATGCTCGAACCGGGATGACGCAGGAAGACGAATCCATCGCCGCGCGTTTTCCGCAAGGCGTGCCGGTGGTTCGCGTGCTGAACAAGACCGACCTCACTGAAATCGCACCAGCCGTGCAGCAGCTGAACGACCCACGCGTTGCAGATCTCCGCGAAGTCCGGTTGTCGGCCAAACACGGCAACGGCGTCGAGTTGCTGCGCGTCGAACTGCTGCGCATTGCCGGTTGGCAGGCGGGCGCGCAGAGCGTCTATCTCGCCCGCGAGCGGCATCTGATCGCGTTGCGAGCCGCTGCCCAGCATCTGCAACTCGCCGCGGAGCATGCCGACCAGAACGCGCAGGCACTCGATCTGTTCGCGGAAGAATTGCGTCTCGCGCAGGATCAACTGAATTCGATCACCGGCGAATTCACGTCGGACGATCTGCTGGGCGTGATTTTTAGCCGCTTCTGTATCGGCAAGTGAGTGCTGACCGGACAAGCGTCCGGAGTATCTACGCGCCCCATCGATCAATCCATTCGTTCTGCGTTGCCACGACAACGCCAAGGCCGATTGCGCCCGTCCTCAGTTCCATCAAACGCGCGACACGCATAACAATTTCGTCACAAAAGTGGGTTCACCAAAATGTCATTCGGCGAACTTCGGTTGAGTTTCCGTCGGTTCGGACTGGCGTGATTTCGCTGCGGTCGCTACGCACAACAATTCGCAGGCCAGTACCTCGCGGCCCGCAACAGATCGCGTACGCCGAAGTAGAAGCTCCGTCCCGAACCCATTCACGGAACCCAAGCCATGGCCTCCATCCGCAGCACGTCGCGCCCGACGGCTCATCCGACCGCCAGCACATCGAGCGCATCGACGTCGAAGCCCGTTATGAGCAAACCGACCCAGCGCCCCGTGCAACCGTTCGAGTCGCTCAGCAAGCGGCCGCCGAGCGGGCAATCGGGATCGAGCGCGAGCCCTTCGACTCCGCCGTCGCCTTCGTCGCCTTCGTCGTCGCGCCTGTCGGGCGAGAAACCGCTGCCGGCGCTGCCGCCTGGAGCACCCGCCTCGCAACCCGCGCCCACTCCGCCCGACGGCGGCGCCGGCGGCGCACCACAACGACCGGCGCGGCCGTTGCCGGCGATTCCGGGCGGCCTCAGCGACATCCATTCGTTCGTGCCCGAGAAAGGCGAAGCGGGCGGCGGCTTCGCCGGCTTCGCGAACATGCTCGGTGCAAACCGCAAAGGCGTTCATGCGGTCGGCCTCGCCAGCAAGAAGCCGATGAACAACGTGCTGAACGCCGCGTCGTCCAGCCAACACGGCAAGTTCGCCTACGATGCGGCGCCGGCCACTGAACTGGTCAACGCAACCGCGTCGGGTTCGACGGCGATCGCCGCGCATAAGGTCAACAAGCGCTACGACAACAAGGTCGACGAGATGCTGGCCGGCGACGTGCAACGCTTTCAGATGGCGAACCAAAAGCCGGCCCAATCGCTGAACCAGGGCCTCGTCGACTACAAGAATCTGACGCCGGCGCAAAAGCTTGCCTTAAAGAACAATCCGTCCATTCCCGAAAACCAGGTGATCACCAAGGACGACAAAGGCAACTGGCAATACGACAAGGCAAAGCTCACGCGCATCGCCAAGGACACCTCGCATCCACAATCGACGCACGCCCGCGATGTACTGGCGGCGATGAACATCGCCGAGAACAAGGGCAAGCAACGGCGCGGGGCCGCGGTGCAGGCGCTCGGCTCGGGCGTCGGCGTGGCCGCGACGGCGGCTCAGATCGCCGGCACGCATGGCGCGATTACGCCGGCGCTGGTCGCCGGCCATGCAGGCCTCGGCGGCAAGGAAGCGCTCGAGATGAGAAAGCCGTTCGTCGAAGCGCGACAGAACCTGCGCAACGAAAAAGGCGACGAAGTGCTGCGCCACGTCAACCAGCGAATGACGGACAAGGACCTGCCGCCGTTGCCCGCAGACGCGCCGCTCGAAGCCAAAGCCGGCGCCTACGCCGCGGCCTACGACAACGCGCGCCGTAACGCCGCGCAGCAGAACAACTTCGGCTTCATGCTTCCGGGCAGCATGATCAACGACCGCAAATCCGCGGTGAACAAAGCCGATGCGCAGGATCTGGCCAACACGCACATCGGCGGCATCGTGCAAAACGGCATGAAGGGCGCCAGCGCAGGCAGCCTGACGAAGCTCGGCAAAGTCAACGACGAGGTCAACCTGACCAGATCGCAGCGCGAGGGGCTCGCAATGGAGCACATCAACAGCGACCCGAATCTGCGCGCCGTGCACACGCTGCTGACCGACACCGGCATCCCGAAGGGCGAGGCCGCCATGCTGATGTCGAGGATGAGCCCTCAGTCTCTGCCGAAGCAGGGTGCGGGTGCAGCGCCGGCCGCCGCCGCGTCTGGTGCGAGCGGCACCAGCAAGCCACTGACGCCGGATCAGGAGCGCGCCAAGATCGCGGACATGATCGGCGAACCGAGCCTGAAGCCCAGCGATCCGTTCAAGGACACCGAAGGCAAGATCAAGTCAGGTCTCGCGCTCAGGTCCTGAGCACGCATCGTCGACCCGTCACGGACGGCGCAGCCGCGATCGGTTGCGCCTACGCCGGTTGCGCGACGTCCTGCATTTCGCGCGTGCCGTCTGCGGCATACACCGGATGGGGAAACAGAATGCCAAATCCGCCTGCATCGAATTCGTCGAGTTCGACCAGCAGGCTGTCGAGCGCGCAAAGCTGCGCCTTGGTTAGCGCCGGGGCGTTCAGCAGGTCGTGGAGCCGCTTGCGCCAGTACGCCGAAGTCAGAATCGGGCCGGCCAGATCGCCCGTCAGCGAAGGGCGCATGACACGCATAAGATGCGCGATTTCCCGATCGATCAAGCCGTTCATGTCCCGCCCCGATGTGAATTATGCGAATCGACGTTCTGGTACATACGTCTGATAATTTACTTCAGCCGCGCCCGTATGTAAGCCCACCCTGCGAAAACAGATAGGTAGGGTTGTCGTTAAGGAGAGTTACGGACGGGCGCAGTTGCCGCATGCATAGATTACTGATGCGACGCGGATCGCAATCGCGCGAATAGCGCGGCTTTTCGGGGGTATTTTTGCTTCTGCTGACGGCCGCGCGTCGGCGCGCGCGGGCCACGGGAAACGCGAGACTTAGCTACAGCACGTGCTACCACATCCGGCATAACGCGCACGTGTTGTACACGTTATGGGTTGTGAAGACGGATATGCGATCGGCGCAGCGGAGTTAATGGTGAAGCAGGCTGCGGATCGGATGCTTCCAGTCCATCCGCCATTCGTCGAATTCGTCCTCAATCTGCTGGCGATGCTCCTGCCACAGTTCGTCCGAGAAAAGGAAAGCGACAATTAGCAGCGGTACGACCAGAAACGCACCCAGGATCAGGTTCTCGATCACAGTAGCCTCCGTGGATCGATGTTGACTCGCAATTTCATTGTAGGCGTCCTGCATACCGCCGGGTGCAACTCCGTGTGGTCGAGCGAGCACAATTTTCGTTGAGCTCTCGCGACCGGGTTGCTACCGCCGATGCCGGCCCTGCTTTACGCGGCGGTCTTCTTCCAGGCCGCCGCGAGCATGCCAGCCCCGATCAGAAGTGTCCCACCCGTACGATTCACAGCAAGTTGCACGCCCGGACTACGAATCGCCCGGCGCGCTGCCGATGCCAGCAGCGCGTAGCCAAGCGCGTTCAGCGTGCCGAGCGCCACGAAGGTGGCCTCGAACACTGCGATCTGGGTCCACGTCGCGACCTGAGTGTCGATAAATTGCGGCACGAAGGCGACGAAAAACACGATGCTCTTCGGGTTCAACGCGGTGACCGCGTAGGCGTGCGCAAAGATGCGGCCGGTGCGGGTTTCGGCGGTCGACGGCGCGTCGGCCGGGCGCGTCGGCGCGCGCCACAGCTTGATGCCCAAATAGATCAGATAAGCCGCGCCGACCCATTTCAGCGCGGTAAAGAGTGTCGCAGAAGCAGCGAGGATCACGCCGAGCCCTAGCATCGACGCGGTCATCGACGACAGGTCGCCTAATGCGACACCCGCTGTCGTGACCATCGCGTAGCGTCGGCCGTGGCCGAGCGCGTACGAAATCACGAGCAAAACGGTGGGGCCGGGAATCGCCACGAGAATCGCCGACGCAATCGCGAACGGCAGCCAATGAGCCAGCGTCATGAAACAGTCTCCTTGAAGGTCGCTCGATTTATCCACGAACTTCGGGGCAGCGCAACCGGATTTTTTCGCTGGCCGACGGAGGAGGCTGCCCGCCGGCGCAACCGCAGGCATTGTTTTTATTCTGCGTTCACATGATTAGAGCGTGCGAATTCGCAATCTGCATGAATGACTTTGTGTGCGACGCATCAACGAGCGCAATCGTGTGTAGCAATTCACTTAATTCCTTATTCGCGTTTACGCGAATGTGGACTGCAAAGCATTGTCAGATAAAGCGCGCGGCGTTATGTCACAGGCGCTAAACAGACCCAAGCCGCGAGCGCTCAGCCATTCCACCGGCTATCAAACTGCATATTTGAAGATGCGGCATTCCGCCGCTATTGCGAACGCACACAAGTCGTGCTTGTGCTCGCGAAAAGTTCTTCTAGAGTGAACGTTGCGGGTCTTTCCCGGAAGTTAAATACATAGCTAACCTGAGTATTCGCCCGCACCGGAGGTTTTATGAAAATGCGAGTCGCGGTTCTTTTCGTAATGGCGGGATTCGTCGGCGCATCTGCAGCGATGGCGCAGGATGTCGTCATCAGGCCTCAGCAGACCGTCCAGTTCAAGCCGAATTCGTATGGCTGCCTGTCGAAAGACAAGCTGGATGCGGTGAACCAGCATGCACAGGCCGGCGAACAACAGAAAATGCAGGAGTATTTCTCCGGCTACGAATGTCTGTCCACCCCGGAAAACGCGAGTTTCCGCGTAGTGCGTGTAGACGGACATGACGTCGAATTCGTTAATGCCGCCAATAGCGATACGCAAGGCCTCTGGACTAACGATCGCTTCATCAAGCCGTAGTCGTAATTCGCCCGACAAGCAAGTTGGGTAAATACGAACACAATTCGGTCCGGCCTAAGTCCGGATAATCTGTTACGCGCCTGAAACGGCCCGCGTTTGTACGCGCGGCCGTTTTTCGCTTTTTATATGAGTCGCTCTCCGCGTTGCATGCTATTGCAATGCCCGCGGTCGCCTGGCGTGCGTATGCAAACCATCTGCGGATAAGCGACGCGCCGCGCGCCTTCGCTCCCGCGCCATCGCCGCGTCATACCCGACCGGCAGATTCGGTATCATCACGCTCCCGCCCTGCCTGTTTCGCGGTTCTCTGCCCGTCCTCGGCACGTTCATTGCTCGATTGCAGATGAAGCGACAGCAGAAGCCGTGTCGGCGCGCACTAGCGATAGTCGAGCCGTCGCGGTCCGGCGAAACCGTATCTGCGGTGAGACGCGTGATGCGCAGCAAAGGCGGGTTTTCAAAATGGCACGGTACTACGGCCCCGAATCACTATTCACTATCCGGTCCGCGTTTGCGGGACCTGGGCTTTCCATGGCGCTCAAATCGACAATCTATAAGGCGGAACTCCAGATCGCCGACATGGACCGGCACTATTACGCCGACCACGCGTTGACCATTGCGCTGCATCCGTCTGAGACCAGCGAGC
>Ga0310813_10003103_pt1 | contig 10059 bp, 9 predicted proteins | sample YN3metagenome_FD_203086 | JGI IMG/M metagenome (GOLD analysis project Ga0310813, IMG submission 203086) | Soil microbial communities from experimental microcosm in Duke University, North Carolina, United States - YN3 | ecosystem: Engineered > Artificial ecosystem > Soil microcosm > Unclassified ... | reverse complement strand
CTGGATTGTCCCGCCGACCCAGACGTCTCCGGTCGCGGAGAGCTGGGCGGCCTCGGCGTTGCCCGCGACGTAGATATCGCGCGCCTGGATGCGGACGGGGCCCGTCACGTGGCCGGTCACCAGGACGTTGCCGTCGAAGGCGACGTCCTGGCCCACTCCCAGCTGTCCGTCGACCACGTGGAACGGCACCAGGTCGAGGGCTTCCTCGCCCACGACCAGGCTTCCGCGGATGAGCGCGTGGATTTCGCGGCCGTCTCCCGAGAGCTGCAGGCCTTCGCCGACGCCGAGCGACACGGGCAGGCCCGGCATCGCCGGGAGGACGTTGCCGCGGATGTCCCGGCCGGGGCGGCCCGGGGTCGCGGGGGCGATCCGGGCGACGAGGGCGCCGACCTTGACGTCCTCGATGAGGGCCGAGAGGTCGCCGAAGAAAGACTGCTGAGGGTCCAGGAGGAGTCGCTTGTCGAACGCCTTCACGGCAAAGCTGACGGAGCCGTCCTCGCCGTCCTGGGCCGACTCGCCGGCCGCGACGGGAAAGCGGTGGAGGGTCTCGCAGCCGGCGACGCAGCGGCAGGCGGCCTCGAGGTTCGCCTCCCGGATCCCGTGGAGGATGCCGCGCTCCTTCAGACGCTCGCGGAGCTCGGCGGGCGAGACGGTCTGGGCCCCGGCGCGGCCGGGCACCAGGGTGAGGCGGGCCTCGAAGGCCGTGTCCTCGATGACGACGCTGACGTCAGGCCGGGCGGCCGCGGAGACGTGGAAGCGGTCGAACTCGCTCAGCAGGAGGCTGAAGCGGCGGAGGCGGACGACGTCCATCTCGCGCTCGATGGCGGCGCGGAGGAGGGCCTCGACGGAGGCGGCCTCGGAGCCGTCGAGCCTCGAATCGGCGCCGCCCAGGAGCGACTCCGCCTTCTTGAGGAGCTCGGCGAGGCCCTGGGGCACGCTGCCCTGTTTCTTCTGGTCCACTGGGGGCGTATCCTCCTGCCCGGTCGCGCTCCCCGTAGTGAAATAACTTATACCTCCAACACATCAAATATGCAAGCTTTCATCAGTTCCCCGGGACGAGGCCCGGCAATTTGATGATCGGCAGGATCACCGCCAGCACGATGAAGCCCACCATCACGCCCATCGTCGCGATCAGCAGCGGCTCGATCAGCGAGGTCAGCGCCTTCACCATCGCGCGAACCTCCTGGTCGTAGAACTCCGAGATCTTCAGCAGCAGCTTCTCGAGCGAGCCCGTCTTCTCGCCGATCGACACCATCCGCGTCACCATCGGCGGGAACACGCGCGTGGCGGCCAGCGGGTCGCCCAGCGTCTCGCCCCGCGTCACCGCCTCCCGCGCCTTCAGGACGGCCTCCTCGACCAGGACGTTCCCCGCGGTCGCCGCGACGATGTCGAGCGCACTCAGCATGGGCACGCCCGACTGGATCAGGGTCGCGAAGGTCCGGGAGAAGCGCGAGATGGCCACCTTCCGGAACAGCAGCCCGAAGACCGGCAGGTGCAGCAGCACCCAATGCCACTGCCGCAGGCCCGGCGCCGTCCGGATGTAGAGCGTGAACGCCACGGCCGCGACGGCCACGATGCTCAGCATCGCCGCCCAGTGCTCGACGAGGCCGCTGCTGACGTTCAGGAGGAACTCGGTGGGCGCCGGCAGCTTCCGCCCGCCCAGCTGGTCGAAGATGGCCTTGAACTCGGGCACGATCCCCACCAGCAGCCCCACCGTGATGGCCAGGATGAGGGTGAGCGAGACCACCGGATAGGTCATGGCGGACTTGATCTCGCGCTTCAGGTCCTCGGCGGCTTCCATGTAGTCCGCCAGGCGCTGCAGGATGATGTCGAGCTGGCCCGACGCCTCGCCCGCCTTGATCATGTTGACGTAGATCTTCGTGAACAGATTCGGGTGCTCGGCCAGCGCGGCGGAGAAGTCGCTGCCCGCGCGGACGCGCTCGATGACCCGGTCGAGCGCCAGCTGAAAGCCGGGGTCCGTTGCCTGCTCGTGCAGGATTTCCATCGACTCCAGCAGCGGGATGCCCGAGCTGATCATCGTCGCCAGCTGCCGGGTCATCACGGCGATGTCTTTGCTCCCCACCCGAGGTCGCGGGGGTCCGAAGAGAAAGCGTCTCCTCGCTTTCCGCGGCGCGACGACGGCGGCCTTCTTGACTTGAGCGACGTTGACCTGCGAGGGATCGGTGCCGAGCTCCGGAATGGTCGACATGAACTCACCCATACGCCCTCCTTGCTCCTACGGAGGGACTCTACCGCATAAACTGTGCATTGACAATGGGTGATCAACAATAAATGTCAACCCTGGGAATTCGGCGCGCGGACTGCAGGAAATCCCGAAAGCGGCCGACATATCTCGCCAGAGAGAACGGGGGCATGACGGCGGCCGCGGGCCGCGCGGCATCCCGGGTGGGCCAATAGTTTCCCCCTCTCTCCAGAGCCAGACGGGTCCATGGGACCGGTCTGGCTCTTTTTTTTTAGTCCGCCGGCGCCATAACATTCCACTCCCGTCGCGCATCCAATCGATCAGTCGACCGGATGGGAGGCGGAGGATGCGCGGAAACAGGATCCTGTTCCTGGCGCTGGCGGTGGCGGCGCTGCCGGCGTGCGGCGGAGGGGGCGGAGACGGCGATTCCGCGCAGGTCGTGGCGGCGACCGGACGCGTTCCCGACTTCAGCCTCGTCGACAAAAACCCCAAGTCCAAGACCCACGGCCGCTCGGTTTCGCCGCGGGACTACCTGGACCTCGTGCCGGGGTTCTACTTCACTCACGCCAACTGAGGGTACTGCCGAAGCCAGTTCGGCTTCCTGAACCAGCTTCAGAAGGACCTCCAGGCCGAGAACAAGCACACGAAGATCCGGCTGCTCGGCATCAACGCGGTCGGGTACGAGGATTTCGTCCCCGACATCGTCGCGGGCCGGACCCTTCCCCTGCTCCAGGACACGGCGTCCCAGAATGTCTGGGGCCGCTGGACGGCGACGTGGCGGGACCTCATGATCCTGAACTCGGACAACGTCCACGTCGACACGTACAATCTCACCGAGCACGACCTGGCGAACCCGACGTTCTACGCGGAGCTGAAGGCGAGACTCAAGGCCGCCGCCGGAGAATAGGGAATCGTCTGGGCGACCAGGTGCTCAAGACTTGGCTAACTGTTTTGGTGCGGCGTCCGGCCAGGTCAGGACGAGCTTGTCGCCATCCAGATGTGCGGAGCAGCGCAGTCCGCCCCGATCCTTCCTCTTCCAGAACATGTAGCCGAAGCCGCCGGGAATGAGGCATAGCCCCATGCTGATGTACTTCATCCAGTCGGTGCCGGCCTTTCGGCGGGTCGTATCGCCGCCCAGCATCACTCCTGCGCCGATCACGGCGGCGGCCAGGAGGAAACACGCGATCCCCGCCAATCCCGCCAGCGTCGCGCGCCAGCGGTGCTCTTTGCAAAGCGGGGCGTCGAACTCGATGCGATTCGCGATGGCCTGAACTCCCTGTCCCAGCGCGTGGCTCCGGCTGACGAGCGAGGCTCCGTCCACCCCCGTCTCTTCGAACCAGACCCGACGGACGCCCGCGGGAGTCGCTCCACACACCAGGCAGAACGGCTTCCCGTCCGGAAACTGCAGAGCTCGCCCTTTGATCTGAAAGCGGAGTTCTTGAGTCATGCTCAGGGACCTTTCATCAATCGTTCGTCGCGTTCTGAGCGATTATAACTCACCGGCTCCGCCTTTCCTGTCCCAACGCGATCATTCGCTGCCACTTGGCGTAGATGTTCTTGGCGGCGCCATCCCGGTCGGCGAGCAGCGTCCGGACGCGCGGCGATTTGCGGATCTCCTCCTGCAGGGTTCTCATCTTGCGCGAACCCGCGTCCTCGCCAAGGACTTTGACGTGAACCTTCCAGCGGATGGAGGGTTCATCGGAGTTCAGCAGCGTGTCGACCAGGGCCTTCATCGACTCGTCGATGGCCCTATCGGCGGACCGTCAACGTCTCCGGCGTGGCGGCCATCGTCAGTCCGGGGATCGTCAGGATCCCCTCGGCGTCGGCCTGAACGTCCCCCTTCGCGGTCCCGAAGGTCCACTTCAGCGTCTCGCCGGGCTTCACGCCCAGGCTCTGCACTCGACGCAGGGAGACATCCGCCGTCGCCTGTTTGGGGATTTCCAACGTCGTTTTCAGGTCGGCGAGGAACAGCGACATATCGAACTTGTCCTTGGAATCGGTCATGTTCTTCCACCGGAAGAATGCGTTGATCTGAACCGCCCCTTTCTCCTTCAGGTTGTCGGGCCAGGGGATCTTGCCGTTGCCGGTGGCATTGGTGAACGCCGGATACGCCTCATTCTTCTTCACGTTCAGCCAGTCGAACGAGTTGATCAGGTCGTTGACCTTCATGATCTGGGCGGAGTTGTTCGCATGGCCGAAGGGGCCCCAGTAGAAGTACAGGGCGTACTTGCGGTCGTTCATCGCCCTGATGAAGCGGTCATGGCCTGCCGACCAGCCGTCATTCGGCGCCGAGTAGTCCACCACCACAGGAGGATCCGGCAGCTTCAGATCCTTGGGCAGCGATTGGGGCGGAAAATACAGGCGGTTGGAGACGTGCTCAATCCCGGCAGGCACGTTCGCCTTGATCGCGGCGAAGACGTCGCCGTGACGCATGCCGATGCCGAGCGTGCCGCTGCCTCCCATCGAGTTCCCGCTGAGGTAGACGCGGTTGGGATCGATTCCGTAGGTCTGCATCACCCACGTCACGCAATCGATCACGCGCTTCTCCACGGGCATCGGCTCGCCGCCGGAGTTCTTCTTGATCAGGCCCTCGTCCTTAAGGTGCATGCCGCCCCACCACCAATCCCCCTTGTTGGCGCGGCAGTCGAGATAGAGGGCGTAGAAATCGTCGGGCGAGCGGTAGATGTCGTGATTCCCCACCTCGGCCGTGCACTTCACGCAGGACATCACGTCATGGCCGGCCGAATGGAGCACGACGTAAAGCGGGGCTCCGATGCGGTCTTCCTTGGGATGGACGACGACGAAGGTATCTTTCTGTGGCGCCGGATATCCCCACTCGGGCTTGGTGTCGTGCTGATAGACATCGACGGGTCGCCCGATGGCCGCCAGGTCCTTCCCCTTGGTGGGATCTTTGGTCGGGGTCCAGTCGGCCGCTCCGGAAAACCCCGGAAGCAGCAGCGCGGCAAGAAGGGAGGGAAGGAGCGTTTTCATCGCCTGAAGTCTATACCGCCATCGCGCGGCGAAAATTGGTGAGGGCGGTGGGGATCGAACCCACGACCCACGGCTTAAAAATCTGCGGCGAGGGTGCGAGAACCGCAAATCTCGACTGCATGATGCGATTTGACGGCGGGAAATCCAGGAAAGTAGAGGTGTTTTGACAGGTCAATGTCAGGTATGGGCGGGGACGGGCGGTGGCGGCTCCGCCCCGTTCGGACGACACAGGTCCCTCGTCCATCGGGGCCATCGGATATGATTAGGAAACATGGAGATCGTGTACTGCGTCGACTGCGGCAAGAAGCTGCGCGACCACGATTTCGTCCGCGGTGCGGCGTACACTCGCGACAAGCGCCACTATTGCACGACCTGCCGACCGCTGAACTCTCCATCGTCCGAGGCGCCCGTCCGGGCCGTGAAGCCGAAGACCACCCCCTTCCCTGCGGCCAAGGGCCTCTCTGCGGCCCGACCGCGCTCCTCGCTGCTCGTGGCGGCGATCGCCGGAGGAGTTCTCCTGGCGGGAGCGCTCATCGCCGTCGTCGTCTCCTCGGGGAAGGACTCTGGGCCGGCCAGGGACGACGCCCAGGCCGAATCTGCAAAGCGGGAAGCCGCCGCCCAGGACGCCCTGGGGCGCGCCAGGGCCTTCGAGTCGTCGAACCCCAAGGACCTCGAGGGACAGGTCCAGGCGTGGAAGAACGTGGCTCCGGTTTGCGAGAGAACAGCCTCCGCCAAGGAGGCGCGGCGATCCCTCGACCGCGCGCTCGCGGCGCTCGACCGGGAGCGCGCCCGCGCCGAGGCCGCGAAGAAGGCGCTCGGTCCGCCCCCCGCCGCGGCCTGGGACTTCGAGACGCTGTCGGGCGACGTCTTCAGGAACAGCGGCGGGGACCTCTATGCCGCGCATCGGATGCCCGGCGCCGACCAGGTCGAGGGCCTCGTCGGCAGGGGCCTCCGACTGAACGGCAGGTCGTACGTCCGGATCGACGGCGCCGACGTGTTCAATGCCCCGGACCTGTCGGTGACCTTCTGGATGAAGCCGGCGGGGGTCAAGGGCCGCCAGGGACTGATCTCCAAACGGACCGACAGCAAGGAGTCCCCCATCGTCTTGAGTCTCTGGGAGGGCTCCCTCGCTTTCGAAGCCGCCGACCCGTCCCACGAATGGCCCTTCCAGGTGAGGTCCATGGCGCTCGTCAAGGCGGAGGCATGGAGCCACGTCGCGGTCGTCGCCCGCGCGGGGCGGGGCGTCGAGCTTTACCTCAACGGAACGCTCCTCCAGGAGTTCAAGACCGACCGCCTGCGCTGCCGGAACTCGGATCCCCTCTTCGTCGGGCGCGAGATGTTCAACGGCACGAATGCCCACGACGGTTCCGCCACCTACACCGGCCTGATCGACGAGCTGAAAGTCTGGGCGCAGCCGCTCAGCGCACAGGAGATCAAAGCGCAGTACGACGCCGCCGCCCCTACCGCGAAGGAACGATGACGTAGACGGGCTCGACCGTTACCGTGACGGCGGGGCCGGCGCCCAGGGGATTCCCGAAGACGTCCAGGACCTTCGAGCCCGGTTCCACCCGCACCTCGTGCGGGTCCCCATCGTAGCTCCACAGAACCTGCACCGAGACGCCCGCCCGCGCGGGGTACGCGTAGAGGTCGACGCCCGGGACCGGCTCGCGGCGAACCGGCACGCCCGCCCCGTCGACCAGCGACGCGAGCACGGCGCGGCCGGCCAGGATCGGCTTGACCGCGCGGTCCCATTCAAGAGCGCCCTCCGGGTTGCCCATGGGGGGGTCGGAGTGCGCGGCGTAGAAGAAGAACGCGCGCACGCCCGCGGCCATCATGGTGACGTCGTAGCGGACGCCCTGCGCCAGCTGCGTTCGCAGCGGCATCCCGCCCGTCTCCGGCGAGTACATCGACGCGAGCGCCAGCGCGCCGCCCTCCGTGTTCCACAGGGGCTTGGGCGTTCCGAATCGGGCCTGCGCCGCGTTGAACGCGTCGGCCTGCACGCGGGCCAACGGAGCCTTCCCGCCGTAGAGCGCGTCGTTGTAGTCGTGGAACGAGAAGGCATCAAACGAGTCGAGCTTCGCCTCCGCCAGCACGGCGTCGTGCCAAGCCTCGTGGCCGCGGTACGTGTCGACGCCCACCACCGTCGCGCCGGGATTCGCCTCCTTCGCGGTCCGGTAGGCGATCCGCAGCAGCTCCGCGTAGAGGCTCGGCGTGCCGCCCGCCCCCGAGAACCAGTCGCCCCAGGGTTCGTTCCAGACCTCCCACGCCTCGATCGTCCCGCGGTAGTGGCCGACCACCGCGCGGACGTAGGCCTCCCACCCCTTTCGGGCCTCGGGCTTGTCCGGGAGGTTCCAGTGGCCCCAATAGCCCCCTTCCCGGGGCTTCGTGGACATCCATCGCGGAGCGCCGTCGAGCATGCCGAGCACGGCCATGCCCCCCTCGCGCGCGGCCGCCGCCTGACGGTCGTAGAACCGCCACGTCCCGGGGGCCGGCTCGGCCGCGGCCCACTTCGTGAACATGCTCGTATCGTGCACCCGGGTCCAGCGGTGCCCGCTCGCGCGCGCCAGCGCGACGTAGTCCGGCTCGACGGGAATGTGGACGCCGAAGAAGGAAGTCGACGGCTCGATCTCGCGCGGCCGCGGGAGTCGCGACCAGACGAGCTCGACGGGCGACGAAAGGCTCTTCCCGTCCTTCGAGACGACTTCTGCGCTAAGCTTGAAGACCCCGCGGGCCGAGGCCGGAAGCGGGACCTTTGCCGCGGGGAGCGCGAGCGCGGGAAGCTCCGTCGCGGCGCCGGCGAGGTCGACCATGCGAACCTTCAGGCGGGCACCCTCGGGCGCCGGGGGAACGACCGCCAGGGTCGCGTCCGCGGGCTCGTCCTCGAAGACGATCGAGCCCGGCCGGTTCAGTCGGAGCACCACCTCGTGGGGCGAGCGGGGTGAATAGGCGTCCGAGGGCTCGGCGGCCTCTTCGACCTGGACGGCATCGACCCACACCTTCAGGGGCTCGCTCCCGGCGGCCGCGCGCAGGCGCAGCCGGGTCCATCGCAGGTACGGCACCACGCCCTTCAGGACGAGGCGCTGCCATTGCGTGCCGATGGAGGTTCCCGCGGCGAGAGGGGTCCGTTCGAGCTCGGCGTGGACGTAGACGTCGGGCCGGCTCGCCTTGACCCAGAGGCTGGCCGCGTGGGCGCGGCCGACGTTGAGCCGGAGGATCGGCCCGTGGAGCTCCAGCTCCGTTTCGGCCGGCAGGTCCATCCGGTACGAGCGGCGGCCCTCCTTCGACGCCGTGTCGTCGACGACGGGGCGCGGATCCGGGACGCCGGTCGACGGCGTGCCCCCGACGCGGGTGCTCCAGCCGAAGGGAAGGCCGGCTTCGAACGAACCGCCGGAGACCAGGTTTCCGCGCTGCGGGGCGGCGTTGGCGGAGGCGTCGGTGAGGTCGACAAGGCGCGCATCGTCGACGACGATCTCGGCGGGGGCCGTCAGCCGCAGGAGGAGCAGCCCTTCGGCGTCTTCGGGGACGGGGCCCTCGGCCGTGAACTCCCGCCACTCGGGCGACAGCACGACGTCGCTCGCCGCGTAGGTCGTGTACGGCGCGCCCTGCCGGCGCAGCATCAGGGAGACCGCGGTGCCCGGGCGCCCGCGCATCCAGACGCTGAACGCGTACGCGCGGCCCTTGCGGAACATGGCGCCCTGGGTGAACTGGACCGCGCCGCTGCCGATGCGGTGGAGGGTGATTCGCTGGGCGCTCTGCCCCCGATGAGGATTGCCGGTCTCGACCCCGTAGGTCACCCGGACGTCGGCCCAGGAGGAGTTGTCGCTCCAGCCCTTGGCGATTCGCCCGGCAACCTTCCCCGCCGGATCGGCCGGAGCGTCCGACCACCCTTCCTCGAATCCCGGGTTGACGAGCGCGACCTCCTTGGCATCATCCGGCCGGGCTGCCGGGCAGGCGACGGCGACGAAGCACGCCAACGACAGGGTTGAGCGACGCATGAGGCGCATTCTCCGCCGGGATTATAGCGGTGGGACTGGTTCCCGCTACCATCAAGTCGCGCGTCTGAGCCACCCTCGTGCGGGCCCGCGCGGGATGAGGAGTAATGGTGAGGGCGGACCCTCCTCACCCGATTACGCGAACCTGATGCGCCGATTCTGGATAGACTGTCGATCGTATGCGTCCGATCCCAGGCAGCGCCGACGGCTACGTAGGCTTCCAATTGAAATGGCCCTCCGGATCGCGAACGTTCCGGTCGCTCCACACGGAACGTCTAGGCGGCTGCATTGAACTGCTGCGCAGAGCTCTAAAGGAGATTCCTCCGGAGGACCGCTCTCAAACGACCACCAGCTTGTGGGCTACCGTCCGGCAGCCGGGCGGCGCACTCCGAAGAGTGACGTTGGCTCGATGGGAGACGACGGAGTCCCTGGAGTCGTTTCTTACCCGCGCACGAAAAGCCTGGAAAGACCTGCCTAAGGAATCCTAGAGATCCGCGGAATGCCGAAATGGTGAGGGCGCTGGGGATCGAACCCACGACCCGCGCCTTAAAAACGCCGGGCGGCTGTGTCTGGAGTGAATTCTGGCGGCAGCGAGTGCATGGTGTGCATGGAATCCCCCGGCGCCGTCATCGTTCTGTCCTAGTGAATGAATCCGGTGTCAGTCATAGCATAGTCCGTAAGAACTCGCGTTCAGGCTGCATCGGGCTCTTCCTTGACATCTCGCCCTTCCCTTCTTCTCCTCACCCCCTTTGAGATGGTCTATCCCCGAAAATCCGCAGAATCTGTAACACGGCCTCGGCCTCGGACCATTAACAAGCAGGAGCGCTCGTGTTCAAACTGACGAACTTCGACCCATGAAGGAAATTTCAACCC
>Ga0310813_10003100_pt1 | contig 10063 bp, 12 predicted proteins | sample YN3metagenome_FD_203086 | JGI IMG/M metagenome (GOLD analysis project Ga0310813, IMG submission 203086) | Soil microbial communities from experimental microcosm in Duke University, North Carolina, United States - YN3 | ecosystem: Engineered > Artificial ecosystem > Soil microcosm > Unclassified... | reverse complement strand
TCGTACTGGCGCCGTCGTATCGCGTCGCTGTCCGCGCACCAGGACCTGTTACCCAATGGGAAGATTCGTGTAACCCGGCTGCTCCAGTTATTCAGCACACTCGAATGATTCCCGGCGCAACTCGCGCGCCCTTTTTCCATCCGTACGCGCCTCTGCTTCCGAATGGAATACCGTCTCGCTAAACGCGATCACCTTCTTGCCTACGCCATGCAATCGCTCAATCGTGAGCCCCCAATGCCAGCCACCGTCCTGTTCGAACACGTGAAGCGTCAGTTGGTGAAACGAGCGCGGATCGTTCACAGGTGCCTCCGCAAGATGTGACGCGTACTGGCCAGATGCCACCGCCCCTCGTGAACCAGCATAGGCCGATAAATGCTGCGTCGCAACATCAATTTTGATGGCCCGCCGCGATCTCCCTCGGCGGTGATAGCTGTCTTCCTGTCCGTCGACAGCCGGTGAGTGGCGCATTAACTGCCGCTCGTCGTGCTGGACGCTCTAACGGGTGGTTGAACTAGCGCTCACGGCCTGTGTGTGACAGCACGGCTGAGATGGGCAGCTATCGCAGCCAGAATGACCGGTAGGTCTGCGGGTTTTGCGAAATGGTAGTTGAATCCCGCATTCAGCGATTTTGCCTTTTCGGCTGGCGATGTCAGCGCGGTAACAGCAACCAGTAAAGGGGCCGGTTTGAATTGCAGGTAGCGGATCTCCCGCGCGACCGCTCGCCCGTCCATCCCTGGCATCTGGACGTCGAGCACGACAGCGTCTGGATGCCACGCACTGTACTCTGCCAAGGCTTGCGCACCGTCCGTCCGAGCGCGGGTTTGGTATCCCTGCGCGTCGAAGAACAGGACGTATGCCGCCAGCGTGTCCGGATCGTCGTCGGCGATGAGCAGACGCACAGCGCTTCGGGTCGGCATTGAATTCTCCTATTGCAATACAGTCAGCAATGGGTGGGCCCGGAAGCGAGCGATGTCAGTTTGCCAATAGCCGTGGATTCCGTAAAAATGGCCTACACCGGACCGAGATATTTCGGTCCAACACTGGGGCAGACATGCGATTAGCCGACTTCATCCTCAATCACATGGAGGCCATTCTTTTGCGATGGGAGGCGTTTGCAGGCACCCTGCTGCCAGCAGCGACCGACATGAAACCGTTGGCCTTGCGCGACCACGCGCAGCAGCTTCTGGTCGCCATCGCAACAGATCTGTCTACTCCCCAAAGCGGGGCCGATCAGCTCGAAAAATCCATGGGATGGGCGCCTTTGGCGGCCGGTCTGCCCGACACGGCGGCACAAACGCACGCCGTCCTGCGCGCGCGAAGTGGCTTTGACATCAACCAGCTGGTTGCGGAATATCGCGCCTTGCGCGCCAGCGTGCTTCGACTATGGATGGACGGATTTGAGCCCGATCCTTATCACCTGGATGACGTCATTCGATTCAATGAGGCTATCGATCAGGCAATTGCCGAGTCGGTGAAATCGTTCAGCACCCACGTCGACCAGGCTCGAAATCTGTTGCTGGGTATGCTGGCGCACGACATGCGCAGCCCGTTACAGACCATTCAGGTGACGGCGTCGTATCTGGCGGCGCTCGATGCCGGCGAAAAGGTGTCGGGGGCAGCGTCCCGCCTGAACAGAAGCGGCATACGCATGCAGGCGTTGCTCGACGACATGGTTGACTACAACCGCAGCAGGCTGGGTCTTGGTATCAGTATTGCGCCTGCTCGCGCCGATCTGGCCCAGCTCTTTGCCGATGAGCTTGACCAGTTGCGAGTCGTGCACCCGGACCGTCAGATCGATCTGGACGTGGTCGGCGACTGCCGTGGTGTCTGGGATGGCAGACGCCTGCAGCAGCTGCTCGGCAATCTGGTTCTAAATGCGATCAAGTACGGGGCGCAAGACGCGTCGGTGCGGGTGGCAGTTGCCAGCGAAAATACCGAGCTGCTGCTCGAGGTAAGGAATGTTGGGGACGCCATCGAGCGCTCAACCCTCGACCGGATCTTTGATCCCCTGCAACGCGGCCCCAGTCATCGAGGCGGAGATGCTAACGGTAGTCTTGGGCTCGGACTTTATATCGCGCGCGAGATTGTCCGGGCACACGGAGGTGAGATCAGCGCGCGATCCGATGATGCGGAAACCGTGTTTTCCGTACGGCTGCCTCGTGGCGAATAGCGCTTCAACGGCAAATGCTGCTCACTACCTACGCTTCACGAGCGTCACGAGTTCTTCGTACGTACGCTAGACAATCGCAAGAGCTATGTTGCTACCGCGTCGCCGGCAACCGGATCGATATAACATCCGTCGATAAACCTGTGTGCTTGCCTCTCTGCATACGCGAACGCGGCGTCGTGTGAGAGAAAATTCAGCTGCTCGGGCAAGCTCGCAATCAGCGATGCTGAATGGTCTTCAGAAAGGATCAACCAGGAGACAGCAAACCGGAGCTGCTGGCCGCCAAGGGAAGCAGACTTCGACGGGGAAACCTTAACGTCGACGATATAGCCACGATACGGTGCGCAGGATTGATTTTGCATGATGGTCCCCTTTGACCAGTCACCCGTAGATGAGACCTACGAAGAGCACTCCCCGTGCCCGCAAGTCCCTGGCCCGACGCCACGCAAAACTGCGCAAACGACAAAAAAGTGCACAACGGCAAGACCCGCGATCATCGTGCCGAGCCGCCGCAGCGTGGCACCGTACAGCCTCAATTGCATCCACTGGATATTGCCGGGACGCCGGGGTAAGTACGCTGCTCTGCCTCACACGACCCGTCCACATGCGATGCGCGGCGAAACTTCACGTCTCGGGAAGGGGGCAGAGAACCATCGTATTCGCCCACGGCTTCGGATGCGACCAGAACGTGTGGCGACTGTTCGCGGCGGAGCTCTCCAGCCGGTATAGAACGGTGCTATTCGATCTGGTGGGGAGCGGCAACTCGGATTTGGCGCTCTACGATCACGGCAAGTACGGATCGCTTGACGGCTACGCCGACGATGTTCTTGAAATCGTCGCGAGCTATGCGGAGGCCCCTGTCATTTATGTGGGCCATTCCGTCAGCGCGATGATCGGAATGCTTGCTGCCATCAAGGCTCCCGAACTGTTTGCCGCCAACGTCATGATCGGACCATCGCCGTCGTTCATCAACGAAGGTAGCTACGTCGGCGGTTTCGATCGAAGCGACATCGAGGATCTGCTTGAGACACTCGATAATAACTATCTGGGCTGGTCGAGCAATATGGCTCCCGCGATCATGGGTGCACCAGATCAACCGGAACTGGGCGCTGAACTGACGAACAGTTTTTGCAGAACCGATCCGGATATCGCCAGGCATTTTGCGCACGTCACATTTCTTGCCGATCACCGGGCAGACCTCGCACGGGTGAGTACGCCGACCCTTATCGTGCAGTCGAACGACGATCTGCTCGCACCGGTCGCTGTGGGGGAATACATGCGCGACAGAATCAGGGGCAGCACGCTGGCCATTGTCGAGAACGTCGGCCACTGCCCTCACTTGAGCGCGCCAGGCCGTTGTCTTGAGGTGACGGAGGAATTCCTGCAGAAGCGGGGCCTTTAAGTGGATACCTCCCGTCAGGTTCTGGTCCCAATCGAGGACGCTTTTGAGCGGGCCCCGTGTGGTCTTCTCACGACCGCAACTGACGGGACGATCCTGCGGGTTAATGCCACGTTTTGCCGGTGGACTGGTTTCGCGGCGACCGACTTGCTCGATAAACGCCGCGTCCAGGATCTGCTGACGATGGGCGGCAAGGTGTTTCATCAAACGCATTGGGCACCGCTGCTATAGATGCAGCGTTCGGTCGCCGAAGTCAAACTCGAAATCTGGCACCGCGACGGACACAAGGTGCCTATGCTGATCAATGCCGTCCGACACATCGAGGATGGTGAAGAGTTCGACGACTTCGCCTGCATGCTGGTCATGGACCGGCACAAGTATGAGCAGGAACTGTTGCGGGTGAGGCAGCAGGCGCAGCGGGCACTTGCGGAAAAAAGTATCGCTGAAGAGGCGCTGCGCAGCGCGGACCGCCGCAAGGACGAATTTGTGGCCACGATTGCCCACGAACTGCGTAATCCTCTCGCCCCTATACAGGCTGCAGCCCGGCTATTTGGTCTTCAGAATTTCAGCGACCCGCGTCTCGCCCGGTCATGCAAGATACTTGACCGGCAGACGAGGCAGCTGGCGAGGCTGGTGGACGATCTGCTCGACATCTCCCGCGTGGCGGAGGGAAAGCTGGAGGTGAGGCTAGAGCAGGTGGACCTGACGCTCGTTCTCCGACAGGCGAGCGAGGGAGCACGTGGGATGCTTGAGGCTGCTGGCCACACATTCATTGTCGATCTGCCTGTTCAAGCTCTGTATGTCGATGCGGACCCCGGGCGCCTGATTCAGATTGTTGAAAACCTCCTGACCAACGCGGCGAAATACACTCCCGCGGGCGGCACAATCCGGCTTTCTGTCACTCCGGATGATCAGACCGCGACCATCGCCGTGCGTGACACCGGAATCGGTATCGCGGAGGAGGATGTTGCGTCGATTTTTGGCATTTTCACGCAGCTGGCAACTGGATTGCCCCGTGCCCAGGGCGGTCTGGGTATAGGCCTTTCGCTTGTGCGTGCCTTGACGGAGCGCCACGGAGGTCGAGTCGGCGTCGAAAGCGAAGGCGTGAACAAGGGAAGTCAATTCACTGTCCAGCTTCCACTTTCCCTGACGCAAAGTGCTAATCCACTTATGTCGGCAATCTCGGCTGTTGCTGCCACCCGCGTTCGCCGTGTGCTGATTGTCGACGACAACGAAGATGCTGCACTGAGTCTCGCGACGTTGCTCGACATCGATGGGCACGAAGCGCGGACAGCATCCACCGGTGCAATCGCACTTAAACTGATTTCCAGCATCTTGCCTGATGTTGTCGTGATCGATATCGGTCTTCCCGATATGTCGGGCTATGATCTGGCGCGTCTTGCGAGGCAGACTGCTGGAGGAAGCGACATGCTGTTGATAGCACTAACTGGCCGTAGCGAGATCCGGGATCGACAAGTCGCTGTCGACGCTGGATTTCAGCATTTCATGACGAAGCCCGTCAATTACGATACCTTGCTCGGTTTGCTCAGGTAAGCACCGTGCAGAAAAGGATATTGGTTGTTCTCTGATAAGGGGCGAAGGCCACGCCGGAAATTCAGCGGCGCACCGCTTTTCCAGCTACTGACTGTAACGAGGTGCGCATAGATCGAGCGTCTGCTTTGTGCGTTAGATCAGCCATCGACTGCAGACTCAGGAGTGTCTGTGTTGGGTCGTATTGGGCCTTTCGAAGCGATCGACACCGGCCATTTCAGCGTCGCGAGCCGCCGCAGATATTGCGCGCAAACACGGCTGGACAGATAACTCTTGTTATCGCGATAGTCACCTTTCCGGCCATAACTGGCCGGCGCGAATCGACCTTGTACGTTCTCGCGGGGGCCGCGGAATTGCCCGACTCCGTGCCGCGCACTGCTTCGCCAAATCAATAAGATAGGGACGAATACAGGGCTTGCGATGCGAAGCGACAAATTCAATTCGGACTGAGGCGAGTTGACACTTCATTGCGCTCGGAGTGAAAGCAAAACTGTCACCGCGACGCCGCATTCCAGCGTCGCGCCGTGCTGGGGGTAGTGACGGTTTCATTGCGCTCTACGGCAGTTCGGCGAACGAATCCCCGCGCGCTTCGGCGCGTGGAAAGTCAGGAAAACTGCCGCGAAAGCCGAATTCGTCCTCGCGGCGAACATAAAAGGGATATTGCATATCGGCCCCACCGGGTTCGGGACTGACCGGCATTTGGTTGTCAGAGCTCGGACGCCTGAACCTTACCGTCAACGATGTCTTTACCGAACTGCATGGCGAGCTCGATGGCATCACGCGCGTTCGTGGGACTGGCGCCGCCGAACAACGTCGAATAGCGGCGCAAGCTCGCTCCTGTGGACGGGATAGCGTCAATTCCCACGACAGATGAGAAGCGGCGTGCCCCTTTGGCATAGGGGTCGCGATGCAGCGGAAATTCCTGGTGAGAGTAGGCGCGCAGCTCGTACCCTCGGTATTCAATGGTGGGAATGGTCATGATGACGGGCTCTTCAATCAAAACTGGCCGTCATTGAACTGCTCGTATCCGGAAGCGAGAAGGCGGTCAGGAACATTTGGATGTTTTCACGATGCGCCCAATGCGATAGCAAAGCAACTGAAATCGTGATGGTATAAAAAAGAAGCCGGCGTTTGGCCGGCTTCTCTTCATCAGGCGGGGAGACCGCCAGACAACCTGCTCGTGCAGGAGGTCATTCTCGTGTGCGCGCGCAACATGCGCCTCATTGACAACTGTATCCCTATCCTGCGAGATGTGCAGTGGTTTCGAAGAGTTTGACGGCCGGATGGTAACGGGGGACGGCTGGATCTGTCGTTCGCATGCTTGCAATCGGTGGAAAAATGCGTCACACCCCGCTGCCCGTTCGCGTTCCTGATGAGATCCCACCCGGCTTTTCAGGCACCGATGAGCTCGCCGTGCTGCGCGCGTAATGCGTGGGCCGCGCCGTATGGGCGGCCGTCGAGCGCTATTTGCCTTCCTCGCGGGGCGGCGGGCGATCCGGGCGCGGCGTGCTTGGGCACATCCCGCACAAACTGATCGCCGTTGCGCACGCGTCCCATCGCAACGATCTTGCGGCGCTCTTCGACCATCCAGCAGATTGAACGGCAACAGCGCGAAATCGGTCGCACAGGCGATCGACATCCGCGCACCGCGTGCCCGCCGAAGCCGCGGATGGCCTACGACATCGCGCAGCGGTTGGCACCGCGCGCGGCACGCCTGCTCGACACAACCCAGCACGACCCACGCGGACCTGACCGCGCGCATTCCGCATCGTCGTGCGCAGGACTTTCTGGCGTATTGACCTCAGATCTTCCGCAGAAATGCGGAGTGAAACATGACCAACAAGATAAACCTTATTATCAGTCCATCATCAGTTTTCATCTAAACTGGTGGTCATGAAAACGCGCAACACCTTGCCCGCCGACGAAACTGTCCCGGTCTTCCCCGACGAGGCGGAGCTCGCCGCATTGCGCGGCTGGTACGCCGGGCTTGACGCACGGACCGCTGTGGCCCGCTATCTGGGCGACCGGAGAGCCGCCGGCGCGTCCTCGCGTGGCGTGCTTGGCCAGATTCGCCGGCAGCTCATCGCGTACGCACAGGTGCGTCATCGCCCGGATCTGGGGGGCGTCTTCGTCGTGCGACCGACGAAAGCGTCGGCAAGTAATTCGCGTTGCTTTACCCGGAACGTTTCAACATCGGATTCTGAGTTTTAAACCGCTTCACACACAGAAATCCGGATACCTCCGCTTCTTGCCGTTTTCCGTCCACCGATGCGAATCGCACCGGCACGATCTACTTTCCCTTACTGGAACTATGCAGCGAACCTACCGCCTCGGTTAGCACCCGCTCATTCTTTAAAGCAACCGCTAGTTTCTCGGCAAGTGCAACTAACCTGCCCCCGTCAGTAGGGCCACTGGGCTTCTAGCAAAGCCCCCTTTCTTTTATGGCAAATCACGTCAAGACAAGAACACCCACATTCGCGGTCAGCGCCAAGCTACATCACAACCGGAAAGCTTGGTAAATCTTCTCGTGGCGGCGTGCGCGTCGGAAAATGCGTCTTGAGCAGCGCCGAGACCTGCTCGATGCCTCGTATGACTCCGGGCTGATACTTTCCGCGCCGGAAATCTGCTTCCATCATTCGGCAAACCGCTTCCCACTCCTCGCCGGAAACCCGGGCATCGATACCGCGGTCCGCGACGATTTCTACGTCCCGGTCGGCCAGAAGCAGGTAGATCAGGATTCCGTTGTTGCACTCGGTGTCCCACACCCGGAGCTGGGAGAAAACATCAATTGCCCGCTCGCGGGCAGTCAGTCCATCGAAAAGACCAGAACTGTCCAGCGCACCTTCGACAACAAATCTGACCTGACCAGCGTGGGCCCGGTGACTTTCGCGGATCGCGCTCTCGATAGCGGAGAGCACGCGTGCTGAGAACGCTCTTTTAACCCTCCAGCGCGTCATCAGCAGATGTCGAAAAATACGCTTCAGGTCCACAGTCACCACCTGCCCGAGGCACCGCCGCCACCGAACCCACCTCCTCCGCCGCGGAAGATATCGCGATTCGAACGGCCGCCAGATCCGCCTGAACCTCCGCCCAGGTATCGGCCGCCGGCGAATGCGCCCAGGCCACTGCCCATCAGCGTAAACACCAGCGCTATCGCGCCTGCAATGACGGCAAGGAGCATGACGCCGGAGAACAGCCATGCAATCACGCCGACCACGCCACCAGTCACCATGGCGCCGGCCAGGCGCCCAAACATCGCGCGCAGCACACCACCCGCGACGATGGCTATCACAAGCAGTGCCGGTAACAGCCCCGTGACACCATCGGTTTCACCCGTGCGGCGAGTCGGCGGCGGCAGCGCTTCTCCGTTTACGACGCTCATCATGCTATCGAGTCCGGCCTTGATGCCACCATAGAAATCGCCTTCCTTGAACCTAGGCACGATCGTCTCGTGGATGATCCGACTGCTTGTCGCGTCATTGAGGACCCCTTCAAGGCCGTATCCGACTTCGATTCGAAGGGCACGGTCGTTTTTTGCCACGATCAGCATGGCCCCGTCATCGACCCTTTTACGCCCAAGCTTCCATTGCTCGACCACACGCATCGAGTACTGCTCGATCGTTTCCGGTTGCGTGGTGGGAACCATCAACACCGAAATCTGGGCGCCCTTGCGTGACTCGAAATCTTTCAGGGTCGCTTCGAGCGACGACCGCTGTTCGGGCGAGAGCGTCCCCGTTTCATCGATGACCCGCGCCGTCAGTGCCGGTATCGATACGTCGGCATATGCGTCAATGGCAATAAACGCCAGGACCAGACAAACGAGCGGAAACAGTGTGCGGAAAGCCTTCAATTGCTACCTCCACCCGAGGAGGCTGGCGCCGCGCCAAAATCGACGCGTGGCGGTCTCGCAATTTCCGTCTCGTTAGCAACAGAAAAATTCGGCTTCTCCGCGTAGCCGAAAACCCTTGCCGTCAGATTATTCGGAAACGACCGTACCGTTGAGTTGTACTGCTGAACAGCCTGTATGTAGCGGGTACGGGCTACCGTAATCCGGTTTTCGGTTCCTTCCAGTTGCGCCTGCAAATCCCTGAAATTCGCATCGGACTTCAGTTGTGGGTAGTTCTCCGATACAACCAGCAGCCGGGAGAGCGACGAAGTAAGCTGACCTTGCGCCGCCTCGAATTGCGAGAATGTCTGCGGGTCGGACAGCGTTTCGGGGCTCACCCGAATGGAGCCTGCCTGCGCTCTCGCCTCGGTGACGCGTGTCAGGACCTCTTTCTCCTGGTTGGCGTAACCCTTGACCGTATTCACGAGGTTGGGCACGAGGTCGGCACGACGCTGATATTGATTAAGCACCTCAGACCAACCCGCTTTAACCTGCTCGTCCTCGCTCTGGATGGTGTTGTAGCCGCATCCGGCGACGGCGAGAGCGGCCAGCAGCAGCACAAATCTTCCCGTCGCTCGCATGGGGGCTTCGACAGCGATGATTGACAAGCCGCGCATCGGTTTGCTCCTTCGCGTGGACTGCATCGAGGTAGTGGGCGGCGCAAGTTGCCAATATGAACGAGACAGCATCCGGTAATGAAATTGACCAGGTAATGTAAGCAAGGTTCTACCTGGGGCGATCGACTGGAGCCCTACCTGCCCTCGGGATCAGGCAGAAGGATCCAGCAGGAAGCCGATCACCTCGCGCCACCAGCTATCGTCGACGTCGTTGAACCAGTCGTTGTGCCCGGCGTCTTTCAGGACAATCAGCCGTTTCGGGCTGGACAGCGCGTTGTAGAGCGCTTCACCGAAGCGCGCAGGGACGATACTGTCGCGCTGCGCGGTCACGACGAGAACAGGATGGTCAAATGAGCTCAGGTAGGCCGCGCTGTCGTATCGATCGTGCAGTAGCCAATTAACAGGCAGCCATGCATAGTGATACGAAGCGACGTGCTCCAGAG
>Ga0310813_10003094_pt1 | contig 10082 bp, 7 predicted proteins | sample YN3metagenome_FD_203086 | JGI IMG/M metagenome (GOLD analysis project Ga0310813, IMG submission 203086) | Soil microbial communities from experimental microcosm in Duke University, North Carolina, United States - YN3 | ecosystem: Engineered > Artificial ecosystem > Soil microcosm > Unclassified ... | reverse complement strand
CGTCCGAGCCCAGCGAATGGACCGGGGGCCGCCGCATCGCCGCGCCGCGCGGCAAGACGCTGGGCGGCTCGAGCTCGATCAACGGCCACATCTACAATCGCGGCCAGCGGCTCGACTTCGACGGCTGGGCGCAGCGCGGCAATCGCGGCTGGGGCTATGCCGACGTGCTGCCCTACTTCCGCAAGACCGAGCGGCGCCTGGTCGCCGAGGCACACGCCGACGACGAGACCTTTCGCGGCAACGAAGGCCAGCTGCCGATCACCGACCTCGAGTGGCGCGATCCGATCTGCGACGCCTTCATCGAGGGCGCTGTCGAGCAGGGCATCCCGCGCAACCGCGACTACAACGGCGCGCGACAGGCGGGCGTGAGCTACGTCCAGCGCATCGTGCAGAAGGGCCGGCGCGTCAGCGCCGCGCGCGGCTACCTCAAGCCGGCGATGAAGCGGCCCAACCTCATCGTGCGCACGCACGCTCATGCGACCGCGATCGTGTTCGAAGGCAGGCGCGCTGTCGGCATCCGCTACAACAACGGCGGCCGCCACGGCACGCCGACCGAGGTGCGCGCCGCCAGGGAGGTGATCCTGGCCGGCGGCGCGGTGAACACCCCGCAGCTGCTGCAGATCTCGGGCGTCGGCCCGGCCAACCTGTTGGGCGAGCTCGGCGTCCCGGTGAATCACGAGCTCAAGGGCGTCGGCGAGAACCTGCGCGATCACTACGCGCCGCGCTTCGTCGCCCGGGTGAAGAACGCGCAGACCATCAACGAGCTGAGCCACGGCGTGAAGCTCGCCGGCGAGGTGCTGAAGTACGCCTTCACCCGGCGCGGGATTCTCTCCCTCAATCCGACTTTGGTGTACGTGTTCTGGAAGTCCGACGAGGCCGTCGACAATTACGACCTGCAGCTCACCTTCACGCCGGCGAGCTACAAGGAAGGCGTGCAGTCCAAGCTCGACGACTTCCCCGGCATGACCATCGCCTCGTGGCAGCAGCGGCCCGACAGCATCGGCTGGGTGCGGGCCAGGTCGGCCGATCCGTTCACTGCGCCCCTGATCCAGCCGAACTATCTCGCCGCCGAAAGCGATCGGCGCGTCCTGCTGGCCGGCATGAAGCTCGCCCGCCGGTTGCTGCACTCCAAGGCGCTGTCGAAATACTTCGACCGCGAGGAATTCCCCGGGCCGCAGGCGCAGAGCGATGCCGACCTGATGGAAGCCGCCAAGAAGCGCGGCACCACGACCTTCCATCTCATGGGCACCTGCCGCATGGCGCCCGACAGTGACCCGACCGCCGTGGTCGACGAGCAGCTCAGGGTGCGTGGCCTGGAGGCACTGCGCGTGATCGATGCCTCCATCATGCCGACCATGCCGTCGGCAAATCTCAATGCCTCGGTGCTGATGATCGCCGAGAAGGCCGCCGACATGATCCGCGGCCGCGCCCCGCTCGAAGCCACGGTGCTCAAGGATTGATGCGGTGGGCGAACCGGCCGTCGAGACGATCGCGCGGCTGGTGCCGGCCATCCTGAAGGCGCTGTACGCGCTGGAATTCGCCGGCCGCCATCTCAGTCCCCAGACCTTGCCGCGCCTGATCGAGGCCGTCGCCGAACGCGACAGCGACCTCGAGCCTGCCCTTGCGCAATCGCGCTCGAGCGACTGGCCCGAACGGCTGGGTCCAGCGCGTACTTGCCTCGAAGGCGCGGCCGATGCCGCAAACGCCAGCCTCGCTGCCTTGCTGTCGGCGCCGGACGCCGACCAGCCGATCGTCGCGGCCTACCGGGCATTGCGCGGCTACGCACGGGCCTGCGAGCAGCTCTATCCGATGGCGCCGCATCTCGGGCCGGTCAGCCAATTCTTCCTCGAAGCCCCGGCGCGCGAGGACAGGGCGCGGCTGGAGCAGCTGGCGGCGATCGATCCGCTGAAGGAGAACGTCGGCGTGATGCATGTCGGCGGTCCGGCGGGCACGCGCGGTGCCTTTTCGCTCTACGTGCCCGAGACCTACGATCCCTCGCGCGCCTGGCCGCTGGTCGCGGCGCTGCACGGCGGCAGCGGCAATGGCGGCGCCTTCTTGTGGAGCTGGCTGCGCGAGGCGCGCAGCCGCGGCTTCATCCTGCTGGCGCCGACCGCGTCAGGACCGACCTGGTCGCTGATGGAGCCGCCGGTCGACGCCGCCAGTATCGGTCGCATGCTGGCCGAGATCGGCAGCCGCTGGAAGCTCGATACTGCACGAATGCTGCTGACCGGCATGAGCGACGGCGGCACCTACACCTATGTCTGGGGCCTGGCGGCCGGCTGCCCGTTCACACACCTGGCACCGATCGCGGCGGCATTTCATCCCATGTTGATGATGACCATGGCCGACGGTGGCCGCGTACGCGGCCTGCCGATTCACATTGTGCACGGCGCGCAGGACTGGATGTTCTCCGCGCGCACCGCACAGGTCGCCGAGCAGGCGCTCGCCCGGGCCGGCGCCAAGGTCGTCTATCGCGAGATCGCAGATCTCTCGCACACCTATCCGCGCGACCAGAACGGCGCCATCCTCGACTGGTTTCTGGAGGGCCGATGACCACGATCATTCACGACGCCGTGATCGTCACGGGCGACGACAAAGACACGGTGCACTACGGCGCCTCGATCGCGATTGACGACGCGACGATCGCGGCAATCGGGGCGAACGCCGAGCTGCAGCAGCGCTATCCCGCGGCCGAGCGGATCGACGGGCGCGGCAAGATGGTGATGCCGGGCTTTGCGAACACCCACACCCATCTCACCATGACGCTCGCGCGGGGTGTGTTCGAGGACCTGTCGCCGCCACACAAGCCGCCGTTCTCCGGCGGCCTGTCGCCGATCCCGTTACCCGACATGACGCCCGAGGAGCGAACGGTCATGGCGCAGCTCGGTGCGCTGGAATGCCTGCGCAGCGGCGTCACCTTTGTGCTCGAGGACTCAAACAACATCGACGACTACGCCGACACGCTGGTCAAGACCGGCCTGCGCTTCCTGTTCGGCGAGCGGGCCTACGACCGCACCGGCACCGCGATCGGCGATCCGGCGCCCTTCCAGCTCGACCGTGCGATGGGCGAGAAGCACATCGCGACCATCGAGAAGACCTTCGCCAAATGGAACGGCACGGCGGACGGCCGCATCCGCATCGCCATCTCGGCCTGGGCGCCTGACATGTGCTCGCCCGAGCTGCTCAAGGATCTGAGCGGACTGCAGATGAAGCTCGGGACCTGGATCACCATCCATCTCAACCAGATCTGGGGCGAGGTCGCAGCGGTGCAGGCACATCGCAATCGGCTGCCGACCGAGTACCTCGCCGATCTGGGCTTCCTCAACGACAAAGTGATCTGCGCCCATTGCCGCTGCATGGCCCCGCACGAGGAGAAGCTCCTGGGCGAGGCGAAAGCGATCGTCGCCTTCAATGCCGCGATCGCTGCGCGCCGGGGTCTCAGCCCGCGCGTCGAGTCGCTGGAACGCCAAGGCTGCACCATAACCATGGGCTCCGACAACATGGCCGAGGACATGGTCGAAGTGATGCGCACCGGCCTGTTCATGGAACGCGTGCGCCGCGAGGACGGCCGTCATCCCAGGCCCGAGCAGGCGCTGCGCTGGGCGACGCGCAACGGCTACCGCGCCTTCGGCATGCCGGACGGTGGCTGGCTGGCAGCGGGCAACAAGGCCGACCTGATCATGGTCGACACCCAGCGCGCCCACCTCGTGCCGATGCTGCGCGCGGTCTCCAACTTCGTGCACAACGGCCAGGCGCGCGACGTCCAGTCGGTGATGGTCGACGGATCCTGGCTGATGCGCGACGGCAAGGTGCTGACGATGGACGAGCCGGCGATCGTCGCCGCCGCTCAGGAGGTCGCCAACAAGGCCTGGTCGCGCCAGTTCAGGCAGCGCTTCGACAAGGTGCCGGCGGGCTTCTCGCCGGCGGCGCTGCCCTAGAGTCGCGCCATCCACCCGGCTTCAGCGTCATCTCTGCTTCCCGCCAGCGCCGCTCCTCCACCGGCATACCCGCCTCGCGCACGATCGCGGCGTAGAGCGTGCGTTCGATCGTGATGGAGTCGGCGCTTCGATGACTTTCGCACACCGTGCGCAACGCACCGTCAAACCATCGCCACCGCAATGCTGTCGCCCGCGCCGAACAACGAAACTGCAGTTTGCGTTCACTCTGCGAATCGCATTTGCACCTCGTCAGGCGACGATTTCGTTGTTGGCATCCCAAGGTCGAGGGAGAATAGTCAGCGCATGCTCTCAAGCGGCACTTCTGTGCTGATCGCACCGCTCAGCCTGTCGAATGTGCTGACGGTACTGTCGGCTTTACTTTGCCTATGGACGATATCCCCCCAGGCGAGCGGCGGAGTATGGCGCCTGTGGCGCCTCGCGACACCAGCCGCGTTTGCGGCCGTCGTGGCCTTGATGCTTCTGGCCGACGTGTTCGAGGCGACGTGGAAAACCGATACGGAGTGGCTCGTCGCGCTGATTGTGGGTGGGCTGATCGGCCGGACCCGAGGCTGGACCCTGCCGATCGCAATCGATCAGATGTGGGGGTTGGTGCGCTTGCCGAAATCCAAGGACGGCTTTCTGGCCGCACTCGGCGTCGTGGCGATGTCGGTGCTCGACTTCGCGTCGGCGGCTCTCGAGGAGGTGATCGTCGAACCCCAACACATCGCTGCCGGCGCGGCGCTGTTTGCCGGTTTCATCGGTTGTCGGGCGCTCGCCATCATCGTCCGGTCGACCCGCGCCCCGCACGTCGAACTCCACGACGCCTAGCTCACACTGACCTAGCTCAAACAGACAGCGGGATGACACCCGCTGTCTGAGGACAGGCTAGCGCTGCCGCGTCGCCATCGGCTCGCGATAGGCGTTGTACAAGCCCGGCGCCTGCGCCATGGGGGTGCGGAACTCGCCGCCCGGTCCGACGCACCAATTGAGCTGGTTGACCGGCAGACGTTGCGCCTGGGCGACCAACGACACCGCGTCATGGTCGATGCAACGGCCCATCGCCGCATTGTAGACCGGGGCCATCAGGCCGTAGCCGTCGTGGCCCGCACCGAGCACGTGGCCGAACTCGTGCATCACGACGCCGGTCAAGTCGCGGTTACCGATGCGGTCGCTGATCACGTAGACGAAGCCGCCGCGATTGCCGGTCGTCACCGCCAGCGCATGCAGGCCCTCGCCCTGATGGGCGATCGGATGGCGGCTGTCGACCCGCGCCACCACCCAGCCGCCGGAACGGCGGATCTGGGCCAGCATGTCGGGCGTCGGATCCTGCGGCAGCAGGCGCGCCTGGAACTGCACGAAGCCGTTCAGCGCATAGTTCCACTGACGGAACGCCGAGACGATGTGATCGCGCTCGTTGGGACTGAAGTCGCGATCGACGTAGAGCGCAAGGACCCGGCCAGTCGACGCCGGGGACGGGTGCTCGGTGTAATGCCAGCCGTCGTTGTACGGATAGGGCGACCGCTCGGTGGCGGCGCTGGCCGGCAGGGTGGAGAGGAGGATCGCGGCGACGAGAAGAGTGGTTCCGCTGGCGAGAAGCATCGTGATCAAACGCGCAAGACGCAAAGGCTTTCTCCTCATGTGCGTCTTACGCGGGGATTGGCCCACCCATCCCTCGCAGGATCAGCGGCACGCCCTCAAGTGCCACCCCTCCCCGGTCCGTAGACGCTCGAACCGCACGCCGAACGCATCGTCCAATCGCGGATCGTCGACTAGTCGCGCCGCCAGCTGGTCGGCAATCAGCTCGCCCTTGGCCAGCAAAACGATCCGGTCGAAGAAGCTGAAAGCGAGGTCGAGATCGTGGACGACCACCACCGACAGCCATTTCCGTCCGCGGTCCGCCAACGCCCGGACCACGTCCAGGCGATGCCGGATATCCAGACTCGCCACCGGCTCATCGGCCAACAGCACCGGCGGATCGACCACCAGCACCATGGCCAGCAGAACCCTGGCCCGCTCGCCGCCCGAAAGGGTCGACCAGCGCCGTCGCTCGAGGCCGCCCAGCTCGAAGGCCGCCATCGTCTTTTCCAGAGCGTCAGCGGCCAAGCTCTTCACCCGGCCAGCCCCGATCTCCAGAAGCTCGGCCACACTGAGATCCCAGTGCGGCTCGAAATGCTGCGGCAGGAAACCGATCGATTGCGCTCGCTCTGCCGTCGGTAGCTCGGCCAGGTTGCGCCTGCCCAGTCGCACCTGGCCGACCGTCGGCGCCATCGTGCCTGCGAGCGCCTTCAGTAGGGTCGATTTACCGGCGCCATTGGGCCCAATTATGGCGACCGATTCGGTTGCATCGAAATTCAGTGACATCGGCCACAACAGCGTCGACTTGCCGCGGGCAACCTGCAGATTGTCTGCGGCAAGCACACTCATGACCGCAACCGCTGCGCCAGCAGAAGGATGAAGAAAGGTCCGCCCGCCACCGCAGTGACCAGTCCGAGCGGAATCTCCGCCGGTGGGAGGGCCGCGCGCGCGACTGCATCGGCCAGGACGACCACGATCGCACCGACCAGGGCCGAGGCCGGCAACAGCGGCCGGTGCAACGGCCCGACCAGCCACCGCGCGACGTGCGGCGAGGCAAGGCCGACGAACGCGACCAGCCCGCCGAACGCGACGGCCGCGGCCACGATCACCGATCCGGCAAGCACCGCCAGCATGATGAAGCGCCGCACGTCGAGGCCAAAGGCGAGCGCCATCGCCTCGCCGAGCCCCAGCACATCGAGCCGGCGCGCCAGGGTCAGCGACAATGCCAGGCAACCGAGCGTGATCAGCACCAGCCAACCGGTGCCCGCCCAACTCGGCGTCTGGATACCGCCCAACACCCAGCTCAGGACGACCTGCAGGCTGACCGTCTCGTCCGACAGCGCAAGCATCAGGAACGAGCGCAGCGCGCCCAGGATCGCCGCAACCGCGACGCCAGCGAGCAACAGGCCCGCCGCGTCGACGGCGCCCGCGACCCGCGAGATACCGATCACCAGCACGGTCGCGCCCCAGGCGCCGGCGAAGGCAAGCAGCGGCAGCAGCCAGCTCTGCGGCAGCGCGAGCGGCACCAGCAACGCGACTGTCGCCCCGAGCGCCGCGCCGCCGGCCGACCCCAGCAGGTAGGGCTCGGCCAGCGGATTGCGGAAGACGCCCTGGTAGATCGTGCCGCCGAGCCCAAGCAGCGCACCGACGAACGCCGCCGCGACCACCCGCGGCAGGCGCCATTCGAACAGCAACCGGCTGCGCAAGGCGTGGTCGCCCGCGATCGCCCGCAACAGGCCGGCAGGCGAGGCCCATACGTGCCCGGCGCACGCCGCGATGAGGATCGCGAGCAGCAGCATCGCGGTCAGGCCGATCCAGACTTTCATGGGTGAAAGATCGCGGCGAGATGCTCGATGCCGTCGATGCTGCGCGGGCCTGGAATGAGCAGCTCGACGCGACTTACCGCATGGACTCGTCCGGCCTTCACGGCGCGCATGTCGGCCCAGCCGGGCCGCGCGATCAGGTCCTGGAGATCGCGCGCGCTGCCGGCCCACAGCAGCACGTCGGGATCGGCGTCGAGGATCGCTTCGGGCGAAACCTGGGCAATCGTCGCGGTGCCGGGCAAGGCGGAGCGCGCGCCGGCAAGCCGCATCGCGTCGCCGGTGTAGGTGCCGTCGCGCGCGACCAGCATCAGCCCGTTGCCCAGTCGTCCGGTGATCATGATCGCGCTGGGGGTCGGTGCGATCTCGACCCTGCGCTTCACCGCACCGAGCCGCGCCTCGAAGCGCGCCGCGACTTCTTCGCCGCGCTCGGGCACGCCGACCACCCGGCCGATCAGGCGGATGTTGGCGAGGATCTCGGGCACGCTGCGCTGGAGCAGCACCAGGAGCGGCACGCCGATCCGCTCCATCGGGTCGATCAACTGGTTCGCCGCCTGGCGCGACGGCGTGACGACCACGAGGTCAGGCCGCAGCGCCACCACGGCGTCGACCGAGAAGCCGAGCCGGCCACCGACCAGCGGCCGGTCGAGCACCTCGCGCGGGTGGCGGGTGAAGGCCTCGATGCCGACGATACGGTCGGCGAGGCCGAGCGACGCCACAATCTCGGTATTGGACGCGAAGATCGGTATGATGCGCCGCGGCGGCGCCGGCAGCGTGACGCTTCGGTCGAACGCATCACGCACGGTGATCGGCTGGGCAGCGGCGGAACCGCAGAGAGCCATGAGGATCAGGCTCTTCCGGACCGCGAGCCTCCAGGCTCGCTCATGATTCATGATGCGGGCCTGGAGGCCCGCGGTCCAGAAGACCATCAAAACCGCACCTGCGCGCCAACGACGACCTCGCGGCCCGGCATGGAGTTGCCGCAAGCGCCGTTCTGATTGACCAGATTGTCGCCGCACGGCGTGGAATCGAGGCCGATGAAGATCGGATGGTCGTTGACGTCGAAAATGTTGTTCATCGCGGCGAACAGCTTGACGCCCTTCCTGACCTCGACTTCGCCGCGCATGTTCCAGACCCAGAACGGCGACTTGCGATAGACCGTCGAGGTCCGGATCTGACCGGGGAATAGCAGTGGATTGAGCGATTCCTCGGTGTTGTACCACATTGGCCCGCGCAGGATGCCGAGCAACTGGAAGCTCCACGGCAACTCGATGCCGCTCTGACCGAACCGCGTGCCGAGAGCGGCCTCGTACTGATTGATGCGCGTGGCGGTGTCGGTGCCGAAGGCGGCCGGCGCGCCATAGTCGATCATCTTGAAATTGTAGTAACCGCTGCCGAACACGTTCCAGTTCCATGTCTGCGGCACCGTCAGGCCGAGCGTTCGGATGACGCTGGCGTCGGTCTGAAACTCGACCCCCTGGACCACGATATCGCCGGGGTTGTTCTGTTGCTGCTGGATGACGACGCCGCCGACCGACGAGAGGGTTACGGCCTGGATGCGGTTGCTGATGATGTTCTGGAAGATCGCCAGGTCGAAGCGGCCGCCGTCCCAGTTGGCCGTCGCCCCGGCCTCGAGCTGATGCGCCGTCTCGGGCTGCAGGTTCGGATTGCCGAAGATCGTGGTGCCGATCGGCGTCACCGTGAAGTTGGCGCCGAACTCGGTCGCGGTCGGCGCACGGAAGCCGCTCGAGGCGCCGACCCTGAGATTGAGCCAGTCGGTGGCATGCATCGTCGCACCCACCGAGTAGGTGGTCGCCTGGTAGTTCGTGCTGCCCGACAGCAGGGTTGGCGCGTTCGGCGTCCAGTCGAGCGCGGTGTTGCCCCAGGTCTGGCGCACGCCGCCGCGCACCGTCAGCCGGTCATCGAAGAAGCGCTGTGCGTCCTCGACATAAAACGCGAAGACGTTTTCCGTCTGGTTGTTGTCCTGCGGCGACACCTGGTTGGAGACCGCGTTGGTCGTGCGATAGCGGTCGGAGCGGATGGTGCTGCGCTCCCAATCCATGCCGAGCAGCAGCTCGTTGCTCGACCACGGCGTGTAGCCCGGCTGGAAGCGCGTGCCGACGATGTCGAGCTGACGACGGTTGCGGTCGACCCAGGTGCGGGCGCCAAAGGCATTGAGCGCGCTGAGCGCACTGGGATTGCTGAGATCGTCGACATCGCGCACGTAATAGGCCTGGAAGAGCAGGCTGCCGCGCCTGTCGGGCGTCGCGGCGTTGTAGGTGAGATCGGCCGACTGGTTGAAGCGGTTGTCGAAGGCAAAGACGTTCGAGGAGGAGCCGCGAAAGCCCGCGTCGTAGATGCCGTCGCTGCGGATCGTGAGATCGAGCCGCTGGCCCTCGTCGATCTGCACGCCGAACGCGCCGGCCCCGCCGTAGCGCGTCCAATGGGTGTTCTGCTCGGTGACGTCGCCGCCGCGACTGTAGTCGCCGCGCGAGCCGCCCTCGAGGCCGACGTACCAGTCGTACTTGCCGCTGCTGCCGCCGCTCTGCGCCTTGCCCTGGAACAACAGCCACGACCCTGTGCTCGCCTCGAGCAGCGTGCCCGGCGCGGTGCGGCCGGTCTTGAGGATGATGTTGATCACGCCACCCATGTTCTGGCTGCCGTAGACCACCGATGACGGTCCGCGGACGATCTCGATGCGCTCGACGTCGGCTGGCGAGAGTTTGGAGACGTTGGCGGTGCCGGCGCG
>Ga0310813_10003091_pt1 | contig 10083 bp, 11 predicted proteins | sample YN3metagenome_FD_203086 | JGI IMG/M metagenome (GOLD analysis project Ga0310813, IMG submission 203086) | Soil microbial communities from experimental microcosm in Duke University, North Carolina, United States - YN3 | ecosystem: Engineered > Artificial ecosystem > Soil microcosm > Unclassified... | reverse complement strand
GATGACCTACTCGAAGGCGTACTGCTTGATGTTCCCCACGTTCTCGTCGGCCAGCATCTGGTAGAGGTACTCGTTGCCGAGCCGCCGGGCCACCTCGCCGTGGCAGCGCTCCTCCGACATCACTCCGAACGAGACGCCGGCCTTGTTGAGGATCGTCACTACCGCCCGCGCGATCGCCTGGTTGCGACGGTCGTACGAGGCGGAGCAACCGACCCAGTAGAGGTACTCCACCGGCTTGCCCGGCTCCAGCACTGGCACGTCGAGCCCTTCCGCCCAGGCGAAACGCTCGGTGGGCGGGAGACCCCACGGGTTCCCCGCGCGCTCGATGTTCTGCAGGCTCATCGGCGCGGTGGACGGCAGGGTGCCCTCGGACAGCGTGAGATACCGGCGCAGGTCGATGATGGTGTCGACGATGTCGATATGGGCGGGGCACTCCTGCACGCACGCCATGCAGGTCGTGCAGGCCCACAGCTCGTCGGCCTTGATGACCTCGCCGTGGATGGGCCGGGTGTCCCCGCTCAGCATGTAGCGCTTGAGCTTGACGATGATGGCCTTGGGGTTGAGGGCGCTACCCGCCAGGGTCGCCGGGCAGGCGTCCTGGCAGCGGCCGCACTCCACGCACGCGTCGAAGTCGAGCCGCCGCTTCCACGAGAACTCCTCGAACTTCGAGACGCCGAGGCTCTCCGCCTCCTCGATGTTCTCGATCTTGGCGATGGCGCCCCGCGGCGCGAGCTTGGAGAAGAAGATGTTGAGCGGGGTGGTGAGGAGGTGCATGAAGTACGAGCGCGGCAGGAGGGCGATGAACACGAACACCACCGCGGCGTGGAAGAGCCAGGTCCCCAGGTAGAGCCCGCGGAGGGCGCCCTCGGCAAGCCCGAGGGCGAGGAAGCCCTGACCCACCGCATACCCCACGGGCGACCACGGCGCCCACCACGGACGGACCGCGGCGAGCCGGGCCCCTTCCATCACGAAGCCGGTCGCGTTGATCACGAAGAGGATGAGGAGGGCGTAGGCGAACTTCGGATCGGGATCCACGCGGGCGGGACGCTTGATGAAGCGGCGGTAGCATGCCATGCCGAGCCCGACGACGAAGAAGAGCCCGAAGAAGTCCAGCACCACCTCGTAGAAGAGGTAGAAGTTGCCCCTGAGGATCTTCACGCCGAGCAGCGGCAGCGTGATGTCGTAGTCGATGGTGGCGAGCACCGTGCCCATGAAGAGCGCGAGGAAGCCCCAGAACACGGTCGCGTGCATGATGCCGGGATACGACTGGGAGAGCACGCGCACCTGGAGGAGCCCATACGTGATGAGGCGCCCGGCGCGCGTCAGCGGTCGGTCCCACCGCGTCTCGGACTTGCCGCCCATCCAGAGGCGCACGCGCTCGATGACGCCCCACAGGCATGCGGCGATCGCGAGCGTCGCGCCGATGTAGAGCGCGACCTGGGCCCAGTGGGGGATGGCCCAGAAGGTGTCGCGGAATGGAATGTTGCCGTAGGAAGGGTTCATAACTGAGACAGAATCCGTTGGGGGCGGGAACTTGTCAAGGCGGGAGGGCGCGTCCGGCGTGGACGCGCCCTCCCGAATGCGCGCGGTGCCGCTATTTCTTGATCTCGGGCCCCCGGAAGGCGTCGTGGCAGGCGCCGCACGTCGTCCGGCTCATCTCGCTGACCGCGGCTTGGGTGCCGGCCAGGTCGTTGGCGCGCGCCAGTCCCGCCACCTTCTTGGACTGGTCATTCAGGCTCTTCGCGTACCCGTCGAACTGCGACTTCTTCTGCCAGATCTCCGGCTTGGCGCGGGACGTGGGAGACGTGGACCCGGCCGGGAACAGCGCCGGAATCTGCTGAGAGGTACCCGTCAGCGTGTCCGCATCGGCGGCGACGCCGTCGAGGCTGCCCGCCCTGAGCTTCGTCGTGATGTCCTGCATCGTCTTCCCTTGCTTCTTCATGAGCTGCTGCCGATCCGCGATGGGGTCGCCGGATCCGGCCATCTTCTTGTCACCGCTCGCGCAGCCTGCGAGCAGTCCGGCGGTCAAGCCTCCCATGACGAAGACCGCTGTCCATGCGCGTCGCTTCATGTTGCCTCCGTGGGTAGAGAACGCTGCACGTCGCCGTTCACTTCCCGATCTTGTTCGGGATCGGCGGGACCGACTTGATGTAAGCCGCGATCGCGAGACGATCGTCCTTCGTGAGGTCCTTGTAGCCGGCGGTGGTGCCTTGGATCACCTCCGCCATGAGGCCACCCGCCACGTCGCCGTCCGGCTTGTTGCCGGTGCCGAGATACTCGGCGATCTCTTCAAGCGTCCAGGCGAGGCCGGTCGTCTTGTCCGGCGTGATGTTGGGCACCTCGCCGCCCTCCGGATGCTTCGGGTTTCCGGCGAGGAAGCGGGTGTTATCGGTGGCCATGGTCATCGTGCGAGGCGTGTGGCACTCGCCGCAATGGGCCACCGCCTTGACCAGATACTCACCGCGCGCGCTGCCGGACGTGGGCGCGCTGGGCGGCGGCGTCTCCCGGGGCGCGAAGGCGGCCAGCCACGTGGGCAGGAATACCGACTCGAACAGCGGGACGGTGATCTTCTTCGGCTGGTTCGCGCGGCTCACCGGGGGAATCGTCCGCAGGTAGGCGGTGAGGGCCTTGAGGTCCCCCTCGGCCATCCCGTTGAAGACGGGGTACGGGTGAATGGGAACGAGGCGCTCCCCGTTGGGCCGCCGGCCGAGGCGAATCGCGGTGATGATCTGCTCGTCCGTCCACGACCCTATCCCGGTCTTGGGATCGGGCGTGATGTTGGTCGAATAGACGGTGCCGAAGCCCCCCTCGTACTTGCGTCCGCCCGCGTTGATCGGCTGCTTGGGCGCGGTGTGGCACCCACAGCCTCCGGTGGCGCCATAGATGTACTTGCCGCGCGCGAGATCCGCGGCGCTGGGCGCCTGCGCCCACGCCGGCGCGACCATCGCGAGAAGGGAAGAGAGGACAAGGATCGACCGCATGAATTCTCTCCCGTAACTGCCGAGCGGGGCCACGAGTTCCCGGTCCCGGGCGGGCGGGCGTCGAAGCATCAGGCTCCGGCGGGACCGACCCCGGCCAGGCGCGTCTCCATGACGAGCGCGTCCTCGCCCGTGTCGAAGTAGTACCCCTTCCGGCGGCCGATCACGGAGAAGCCGAGGCTCTCGTAGAGCCCGAGGGCCTCGGTGTTGCTGGGACGCACCTCGAGGAAGGCGAGGGTGACGCCGCGGGAGCGAGCGTCCTCGAGCATGGCGTGCAGCAGCGCGCGCGCGAGGCCCTGCCCGCGCCGGTGCGGATGCACGGCGAGGTTGGTGACGTGGATCTCGTGGCCGATCTCCCAGAGGCACAGGTAGCCAGCGATCGCGCCCTCGGTGCGCACGACCACGCAGCGGGCCACGCGGTTCTGCACGATCTCGTAGCGAAAGGCGGCGCGTGACCACGGGGTCTTGAACGAGAGGCGCTCGATCTCGAGCACCTCGTCGAGGTCGTCGAGCATCATCGGAGCGAGCGCCAGGTCCGCGGTCATGCCGTGCGCCTCGCCTTGAGCTCCGCCTCGGACGGGCGCAGGTAGAGCGGCGCGAGCGCTTCCGCGTCGACGCCCCGGCCCGCGGCGAGCATGGCGTGGCCGAGCTGGCCCACGACTGCGGGCGACGGCAGCCGGCGCGCGGGCGGCGCCTCCATGACGCCGGCGCCGAGCCGCGCGAGATGCGGCCGGCACGCGGCGACGCCGTCGCCCAGCACGATGACGGGCGCCACCAAGCGCGCCGCCGCCTCCGCCGGCGCGATGGCGAGATAGTCCCACTCGCGCCGCATCCCCTCGCCCTGCCAGCGGTAGAGAGAGCAGTACACCTCGCCCTTCCGCGCGTCGAGGAGCGGGCACACCGGCGCGCTCGCGAAGGGCAGCGTGGCGGCGAGGGCATCGAGGGTCGGCACGGGCGCGACGGCAAGCCCCAGCGCCAGCGCGAGGCCCTTCGCGGTGGCGATGCCAACGCGAAGCCCCGTGAACGAGCCCGGCCCCACCGAGACGGCCAGCCCCTCGAGCTCGCGTGCGGTCCAGCCGCAGTCGGCGAGCAAGCGATCGACCACCGCCATCATCCGCTCAGAGTGCGTGAGCGCGATCGACAGCGTGGTCTCGGCGACGAGACGCTCGCCATCTAGGAGCGCAGCGCCGCCGGCGAGCGTGGCGGACTCGAGAGCGAGGATCCTCATGCGGGGGCCAGTGTACTCGTGGATCTTTGGGGTTGACAAGGAAGCGCCCCGATGGCCATTCTGACCGCTATCCCACCACAAAGGAGCGCCGAATGACCCCGCCGCCGCGCCGGGACACCGAGGCCATGGACGCCGAGGTTCGCGAGAAGATCCATCTGGAGATCCTCAAGCGGACCGGGGCATATCACGCGAACGACCACATCCTCCTCCCGTCGGGGCAGCACACCACGGAGTACATCGAGAAGACGCTCGTCACCACCGAGCCCTCGTTCACCGAGGGCCTGGGAGCGGTGATCGCCAAGCACTACGCCCAGTGGCCCATCGACGTCGTGTTGTCCACCGGCCCGGGCGCGCTCATCCTCTCCCACTGCGTGGCGCGCGCGCATCCCTCGCGGCCCACGGTGATGTACGGCACCAAGGGTGTCAGCGGCGGCAAGCGGCGTGTGAGCCTGCCCGTGGAATTCCACCGCCTCATCCGGCCCGGGACCAAGGTGCTGGTGGTGGAAGACCTCGTCTCGTCGGGCGCCACCGTGCGCCTCCTCACCGAGCTCGTGGAGAGCCTCGGCGGGCAGATCGTGGGCATCGGCGCCCTGTGGCGCCGCACGAAGCACGCGGAGGTGGACGGCAAGCCCATCTTCAGTCTCGTGAGCCGCGACTTCCCCACGTATCCGCCGGAGGCGTGCCCGCTGTGCAAGAAGGGCGTGCCGCTCAACCGCGAGTTCGTCAAGCGCCGCGACGAGCGCAAGCCGTCCCATGTTCAGGAGTAACAGCACCCCCTAGATGTAGCCGCTTGGCCGCCTCTCACCCCCCTCCTGGTGTATTTTCTCCTTGACACCTTTTTTTCACGCCCTTACAGTCCGAACTGTCCTAACAGCGCACGACGCGCGCGGATCGGGAGGGAGGTGACACGATGGCGAAGAAGAAGGCGGCAAAGAAGAAGAAGAAGTAAGGCGCCTGTGTCCTGGCGCTCGGCCCTGTCGGCCCCATCCCGGCAGGGCCGAACCATCTCAGCACATTGCGCTCCCTCACCCCTACGATGCACAGCCGCGCGTACTCGCTGCTCTTCCTCGCGGCGCTGCTCTGGGCCGGCAACGTTCCCCTCGCCACGCTGGTACCACGTGGTGGGTACCACCGCGGCCAGGGGGGGATGGCGCCGGCGACGTCGAAGTAGGACCGCGGCCTAGTAGACGAACGGCACGGGCAGCGGCGGGCGGCCGTACGGCCGGCCGGCGCGCACCGTCAGCACCGGGATCAGCTTCTTGGTGCCGTTGCGGCGGTTGTTGCGCGTGTCCACGAACTCGACGGGACCGTCCACGTAGTCGAAGACGGCCAGGTCAGCGGGGGCGCCGATCTGCAGCGTGCCGAGCCCGGGCGCCTTGCCGATGATCTTCGCGGGCTCCACGGTGGCCTTGGCCACCACGTCGTCCAGCGACATCCCGAGCGCCAGGAACTTGGACATCACCCACGGCAGGGTCGGATAACCCGGCGTGTTGATGCTCACGGCGTGGATGTCGCTCGAAATCGTGTCGGGCGTGAAGCCCTGCTGCATGGCGGGCTCGCAGACCGTGAAGTCGAAGCTTCCTCCGCCGTGGCCCACGTCGATCACGACCCCCCGTTGCTTCGCCGCGCGAGCCGCCGGAAGGAGCTGGCCGTTCTGCACCGTATTGTTCCCCGCCCCGCTGTAGGAATGGGTGAGGATGTCGCCGGGGCGGAGGAGGTCGAGGAGGTCGGAGAGATTGCCCGGGGCCGCGCCGATATGGCACATCACCCGCGCCCACTTCCCCGCCTGCTCCGCGGCGCGGATGGCGCGCCGCAGCGGCTCGAGCCCGTTCTGACCCACCACGGAATCCGTGATGCGGACCTTCACGCCCAGCACCAGATCGGGGTTCTCCGCCACCGCCTTGGCCGCGCCGTCCACGTTGGCGTAATCGATGTTCAGCATCTCGCCCGGCGCCAGACCGCCCGCCAAGCCGATGCTCGCGATGTGCACGAAGCCGTAGATGCGCGTGCGCGACTGGGCCACGGCGAGGTGCTTCAACACGCCGAACGTGTGCCAGCCGCAGTCGCCCGCCGACACCGCGGTGGTGGTGGCGGTGATCGGCACGAGCTCGTCGGCGGGCAGCCCGAGCCCCACATGGGGCACGAGATGCGTGTGCAGATCCACGAGCCCGGGCGTCACAAGCTTCCCGGACGCGTCGAAGCGCTGCACGGCGCGGTCGGGCGGGATACTCGGCGCGACGGCGGCGATCTGGCCATAGCGGATCCCGACGTCCATGCGGCCCCGGAGCCGCTGGCTCGGGTCCAGCACGTCGCCGTTGGCGATCAACAGCTCGTACTTGAGCCCGGGATCGGCGGGATTGAAGCCCCGCGGCACCGGCGCCCCCTGGGCCACCTGCATGGGGACGGCCGCCCGCGCCGCGGCGTCCGCCGCCCCGGCGGCGCTCAGCGAGGCGCCGGCAGCGGTGCCGGCGGCGATGGAGGTGTTGCGGATGAAGTCGCGGCGGGACAGATCCATGGCGACGGCTCCCCCGACGTCGAGGTGCGCTGCGGGGTCAGCGCCGAGGCGCGACCTTGACGGGCTTGGCGGCCTTGCCCTTCTCGCCTTCCTTGATGAGCCCCTTCACTTCGTCCATGAACTGCGAGATGTCCTTGAACTGGCGGTAGACGGAGGCGAAGCGCACGTAGGCGACCTGGTCGAGCTTCTGGAGATGCTCCATGACCACCTCGCCGAGCTCTTTCGAGGTGATCTCCTTCTCGGCGCGCTCGTGGAGCTTGGCCTCGATCTCCGCCACCACGTCGTCCACCGCCTGCACGCCGACGGAGCGCTTCTCGCACGCCTTGAGGATGGAGCCGCGCAGCTTCTGGCGGTCGAAGGGCTCGCGGCGGTTGTCGCGCTTCACCACGTGCGGGAGCACGTCCTCGATGTACTCGTAGGTGGTGTACCGACGGTGGCACTTGAGACATTCGCGCCGGCGGCGGATGAACTCGCCGTCCCGGCCCACCCGGGAGTCCACCACGCGATCCTCGGTGTGGCCGCAGAAGGGGCATTTCATGGGCGGAGCCGCTCCGGGTAGAGGGGGAACCGCGACGTGAGCGCCTGTACCTCCGTGCGTACCGCCGCTTCGGTGGCGGCGTCGCCGAGCGTGCCGAGTACGCGGTCGATGAATCCCGCGATCTGCGCCATCTCGGGCTCCTCCATGCCACGCGTGGTGACCGCCGGCGTGCCGATCCGGATGCCGCTGGTGACCATGGGTCCCTTGGTGTCGAAGGGGATGCCGTTCTTGTTCACCGTGATCCAGGCGCGGTCCAGCGCCTCCTGCGCTTCCTTGCCGGTGACCCCCTTGGGCGTGAGGTCGACGAGAAGGAGATGGGTGTCGGTGCCCCCCGAGACGAGCCGGAAGCCCCGCGCCGCCATGGCCTCGGCGAGCGCCTTCGCGTTCTTCACGATCTGCCCCTGATAGGCGCGCCATGCTGGCGTCTGGGCCTCGCGGAAGGCCACCGCCTTCGCCGCGATCACGTGCATGAGCGGCCCGCCCTGGATGCCGGGCAGGACCACGCGGTCGAGGTCCTTGGCGTGCGCGGCTCGGCACATCACCATGCCGCCGCGCGGCCCCCGCAGCGTCTTGTGTGTGGTGGTGGTGACGAAGTCCGCGTACGGCACGGGCGTGGGGTGCAGGCCGGCCGCCACCAGCCCCGCGGTGTGCGCGATGTCGGCCATGAAGGCGGCGCCCACTTCGGCCGCGATCTGGCCGAAGGGCTTGAACTCGATGGCGCGCGGGAAGGCCGAGCCGCCGGCAATGATGAGCTTGGGACGATGCTGGCGCGCCAGGTCGCGGACCTGGTCCATGTCGATGCGCTCGTCGCTCTTGCGCACCCCGTAGGGCACGATCGTGTAGAGCTTGCCCGAGAAGTTCATGGGGCTGCCCGCGGTGAGGTGCCCGCCGTGCGAGAGGTTCGGCCCCAGGACCACGTCCCCGGGCTTGAGCAGGGTCATGTACACCGCCATGTTGGCTTGCGACCCCGAGTGCGGTTGCACGTTGACGTGCTCGGCCCCGAACAGGTCCTTGGCGCGGGCGATCGCGAGCTCCTCGACCACGTCGACCATCTCGCAGCCGCCGTAGTAGCGCTTGCCCGGATAGCCCTCGGCGTACTTGTTGGTGAGGACGGAGCCCGCCGCCTCCAGCACCGCCTCCGAGACGAAGTTCTCGGAGGCGATCAGTTCGAGGTTCCGCGCCTGGCGCTCGGTCTCGCCGCGAATCGCCTTCGCGATCTCGGGGTCGACCTGCTCCAGGTGCCTCATCCCTTGGCGCTCCGTGGACCTATCCGCAGCGCCCGCCGCGCAGGCGCTGCTCGAGCGCGACGATCTTCCCCACGCGGCGGGCATGGCGATCCCCCGCGAAGGCGGTGTCCACCCAGAGGCTCAGCATCTCGAGCGCCAGCTCGCGGCCGGTGAGGCGCGCACCCAGGCACAGGACGTTCGCGTCATTGTGCTCGCGGCTCATGCGCGCAGTGAACGTGTCGAAGCAGGCGGCGGCGCGCACCCCCGGCAGCTTGTTGGCGGCCATCGCCATGCCGATGCCGGTGCCGCACACGAGAACCCCGCGGTCGACCTTGCCCACCGCGACGGCCTCGCCCACCTGGGCGGCGTAGTCTGGATAGTCCACGGACTCGGGCGAGTGTGTGCCGAAGTCCAGGACCTGATGGCCCTGGTCGATGAGCCAGGCCTTGCAGGCTTCCTTGAGCTCCCACCCGGCGTGATCGGCTCCGAGCGCAATGGCGAGCATGCGGCCTCACCTTACGCTCTGTCGGGGTGTAGTGTCAAGGAGGCGCTAGATATGGTGTTTCCGGCCCTCCTTAGATCTCGACGCGCTGCCCGTCGCGCGCGATCGCCACCGGCCAGCCCCGTCCGGCGACTTCGTCGCGCAGGGCCTCGGCCGCGCGCGGCTCGCCGTGGACCAGGTACGTCATGCCGGGCGGGTGGCGAAAGCCGTCGAGCCAGCGGAGGATCTCGCCGCGGTCGGCGTGGGCGGAGTAGGCGTCACTGGCGAGGATGGTGGCGCGCACCGGGACCATCTCGCCGAACATGCGGATCTCGCGGGCTCCGTCTCTCAGAAGCCGGCCGCGCGTGCCGGCCGCCTGGTACCCCACGAACAGGACCGTGGTGCGGGGATCGGGGAGGAGGCGCCGAAAGTGATGGAGAATGCGGCCACCCGTGGCCATGCCGCTGCCGGCCAGGATGATGCCGGGCGCCGCCGCGTCGTTCAGTCGCTTCGACTCCGCGACCGTCTTCGTCACCTCGAAGCGCCGCGGCGCGTACGGCTTGGTCCCGGCGGCAATGTCGCGCCGGAGCGCCTCGTCCTGCTCCTCGACGTGCCGCGCATAGATGCGCAGGGCCTCGATGGCCATGGGGCTGTCGAGGAAGACCGGAAGCGAGGGGATGCGGTCAGCCTCCTCGAGGTGGCGCAAGTCGAACAGCACCTCCTGCGCGCGGCCCACCGCGAACGCGGGGATCAGAAGCCAGCCGCGCTCGTCCGCTGCCCGCCGCACTGCTCCGATCAGGCGCTCGCGGCGATCGTCTTCCTCGTGGAGGCGGTCGCCGTAGGTGGACTCGAGCAGGAGCACATCGGCCGCCCCGACCGGGTCTGGGTCGCGCATGATGGGCACGTCGTAGCGCCCGAGGTCGCCGGAGAACACCACGAGGCGCCCGCCCAGGCGGCACTCGACGAGCCCCGCGCCCAGGATGTGGCCGGAGTGAGTGAAGCGCGCCTCGACGCCGGGACCCGGCGCGAAGGAGGCGCCAAAGTCGGCGGTGCGGAGCTGGCGCACCGTCCGCGCGGCGTCGTCCGCCGTGAACAGCGGCAGCGCGGGCGCGTGGCG
>Ga0310813_10003090_pt1 | contig 10085 bp, 18 predicted proteins | sample YN3metagenome_FD_203086 | JGI IMG/M metagenome (GOLD analysis project Ga0310813, IMG submission 203086) | Soil microbial communities from experimental microcosm in Duke University, North Carolina, United States - YN3 | ecosystem: Engineered > Artificial ecosystem > Soil microcosm > Unclassified... | reverse complement strand
GACGGGTGTCCGTCTTGGGTCCTCTTTCCCCGGTCCTAGCTAGGGGAGTGAAATGGCTGAGTCACCCGAAAACTGCCGTTCGGCGGGGACGCGGTCCGGCTATTTGTTACCAAGCGGACTCAATTCGCGTGCCAAACCGTCTGCCGGGATTGACCACCACCAGAAGGCGAATGAGATTCTCGAGGGCGCGTACATTGACATGCGTCATAGGCAAGCCTCGTCGACACCTCATAGTCTGAGTATTTGCAGACCCGCGCAGAGGCGTGATGGACGCGACCGATCTTCTCTCCATTGGTTCCGGCGGAATCGTTGGCTTTGCGCTCGGACTCCTGGGCGGCGGAGGCTCGATTCTGGCGGTCCCCCTGCTCATGTATGTGGTCGGCATGCGCTCGCCTCACATGGCGATCGGAACAAGCGCTCTCGCGGTGGCCGTAAATGCCTTCGCCAATCTGATTTCGCATTCGCGGGCCGGGAACGTGAAATGGCCGTGTGCGGTGGTGTTCGCGACGACCGGCGTTGCCGGTGCGGCGGTTGGTGCGGCGCTCGGCAAGGCGATGGACGGCAGCAGGCTGCTGTTTCTGTTCGGGCTGGTGATGATCGCGGTCGCCATCGCGATGCTGTCGCCACGTGCTGCCGCGGGCGATCCCGGCGTGAGGATAAATCCGGCGATCGCCATCCGGCTGGTTGTCGTCGGCGCCATCGTCGGGCTGCTGTCCGGGTTCTTCGGAATCGGCGGCGGATTCCTGATCGTGCCAGGCTTGATGCTTGGAAGCGGCATGGCGACCATCAACGCCGTCGGGTCGTCGCTTGTCTCGGTCGGTGCGCTCGGCCTGACGACGGCGATCTCCTACGCGGTCGCCGGTTTGGTGGATTGGCGTATCGCATCGTTCTTCATCGTAGGCGGTATTCTTGGCGGCCTCATCGGCGTGAATATGTCCAAGAAGCTCGCAACCCGCCGGGCGACGCTGACGCGGATTTTTGCGCTGGCGGTTTTCGTGGTGGCAGGCTTCGTCTTGTGGCGGTCGGCGCCGGCGGTTCTTGCGTTTCCGTAAGCAGAACGGCCCATTGCGACTTGAGCCAAGTCAAGGTCACGTCCTCCTTCAGGCTGTAGAGAAATCGTGCCGGTGGAACAGACCCCCACGCCGGGCGGTAATCCAAGGAGTGATCCGATGTGATGTTTTTCGGCGGCTTCCTTTGGCTGTTCGTGCTCGGCATTCTTGCCTTTGTCGTGACGCGACTGCTGCGCGGAGCTCGCGAACGCAGCTCCCCAGGATTGAACATCCTCGAGGAGCGCTACGCGCGCGGCGAAATCAATCGCGACGAATACCTGCAGAAGAAGCACGACATTGTGGATGCCGCGGGCTAGTTCCGGGCGAGGAAAGTTGCCGAGATGTCCTACTATTTCAGCAAGATCGTTCCGCTTGGGTTTGACGATGCGGTCAAGCGCACCATCGAGGCGCTGAAGCGCGAAGGATTCGGCATCATCACTGAGATCGACGTGAAGGATACGCTCAAGAAGAAACTCAACATCGATTTCCGCGATTACCGCATTCTTGGCGCGTGCAATCCGACGCTCGCCCACGAGGCGCTCCAGATCGAGGACAAAGTCGGCACGATGCTCCCGTGCAATGTCGTCGTTCAGGATGTCGGCGGCGGTCGAACGGAAGTCGCCGCCATCGATCCAGTGGCCTCCATGCAGGCCATCGAGAATCAGCGTCTAAAACAGGCCGCTGTGCGCGTTCAGGCGAAGCTCAAGAAGGTTATCGACAGCCTGTAACGCTCCGGCGAGGATTATGCCCGCAAGCTCTACGAAATGGCGAACGTCATCCGCAGCACGGCAACGCAAAGTGTAAAGCCCACCCATGACAAGTTAGCTCAGACGCCTGCGGCCACTCATGCGAACAGCTCTGCGCCCGTGAACTCGCGCTGGTAGGAACCCGTCTGCCTCTCCGATAGTCTCATAAGGGTCATACATGCGCGGTCTCGGCGACGGACGGGAGTGGCCGGGTTTCCCAAAAACTGCCGTTCGGCAGCGGCTTAAGAACCGGCAGGACCGCCCCATGAGCGGACATTCGCATCCACGAGATGCACCTCTTCAGTCGTACCAGACAGCCACCGTGACGAAGGCTACGTCCAAACCCTTCTCTTTGATTGTGTGAAGGCTTGTTTCGCTTTTATGGATGGATGGTTGCTTCTTTTCTCCAGCCAACCACTCGTTCACGGCACTCTCGACATCCCCTGCATTATCGGCGGTGAATAGTTTGAACCTCATATATAGTTCTCCCCTATTTGCACTTTTCTCCGCCACTATAGCGGCTCTCACAGCCTCCGCCGGCTCGTGATGCCGCCAATATGCATCTTTGCGAAGCTTGAGCCGATCTTGCGCCGGTATGCATTGTGACACTACGGCAGTAATGACCGTTCAGGGTCAAGATTTGCCCATAGGGGCAGCGGGCGGGAATGGCTGAGTCGCCCGAAACCCGTCGTTAGGCAACGATTTGAGAACCGGCTGGACCCAGCCAATATGGGTCATCGCCTCGACGTTCAGATTGCCAAAATTGGGGTCGCCTTCATCGCACCCGAAATCGCCTGCGCCGACGGTGCACATCCGGCGAGCCATCGGCACGGAATGGCACGCAATAATTGTCGGCGAGACCTAACTTTCTTTATCGACGCCTTGAATCGCTCCGTCTTGCGCTTGAAACGGAAGCCTGCTCGGATTGTTGATCGCGCCGATGCGCTTTAGAATATCCGGCGAACGACGCTTGGGAGCAAAGCCCATGCCGAAGATCGAACATCCTTCCCGGCGTTACCTGCTGAAAGGCGCGCTTGCGGCCGGCGGCGTCGGCATCGGCGCCAAATTCGCCACGCGCGTTGCTGCGCAAGCGTTGGCGCCCACGCCGGAATGCCATGATCACGACGCGCCGACGAAGCCCGACATCGAAGGGCCGTTCTACAAGCCGCGCTCGCCCGAACGCGCGAACCTCATCGAACCGGGCACGAAGGCACAGCTGTACCGTCTCGAAGGTTTCGTCCTCACCCGATCGTGCAAGCCTATTGCCGGCGCCATCCTCGATCTCTGGCACGCCGACGAGAACGGCGACTACGACAATGACGGATTCCGCTACCGCGGCCACCAATTCGTCGGCAATGACGGGCGTTACCGCTTCGACACGATCAAGGCGGGCCTCTATCCGGACCGCACGCGGCATTACCACTTCAAGGTGGCACAGCCGCGCGGGCGCCCGTTGACGACGCAGCTCTATTTCCCGCTCGAACCGGACAACGCGACCGACGATTACTTTTCGCCGCGCCTCTTGATGCATATCTCGCCGGGCAAGATCACCCTGGCGCGCTTCGATTTCATACTCGACGTCGCCTGAGTTGAAAGTGCCGCTGGCGCCGGTGCTCGCAGCACTTCCGCCCGGTGCCGATTCACGCCGCAACCGTGTTTCTCACCTTCTTTCTCGGCCGCTGGCAGATTTTTCTCTCCACCAACGGCACGCGGGACCCACTTCGCGGCTTAGGCGTTTTGATTTGGACGGGACAGGGAACCAAACCTTCTTGCTGAGAGCGACCGCGGCGCGCGTTAACGCTCGCGTGTTCAAGCGTGCCCCGACCCGCAAGAGGAGCGTGTCATGGCCTTGTACAAGCTGATACTCATTCGCGAGGGCGAAGTCGTCGCAGAAGTCGCTAAGTCACTGGATGATGATCTAGACGCTCTCGACGCGGCTCGCGCGCATTGCCAGCACTGTATTGTTGAAGTGTACAACCACACGCGGCTGGTCGCTCGTGTAAAGATGGGGGACGAGCCATTGAATGTAAGGGACGCCAATTCGGGTTAGCCATGTGACCCGCGTACGCTGATGTACGTACTCGCTCTCAGGCTATCGCTCTCAGGATCGTTGAGCCCTTCGCCTGAAGGTTTGGGGGGCGGCCCACTGGATGGGACGGAGGGGCGGAAGGGTGCGCGGCGTTGCCGCTGAGGAGGGCTGGCGAACCTAAGCCCGCAGGGTCTGGAATAGTTAGGAACAATCTAAAGGGGTGGGCGTTAGTGTACAAATCGTTGGGCTAAACGATGGGCCGCGCGCTGAAAGACCTCCCCGACTGCCTGGATAAGCCGCCTGCCGAGCGTGCCGCCTGCTACCGTGCGTATGCGGAGCAGATGCAGGCGCGCGCGGCGACCGCGCTGACTGAGGAAACCCGGGCCGGCTATTTAAGGATGGCGCAAGACTGGCTCGCCCTTGTGGATGATGTTGAGGGCCAGCACGCCGAAGTTACGGTAATCGTTGACCCCGATGTCGCTTCGATTCTTCGAAGGGCACCCCCCTAAGACCGCGTCCGTTCAGGGCGATGAATTCCCGGGCCCCATCCCGCGACACTCAGCGCAGGCCGTTCCGAGCTGACGATCGAGAAAACCAGCCATAAGCAGGCTTTGCGACACGCTTTCCGCCGGATTGACCGAAAATTAGGGCAATTCAGGCTTGCGGCGCGAGAAAGATTGCTCGAAGCGATCCCGGTGGTTACAATTTGCCAAACATGACGGCTCATCCGGGAAATGCCCGGCGGAGACCGGCAGGATGATCCTGGCAGACGCGCTTACCTTTGGTGAGTTCCATTACGATGTCTGGCCAGTAGGAGATCGACACTATGAACAAGCATTTGCTTAACCGGCGTCAATTTGGTGCGCGTTGCGCGGCCCTCGGTCTATCGGTTCCTGCCGCAGGTGCAATGCTTGCAGTCCCGGCGCGTGCACAGGACCTCGGCACCGGCGCCGAATCGAACTCCGCTCCGCGCACCGTAAAGTTTCCGGATGGCACGATCGTCCCGGCGCTCGGTCAAGGCAGCTGGCATCTCGCCGACAGAAGGCATCCGCTGCCTGTCGAGGAAGAGGCGATGCGCACAGGCATCGCTTCCGGCATGACGTTGATCGATACGTCTCGAAATTATAACGAGGGCCGCTCCGAGAAATTGATCGGTCGCGTGATTGCCGGTCAGCGCGATCGTGTATTTCTCGTCTCCAAGATACAGGCGGATGAGATTGTTGCAGGTTGGTTCGACCGTGGTATCGAGGGGAGCCTCAATCGTCTAGGCACCGACTATCTCGATCTCTATTTGCTGCATTCGCCGGTCCCCAAAAGGTATCTCTCCGGCGTTGTCGCCAAATTCGAAGGACTGCGCGCGGCGGGAAAGATTCGCAACTGGGGCGTCTCCAACTTCAACGTTGACCAAATGGAAGAGCTGTTCCGTGTTCCGGACGGCCATCGCTGCGCAACCAATCAGGTTCGTTACAGTCTTCACAACAAGTACTTCGAGCGTGACGTTCTGCCATGGTGCACCGAGCACAACATGCCGATGATGGCAGCTTCACCGCTCGGCGGCCTCGAATACGCCCGCCAGCTGCTGGGCGAAAAGACGCTGGCTCAGATCGGCGCTACACATGGTGTCTCGGCATCCGCGGCTGCGCTGGGCTGGGTCATGCGCAGCGGGAACGTTATCGCCATTCCCGAATCCGGCAATCCGGCGCATGTCAAGGAAAACGCTGCCGCGCTTTCAATCCGGTGGATCCCGCAGGCTGCTTAATTTCAGGATTGAGCGCCGGACGACCTGACAAGGCTGCTTAGGCCCTCGTCACGCGCCGATAGGTTTGGACAGCGATGGAAAGCCAGGGGGGCGCGGGCCAGGCTGAAGCCCGACGCGGACCAATGCGTCCCATGCGCTCTCGGCATCCTCGACGTAACAGAAGAGATCGAGGTCGCCCGGAGAGATCATTTCCTCTTCGGCAAGGCGTTCGAAATTGACGATGCCGGTCCAGTACAGTCTATCGACAAGCACGACGGGTATCCGCGGCATCTTGATGGTCTGCATAAGAGTAAGCAGTTCGAACAACTCGTCCAGAGTGCCGAAACCGCCGGGGAATACGACCAGCGCGTTTGCCCGCTTCGCGAAATGGAATTTGCGGACGGCAAAATAGTGAAACTGGAATGTCAAATCGGGTGTGGTGAAGGCATTCGGTTCCTGCTCGTGCGGCAAGCCGATATTGAACCCAATCGACGGCGCGCCGGCCTCCGTCGCGCCGCGGTTCGCCGCTTCCATGATGCCTGGGCCGCCGCCCGTGGCGATGACATGATCGCGCATGCCGCCGGTTGCCGTAAGCGCGCCACCGCGCTCTGACGCGATACGGCCAAACATGCGGGCCTGCTCGTACCAAAAGGCCGAACGGCTTCCTGGACGCGGCTTTGCTCTGGGCGGAAGGGGTGCCGTCGAGGCATCCTCGTCGGGCGCGCCCCCCGGAAGGACTCGAGCACTTCCAAAGACAACGATGGTGGAACGAACGCCCCATTCTTGGAGGCGCGCTTCGGCTTTTTCGTATTCGAGTTGCAGCCTGACGCCCCGCATGCGGTCACTCAGCAGGAAGTCGGGGTCGAACGTGGCCAGCCGGTACGCTAGCGAATTCTTTTGGGCCGTATTGTCGGTCATAATCGGGCGCTCACAACATCATGGATACAAACAGTCATGGCATCTCATCCGAGCGGTCACAGATCCGAGCTGGAGCGCGTAGCCAGGCAAGCGATGCTGGCCAGAGGGCTCCTGCCGGATTTCGACGCCGCTGCCCTTAAACAACTCGCAGAAATCCGCAGCCCGTCAATAGCGATCGGTGCGGATATCCGCGACCTGCGCCATCTTCTGTGGTGTTCCATCGACAACGATGACTCACGGGACCTCGATCAGCTTACCGTCTCCGAAGAAGCAGAGAATGGAGGAATAAAGATCCTCGTCGCCGTCGCCGATGTCGACACGCTCGTCACTAAAGCGACGCCGATCGATGCTCATGCGGCGAACAACACGACGTCCGTATACACTCCTGCGCGCGTCTTCCCGATGCTTCCCGAGCGGCTATCGACGGAGCTCACCTCCCTCAACCCGAACGCGGATCGCCAGAGCGTGGTCGTGGAATACACGGTCAAAGACGATGGCATGCGGGACGGCTATTCCGTTTATCGCGCGGCTGTGCGCAACCGGGCGAAGCTCGCTTACGGCAGCGTGGCCGCATGGCTTGACGGCGAAGGACCCGTTCCGCCGCCGGTCGCGGGCACACCGGGGATGGACGCCCAATTGCGGCGTCAGAATCAAGCGGCGTTGAGGCTCAGGCGCGTTCGACAGCAGCGCGGAGCCCCGGATTTTCAATCCTTGGAGTCCCGGCCCGTCTTCCAAGGCGAGACGCTTGTCGCGTTAAAGGAGGACAAGCCAAACCAAGCGAAGACGATGATCGCGGAAATGATGATCGGCGCGAATGAAGTGGTTGCGCGCTTTCTGGAAGCGAAGAAGCGTCCTTCGGTTCGCCGCGTGGTGCGTTCGCCGGAGAGATGGAACCGAATCGTCTCCGTTGCCGCGCAATATGGAGAGATGCTCCCTCCCGAACCTTCTGCTGCGGCTCTTGCAGCGTTCCTGACAAAGCGTCGCGCCGCGGATCCGCTACGTTTCCCCGACCTTTCGCTCGTGATCGTAAAACTCATGGGGCGGGGCGAGTATGTGGTCGAGATCCCGGGCGGCGCGTCGATCGCTCACTTTGGACTGGCCGTGGATGAATATTCGCATTCCACGGCGCCCAATCGTCGCTTCCCCGACCTGATCACGCAGCGACTTCTCAAGGCCGCGCTTACCGATGCCGACGCGCCCTATGATGAAGCCGAGCTTTCGGCGCTCGCCGTCCACTGCAATCTACAAGAGGAAAACGCCACCAAGGTGGAACGCCAGGTGAAAAAATCCGCTGCCGCACTCCTGCTGGGGCGGCGCATAGGCGAGGGGTTCAGCGGCGTGATCACAGGTGCTTCTGAAAAAGGCACCTATGTGCGCATCTTCGATCCCGTGGTTGAAGGGCGTGTGGTGCGGAATGAAGCGGGTCTCAAAGTGGGCGATGCGGTGCGGGTAAAACTGGTCGCCACGGATTTCGAGCGCGGATATTTGGACTTCGTGAGGTCGGACACGATGTAGCGTAGACTAACTGCGGCGTTTGAGTGTCCCCCGGAATTCGCGGAATTCGTCATGACACCATCCTCTCCGACGACTACGCTTGATGATTGGAGACACCAAGCGAAGGAAATTCCCATGGAAGACGACGATCGTTTGGTCAGCCTGGAGGCAAATGTCGCCGGGCTGAGTAGCGTATTTATCGATTTGGCTGCGATCATTCATGATATGCAGCCAAGAGCGTTCGAGGAGATTCTGGGGAAGCGCCGGGCTCTGGTTCAGCAACTTGAAGCAGACGACATCGATGTTCCCGCGCTTAAAGCGCTTCGGATCGCGCGCGATCTTCTTCAGCGGGCGGTTTCCCGCAATGCCTGAGATCCTTGTGCAGATCAGCAACGTCGCCGAGTATCACCAACGTAGCCTTTAGGCATTATCGCGGCCAACATCGTGCCGAGTGCTTCACGCGCCTTGCGATTTGGCGAAATCAACTGCGGCGTTTGAGCCTGGGCGCAAGCGCTTTCATCTGCGCCCGGGAGACAGCAAGCCCGCCACCCACCCATGCCGTTCGCGTCTTGCCGTTCTCTACCAGTTTGACTCTGTAACCGGGCTCGCTGTCGTTGGTGTCCGCCCAAGCGACCATAGCCTTGCCGCCGTCGCGTTCGGCTATATCGGTCGCCTGTGTGATCGTGATGGCAAGCTCGGGGACAATGTCCGGTTTGGGTGCACGGCCGCCTGTGGCAACCTTCTCCAGCACATCGTGGATGCCAAAATCGGGTTTGCTGTCATCGGTTTTGCGCGACCCAACCTCGCCGCTCTTCGCGTCGACGCTAACCACCCGCAGGTCGTTTCCGGAAAGCAGCGTGACGTCATAAACCCCCGGGTCCATTTGAAGACAACCGAGTTCCCTATCTTGCCTGTAAGCCGCATCGATAGCCTGGCCGCCTTGCTGTTCGGCAAGGGCTACTGCCGATTTCAGCGAAACTTTTGCCGCTTCGAAACACGCAACATTTCTAAAGGGTTCGATGCCGGCGCAACCCGATACGACAAGGAGAGCGGCAGCAAATGGTGGAAACGAATATCGCATGCCCATGGCGTACGCCTCCGTTCCAGCCCTGATAGGAAGCGAGGGATCGGATGGAAAGTTCCCGCTGAGGAGGTGACCGTTTTCCGCTTTGGCGCCGGAGCAAGCGGGGATTCACATTGGTGAGGAGCACAATCGAGGCGCGTCTAACGCGCGAGGCGATACCCGTTTCAGGGTGGGCTCAACGGATCGCAACCGGTGCATTGAAAGCAGGACGTTTCAGCTTTGCTTCGGCTCGTCGCTTTCTTCGCCACGGAGTGCCTTGCGCTTTGCGGCATCTTCTTCGCGGCGTTTCAGCTTCTCTTGCTGTTTCTGATTCCGGTTGCGCTCGCGGCTGAGCCGCTCTTGCCGGTAATTCGGTTTCATCACCATCGATCAACGTCTCTTCCGCGGTATGGACTTGCGCGCGATGAGAATCCCCTGCCGCGGCTCCACAGGGTCTACAGGCTCCGCCTCTTGGGCTTCGCGTGCCAGCCGCAGGGCCCGCAATCTCGAGATCTTAGACGCATCCGCGGCTCGCTTCTTTGCGAGCTGGGCTTTGACGAGCGTATCGAGCGCCTCCGCCTTAAGTTCCCGGACGCTGGCGCCTCCAATTGCTTTGGATTTCATTCTTTCCTCGGGAGCGGTGGGTGGACAGAACGAAAGGCCGGGCGCGAACGCCCGGCCGTCGGCAAACACCGATTCGTGCTCAGGCCGATTTCAAGTTGACGGCTTTGGCGCCGCGCGCATCCGGCTGGATGTCGAAAGACACGCGTTGACCTTCCGAGAGCGTGCGCATCCCGGCGGCTTCGACCGCGGTGGCGTGCACGAACACGTCCTTCGCGCCGCCTTCCGGCGAAATAAAGCCAAAGCCCTTGGTCGCATTGAAAAATTTCACTGTTCCGATAGCCATGATCGTCCTCGTTTCTGCTAAGATTCCGTTCGGGCTCGTGCCCGGACGGTGCGAGTGGAGGCAATCAGTTCGGGAAGGGCTGTCTCATCCAGGCGCGCACGCAGTACGAGTCGGGTGCACAGTGCGCTTCTTCTGACGGGC
>Ga0310813_10003089_pt1 | contig 10087 bp, 8 predicted proteins | sample YN3metagenome_FD_203086 | JGI IMG/M metagenome (GOLD analysis project Ga0310813, IMG submission 203086) | Soil microbial communities from experimental microcosm in Duke University, North Carolina, United States - YN3 | ecosystem: Engineered > Artificial ecosystem > Soil microcosm > Unclassified ... | reverse complement strand
TGAAGAAGATTGGCATGAACGCGAAGCTCGTGGCGATGGACTGGGCCAGCGTAGTGGCGCGCCGCTCGAAGATGGACCTGCCGTCACAGGGCGGCTGGCATATCTTCCACACCTTCTGGGTCGGCGCCGACGTTCTGAACCCGATCACCAATGCCGGCCTCAACGCCAAGGGCAAGAAAGGCGGCTTCTTCGGGTGGCCGGAGGACGCTCAGATCGAGACGATGCGCGCGGACTTCGTCAAGGAAACCGATCCCGCCAAACAGAAGGCGATCGCGGATGCGATCAGCAAGCGCGCATTCGAGCTCGTGATGTACGTCCCGATCGGACAGATGCAGTTCCCGGCGGCGTATCGCAAGAGCCTCACCGGCGTGCTCGACGGCCCCGTGCCGGTCTTCTGGAACGTCGAGAAGAAATGAGCGCCGGCGGACAGAGAACAGAGGACAGATAGCGGAGGATGGCGTCCGGCCGCTGTCTTCCGAAATCTGTTCTCTGACGGATGGGCCGCTTTCTGGCACTTCGGCTGATCGCCACCATTCCCGTGATGGGCGTGGTGGCGGTCGTCGTCTTCGTCCTCGTCCGGCTCGACCGCGGCAAGGCTGCGGCGCAGCTCTGCGGCGATATTTGCTCGCCCGAGCGCCTCGCCGAGATCATGACGCGGCTCGGCATGGACAAGCCGCTCTGGGAGCAGTTCGCGCTCTGGCTCGTGCAGCTGCTGCAAGGCGATTTCGGGCGCTCGATCCAGTCGCAGATCCCGGTGCTGAAGCTGATCGGCGACCGCGTCGAGCCCACGCTCTCCCTGGCGACGACGACGCTGCTGTTCTCGATGCTCGTCGCCGTGCCGATGGGCGTCGTGGCCGCCTGGCAGCACGGCAAGTGGCCCGACCGGCTGATCATGATCTTCTCGGTGATCGGCTTCTCGGTGCCGGTCTTCGTGCTCGGCTACATCCTCATCCTCGTCTTCCCGCTCAATCTCGGCTGGCTCAACGTCCAGGGCTTCCAATCGATCGGCGCCGGCCTCGGCGGCTTCCTCGCGCACATCACGCTGCCGACCCTGGCACTCTCGGTCATCTATATCGCGCTCGTCGCGCGCATCACGCGCACCAGCATGCTCGAGGCTCTGGCGCAGGACTACATCCGCACCGCCTATGCCAAGGGCGCCACCACCAGCACGGTCTTGATCGCACACGCGCTGCGCAACGCCGCCGTGCCCATCGTCTCGGTGATTGGCATCGGCCTCGTGTTGCTGATTGGCGGGGTGGTGGTGACCGAGACCGTGTTCAACATTCCCGGCATCGGCCGGCTCACGGTCGACGCCATTCTCGGCAGCGACTATCCGATCATTCAAGGCGTATTGCTGGTCTTCTCGGTCATCTACGTGCTGATCAATCTCGTGATCGACGTGCTCTACACGCTGCTCGATCCCAGGATCCGGTACTGATGGCCAACCGGCTCTCCTCCGCGCGCATGGCGCTGCGCAATCCGGGCGTGGTCGCCGGCGGCGGCATTCTGCTGCTGCTCGTCGCGATGGCCGTCGTGGCGCCGCTGATCACCCAATACGACCCGACCGAGCTCACGCCACGTTTCCGCTTGCGCGCGCCGGGCGGCGAGCATCTGCTCGGCACCGACATGGCGGGCCGCGACGTCTGGAGCCGCGTCGCCTATGGCGCGCGCATCTCGCTGTTCATCGGTTTCGCTGCCGCCGTGCTGGCGCTCTCGGCCGGAACGTTCGTCGGCCTCGTCGCCGGCTATGTCCGCGCGTTCGACGGCGTGCTGATGCGCATCATGGATGGCTTGATGGCGATCCCGGGCATACTGCTCGCGATCGCGCTCGTCTCGCTCTCGGGCGCCAGCCTCGGCACCGTGATTCTCGCCATCTTCGTGCCGGAGATTCCGCGCGTGGCGCGCCTCGTGCGCAGCATCGTGCTCAGTATCCGCGAAGAGCCGTTCGTCGAGGCCGCGATCGGGCTCGGCACGCCGGTACGCCTCATCCTCTGGCGCCACATCCTGCCGAACACGCTGCCGGCGCTGATCGTCCAAGGCACCTATATCGCCGCGTCGGCGATCCTGATCGAGGCGCTCTTGAGCTTCATCGGCGCCGGGCTCTCGCCGACCTTGCCCACCTGGGGCAACACGATCGCCGAAGGACGCGACGTGTTCCAGAGGGCACCCTGGATCATCCTGGCGCCCGGCGCGTTCCTCGCCGCCACGGTCCTCGCGATCAACGTGATGGGCGACGGCCTGCGCGACACGCTCGATCCCCGCCTCGCCAAGCGCGTCGGCGGCGTCGCGGCATGACCGCGCCCGTTCTCAGCATCGAGCGATTGTCGGTCTCGCTGCCGCGCGGCGGCGATCGGCCGTTCGCGGTCAAGGATGTGTCGCTCGAAGTGCGGCCAGGCGAGGTCGCGTGCATCGTCGGCGAATCGGGCTCGGGGAAATCCGTGACGGCCAGCGCGGTGATGGGGCTGTTGCCCGAGGGCCAGCTGTGCATCACCGAAGGCTGGGTCCGCCTCGTCGGCGAGGAGCTGACGCGCGCGAACCGCGCGCGCCTACGCACGCTGCGCGGCAGCCGCATGTCGATGATCTTCCAGGAGCCGATGACGGCGCTCAATCCCGTGCATCCGGTCGGCCGGCAGATCGAGGAGGTGCTGCGCTGCCACCGCTGGAAGGGCGACGCGCGGAAGCGCGTGCTCGACCTGATGGCCGATGTGCGCCTGCCCGACCCCGAGAAGATTTATCACGCCTATCCGCACCAGCTTTCGGGCGGGCAGCGCCAGCGCGTGATGATCGCAATGGCGCTGATCCTCGAGCCCGCGCTCCTCATCGCCGACGAGCCAACGACGGCGCTCGACGTGACCACGCAGGCGCAAATCCTCGCGCTCTTGAAGGACCTCCGCACCGAGCACGGCACCGGCGTCCTCTTCATCACGCATGATTTCGGCGTCGTCGCCGACATCGCCGAGCGCGTCGTGGTGATGAAGGACGGGCTCGTCGTCGAGACCGGCACGGCGGAAGAGGTCTTGCGCAATCCGCGCCAGGACTACACGAAGATGCTGATCGCGGCGGTGCCGAAACTGGTGCCACGGCCGGCGCGCCCGGGTGGCGGCAAGCGCGTGCTCGAAACCGTCGGCGTGAGCAAGCTGTTCCGCGAGGGTGGGATACTGCAGCCGCACCGCGAGGTGCGCGCGGTCGACAAAGTCGACTTGACGCTCGCACGCGGCGAGACGCTCGGCATCGTCGGCGAGTCGGGCTCGGGCAAATCGACGATCGCGCGCTGCGTGGCGCGCCTCATCGACCCCAGCGCCGGCGCGATCCTCATCGACGACGAAGACGTGGCCGCGCTGCGGCGCGAGAAGCTCCGCACCGTGCGCCGCCGCGTGCAGATGATCTTCCAGGACCCCTACCGCTCGCTCAATCCGCGCCGCACCGTCGGCCAATCGATCGTCGAGGGCCCGATGAACTACGGCGCTTCGCACGCCGACGCGCAGAAACGCGCGCGCGAACTGGTCGAGACCGTCGGCATCGCCGGCAGCGCGCTCGACCGCTATCCGCACCAATTCTCGGGCGGGCAGCGCCAGCGCCTCTGCATCGCGCGCGCGCTCGCGATGGATCCCGAGATCCTGATCGCCGACGAGGCGGTTTCGGCGCTCGACGTCTCGGTCCAGGCGCAGGTACTGACCTTGCTCGAGGACATCCGCGACCGATTCAATCTTGCCATGCTGTTCATCACGCACGATCTTCGCGTCGCGGCCCGGCTCTGCGACCGCATCGCGGTCATGCAGCGGGGACGCGTGGTGGAACTCGGCGCCACGGCGCAGATTTTCGCCGAGCCGCGCCACGACTACACGCGCGCGCTGTTCGCCGCAATTCCCGGGCGCCACCGCTGGGGCGCCGCCGCCGATGTGAGGAGCATTGCATGAGCTTTTTCAAGGAATACGCGAATTACGACGGGCTCGGCCTCGCCGAGCTGGTGCGCCGGAAGCAGGTGACCCCGCCCGAGATCCTCGACGCGGCGCTGGCGCGGATCTCGGCGCTCAATCCGAAGCTCGGCTGCGTGCCGCTGCGCATGGACGACGCCGCGCGGAAGCAATTGGCCGCCGGCCGTGTCTACGGCCCGTTCATGGGCGTGCCGTTCCTCTTGAAAGACCTCTATCTCCAGCTCAAAGGCTCGCCGTTGACCAATGGCAGCCGGCTCTTCCACGACCACGTCTGCGCCGTCGACTTCACGCTGGCCGAGCGCTATCGCGCCGCGGGCTTCGTCTTCGCCGGGCGCACGACCTCGCCCGAATTCGGGCTCAACATGACCAGCGAGCCGGTCAATCTCGGCCTGGCGCGCAATCCCTGGAACGCCGCGCATTCGCCGGGCGGCTCTTCGGGCGGCGCCGCGGCCGCCGTCGCCGCCGGCATGGTGCCCGTCGCGCACGCGACCGACGGCGGCGGCTCGATCCGCATACCGGCCAGCAATTGCGGACTTGTCGGCCTCAAGACGACGCGCGCGCGCAATCCCGCCGGGCCGATCGTCGGCGAAGGCTGGGCGAGCCTCTCGGTGGCGCATGTCGTCTCGCGCACCGTGCGCGATTCGGCGGCGGTTCTCGATGCGACCAGCGGCCCAGCCGAAGGCGATCCCTATGGATGTCCACCGCCCGAGCGCTCGTTTCTGGCCGAAGTCGGCCGCGATCCTGGCCGCCTGCGCATCGCGCTGCAGACCAAGCCCAACAGCGGCGTCGCCGTGCACGCCGAATGCGTGGCCGGCGCCAAGAATGCCGCCAAGCTCTGCGAAAGCCTCGGCCACCATGTCGAGGAGGCGTCGCCGCAGTACGACCACGAGGCGCTCTACGACGCGCTCTGGGTGCTCGCTTGCGCCGGCATCGCGGCCACCGTCGAGGCGCGGTTGAAGCAATTGGGGCGCGCGCTCAAGCCCGACGATCTCGAGCCGGCGACGCACGCGCTATATCGCAAGGGCGCGACGCTGCCGATCTGGCACTACACGCGCGCGGTCAACGCCGTGCATTTCATCGGGCGCCAGCTTGCCGCCTTCTACCGCAATTACGACGTGGCGATCACGCCGGTGACGGCGAATCCTCCGCTGCTTTTGGGCGTGCGGCCCACCATGAAGGAGCCGGACTGGGAGAAATACGCGGCCGATCTCTATCAGCAGATCGCGTTCACGCCGCTCTACAACGTCGCCGGCGCGCCGGCGATGTCGGTACCGCTGCATTGGACGGCCGATGGGCTGCCGGTCGGCGTGCAATTGGGCGCCGCCTACGGCAACGAAGCGGTGCTCTTCCGCCTGGCTGCCCAGCTCGAAGCCGCCCAGCCCTGGTTTCTGAAGCGCCCGCCGCTCTAAGAAATTGAGATAACCAAATTATTTTCACACAAGGATGAAGACGCATGCTCAAAGGCAAAGTCGCGCTCGTCACCGGCTCCACCAGCGGCATCGGCCTCGCGATCTCGCGCGCGCTCGCGAAACAGGGCGCCGACGTCATGCTGAACGGCTTCGGCGAGGCGCAGGCGATCGAGAAGACGCGCGCCGGCATCGAGGCGGAGTTCGGCGTCAAGGTCAGCTGGAGCGGCGCCGACATGTCGCAGCCGGCCGCCGTCACGGGCCTGGTCGACTACACGGTGCGGCGCCTGGGCGGCATCGATATCCTCTGCAACAACGCCGGCATCCAGCACACCGCCTCGATCGAGCGCTTCCCGCCCGAAAAATGGGACGCGATCATCGCCATCAATCTCTCGTCCGCGTTTCACGCAATGCGCGTCGCGGTTCCGCATATGCGCAAGAAGGGCTGGGGCCGCATCATCAACACCGCCTCGGTGCACGGCCTCGTCGCCTCGGTCGAGAAGGCCGCCTATGTCGCCGCCAAGCACGGGCTCGTCGGCCTGACCAAGGTCGTGGCGCTCGAGACGGCCGGCAGCGGCATCACCTGCAACGCGTTCTGCCCGGGCTTCGTTCTCACCGACCTCGTCCGCCCGCAGATCGAGGCCCGCGCCGCCAAATCCGGCGGGGATTTCGCGGCCGGCACGCGCGATCTTCTTTCGGAGAAGCAGCCCTCGAAGCAGCTCGTCACCGTCGACCAGCTTGCGGCTTATATAGTGTTCCTCTGCTCCGACGCCGCCGCGCAGATCACCGGCACCGCGCTGCCGCTCGACGGCGGCTGGACCGCACAGTGACGAAACGGTTACGGCGCGCGTGAATCTCCGGCGGCGCGCTCTGGAGCGGCGTGCGGCTTCGCGGCGCCTTCCTTCTCTCTTGCCTCATAGTAGGCGGGCGTGAATTTCATCTCCCAGCGATCGAGGAATGCGCGAACCCTTTGGCTCAGGCGCTGCGGCGGCGCCGCGCCCGCGCGGTCGTAATGCGACTCGTAGGTGCGGACGACGGGCCCAAGGAGCGGCACTTTCGTCAGCCAGCGCAGCACCGGCCGCAGCACCGCGCGGACGGCGTTGCCCATCCACGCCGCGGCCCGGTCGATCGCAGCCAGCGTGGTCTCCCAGGCGCGGATGAGGCCCGACGCCTCGGCGGTCCGATTCATCGCGCCTTCGACTTGCCCGAAGCGGAAGCCCATCTTCTGCACATAGTAGAGAGCCGCGACGAAGCGCCAGACGCGCGCAAGCGCCTGGACGATCGGGTGTTGCTTCGCTTGCGGCCAAGCGGCGGGGTAGGCCGGCAGCATCAAGAGCTTGCTCTTGGCCAAGAGCGCGGCCACCACGTGGAACACCTGCATCCACTTCGGCAGCGAGTGGGCATTGGCGATGAGCCAGGCGTGCACGGCGGTGGCGGCCATGAACGAGATCGGCATCCAGATCAAGGCCGCCACGATGACGAGCAATGCACCTCCCGGCGAAAGCTTCCGGCAAGTCCGGAACGTCCACGCCATCCCGTCTTCGAACAGGTGGTGCACCCATTCTTCGAACGCGCGATAGCTCAGCTTGCGCCGAAGCCACGACCAGCCGCGCGCCACCGCCTCGCGCCATTTCTGCCGGCGTCCGAGCGGAAGCGGCAGATATTTGATGACGAAGCGGAGCAGCGCCGAGAGGCCGTCGCCGACGATGCGGAACGTGAACAGCACGAACCGCGCGAGCTGCAGCAGGATCGGGAAGATGTAATCGATGATGTGGACCAGCAGCCGCCACGCCCAGCGCAGCAGCGTCTTGGCGGCGACCCCGATCACGGCCAGCGGCAGGATGATCGAGTCGGCAATGCCCGCGCCGAATCGCCGATTCACCACGTGCGGCTCCTGCATGACGTCGAAAGCCTCGCCCCCTGCCGCAGGCTTGCGCCGTTGATTTATAGGGCAGAGCCCGCCCCAAATGGGGCGAAAATCCGGAAAATTTACCGATAGTTTACGTCCGGCTAAGGGATGCTTTACCCGGCGCGGCTATGTTTCGTCCCGCGAGCACAGCTATCGTAGACCTGAAAATGATCTGCGATGCGTGTTTCCTCCCTGACATGCGCCTTGACCGCGGCGTGGGCCCCCTCCCCCCGCCGCGGTCTTTTTCTTTAGGGCGCCAGTACCAGCGGCGCCAGCGCGCGCCGCAGCGCTTCGGGCAGAGCGACCGGCTTGCGGCTCGCGCGATCCACATAGACATGCACGAAATAGCCGGTCGCGGCGGGATCGTCCTCGCCCGCGCGGAAGATGCCGATTTCGTAGCGCACCGAAGTATTCCCGAGCCGGCCGACGCGCATACCGGCGTCGATCGACTCGGGATAGGTGATCTCCTTCTTGAACGTGCAAAGGCTCTCGACCGCGAGGCCGATCACCGTGCTGTTCGCGATGTCGAGCGCGCCCTTTTCGATCAAGTAAGTGTTCACGACCGTGTCGAAATACGAATAGTAAACGACGTTGTTGACGTGACCGTAGATGTCGTTGTCGCTCCAGCGCGTGGCGATGCGCTGAAAATGGCGATAACGCGCGCGGGATTCGGCCGGCTTCGATGCCTTTTCGCTCATCGCCTCAGGCTTTCGCCAAATTCTTGATCGCCGAGGCGGCCGCGATCTTGCCTTCGCCGGTGTATTGCTCGTGGTTCGTCTCGATCTCGTTCATGCGGTAGAGATAGTTCACCATCACGCCGCAAGACTGGGCGAGGCCCTTGGCCGACGTATCCGCGAGCCAGTCGAGCTGCTCGATGCGCGCGCCGTTGGACAGATGAAAATGCGCGACCGGATCGAGCGCATGGCCGTCGGCGCGCTTTTCGCTAACCAGGTAGCGCGCGGCCAAGCGCAATAGCGGCGCTTCGAGCGCCGCGGCGAGCACGCGGTTCCTGTGCCACTCGGGATTGCGCACGAGCGCCAGCGGGTGCTGGTTGCCGTCGCCGCGCTTCGGGAGCACGCGCTTCTCCGCGGCCGTCAGCATGACCTCGCCGTCCTGGCGCTTCAGCCATTTGGCGAAGCCGGGCATCGGCGACAAGGTGGAAAAGTGCTTCAGCTGCGGGAACTCCCCGGCCAGGCGCTCGACCACCTGCTTGATGAGGAAGCCGCCGAAGCTGATGCCGGCAAGGCCTTTCTGTGCGTTGGAAATGGAATAGAAGATCGCCGTGTCGGCCTTGCCCGGATCGAGCACCGGCGCGTTGGGGTCGAGCAGCGGCTGGATGGCGCCGGCAATGCCGTCCGTCAGCGCCACCTCGACGAAGATGAGCGGCTCGTCGGGCATGCGCGGATGGAAGAATGCGAAGCAGCGCCGGTCCGAATCGAGCCGGTTCTTCAAATCGCCCCAGCTCGCGATTTCGTGCACAGCCTCGTAGGCGATGAGCTTCTCCAAGAGGCTCGCCGGCGAATCCCAGGTGATGCGGCGCAACTCCAGGAAGCCCACGTCGAACCAGCCGCGCAAAAGGCCCGTCAGATCGTCGAGCAGGCCCTGAAAAACCGGATCGCGCTCGGCCAGCTCCATGATCGTGGCCCGGAGATCGACCAGGAATTTGACGCCCTGCGGCAGCGCGTTGAAGCGCGTCAGAAGCTTCAGGCGCGGCGAATCGAGCGCCGCGGCGAGACGCGCCGAGGCCTTCCGCCGCTCCTCGGCATTCGCGGCGGTGCGCACCGCGTCGGCGGCCGAGACGATCGGCTGCACCGGCGGATCGAACTCCTCGGCCAGCACGCGCAGGAACGCCTCGCGCTCGCCAGGCGCCAGTCCCAAATATTCGTGGCCCAGCGCCGCGGTGCGCGCGCGCGCCGCCACCTCGCCGCCCGGACCTTGAAGCGCTTCCTGCACGCGGTCGTGCAAACGCTGCTTCAAGCGGTCCTGGGCCGGCGGCACCTCGCCGGCGATCGCGCGCCACGCCGCGCCGAGCCTGCCGAGCGCGCGATCGACGAGGTTCGCCGTATCGGGCGGGCGCGGCAGCGCCGGAACATTGGGCTTCGCATCGTTCATAGCAGCGTCCTGAGCGCGTCGAGCGTGCGGCCCGGCTGCTCCGTCATCAGCATGTGTCCGGCCTTTTCGATGAGGATCGTCTTGGCCCCCGGAATCGCGGCCAGCGGCGCCGCGGCCTTCGGCGGTGACATACGATCGTTATCGCCCAAGACCAGCACGGTCGGAACCTTGACCTTCGCCACCGCCGCCGCCGCGCCCTTGTAGCGGTCGCAAGCGCGGAGATCGATGCCGACGACGCCTTTCTTGCCGTGCTCGAGCAAGCGCAGCGTGCCGCCCGCCATCCATGTGCCGGGCGCCTCGGCGCCGCCGATCTGCGCGCGGCGGCCCAAACCCCAAGCGGTGATCAGTTCGTAGGCAAGATGCTCGCCCGCGAGCGCCGGGTTCAGCAGCTTTTCGCTCACCGGCATTTCGGCCGCGCAGCCGCAAAGCGCCAGCGCGCGCACGCGATCGGGCCGGCGCGCCGCCGTCTCGAGCGACACGAGCGCCCCCATCGAATGCCCGACCAGCGCCGCGCTTTGCACGCGCGCGGCATCGAGCAACGCCACGACCCAGTCGGCAAGCGCGCCGATCTCGTCGAGCGCCGGCCCCTCCGAGCGACCATGGCCGGGCAGATCGACCGCGAGCACGCTCCGCCCATGCCACGCGAACCAGCGCGTCTGCAGCGCCCAGACCGTGTGATCGCAGCCGGCACCGTGCAGGAACACGACCGCCGGCAGCGCCGGATC
>Ga0310813_10003088_pt1 | contig 10088 bp, 5 predicted proteins | sample YN3metagenome_FD_203086 | JGI IMG/M metagenome (GOLD analysis project Ga0310813, IMG submission 203086) | Soil microbial communities from experimental microcosm in Duke University, North Carolina, United States - YN3 | ecosystem: Engineered > Artificial ecosystem > Soil microcosm > Unclassified ... | reverse complement strand
GGCGCGCGTCAGGTCCTCCTCGGCCAGGCTCAACCGCCGAAGCGGGTCGGCGGGCCCGGGTCGGAGCATCCACCCCGCGACGAGGGCGGCGACGGCCGTCGCCAGCAGCGCCAGCAGCAACGGCCTTCGGGATCGCGGGCGGATCCAATCGGCGAACTCGGCGGCCGTGCTCACGTCGGGATCGCCCAGCCCCGCCTCGCGCGCCATCACGCAGAGCGCCCAGACGTCCACCGCGGGGCCGCTCACGCCCTCGGGCGCCCGATACCCCGGCGTGCCGCCGCTCTCCTCGGTCGCAAGTCCGAAGTCGGTGAGCACGACCCGTCCGTCGCCGTCGATCAGAATGTTGCCCGGCTTGAGGTCGCGGTGGACGACCCCCTGGGCGTGCGCGGCGGCCACGGCGCGCGCCACCGTCTCCAGCACGGCGCGGCTCAGGACCGCCGGACTCCGGCCGGCGACGAACTCCATCGCGATGAAGTCCGGGCCAACCTCGTGGATCGTGACGATGTTGGGGTGGCGCAGCTTCGCCGCCGCGACCGCTTCGCGGCGAAGCCGGTCGGCGTCCTGCTGTTTGAGCACCTTGAGCGCCACGCTGCGCTTGAGGTCGGGATCGAAGGCCTCGTAGACCACGCCCATCCCGCCTTCGCCCACCTTGCGGACGACTTCGTACTTCCCGATGCGGGCGCCGGGGTCGTTGAGGAAGTCCCTGAGGCGATCGAAGTTCATTTGGAAAGGATGAATCGGAGCTCCGCCTCCAGGTCCTGACCGGGCGCCAGGTAGTCGCGGAGCTGGGCTTCCAGGATTTCCCGCAGCCGCTGCCGCAGCTCGCGCAGGCGGTTGCGGACGTCGTCTTCGCGGATGCCGTGGCGCCGGGCCAGCTCGGCGTAGGACGCGCCGCTCTCCTCGAGGCAGTATTCGCGGAAGATTTCGAACGCGACGGGCGGCGCCTCGCCCTTCAGGCGGGCGACGGCGTCGACCAGGACGCCGCGCGCCCACTCGCGGTCGAACGCCTGCTCGGGAGAGCGGAAGTCGGCTTCCTCGCGGAGGGGGACGACCTTGCGGAGCGCCTCGGCCCGGGCGGCGCTCAGGACGAAGTTGCGGAGGGCGGTCTTGAGGAAGCCCCGGAAGCTCCCGCGTTCGGGCGACAGTTTCTCGAGGTCGCGGCGGGACAGGAGCATGGCGAAGAACTGCTGGGTGAGGTCCTCCGCCTCCGCGCGGTGGAGCGCCTGCGCGTAGTGGAACACCGGGCTCCAGTACTGCTTGGCCAGGCGTTCCAGGTGCTCCGCGTAGCGCGGGTGAGCGGGATCCCGGAGCTCCAGGAGCTGCGACCAGCGGGTCTCGGGGAAGTCGTGATTCACCGCGCTCATCTTAAAATTAACTACACGAACGGCCAAGCCCCGCGCATGGTCGGGTGATGAATGCGATCTTCCTGGTCGTCCTGCTCGCCCAGGCCCGCGCGCCGGAGATCCTGGAGCGCCACTGCCTGAAGTGCCACGATGCCCGCACCCACAAGGGCGACCTGGATCTTTCCACCCGGGAGGCGATCAAGGCCAGGCCCGAGGCGATCTGGCGTTCGGTCGCCCATCTCGACGAGCCGCACATGCCGCACAAGGCGCCGAAGCTTCGGGACGCGGATCTCGCCGAGCTGAAGGCCTGGATCGACGGCGGCATGGTCTACGCTCGGCCGCTGAAGGCGACGGAATCGCCCGAGAAGCATTGGGCCTTCGCGCCGCTGCGCCGCGGCTCGCTCGACGCGTTGTCGAAAGGCCGCCCCGTCGAGGGGCGCGCCCTGATCCGCCGGGCGACCTACGATCTCACGGGCCTGCCCCCGGCGCCGGAGGACCTCGATCGCGGCTATGAAGAGACGGTCGATCGGCTCCTCGGGAGCCCGGCCTACGGCGAACGCTGGGCCCGCCACTGGCTGGACGTCGCCCGCTACGCCGATTCGGCCGGCTACGAGACGGACGCCGACCGCAAGGCCATGTACCAATATCGCGACGCGGTCATCCGGGCCCTGAACCAGGACCTGCCGTTCGACGCCTTCGTCCGCTGGCAGCTCGCGGGCGATCAGCTTGCGCCGGACGATCCGATCGCGCTGGCCCTGACGGGATTCCTGACCTGCGGCCCCGCGGCCGACACGACCCCGACCGACAGCCGCCGGAACAAGGAGAAGTACCGGATGGACGAGCTGGACGACCTCGTCAGCACGACGGGCCAGGCGTTCCTCGGCCTCACCGTGGGCTGCGCCCGCTGCCACGATCACAAGTTCGACGCGATCTCCTCGCGCGAGTATTATCAGCTGGTAGCCGCCTTCATCTCGACGACGCCGGTCGAGAAGCCGCTGCTGCCGGCCCAACGCCGCCTTTACGACTTCGTCGAGCCCCGTCGCGAGGCGCTCCGCGAGGCGCGGCTCCGGGCGCTGCCGATCCCCGAGGACCAGAAGGAGATCCTGCGCCTGCCGCTGTCGCCGAACAACGGGACCTCGTCGGCGCTCTACAAGAAACACGGCGACGCGCTGAAGGTGAGCGACGAACAGCTCCGCGGGACCCTGACCGAGGAGGAGCGTTCCCTTTGGGACGAGCTGGCGGGCGGGGCGGGAGGCGCGTCGCCCAAGGCCTTCGTCATCGCCGAGGGCGAGCCGCGGAAGGCCTGGGTGCTGGCCCGGGGCGACGTCGATCTCAAGACCGACGAAGCGCCCCCGGGATTCCTGCGGGTGCTCGAGAGGAAAGCGGTGCGCGATCCCCGGCCTCGGGTCGCGCTGGGCGAGTGGCTCACGGACGTCGAGGACGGCGCCGGCCGGCTCCTGGCCCGCGTGATCGTCAACCGGCTCTGGATGCATCACTTCGGCGAAGGGATCGTCGCGACGCCGAACGACTTTGGCCTCCAGGGCGAGCGGCCGGGCGATCCCGAGCTGCTCGACGGGCTGGCGCGCGAGTTGATCGAGGGCGGCTGGAGGCTCAAGCCGCTCCACCGGAAGATCCTGCTCAGCGCGGCGTACCGCGCGGCGCGGCGTCCGCAACGGCTGGAGGCGGAGACGCTGCGAGACGCCATCCTCGCGGTGAGCGGTCGCCTCAATCCGGAGATGTTCGGCCCCGCGGTGCGGGTGCGGATCCCAGGCGAGGCGATCCTGTCGCGGACCAAGGACCCGTACCCGGCGAACCTCCAGGAAGGGCCGGCCTCGTGGCGGCGGAGCGTCTACGTGTTCGCGAAACGCTCGGTCACGGTTCCGTTCTTCGAGGTGAACGACGCGCCCGGGTCGAACGCCAGCTGCGGCCGGCGCTCGCGCACGACGGTTGCCCCGCAGGCGCTGACCCTGCTCAACGATCCGTTCGTCCGGGACTGCGCCAGAGCGTTCGCGTTGCGGGCGGGAAATCCCGAGCGGGCCTTTCTGCTGGCGCTGGGCCGCGCGCCGACCCCGGCCGAGCGGGAGCTCTCGCGGAACCTCGACCTTGCGGACTTCTGTCACGTCCTCCTCACGTTGAATGAGTTCGTCTATGTCGATTAGCTGCGGTCGTCGCGACTTTCTCCGCCAGGCCGGCGGGGGACTGGGCATGCTCGCGCTGGGCAGCCTGCTGGAGGCGCAGGAGCATTTCGCGCCCAAGGCCCGGTCGGTGATCTGGCTGTTCATGGAAGGCGGCCCGAGCGGGTTCGACCTCTTCGACTACAAGCCGGAGCTGCAGAAGAATTCGGGGAAGCGGGTCCAGGGGATCGAGCCGTTCTTCGGCAGCCCGGGGCCCCTGCTGGGTTCGCCCTACGCGTTCCGGCGCTTCGGGCAGTCGGGCGCGACGGTCTGCGAGAAGTACTCGACGCTCGCGCAGCACGTCGACGAGATCGCCTTTCTGAAGTCGTGCTGGTCGGAATCGAACAATCACGGGCCGGCGATGTACCAGATCAACACCGGGCTCCCGCGCGTGGGATTCCCGAGCGTGGGCTCGTGGGTGACCTACGGGATGGGATCCGAGAACCGGAATCTTCCGGGCTTCATCGTTCTGGGGAATTCGCAGGGCGTGAAGGGCGGGGCGACGAACTGGGGCTCGGGCTTTCTGCCCTCCAGCTATCAGGGGACGCTCTTCCGGGCGAACGGATCGCCGATCCTGAACCTGGAGCGTCCCGGCGACGTCTCCGCCGAGCGGCAGCGGGCGATGCTCGACGCGGCGGCCGCGCTGAACGGCGCGCACCTGGCGGGCCATCCGGGCGAGGCGGATCTCGAGGCCCGGATCGAGTCCTTCGAGATGGCGTACCGGATGCAGGTCGCGGCGAAGGAGCTGGTGGATTTCACGGGAGAGTCCGACGAGACGCGCACGCTGTACGGGCTGAAGGGGGAGAAGTCGCGGCCGTTCGGGGAGAAGTGCCTGCTGGCGCGGCGGCTCGTGGAGCGGGGCGTGCGGTTCGTGCAGGCGTACACCAACGACGAGTGGGACGCCCACGGCTCGATCAAGGCCAACCACGACGCGCGCTGCGCCGAGACGGACGTCCCCATCGCCGGCCTGTTGACGGACCTGAAGCGGCGCGGGCTTCTCGAGACGACGCTGGTGGTCTGGGGCGGCGAGTTCGGCCGCATGCCGGTCTCGGAGAAGGGGCAGGGGCGGGATCATAATCCCAACGGCTTCCTGATGTGGATGGCGGGCGGGGGCGTGAAGGGCGGCGTCAGCTACGGCGAGACGGACGAGATCGGCTACAAAGCGGCCGTGGATCCGGTCTCGGTCCACGACGTCCACGCGACGATCCTGCACCTCCTGGGGCTGGATCACAAGCGGCTGACGTATCCGCACAACGGCCGCCGCTTCCGCCTCACGGACGTGCACGGCAACGTCCTGACGAAGATCCTGGCGTAGACCCCTCAGGGGCGTCCCAGCTCCCAGCGTTTCTCCAGGATGCCCTTCGCGGGGTCCCAGACGAAGGGCGCGCCGGTGTAAGCATTGAGGGGGACTTCTTTCAGGTACTCGGGGACAAGGTCCTTCAGCTCCGCCGGGTTGCGCTTCTTGTCGACCTGGAAGCGCAGGATGGCCGTCGCCACGCGGGCCAGCGCCCATTCGGTCAGGAGCAGGCGCTCCCCCTGGAAGAGGGCGCCGGCCCTCGGGGCGAGCTGGCTCCGCGTGAAGCGATTGCTGTGGAGATTCTTCTGACCCTCCTCGAGGGCCTTCGGCTCCCGTTCCAGGACCGGCAGTGCCTCGATCCCGAGGACCAGGGTTTCCAGGTCGCGCACCTCGTTGAGCGCCTTCACGGCCAGCAGCGTCTTCGAGTACAGCTCCTTCCAGCCCGGCTTGTCGACCATCATCCAGTACGGCGTCGTGTTTTTGCTTCGCCACCAGGTCAGAATCTCCTGCCGATCCAGCACCGATTCTGCCAGCAGCACCTCGCGCGCGCTGGGGCGGGCCGCGAGCAGCTGGTCCAGTAGCCCCGCGACGTGCCGGAGTTCGTCGGCCTTGGGGTTCTGGTTCTCGAGGATGTGCTGCCAGATCTTCAGGGCCCGCTCCTCGTCCACCCGGCGCAGCTCGTAGGCGATGGTGCCGCCTTCGCGGAGCGACTCGTAGGAAAGCGCGAGCCTCTGGAGCACGTGCTCCGAGGTCGTCGCCTCCCAGCGTTGCAGGCGGAGCAGGTCCAGCACATGCACGTAATCGCGGAACAACGGCTCCTGGCCGCTGTGGGCCTGTTCGAAGGCGAGAGTCGGGGGAGCGATGCCCTGTGGCAACGGCAGCGTCCGTGGAATCGACGGCGGCGCCGGCTTCGCGCGCAGCGCGGCGAGGTCGGCCGCGAGGCGCTCCTCGTGAACCCGAAGCGTGCGCGCGGCCCGGGCGAAGGTGTCCCACACCACGAGCCCTGCCGCCAGGAGGATCCCGCCGAAGGCCAGCAGGCTGATCTTGAAGGCGCGTTTCACGTTCCCAGTCTACCAGGGATTCTGCTAGGATCAGGAGTCTAGATCAGGGAGGAGCGCTCATGATCCTTCTGCTGATGGCGGTCGCCCTGGCGCTGCAGGACGACGCGGCGGTCACCGAGGCGATCACCACGTTCGACGCGGCCTTTTCCAAGTCCAAGGACCCGGCGCTGATCAACACCCTGGCCCAGACCCAGCACGAAAAGGTCGTCTCCAAGCTGAACAACCTGATGCACCATGCGGACAAGCCCGTGCGGCTCGCGGCCGCCCAGGGCCTGAAGGCCTACTCCTCCAACACGAATCCCGCGCTCAAGAAGGCCGCCACGAAGGCGCTGATCGACGGCATGGGCATGGGCGTCAACGCCAAGGACCTCGACATCAAGGAAGTCGTCGTGGGCGCCCTGGGTGCGCTGCAGGACGATCTGTCGATCGTCCCCCTCAAGACCGCCCTCGACGACAAGAGCTTCCGCATCGCCTCCGCGGCCGTCTCGGCCTCGGTGGCCTTCAAGTCCAAGGACCTGATCGAGCCCCTCATCTCGCAGCTCAAGGACTGCGAGAAGACCCTGAAGGCGGCCGGCAATCCGACCCTCAAGGGAAAGAAGCCGACCTCGGCCAAGCGCGACGCCAACGATCCCGAGCAGCTCAAGGAGGACCGGGCCGCCAACCTGATCCTGCCGATCGGATCCGCCCTGGAATCCCTGACGGGCCAGAAGAATCCGGACGGCGAGGCCTGGGACAAGTGGTGGACCAAAGCCCGCCCCAACTTCCAGATCAAGCGGGAGTAGGGGAGAAAACATCCTGGTCGTTTTCTCCACTTTCTAGGGGTGAACAGAGCCCCCGATTTGTGAGTCCAATAGGGGAGTTTCGCGTCAAAAAGCGCGGGTCGGGGGGGCGATTTCTGTACTATGATTAACCACATGAATCGTCGTCGCGAGGAAGGACTGGCGCTCATCCTCGTCATGACCGTGGTGCTGGCCCTCGCCATCATCGCCACGCCCTTCGTGCTCTCCATGATCCTCCAGGAGCGCACCGGCACCACGGCCCGCTACCTCTCGCAGGCCGACTACGGCGCCGACGGCGCCAAGAACTACGCCCTCTGGCGCCTCATGCAGAGCGTCGACCCCATCGAGCGGCGCGGCGGCGGCCTTTCGTCGACCTACTACTTCGACACCCGCACGGAGTTCGAGATCCGCCTCGACGAGGAGTTCAAGAACACCAAGGTCAAGATCACGGACCCCAAGGGCGCCATCTGGGGCATCAACGTCGAGGACGAGCAGGGCAAGCTCAACAGCCGGACCTGCAACGTCGACGCGCTGAACAACCTCGCCAAGATGGTCGACAGCCGCGTCGTCAACCTCAAGGACTACATCACCCTCTACTCGGGCCGCGACGCGACCTGGATCTGCCCGCAGCGGATCCGCTCCGTCGGCTTCCAGCAGGGCCAGTCGAGCGGCGGCATCACGGTGGACAACCTCCAGGTCCTCGCGCCGCGCTCGCGCGTCCGCATCAGCAAGCCGGGCATGAAGCCCATCGAGACCCGCATCTCGGGCAACGCGCTCCTGGGGCAGGGCGGGCAGAACGGCTTCACCACGGAAATGGGCGGCGCCGCCGCCCTCGACGCCGTCATCGAGGTCGAGCAGCGCCACCCGGTCAACCTGAACACCGCGAAGCGCGACACGCTGGTCGCGCTCTTCGAAGGGCTCCGCCTCTACAACCCCCAGACCGGGCGCTTCGACCCGTCGAGCCTCGTCGACCGCTCGGCCGCCTTCAACCTGGCGACCCGCTTCGCCGGCCGCGACATTCAGCGCCTGGACCAGTTCCTCATCAGCCTCGCGAGCTCCTCGCTGAACAACCAGCAGAAGGTGGCCGTCGCGATGAACGCCGTCTGCCCGAGCTGGGCCTACCTCATGGACAGCGGCACCCAGCCGCTTTGCTTCAAGTCCTACGACGTCTACACCCTCGAGGCCTTCGCGTCGATGAACAACCCGGCGGGCACCGAGGTCGCCGGCCGCGGCTACCGCGAGGTCGTCAGCGTGTCGCCGCCCTCGACCCTGCGCCTCTACTGCGAGAGCCAGTACGACTTCAACCAGATGATGTCGCAGATCTCGATCGCGATGGGCGGCCTGAATCCGCAAAGGGTGCCGGTCCTCGGCTTCCCGTACGGCAACCGGATGCTGAGCTACCCGCGGCCCTACACGCAGCAGAGCGACGTCGCCCTCAAGCCCCAGCAGGGCGGAGGCGCCAACGAGGCCTTCGTCACGGTCGCGCCCTCCGGCGACTACCGCGGCGAGCTGCTCGACCGCCGCTTCGAGGCCGACCTTACGGGCTGGACCGAGGCAAACTCCCCGCACAACCGCTACCATTACCCCGAGGAGCTCGACGGCAAGAAGACCAAGGGCGCGGAGTCGTTCCCCTGGACGCAGTTCTTCGCCCTCAACCACACGTCCGAGGACGACCAGCTCCAGCCCGCGCAACAGCGGCCCGACACCGGCTCGGGCGGCTTCGAAATCTGGACCCGCTTCGACAGCGCGCCGGGCGACGTCTCGATCTTCGACATCCAGGAGCAGCCGACCACCAACCGCGTCACGCTCCGCGTCGAGGGCGCCGACCTCGTCCTGACCGCCGCCGACTCCACGATCCCGTACACGCTCGGCGATCCCGACGGACGCATCGCCAACGGCGTCGCCGAGATCCGCTGGCCCAACTTCAAGATCGCCGCCGATACCTGGACCCACTTCAGCGCCCACTGGAAGAGCAACCGCTACGCCGACCTCGCGTTGCTGGTCGACGGCTTCTCCGACCCGCAGGCCAAGTTCATGCACTACACCGCGCCCGGCGGGCAGGAGCTCATGACCAAGCTCTCGAGCGCGCTGACGCCGACCACGACGACCATCACGCTCAAGAGCAGCTCGATCCTGCCGAGCGCGAGCGAGCTCACCCCGCTCCTCGTGGGCGAGGAGGTCATCCTCTACGACCAGAGCAGCGGCACGACCGTCCGCGGGGCCCGCAACACCGTCGCGGTCGACCACCCGTCGCAGGTCAACGTCTCGCTCTTCGGTTACTCGAGCAAGATCAAGAACGGCACCGTGATCGCGAACTACCCCGGCATCCCGTACAGCGTGACCTTGACCTACAACAATCTGCCGCAGACGAACGCGACGGCGACCTACAACTTCGGGATCAATCCGCAGGCTTCGGTCGCGGGGGACAAGCAGGACCCCGTGACGATGCAGTGGGAGATCCAGAACACCGCGACGACGGTCCCCGTCGTCAGCGCAAACATCATGGACTATCCCGACCAGGGCTACATCCGCATCGACGACGAGATCATCTACTACACGGCGCGCGCCGCGGGGGCGACGGCCGGGACCATGCCGCCGTCGAACGGCAAGTTCACCGGCTGCGTCCGCGCGCAGTTCGGGACGGCGGCCGTGGCGCATCGCTCGGGCGCCAACGTGGTGATGTGGTCCGTCGCGGCGTCGAACCTGACGAACTACCCGTCGCCCACGATCATCCAGATCGGCGACGAGTGGTTCGGCCCCGTGCAGCGCGACCCGAGCGGGAAGAACTTCTGGGTCGGCTTCATCAACGGGACGCAGCCCGTCAACTTCCGCCGCGGGAACGCGGTCTTCGCGTCGATGCCGCAGAACCACTCGACCGGCGACAAGGTGCTGCCCACGTTCTTGGGACAGGACGTCAACAACTGGCCCTGCCGCGGCCACAGCATGGGCGCGGGGGATCGGGTGACGCTGGTGGACGCGAGCAACCAGAAGGCCTCCGCGAGGATCCGCCGCGCCAGCCCGGCGCCGACGCCCGCGGGGCAGCCGCCCATCTGGCCGGGCGAATTCTCGATCCAGCAGGCGACCCAGGTCGCCGCCCTCAACGACTTCGTGACGCGCGACTGGGTCCCCGACGACCTCCACGTGCGCGTGCTCAAGTTCCCATCGGGCGAGTTGCTCAGCCGCGCGTGGCTGAACAACGCGAACCCGCAGGTGACCGTCGGCCCGATCGCGGGGCAGATCGACGAGCTGAAGGCCTTCGCGGCGTCGAAGGGCCGCGTGCGCCTCAGCCAGATCGGCCAGGTGGGCGACACGACGTTTTACATGAACCCGGTCGGCATCCCGTTCTTCCAGGACGGCGGCCTGATGAAGATCGGCGACGAGTACGTCGGCTACGGGAACTGGACGCAGACCCAGGTTATGGGGACCGTCAAGGA
>Ga0310813_10003087_pt1 | contig 10089 bp, 7 predicted proteins | sample YN3metagenome_FD_203086 | JGI IMG/M metagenome (GOLD analysis project Ga0310813, IMG submission 203086) | Soil microbial communities from experimental microcosm in Duke University, North Carolina, United States - YN3 | ecosystem: Engineered > Artificial ecosystem > Soil microcosm > Unclassified ... | reverse complement strand
GGCCCGGCCGACCACGACCTTCATGGAGAGGGATTGGCGGTACTCGGTGTCGACGCTGTGCAGGCGGAATTCGGGGATGTTGACGACGATGGGAGGCCGGGAAAACTCGTGGGGAAGCCAGCGCCAGCGCTCCAAGGTCAGCCGGAGTTGGGTGGCGCGGACTTGCAACGGGGTGTTGAGCTCCCTTAACGTTCGCTCATCCAGGTTCCCCTCGGGGTCCAAGCCGTTGCGAACTTGAAAATGCCTCACCCCCTCCGCCAGAGCGTCCTCGTAGGTTGCGCCGCCCTCGGCGGCTTCCGTCCCAGGCGGGATATCCCCCAAGAGCCGCAGCAACCGAGTCAGACGGGCTATGCCCGTGTATGAGTCGCCGGGCCTGACGACGCTAGGCGGGATCGGCAGCAGCTCGCCATCGTCCTGCGCCGCGAGCTTGAGATACGTCTGGAGGGCTTGTTCGGTCCGGCGATAAGCTGGAAAGGGCGGGTCGAGCAAATCGAGCTCCGCTCCGATGTCTCTCCCGTTCTCCACGCGCTCCTGGAGAAATTGAGACAAATCCTGGGGCGCGTTCGGGATGTCCAGACCGGAGTGGAAAAGCCGCGGATTGACCCGGCCGATGTGGCGATCCGATATGTAGCGCAAGGCGCAGACCGTAAGGGCGAGGTCGAACCGAATCAAGTCGAGCTCCAAAGGCCGCGCATTCCAGCCCTTCAGCCTCGCCAGACGCGCGGCCCAACGCGGGCCGTCATAATCCTCGGCGCGCAGGCCCTTTTGCTCCGCGCGCTCGAGAAATTTTATGACCTGACGCGCCGAAGGAGTCGCCCGCGATTTGCGCACCCACGCCAAGGCATACCCATGAGCCTGGTAGAACCTCTCCGCTTCGGCGCGGTATCTCCCGAAATCAGGCTGATTTAGCTCGTCAAGATATCCGTCCTTGAGAAGGTTGCGCAGGGAGAGCTCCCCATCACTGGAAAGTCCCTGGGGCTTGCCCTCGGCCCGGCATATTCCTCCGGCTGACAATAGCGCGGCTGCAAGAATCAAGGCGTAAGCCATAGCATAGGACCGTGCAACGATCTAGCCTGAGAGCAACGCCCGGTTGTTTCGTTGCGTACTCGAGGAGGAGCGCAAGGAGCAAGGTCGCGCATCGGGCGTGAATAGGAGATTGCCATGCTCAAACTCGAGAAAAAAGTCCCGCTCCGGCGCGAGAGCGCCATGACCGTAATGGATGCCATCTACGGACGTCGCTCCGTGCGCGCGTACGCGCCACAGCCGCTCGAGCGGACCGTCATCCGCGACTTGATCGGCGCGGCCATCCAGGCGCCGACCGCCGTTCACGAGGAGCCGTGGGCGTTCGCCGTCATCGAGGACCGGGAGACGCTCCGGCGCCTTTCGGACACGGCGAAAGAGCTGCTTCACGAGGTGGAGCACGGCATCCATCTTCCCGGCGCCGGCTCGCGCCGCTTCAAGTTGCCGGAAAACGTGTTCTACGACGCCGGCACGCTGATCGTGATCTACGGCAAGCCGCTGGGGCCCTTCGTCGTCGCCGACTGCTGGCTGGCGGCCGAAAATCTCATGCTTGCCGCGCGCGCGATGGGCTTGGGTTCCTGCGTCATCGGCTTGGCCGTGGCGGCGCTAAACATGCCCGAATGGAAAGCCGAGCTCAAGGTCCCGAGCGAAATGACCGCCTATGCTCCCATCATCGTGGGCGTGCCGAAGGAGGAGCCGCCTCCGACGGGCCGCCAAGATCCCCAGATCCTGATTTGGAAGACGGGCCTGGTCTAGGCGGGCCAAGGAAGCGCTTGAAAGGGAGGGCCGCGAAAAATAGAATAGACGCATTCCCGGCATGAAACGAGCCCTTCTCGTCATGAGCCTGGCCGCGGCGCCCTCCCTGGCGGCCGCCGCCCAGAGCGCCCGCCCCGCGGCGGTCATCGAGGTCACCGGCTTTCGCGTGCGCGTGCAGAACGGCCGGCTTCGGCTGCAGTGGCGGCGCTACAAGCCGGACGACTTCTCGGCGTACGTTGTCGTCAAATCGACCTCGCCGGAGGGCTCCTTGCTCCCCCAGGGCCAGGTCATCGCCCGGGCGAGCGACCAGGGCGCGCTCGTCTTCGAAGAAGGGCCTCTGACTCCCGGGGTCTGGTACTACCGCGTCCACATCCTCACCGCCTTCGGCGACGTCTGGGCGAGCCCCCCGGAGCGCGTCGAGATCCTTCCCGAGCAGGTCCGCCGCCTGCCGCCCACCGCGGCCGACTTCGAGTAGCTCGTCGCCGGGCCGCCGGCGCCCCGCCCCTTAGAGGTGGGTGAGGAGCCCCGAGATCTCCTTGGCCATCGAGACGTACCCGTCGAAATCGTCGGGCTTGGTCCGATACGCCGTGGCTCCGAGGGCGCCGGCTTCGCTGCGGTCCCGCTCCTCGTCCGAGGAGGTGAGCACGATCACCATGAGATGGCGGAGCCGCCGGTCCGCGCGGATCGCCCGGAGGACATCGAGCCCGCTGACTCGGGGCATCTTGAGGTCCAGGATCATGAGGTCCGGCGTGCGCTTTGCGCTCCCCTTCTGGGGGCGGCCGAGGAGGAGGTCGAGCGCCTCCTGCCCGTCGCGCGCGACCTCGATCGCTTGCTCGAGGCCGGCCTTCTTCGCCGCGAGCAGGAAGAGGTCGCGGTCGTCGGCATTGTCGTCGACCAGGAAGATCGAGCCTGCGCTCACGGCGGAGAATCCCGCGCGGGCTCCGGCGCGAGGGTGAAGTAGAAGACCGCCCCCTTCTCGACGGCGCCCTCGGCCCAGAGGCGGCCGCCGTGGCGCGTGACGATGCGCATGGCGGTGGCCAAGCCGATCCCGGTCCCGGGGAACTCCTCGGGACGATGAAGCCTATGAAAGACCGTGAAGAGCTTCTGGGCGTGGGAGGGATCGAACCCCGCGCCGTCGTCGCGGACGAAGAAAGCGAGGCCGCCGTCGACGCGCTTGGCGCCGAACTCGATCGTGGCGCGGGGGTGCTTCGCGGTGAACTTCCAGCTGTTCTCGAGGAGGTTTTGAAGGAGCGCGCGCAGGAGGTTCGCGTCGCCGCGGGCTCGAAGGCCCGGGGCGATGACGAAGCGCGTCCCTTTCCGGCCCGCCGGCCCTTGGAGGTCTTGCGCGATGGACCGCGCCTCGACGCTCAGGTCGACCGGCTCCGGCTTGAGCGGCTGGCGGGTGAGGCGCGAGAGATCGAGAAGCCCGGAGATCAGCTGCGCCATGCGCTTGGCGTTGTCGATGATGCGCTGGAAATCGCGGCCCTCGGCCGAGCTCGGGTCGAGCTGGAGCTTCTGCTGGAGGAGCTGGGAAAATCCGCTGATGCCCCGCAGCGGGGCGCGGAGGTCATGGGCGACCGCGTAGCAAAACGCTTCGAGCTCCTCATTGATGGCCCGCAGCTCGGCCGTGCGCTCGGCGACGGTGCGCTCCAGGAGCTCGCGGCGTCTCTTCCTTTCCGTGACGTCGCGCGCGATCTTCGAGGCGCCGACGACCCGGCCCTCCGCGTCGGAGATGGGAGAGATCGAGACCGAGACGTCGATCACCGCGCCGTCCTTGCGGCGCCGCTGGGTCTCGTAGTGGGCGATGCGCTCGCCGCGGCGGATCCTCTCGAGGATGGCCGGCTCCTCGTTGAGGCGTCCGGGAGGTATGAGCATCTCGATCGAGCGTCCGATCGCCTCGCGCGCCGTGTAGCCGAAGAGCTTCTCGGCGCCGTAATTCCAGGTCTCGATGACGCCGTCGAGGGTCTTGCCGATGATGGCGTCGTCGGAGGACTCGACCAAGGCGGCGAGGCGATTGCGCACGAGCGCGGCCTTGCGCAGCTCCTCGTTGAAGCGGATGAGCTCGGCGTTCTTTTGATCGAGCTCGGCCGTCCTCTTGCGGAGCTCGTCGTTGAGCGTGGCGAGCTCCTCGTTGCTCGATTGGAGCTCCTCGTGGGTCGTCTGGAGCTCCTCGAGCGAGCTGTGGTACTCCTCGTTTCGGGAGCGGAGCTCCTCGTTGATCGATTGGAGCTCCTCGTTGGTGGCCTGCTGCTTGGCGATCACCGACTCGAGGGAGCGCCTCGTGGCGCGCAGCTCGCGCTCGAGATAGCGCTCCCGCGTCTGCGGCGCGGCGTCCTCCAGCGGCTCGGAGTGGGGCGGAGGCGGCGCGTCCGTGGGCGCGAAGACGACCAGAAAATGGGATTTTCCCGCCGCGGCGCCCAGGGGCACCACTTGGAGCTGGACCGCGCGGCTCTCTTGGCCGCAGCGCACCTGGGCGCTCGTGACCACGATGGGGACGCGGCGCAGGCGCGCTTGTTCGATGGCTTGCGTGGCGGGAAAGAGGAGGCCTTCGTGCGCGACCTTGGCGAGGTTCGCGCCGGCTTTATCCATCGGGAGGGCGACGAAGGGGCGCACGTCGCCTCGCGCCTCGACGATCTCCAGGCTCTCGGAGACGATCAACGACGGCGCGGACGCGGAGAGCATGACGCGGTCGGCCTCGCCGGAGAGCTCGGCCAGGCTGGGCGGCTTGGCGGGCGCCTTCCGGGAGACGGGGGCGCTCGGCGGCGGCGGGCCGGTCCTGGCGGCGGAGCGGAGGCCGGGCGGAAGCTTCGCCGGGGCGGGGGTCTTCGCGAAGATCCGGTGGGCCTTGTCCAGCATGGTGAAGCGATCGGCGAAGGAGTCGATCGACTCCGAGGGGCCGAGCAGCAGGAAGCCGCCCGGCGCCAGGGCGTAGTGGAAGATGGGGATGACCTTCTCCTGGACCGGCTGGTCGAAATAGATCAGGACGTTCCGGCAGCTGACGAGGTCGAGGTTCGAATAAGGCGGATCGCGGGTCAGGTCGTGCACGGCGAAGACGCAGAGCTCGCGGATCGCCTTGGAGACCTGCCATTTGCCGTCGCCGAGCGAGGTGAAGTAGCGCCGGCGCCGGCGGGGCGAGACGGCGGGCTCGGCGTAGCGGCCTTGGCGGGCGACGGCGATCACGCGCTCGCTCAGGTCCGTCCCGAAGACCTGGACGGGAAACGATAGGCCCTGCTCCTCGAAGTAGTCCAGGAGCGCGATGGTCAGGGAATAGACCTCCTCGCCCGTGGAGCAGCCCGGCACCCACAGCCGGACCGGGGCGTTGGGCGCGCGGGAGGCGGCCAGGGCCGGGAACACCGTCGACTTGAGCGCCTCGAAGGTCTCGGGATCGCGAAAGAACGAGGTGACGTGGATCAATATCTCGTCGCCGAGGAGCTTGAGCTCCGCCGGATCGGCCTCGAGCAAGCGCGCGTAGGCGGCGAGGTCCTTCGCCTTTTTCAAGGATCTCCGCCGCTCGAGACGCCGGAGAAGGGTCGTCCGCTTCAAGCCCGAGAAGTCGGAGCCGGCTCTCTCCTGGAGAACGCGCAGGATCGTCCGCACGGCGCGCTCATTGGCGGCGGAACGCGAGCTATTGGCGGAGGCGGCGGGCTCGCGGCCCGGGTCGCCGACGGTCCTGGACCGGCGCATACGTATATTTTATCACAGGTTTTTAGATCTAGCTCATGAGCGCGACGAGCGGCTTGAGCGCGTAGACGTCCTTGCCGTTCGCGTCCTTGTGGCTGAAGGCGTAGCCGAAGATGTCCTTGAGGACGATCTCCCCCTGCCGGATGCAGTCGATGGTGCTGATCGACGTCACCTTGCGGGTGCCGTCCATGCGCTGCAGGTGGACGATCACCTCGATGGTCGAGGCGATGAGGCGGCGGATGTCCGGCAGGGGCAGGGCGATCCCGGAAAGCAGGATCATGGTCTCGAGGCGCCCGATGACCTCGCGCGGGGAGTTGCCGTGCAGGATGCCCAGGGTTCCCGAGTGGCCCGTGGCCATGGCCTGGATCATGTCGATCGCCTCGGCGCCGCGGACCTCGCCGATGATGAGGCGGTCCGGGGTCATGCGCAGGGCGTTGGCGATGAGGTCGCGCAAGGTGACTTCCCCCTTGCCGTCCCGGTCCTTGGGGCGGGTCTCGAGAGAGACCACGTTGGGCTGCTCCAGGCGCAGCTCCGCCGCGTCCTCGATGGTGATGACCCGCTCGTCCGGGGTGAAGAAGCGCGAGAGGGCCTGGAGGACGGTCGTCTTGCCGACCCCGGTGCCCCCCGAGATGATGATGTTCTTCTTCGTCTTGATGCAGTCGATCAGGTAGTTGAGGGCCTGCTGGTCCATCGCGCCCAGGCGGACGAGGTCCTCGCCGGTCTTGATCGACTTGGAGAACTTCCGGAAGGTGACCGAGACGCCGAAGCGGGACAGGGGCGAGATGATGGCGTTGATGCGGGTGCCGTCCTCGAGGCAGACGTCCGAGTAGGGGATGTCCTTGTCCACGCGCTTGCCGCGGAGCGCGAAGATCTTGTCCACCAGCTCCAAGACCTCCTGCTCGTTGGCGAAGACGACGTCGGTCGGGACCTTGACCCCGCTCTTCTCCGCGAAGACCTTGCTGGGCCCGTTGATCATGATCTCGGAGATCGTCGGGTCGTCCAGCAGCTTCTTGAGCTTCACGTAGCCGTTTTCCATGGCGGGCCTCCTCCCGCGCCAAGGTTAGCACGGTATGAGCGCGCGCGCCATCCCCCGCTAGGCGTGGAGGCGGTTCTTCTCCAGGAAGCGGCGGACCAGGCGGCAGAGCTCCGCGTACTCGACCGGCTTGACCAGGTACTCGGCGCCGAGAGCGTTGGCGCGCTCGATGTCGCCCGAGAGCAGGGAGCCCGAGAGGACCGTCACCGGCAGCCGGCGGAGATCGTCCCGCTCGCGGAGCCAGGTCAGGACCTCGAGCCCGGAGCAGCGCGGCATCTTGGCGTCCAGGATCACGTGGTCCGGAAGCGGATAGAGATCCCGCCGGCCGTAGCGGCCTCCGCCGGAGAGATAGGCGATCGCCTCCTCGCCGTCGCCCACGTCGCGGACGATCAGCCCCGGGGAGACCTCCTCGAGGGCGAGCCGCAGGAAGTGGACGTCGGAGGGATCGTCGTCCGCGACCAGGATCACGTGCGCGCTCACGGGCTCGGCGCCCTCCGAAGCTGCACCCAGAAGGCCGAGCCCTGGCCCGGGACGGAGTCGAAGCCGACCTTTCCCCCCATCCGCTCCACGGCCTTGCTCACGATGGCCAGCCCGATCCCGGTACCGGGGTATTTCTCGCGGCCGTGGAGGCGCTCGAAGAGGCGGAAGAGCTTCCCGCGGTGCTGCGGCTCGATGCCGATGCCGTTGTCGCGCACGGTGAGGTGGATGTCGCCGTCGAGCTCGTCGACCGTGATCTCGATCTCGGGCCGCCGCTCCTCGGGGACGAACTTGATGGCGTTGCTGAGGAGGTTGATCATGACCTGCTCCAAGAGGAACGCGTCGCCCATGACCCGGGGACGCCGCTCGAGCTTGGCGGCGACCGTCGCGCGCCTCTCGCGGATCTCGGCGGCGAGGTCGGAGACCGCCTCCTGGACGACGGCGGCGACCTCGACCGGCTCGGGACGCACCGCATCTCGCCCGATCTTGCTGTAGCTCAGGAGGTCCTCGATGAGCCGGTCCATGCGCTTGGCGCCGGCGGCGACGTTGTCCAGATGCTCCTTGGTGCGGGCGGGGTCCAGCTCTCCCCCCCTTCCCAAGAGGAACTCGGTGTTGCGATGCACCGCGCGCAGCGGCGCCCGGAGGTCGTGCGCCACCGTGTAGGTGAAGCGCTCCAGCTCCTCCATCGAGCCCTTGAGCTGGGCCGTGCGCGCCGCGACGGTCGCCTCCAGGCGCGAGGCGTGGTCCCGGAGCTCGGTCACGTCGCGGGTCGTGCCCGCGATCGCCTCCACCGCCCCGGCCGCGTCGAGCACCGGCACCAAGATGTAATCGTAGATCCGCCTCCCATGGGTTCCGGTGAAGGGGACTTCGCCGCGCACCGGCTTTTGGGTGGCGATGACTTCCTCGAGCTCCCGGTCATGCATCGCGGCGTGCCAGGCCGGATAGCCGAGCTCGAGGCACGTCTTGCCGATGGCCTCCTCCCAAGTCTTGCCCCACATCTGGAGAAGCGCGTCGTTCGCGTAGGTGAAGCGGTGGTCGAGGCCGAAGACGTAGACCAAGTCCGGCGTGCTGGAGAGGATGGTGTGGTAGAGCCGGCGCTCGCCGGCGAGGGACGCCTCGGCCTGCTTGTGCTCCGTCACGTCCCGGGCGGTCCCGAACCACTCCGTGATCCGGTTCTCATGGTCCAGGGTCGGGATCGCGCGCGAGTGGGTCCAGCCCAGGCTCCCGTTGACCCGGATGACGCGGTGCTCGAGCTCGAAGTCGCTTTTCGAGCGGATGGCCTTCTGGATCGCGACCAGGACCTGCGGCTGGTCGTCCGGGTGGATGTACTTCGTGAGCCAGCTCCGGCTGGGCCCCTGGGTGTCGGCGATGAAGTCCTTGCCGTGGAGCTGGCGCATCTCGCTCCAGTCCGGGCTCATGATGTAGACCACGTCGGAGCTGGCCGTCAGGAAGGCGCGGAAGCGCTCCTCGCTGCGGCGAAGGGTCTCGAGCTGGCCGCGGACCTCGCCCAAAGTGCGGACCACTCGGCGGCGCGGGCGCTGGAGGATGCCGCCGAAAACGATGCCGGCGGCGAACGAGACGAGGCTGCCCGCGACGGCGACGGACTCGGCCCGGAGGGGGTCCTTTGCGGCGCAACGGCTGCGCTCCAGAAGCGGCATTGCGGCGATCGTAGCCACTTGCGGCGCCGAGCGCCACGCCGGATGGGTGAACTTAGCGTGCCGAAAAAGTCTCGGCGGGCCGTCCCCAGCGCCAATCCCTGATCTCGGGGAGGTCCTGGCCGCGGCTGGCGATGTAGCGCCGATGCTCGTCGAGCTTGCGCTCCATGGCGCGGCGCAGGCCCGCGGCCCTGGCGCCGAGCCCGGGGATCCGGTCGAGGACGTCCAGGACGAGGTGGAAGCGGTCCAGCTCGTTGAGGACGGTCATGTCGAAGGGCGTGGTGATAGAGCCCTCCTCTTTGTAGCCGCGGACGTGGATGTTGCGCTGGCCGGGGCGCCGATAGGTGAGCCGGTGGACCAGCCACGGATAGCCGTGGAAGGCGAAGACCACCGGCTTGTCCGGGGTGAACAGCTTCTCGAACTCGGCGTCCGAGAGTCCGTGCGGATGCTCGCCGCGGGGCTGGAGCTTCATGAGGTCGACGACGTTGACCACGCGCACGCGCAGGCCGGGAAGACGCTCGCGCAGAATGGACGCGGCGGCGAGGGTCTCGAGCGTGGGGACGTCTCCCGCGCAGGCAAGGACGACGTGGGGGCCGCGCCCGTCCTCGGTGCCGGCCCAATCCCAGACGCCGATCCCCCGGGCGCAATGGCGCGCGGCGTCGGGCATCGCCAGCCACTGCGGCGCCGGGTGCTTGCCCGCGACCATCACGTTCACGTAGTGCCGGCTGCGCAGGCAGTGGTCGAGGACCGAGAGCAGGCAGTTCGCGTCCGGCGGCAGGTAGATCCGGACGATCTCGGACTTCTTGTTGACGACGTGGTCGAGGAAGCCCGGGTCCTGGTGGGTGAAGCCGTTCTGATCCTGCCGCCAGACGTGCGAGGACAGGAGGTAGTTCAAGGAGGCGAGCTTCCGGCGCCAGGGAAGGCCGGCGGTCACCTTGAGCCACTTCGCGTGCTGGTTGAACATGGAATCGACGATGTGGATGAAGGCCTCGTAGCTGTTGAAGAGGCCGTGGCGGCCGGTGAGGAGATAGCCCTCGAGCCAGCCCTGGCACTGGTGCTCGCTCAAGACCTCGAGCACCCGGCCGCGCGGCGCCAGGTGGTCGTCCGAGGAAAGGATCTTCTCCTCCCACTGGCGGTCGGTCGCCTCGAAGACGGCGCCCAGCTTGTTGGAGGCGGTTTCGTCCGGGCCGAAGAGGCGGAAGTTCTCCGGGTTGCGCCGGATCACGTCGCGCAGCAGCGCGCCGGCGGCGCCGGTGTCCGACGCCTCGACCGCGCCGGGCGCCGGGACTCGCACGGCGTAGCGCCGGAAGTCGGGCAAGCGCAGCGGCCGCAGGAGCAGGCCGCCGTTCGCGTTCGGGTTGGCGCCCATCCGGCGCCGTCCGCGCGGGGCGAGAGCGGCGAGCTCGGGCCGCAGCCGCCCCCTCCCGTCGAAGAGCTCCTCGGGGCGGTAGCTGCGCAGCCAACCCT
>Ga0310813_10003085_pt1 | contig 10089 bp, 9 predicted proteins | sample YN3metagenome_FD_203086 | JGI IMG/M metagenome (GOLD analysis project Ga0310813, IMG submission 203086) | Soil microbial communities from experimental microcosm in Duke University, North Carolina, United States - YN3 | ecosystem: Engineered > Artificial ecosystem > Soil microcosm > Unclassified ... | reverse complement strand
CTCCCCGAGGAGAACGGCAGCCCCGAGAGCGTGGTCCGGGTCGAGCGCGACGGCCGGACAGTCGAGGTCCGCGCCGGCTGGATGGTGGACGCCAGCGGGCGCTCCGCGATCGTGGCGCGCCGGCGCGGCTGGCTGCACCCCCTGGAGGAGCACCCGACGAGCGCCGCGTGGGCCCGCTTCCGCGGCGTGACGGACCTCGACAGTCATGAGGTCAGCGGGGACCCCGACACCCCCTTCGGCGGCTACAGCATCTCCTCGCGCCGCCTCGCCACGAACCACTTCAACGGCTACGGCTACTGGATCTGGTTCATCCCGCTGTCGGGCGGGGAGACGAGCATCGGCGCCGTGTGGGACAAGCGCCTCGTGCAGCCCGAAGGGAACAGCGCCGAGGAACGGCTCTACTGGTTCCTGAACGGGAACCCGCTGACGAAGGATCTCGTCAAGAACGCCAAGCCCATCGAAGGCGACATGTGGACCTTCAACCACCTGCCGTACCTGGTCGACCGGGTCGTGGGGAAGGGCTGGTCCCTCGTCGGCGACGCGGCGGGCTTCCTTGATCCGTTCTACAGCCCCGGGATTGATCAGATCGCGTTCTCGGTCTCCTGGACGCTGGAGCTGATCAAGCGCCAGACGATGAAGCCCGACCCGATGGAGTTCGAAGAGGAGCTGAAGGAGCACAACGAGCTCTACCTGCAGTACATCAAGGGCCTCTTCACGACGATCTACAAGGACAAGTACTACCTGATGGGCGACTACGACACGATGCTGACCGCGTTCCTGATGGACACGGCGCTCTACTACGTGTTCGTCGCCAGTCCGCTCTGGCGCAAGGGCAGCATGCGGCTGCTGCAGCCGCCGTTCTATCCGAAGCACTCGCACTACGCCTTCCATTCGATCCGGTTCTACCAGAGCCGGCTCGTCAAGATTGCCCAGCGGAAGTTCAAGCTGGGGATCTACGGCAACCGGAACGCCGGACGCCGTCCGCGGCTCCCGGGCTTCACCATGAAATGGGGCACCCCGATCATGCTGGCCCACGGCATCGTGCGCTGGATCCGGGCCGAGATGGAAAACGCCTGGAGCTACATCGCGCGGCCGCGGCCGCTCAAGGCGGGAATGCCCGGTCCGATCCGGGTTCCGGAGATGACCACGGCCCCCGCGCCTCTGTCGCCGGAGTCCGTCGATGTCGCGCCGCCGTCGGTCAGCAGCAACCCGCACCCCGCAGACCGGGAAGAGGGATCGCCCTTACGCGCCCCGGTGGGTTCCTGACGGCGTCGGCTCGGACTTCGCTGCCTCCCCTCCGACGTTCGCGCTCACGCCCATGCAGTTGAAGATGCGGTCGCGCAGCGCGAGGTATTCGGGTGCGTCGAGGTTGCGGGGACGGGGAAGATCCACGCGGACGACTTCCTGAACCGTGGCGGGGCGGCGGCTCATGACGATCACCCGATCCGCCAGCTGGACCGCTTCTTCGATGTCGTGCGTCACGAAGAGGATGGTCTTCCGCTCCTCCTGCCAGATGCGGATCAGGTCGGAGCGCATCTTGAGGCGCGTGAGGAAGTCCAGCGCGCCGAACGGCTCGTCCATGTAGATGATTTCGGGGCTGGAGGCGAGGGCGCGCGCGATCTCGACGCGCTGCCTCATGCCGCCGGAGAGCTCGCGCGGGTAGGCGTTCTCGAAGCCCTTGAGCCCCACCATGTCCACGTAATGCCGGAAGATCTCGTCGCGCCGCGGGTCGTCGCGGCGGATGCCGAAGCAGATGTTGTCGTGGACCGTGAGCCAGGGGAAGATGCCGTTCTCCTGGAAGACGAAGATGCGCCGCGGGTCGGGGCCGTGGACCGGCTGGCCCTCGACCGTCACCTGTCCCCGGGTGTGCTGGAGGAAGCCCGCCACGATGTTCAGGAGCGTGGACTTCCCGCAGCCCGACGGGCCGACGATGCAGACGAACTCGCCTTCCTGGACCTCGAGGTTGACGCGCTCGAGGACGTGGACCGCCTCGCCCTTTGCCTTGCCGGGGAAGCTCATCCACACGTCCTGGAGGTCGACGACGGGCTTGCTCATCGGCCGTACCCCCAGCGGACCTCGTCGAACTTCTCGAGCTGTCGGACCAGGAGGTCGATCCCAAGCCCGATCAGACCGATCAACACCATTCCCGCGACGACCAGGTCGTAGCGCTTGCCGGCGTTGCGCGCGTCGATGATGAGATAGCCGAGGCCCGAGTTGACGGCAATCATTTCCGCCGCGACGACGACCAGCCAGGCGACGCCCAGCGCGATGCGGATGCCCGTAAGAACCTGCGGCAGCGTGGCCGGGAAGATGACGCGCCGGAACAGCTCCAGGCGGCCGATGCCGAAATTGCGCGCCGCGCGGATGTAGACGGGCTGGATGTTCTGGACGGCGGCCATCGCGGACACCGTGATCGGGAAGACGCTCGCGAGGAAGATCAGGAAGATGGGGGCACGGTCGTCGACGTGGAACCAGAGGATCGCCACCGGGATCCAGGCGATGGGGGAGATGGGACGGAGCACCTGGATCATCGGGTTGAACGCGAAGAACAGCTTCTCGAACCAGCCGAGGACCAACCCCATCGGGATGCCGATCAGCACGGCAAGGATGAAGCCGGCGGTCACGCGGAAGAGCGACGCCACGATGTACTTCAGAAGCAGACCTTGCAAGGCCAACTGCCCGATCCCCTTGAGGACGGCGAATGGCGTGGGGAAGATGTCGCTGCCGGAGAGTCGCACGCTAACGTCCCATAGGATCAGGAACAGAACCGCCACGCCGATCGGCAGACCCACCTTGATCCAGGGGGACTGGCCGCTCGGACGCGGGGCAATTTCCGGATCACTCACCGGAGGTCTCCACGACTAGGCTCCCTCCATCGACTGAATCCTGGGCGCCGTGCGCCGCGCCAGGAGCACGAGCATCCCCAGCGCCGCGCAGGCTCCGGCGGCGGCCGCCATCTCCTGCCAGCGCGGAGAGAAGATCAGCAGGAACCCGCGCCCCTTCACCAGGGCCGCGAAGCTGGACACGCAGAACGGCGTCAGGAAGAGCCGGAACGTTGGCCAGGGCTCCAGCTTGATCCGGTTCCGGCCCGACCAGGACGTGTTGATGTAGAGCGCCACGCCGATGATCACGCTCAGACCCAGCGACGTCAGCCAGAGCCATGGGTTCGGGTCGAAGTATCGGACCAGGACCACGATCCACCAGATGAAGTAGCACCACAGGATGAAACGGCCGGCCGAAAGATTGGACAGGTACTTCCAGAGCATCGATGGACTCCAGGACCGGAACGCCACCTTTTCCTCCCCCGGGCGGCCGAGGACGACCGAGGGAGCGTGGAGTATAGCGGAGGGGTTCGAGAGCCACAAGGATGGGGTGCGGCCCCCCGGTCTTGACGCTCGTGTAAAAATTTGGGTATATATTGACCCTCAATGACCCCCACCGACGTCGGCGTTTCGCTCAAGGATCGCGAGCCTCGCTATCGCGAGACCGTGGTCCAGATGCTGCGCTCCCAGGCCTGGCGCGAGCTTTCCGCGGCCCAGCTTTTCGGCCACGGGCTGCAGTACGTGTCCGACCTGCGCTCCCTCAAGTTCATCTCCCGCCACGTGCAGGAGGAGACGGAGCACTACGCCGCCGTCGCGGAGCTCTACCAGAAGCATGTGGGCGAGTCGATCGAGCCCTGGGTGCAGGAGAAGCTGGCGACGAAGCCGATTCCCTGGGCCTCGAGCTTCCTGGAGCTGGGGATCGCACAGTGGCTCTACGACCGAGGCGGTTTCTGGCAACTTCGCGAGTACGAGGAGTCGAGCTGGGGTCCGTACCGCGAGGTGGTCGGGAAGATCGTCTCGCAGGAGGAAGGCCACCAGTACCACGGGCAGAACATCGCGGTCCCGCTGATCCGCGAGGAGAAGGACCGCGCGAAGGTCCAGCGGATCTTCGAAAGCTGGCTCCGCCAGGGCCTCATCTGCCTCGGCAGGCCCGGCAGCGAAGGCAACCGCTACGCGGTCTCGGTGGGCCTGAAGAAGCGGGATTCGGCGGATTGCATCAAAGACTACGTGAAGGACATCCTCCCGGCCGTCCGCGAGGCGGGCCTCAAGCTGCCGCCGAAGGATCGCTTGTCCGTGGATCTTCCCGCCGACATCGAGTGGCCGCTCGATTGATCAACGAAGCTTCGTTTGCCAACGCCCTCCTCGAAACGTTCTCCCTGCCGATCGTGGTGTGCTTCGAGTCCCAGCCGCTGACGGAAGAGAAGCTGACGGGCGGCGAGCGCGAGGACCTGGCGAAGCTCGCGGCTCCGGCGCGGCGGGACTCCTGGCTCCGCGGCCGGGCGGCGCTGAAGCGGCTCCAGGCCTCCCTCGGAGCGAGCGACGATACTTCCACGCTGAAGTTCCCTCATCCGCGCCTCTCCCTCACGCACAGCGAGGCCTGGGCGGTGGCGGTCGGCTCGACGTCGCCCAAGCTGCTCGGCCTCGGGGTCGATCTCGAAGTGAAGAGCGTGCCGAGCATGGAGGCGGCCCGGCGCTTCCTGAACCCGGCGGAAATGGTCTGGCTCCGCCGGATGGACGAAGACGAGCGGCCGAAGATGCTCCATCGGCTCTGGACGGTGAAGGAGGCGACCTTCAAGGCGGACCCGGACAATGCGGGGAAGACGCTGAAGGACTTCGGCCTGGCCGATCCCGGCTTCATCGCCGGCAAGGCCCGGCGCGGGGAACGGGTCTTCTACTATGCCTCCTTCGAGGTGCCGGGCGGCTTCCTCTCCGTTGCGGTGCTGCCCGCCGTCGAGTAAGATTCCGGGACCTTATGACATCCGCCGTCGCCCGCTCGCCCCTTCTCCAGTCCCTCGAGCGCCAGGTGCGCGACCGGGGGCGTCTGCGGGCGCTGCATTCCGAAGCCGAGCGGCGGTCCTTCACGTTCGCGCAGCTCGGAGAACGGGTTCGCGCGTGGGCGGCGTCGCTCCAGAAGGCCGGCGTCCAGGCGGGGCAGCTCGTCGCGATTGCGCTGGGCAACATTCCGGCCTTCGCGGAGATTTTCTTTGCGCTCCGGCTCCTGGACGCGGCAGCGTTGCTTGTGGACGAGGGCAACGCGTCGGTCTCCTCGAAGATGGGCGCCTCCTGGGTGCTCCGGCGCGACGCCGGGATCCCGATCGACGGCGGCCCCGACCCCGACGTCCAGCTGAGCCCGCTGAGGCCGGAGGGGACCATTCCGGCCGGCACGGCCCTCATCAAGCTGACGTCCGGGAGCACCCTGTCGCCCCGGGGGGCCTGCTTCAGCGAGGATGCTCTCGTCGACGGCATCGAGCACATCCTCCGGGGGATGGAGATCACGCCGGACGACCGGGTGCTGCTGTCGATCCCGCTCAGTCACGGCTACGGGTTCGACAACGGCGTCCTTTCTCTCGCGGCGGGCGGCACGCCGCTCATCCTCCAGTCGGACATCCTTCCCGGCGCGCTGCTGCGAAGCCTGCGGGAGCACGAGATCACCTTCTTCCCGGCGGTGCCCGCGCTGATCCGCGCGCTGGGGCAGGTCGCATGGCCGGAATCGCTGGCGCTCCGTCGCGTCATCAGCGCGAGCGCGCCGCTCTCCCGCGAGGCGGCGGAGGCCTTCCGCCGGGCCTCGGGGCTGCCGGTGGGGCAGTTCTTCGGCTCCACGGAGACGGGAGGCATCTCGTTCGAGAGCCGGCCCGACGACCCCGGCGCCGAGGGCTGCGTGGGGTTCCCGCTCCCCGGCGTCCGCATCGAACTGGCGGACGGCGGCGCCGTCCGCGTTCATTCGAGCGCCAACCGTTTCGCCGTGCTTCCGGAGCAGGCCGTTCCGGCCTACGTCGAGACCGGCGACCGCGCGTCGTGGTCCGCGGACGGTCGCCTGAAGCTCGAGGGCCGGGCCACGCTGGTCGCGAACGTCGGCGGTCTGAAGGTCGACCTCGGCGCGCTGGACGCGTTCTTTCGGGCGCTCCCCGGCGTCGACGAGGCGGCGGCCGTGCCGCTGGACGATCCCGCGGCCGGCCAGCGGGTCGTGGCGTACGTCGAGACCGGCTCCTGGACCGAGGCGCGTCTCCTCCAGGTCTGCCGGGAGAAGCTCTCGGCCCGCGAGGTTCCCGACGAGATCCGGGTGGTCCCGCGGCTCCCCCGGAACGCGCGGGGCAAGCTCGATCGCGGCGCTCTGGGGTCGCTTGGACGAGGAGGGTGCTGATCGTGTATGACGTCGCCATCATCGGGGGAGGGCCCGCCGGGTCCACCGCCGCCACCGTCCTGGCCCGCGAGGGCTTCAAGACCCTGATCCTCGAGCGCGAGCGCTTCCCGCGCTTCCACATCGGCGAGTCGCTCCTGCCGCTCAACCAGGATCTCTTCGACGAACTGGGGCTGACCCCGCTCCTGAAGCAGGAAAAGTTCGTCCTGAAGTACGGCGCGCAGTTCGTGAGCAACGACGGGGGCGTCGAGCGCGCCTTCGATTTCTTCCAGGGAGGCCTGGGGGCCGATACCTATGCGTACGAGGTCGAGCGCGAGACGTTCGATCACGTGCTGCTGAAGAACGCGATGAAGCAGGGCGCCGAGGTCCGCGAGGAGACGGCGGTGCTTGACGTGCAGACGGGCGCGGATCGGCCCTGCACGCTGCGGATCCGGAACGGCGGCCAGGACAGCAGCGTCGAGGCCAGGGCGGTCATCGACGCAAGCGGGCAGAGCTCGCTCCTGGCGAAGCTCCAGGATCTCCGCGTGAAGCACCCGTCGCACCAGAAGATCGCCATCTTCGCCCGCTACAAGGGTGCGGTTCGAAGGGAAGGGCGCAAAGAAGGAAACATCGACATCGTGCTCGGCCCCGGATGCTGGTTCTGGATCATCCCGCTCCGGGACGACATCCTGAGCGTGGGCGCCGTCTCCAACATCGCGGACTGGAAGGCGACGGGTCTCGCGCCGGAAGCGTTCTTCGAGAAATGCGTGCAGGAGTCGCCGTACGTGGCCTCCCGGGTCAAACCCGGAGTCCGCATCGGGGAGCTCTACACGGCGAGCAACTACAGCTATACGTCGAAGCGCTTCGTCGGAGACGGCTTCCTGCTGGCCGGCGACGCGGCGGAGTTCCTGGATCCGATCTTCTCCACGGGCGTGATCCTCGCGATGAAGAGCGGTAACATGGCCGGGAAGGAGCTCGTCAAGGCGCTCCGCTCCGGCGGGCCCTTGCGGGCGGAGCGCTTCGCCGACTACGAGAAGGCGTTCCGGAGGTGGACCACGAACCACTTCAAGATGATCGACGCGTTCTACGGGCCCGGCTTCGCGAAGGTCTTCCTGACGCCGAAGAATACGCTGGGCATGGTCAAAGCGGTCATCGCCCTGCTGGCGGGCCGCTCGGATCCCGGCCTGCTCGACCGTCTGCGGCTCAAGCTGTTCTACTGGGTGATCCAGATGAACAACAAGCACGGGTGGATGCCGGATCCTCGCTCAACCGACGCCGCGGTGCCTCATGGGTGATCCCCTCACGCTGACCTTCGAGGAAGTGCGGAAGTTGCTCCCCCAGTCCCATCCGTTCCTGATGGTGGACAAAGTGGTGGAGCTGGTCCCCGGCGAGCGCATCATCGCGCAGAAGAACATCTCGGGCAACGAGACGTTCTTCGAGGGCCACTTCCCGGGGATGGCGATCATGCCCGCCGCTCTGATCCTCGAGGCGCTCGCACAGGCGACCATCGTGCTCGTCCGCAAATCCCTCGAACTGGCGGCTGTGGGCGCGCCGCCGGATCCGTCGGTGTACCTGTTCGGCTCCGTCCGCGCCAAGATGCAGCGGCCGGTTTTCCCCGGCGACGTCATGAAGCTCGAGGTGAAGTTGCTCAAGCTCTTCGGGGAGGGCGGCGCTGCCGACGGCGTGGCGACCGTCGAGGGCAAGCCCTGCACCCAGGCGGAGATGTACTTCTCGAAGGTCCGGCTGGCCGACTTCCAGAAGATGCGTTAGGGGCCGTCGTGAGACGCCTGCTCGGCCCGCTCCTTCTCGCCGCGATCGGCTGTTCGGGCTTCGCCCGGCCGACCCCGGAGCAGCTCCGGCTCCTCACCCCGCCCGAAGAGCCGCCGACCCCGGTGCTGGAGCGGCTCCGCGTCCACGTGAGCCTCGACAGCGCCTGGCTGGCGGGAGAATTCGACGGCGTCGTCGTGGCGATGCGAGGACCCGAGGGCCCGCTCGTCCGGGTGCAGCTCTTCGGCGACCTGGGGCCGAAGATGCTCGACCTGCTGGCGCGTCCGGAGCGCATCGTCGGGTTCTTCCCCCAGACGTCGGAAGGCATCGACTGCGCGCTGCCGGACGAGGCGTCGCCCCATCTGCTGCTCTTCATGGGGGCCAGCCTCCTGGAACGCTACTCGCGCCGGACGCCGGCGCGGATCCTGGGCGTCCGCGAGGAGCCGGAGGGGTGGTTGGTCAAGCTCCGGCCTGCCGTGCGTGGGACGGAGGTCCACGAATTCCGGGACCGGAACGGCCGCACGACGAAGCGGCGGATCTGGTGGATGTACGGGCTGAGCTGGGACGAGGAGCGACCCGACTCCGACGATCTCCGCATCTCGGCGACGAAGTTGTCCTTGCGGGTCCGGATTCTCGAGCGGAGCGTGGACGCGGCGCTCAAGCCGGGAAGCCTGGACCTGATCCTTCCGGCCGGCGTGCGTCTTACCCAGGGGTCGCGCAAGTGAGCGGCGTTCTCGAGCGGGCCGGTTTGCAGGTGCTGCGCCATCCGCGCCGCGTCGCGGGGGTGGCGGTGCTGCTGACGGCGCTCTGCATCTTCGGGCTCCTTCGGCTGCGCATCGACCCGGACCTCGAGCATCTCCTGCCTCCCGGGGACCCGACGCTGCGGCTCACGCGGCACCTGCAGGGGGCGTCGCCGCCGACGAAGACGCTCTTCATCATCCTCCGGGGCGACGACGCGTCGACGCTCGAGGAGGCGGTGGCGGCGGCGGCCGACGCGCTGCGGAGCGACCCGCTGCTCGCGCAGGTCTCCGCGACGCGCCAGGAGTTCGCGGGTCCCCGCGTCGACTGGGTCCTGCGTTCCCCGCTTCATTTCGTGGACGAGCCGACGCTGGAGCGGCTCGAAGCGCGGCTTTCGCCCGAGGGTCGCCGAGCCGAGCTCGAAACGCTGCAGCGGCGCATCGTCGAGGATCCGCTGGCGGGGAAGGCGACGGCGCTGGCCGACCCGCTCGGGCTGCGCTGGATCTTCGACGAGGCCTCCGAGCGCCTGAGCCGGCGCTTCCCGGCGCCCCTGCGCCCCGGCACGCCGTACCTCGTGGTGGAACGACCGGCCGTGGCCTTCATCAAGGCGGTGGGGCGGGAGAGCTCCGCCCGCACGCCGTTCGCGCACGAGCTGCTCGACGACGTCCGCGCCCGGCTGGAGCGGGCGACCGTGGGGAAGAACGTGCGGATCGCGATGGCCGGGAGCTATGTCAGCGCCGTCACGCAGGAAGCGGCGTTGAGGCGCGACATGATCGTCGAGACGGCCATGTCCACGATCGCGGTGCTTCTCTACGTCTGGTGGTTCTCGAGGAGCCTCTTTGCCGCGCACCTGGTCTTCATCCCCGTGGGGTTGGCGATCGGGGGCTCACTGGCGCTGGGGGGCGTGATCTTCGGGCCGTTGACGCCGATCGTGGTCAGCGCTGCGGCCATCCTGATCGCCCAGGGCATCGACTTCCCAGTGCATTACTTCTGCCGCTACCGGGACGAACGGCTGAAGCGCGACCGTGAAGGCGCCCTCCACGCGGCCCAGGTCTCGATGGCGCGGCCGTTCATCGGGATCGCCGCGACGACGCTCGCGGCCTTCCTGGCCCTCCTGGTCTGCCGCTTCCCAGGCTTCCGCCAGTTCGGCTTCGTCCTTTCGGTCGGCATCGTCCTCTGCCTGATCGCCGCGCTCGGACTCTTCCCGGTCCTGCTGCACTTCGTCGACCACCGGGTGCGGCCGGCGACGGAGCGCATCCCCTGGATCGTCCAGGGCGCGGAGGCCTTCCTCCGGACCCGCTGGCGCCTGCCGCTGGCGATCGTGCTGGCGCTGCTGGGACTGGCGTCCTGGGCCTGGGTTGCGCGCGAGGGCGTCCGGATCGACCTGGATCTCCGCAATGCCATGGCGCCCGGGGATCCGGGCCG
>Ga0310813_10003084_pt1 | contig 10090 bp, 9 predicted proteins | sample YN3metagenome_FD_203086 | JGI IMG/M metagenome (GOLD analysis project Ga0310813, IMG submission 203086) | Soil microbial communities from experimental microcosm in Duke University, North Carolina, United States - YN3 | ecosystem: Engineered > Artificial ecosystem > Soil microcosm > Unclassified ... | reverse complement strand
GTCGCCGACCCGAGCCCGCAGGCGATGTTCATCGACTCGCCACCGCGGGTGAAGTTCCCGGCGCTCACGACGATGATGTTGGTGCCGGCCGATCGCAGCGATCGCTCGACCGACGCGCGCGCGCCGCTGCCGAGCGCGACCATCGCTATCACCGCGGCGACGCCGATGATCACACCGAGCATCGTGAGCACCGTCCGCATGCGGTTGCGGCCGAGCGCCCGATTGGCGATCTGGATGCTGACTGCGAGCCGACGAATCACGCTGTCACGCTGCCTTCCCTGCCAACAGAAACCACGAAGGCTCGAAGGACACGAAGGACGCACGAAGAATGCTTTAGGGGTGTCACGCGTGCTTCCCCGAAGAGCCTTCGTGTTGTTCTTCGTGCTCTTCGTGTCTTCGTGGTCTCTTTACTCATGACGCAGCGCGACGATGGGATCCAGCTGGGAAGCACGCTTTGCCGGATACCAGCCGAAGAAGACGCCGACCAACGCCGCCACGCCGAAGGCGAGGACGACGGACAGCGGCGACACGACCGTGGCCCAGTTGAGCGTGCGCGCAATCACGACCGCCGCAATCACGCCGACGATGATCCCCGCGACGCCACCGGCGACGCTGATCGCGACCGCCTCGGTCAGGAACTGGCGCATCACGTCGCGGGTCCGCGCGCCGACCGCGAGCCGGAGCCCGATCTCGCGGGTCCGCTCGGTCACCGAGAGCAGCGTGATGTTCATGATCCCGATGCCGCCGACCACGAGTGAGACCGCCGCCACCGCGGCCAGCAGCCAGGTCATCGTCCGGCTCGCCCGCTCCAGCGTGGTCGCCAGTTGCTCGAGCGTGACCTTCTCCAGTTCCGCCACGTTCCCTGCCACCGCGCGCGCCACGCTGGGCGGGAGACCGCCGGTCGTCAACGCCTTGGTCGCCTGGGTCAGCACGGTGAAATCGTCCGGCGCGTTGTCGCCGATGCCGTGCCGCTTGCGCAGCAGCGTCGTGATGTCGCGCGCGAGCTTGGTCACCGCGCCGGACGAAGCGGCCGTGATCGTAATGTCGTTCAGCTTCGACAGGTTCAGCAGCCGGTGCGTCGTCGTATAAGGCATGTAGACGGCGTCGAACTGATCGTCGCCGGGCGCGGGTTGCACCACCCAGGTCGAGCTCGTCACGACGCCGACGACCTCGAACGGCTGGTTCCAGAGCGTCACCTGCTGGCCAACCGCCTTGACGCCAGGGCCGAACAGCTTGTCGGAGACGATCTGCCCGATGACCAGGACCTGCGCCGCCTTCTCCTGCTCGCGGCGCGTGAAGAAGCGGCCGTCCGAGAGCATCCAGCCGCGCTTGATCGACGGCATCTCGACGTCGGTGCCGTGCATGCGGGTGAACCAGCGTTTCGTGCCGAAATGGACGCGCGCGTTCTCGTGCACGCCGCCGGCGACGTATTGCACGCCGGGCAGATCCTTGATTGCCTGCGCGTCGGCAAAGCTCAGCGTCGCCGCCGATCCGAGACCGGCTTCGAGGTCCCCCAGGCGCTGGCGCGCGAGCGGGTGATCGTGCTTCTCCATCGGATCGTCTTCCGGGTGAAAGGCGATTGGCACGGCGTCGGCAGCCGGTCGCCGGGAGTCGGGATCGGCAAGAGCGTCGGGACTGCCAACAACACGGGAGGGAGTGCCAAGAGCGCGGGAGGGACTCGGGACTGTCCGCTCCGCACTGGCTCCATCGAGCCCGGGGATGAGAGGCAATGTCAGCGTGTCGCGAGCGTCGCCCTGGTGGGCGACCGCTTCACCGGTGTCTTCCGCCTTCGGTCTCCAGTTACCGGCACGGACCGTCAACTGGTTGAGCCCGGCGGCCCGGACCTGCTGCTCGATCGACGACTGAGCGCCGGCGCCGACCGCCATCATCGCCAGCACGGTGGCGACGCCGATGGTCATGCCGAGCAGCGTCAGCCCGGTCTGCAGGCGGTTGCGGGTGAGCGCTTTCAGCGCCAGGTCAACGACGGGATGGCTGAGCCAGCGTTTCATCATGGAGCACGTCCAAGGTCACCTTGCCGTCACGAAAGTCGATCGTACGCGATCCGTAGGCGGCGATATCGCGCTCGTGGGTGATGACGACAATCGTCAGGCCACGATCGCGGCGGAGGCTCTTGAAGATCTCCATCACCTCGTGGCTGGTCGCGGTATCGAGGTTGCCGGTCGGCTCGTCGGCGAGGAGCACCGAGGGGCTGCTCACCAACGCGCGGGCGATGGCCACGCGCTGTTGCTGGCCGCCCGACAGCTGGTTGGGATGATGCTCGGCGCGGTCGGTCAACCCCACCGCGTCGAGCGCGTCCATCGCCTTCCGCCGCCGCTCCGAGGCCTTCACGACTCCCGACCGCGTGTAGAGGAGCGGCAGCTCCACGTTCTCCACTGCCGACGTGCGCGCCAGCAGGTTGAAGCCCTGGAAGACGAAGCCGAGCATCTCGTTGCGCACCCGCGCGAGCTCGTCGGGCGGAAGCGTCGAGACGTCGCGCGCGTTCATCAGGTAGTGCCCGCTCGTCGGCCGATCCAGGCACCCGAGGATGTGCATGAACGTCGACTTGCCTGATCCCGACGGCCCGACGATGGTGACGAACTCGCCGGCCTCGATGCCGAGCGAGACACCGCGGAGCGCGTGGACGATGTGATCGCCCACGCGGTACTCCTTGGTCAGATCCCGGGTTTCCAGCAGCGCCATCAGTTGGTCGTCGACTTCTGCGCCGCAGGCGGAACCTTGCCGGCGTAGCCATACATGGTCAGCGCCACGCCCTTTTCAGCACCCGCCATGCCGTAGATCTTTCCGGCACCTTCAATCACGTAGTACTCGTTGGCGGCATGGGCGCGCCCGCCCAGGCCGGCGCCGCCCATGACGATCGGCACACCCTTGAAGGGCGAGATCTTCTCACCCACTTCGCCGTTGCCGAACATGTACGCCGGCCAGTAGCCGCCGGCGGCAGCGCCGCCGCCGCCAATGCCCCAGTCAGCTCGCACCGGCGAGTGCGGGATGCCCATGATCTCGTAGGTCCTCTGCATGGCGCGGCCGATCTCGTTGTCGGAGTTCATCATCGCCCACGGCACGTCGCCAATCAGCTTCACGTCGACGTCGGCATAGCCGTTCTTCACCAGCTGCGCCTTCAGCTTCTTGACGATGTCCGGACCGGTCTGACCGGGCTGGTAACGGAAGTTGTGCTTGGAGGTGACCTTGTTCGGCAGGATCGCGCCGGCCCCGCCCGCGTACATATTGCCGCCCCAGAGCCCATCGAGGTTGAACGACGTGCCGTAGCGCTGCGTCTTCAGCACCTGGTACGGATCGTCGTACATGAAGCGGGCCACGCCGAGGTTCTCGGCCGCCACCTTCAAGTCGGTACGGCTCGCGGCCTGCCTCAAGTCGGCCTCCTGCTCCTTGCTGAGCGGCCGGATGCCATCGAAGAAGCCAGCGATCTTCGGCGTGTTGCCGTCGTCACTGACCAGCGAGGCCAGCATCTTGATGTGCCGCCAAGCCGGGCTGTCGACGCCGCGCTTGTTGCTGCCGTGGATGTCCGACACCGTCGGCCCGCGGCCCCAGGCCGTGCCCGACGTGGTCAGCTCGACGTAGACGCAGCCCTCGGAGCCGCCGCCGTAGCCGCCGCCGCCGCTCGGCGACTGCCCGCCGAAGGTCATCATCGCGTCGGCGCCCTCGAGCAGCTCGGGGTGGTCCTTGACGAACTTGCGGAGGCCGATGTCCATCCGCTCCTCGTCGCCCTCGGCGACGATGATGAGGTTCACCGGCAGCTTGCCGTGCACCGCCTTTATCGCCCGGAAGGCATTGAGCTGCGACATCTGCGGCCCCTTGGAGTTGGTGGCGCCGCGGCCGATCAGCACCTTCTTGTACGGCGCCTGCTCGATCAACCTGGCTTCGAAGGGCGGCTGCTGCCAGGCGTCCGGCTGGGTCACCGGCATCGTGTCGTACATCCAGTAGATCAGCAGCGTCTTCTCGGCGCCCTCGTCGCATTTGGCATAGACGACCGGGTTGCCCGGCGAGCCGTACTCGGTGACGCCGACGTCGAAGACCTGCGTCTGCTGGCAACCGAGCTCGTCGAAGAAGCCCTTGACCATCTCGGCCGACTCGGGGATGCCCTCCCCCGAGTTGGAGATGCTGGGCTGCTTGATCCATTTCTGCAAGTTCTCGACGTGCTCGTCGATGTGCTCGTCGATGTACGCGAAGACCTTCTGCACCTCGGGAGGGACCTGCGCAAGATCCGGCTGGATCTCCGTGTCACCCTGAGGCCGGATTCCGAGCTTGGCCGCGGCCGGTTTCGCCGCCTCGGCCGTCGGCGCGGTCGCCGCGGGCTGCGAACAACCGGCGAGGGCCAGCATCAGCCCGAACATGAACACTCGACGCATCGTGGCGCTCCTTTACCTGTTCCCGTGTTGCCTTCGACCTTCTACCTTCTGCCTTGCCTTGTGCCTTCTGCCTTGTGCCTTGTGCCTTCTGCCTTCTGCCTTCTGCCTTCTGCCTTTCTCTTCGTCAGGGGCGTTCTACCGGGATTCCTCGTCCCGGTCAACAGCCGTCTGGTGACATTTCGCATCCGCGGATAATGCAAGGCGTGGGATGGCCGTATCGTACTTTGGTTGCAGCCGCGATTGCGACGATCGCGGCTTCGTGCGCAGGACCATCGACTCGAGTCACGCTCGACGCGGTTGCATCTCGTTACATCCAGCTCGCGCAGGACCTGGCACGTCACGATCCGAGCCTCGTCGATCAGTGGCTGGGCGGCTCCGAGCCGCCCGCCTTCGCGCCGCGCCAGCCGGTTGCGACCCTGCGCGCCGCGACCGATGCCCTGGTCCGAGAGCTCGACCCGATGCCAGGACGCCTGTCGGGCGCAGAGCTGAACCGAGCGACCTGGCTTGCCGGGCAGGCCCGGGCGTTGCAGTTCGCCGCCCGACGCCTCCTGGGCGAGTCGGTCCCGTTCGAAGAAGAGGCGCGGCTGGCGTTGGGTATCACGCCGGCCCCCGCTGACCCGGCGGCCGTGGCACAGGCTCGCACACAACTCGAGGGCGAATTGCCGGGCGCGGGCCCCCTGAACGAGCGGCTCAGGGCTTTCAAGGCCCGGTTCCGGGTGCCGAAGGCCGCGCGGAACCGCGTGATGCGCGCGGCGCTCGACGCCTGCCGCGAGGCAACCTTCGACTTCTTTCCAATGCCGGAGGACGAGCAGGTGGACGTGGCGTTCGTGGACGGCCTGCCCTGGGACGCGCACGCGCGCTATCTGGGTGATCATCACACCCACATCGACGTCAACGGCGCCGCGCCGCTCGACTTGACGCGGGCACTGCGTCTTGCCTGTCACGAGGGCTACGCCGGCCATCACGCACAGCACATCTGGCTGGCCGACGAACTCGTCGCCCGGCGCGGATGGCGGGAATATGGGCTGGTCCCCGGCTTCGGGCCGGCGCTGGTCACCGCAGAGGGCGCGGCAGACGCCGGCACCGACCTGGCGATGCCGCCGGAGCGGCGCGCCGACGTGTACGCGAGGATGCTCGCGCCCGTGGCGGGACTCGAAAGGCCAATCGAGGATTTCGCTCGACTGGTTCGCGTCGAGCAGGCGCAGGCGGCGATCGAGCCGCTGATCGGCGAACTCGCCGGCGAGTATCTGGACAACCGGCTCAATGCTGCCACGACCGCCGAACGGCTCGAGACGGACGCGCTCGTCGCCAGCGGCGACGCGTTCGTGCCATTCATCGAACACCGCCGGACGCGGATTCTCGCGTACACCGAAGGCCGGCGCCGGGTTCTCGAACGGCTCGACGGAGCCGGCCTCGCCGGATTGCACGGAATCTTCGTTCCTCTGCGGTGAACCTCGAGAACCCCGAGGACCTCGAGAACCTGCTAAATTCCTCTGATGCACTCGCTTTCGCGTCTCGCCACGGCCCTCGCGTTCGGGGTGGTCCTTGTCGTGCTCCTCAACGTCATCTCGGTGGCCCGGCAGTCTTCGGCGCCGGCCAAGGCCTACATCGTCGTCCAGGCGGAGGTGACGAATCCGCAGCGATACGCGGAGTATGCCAAGCTGTCGCCCGGCATCATCGCGAAGTACGGCGGTAAATTCCTCGCCCGCGGCGGCAAGACCGTTACGCTCGAGGGGCCGCCGGCAAAGAACCGCGTGGTCGTCATCGAGTTCCCCAGCCTCGAGAAGGCCGAGGAGTTCTACCGCTCGCCGGAGTACACGGAGGCGAAGAAGCTGCGGGAAGGCGCCGCGACCGCGCAGTTCATCGCGGTCGAAGGCTTTTGACCGAGCTCAACGCCGCCGAGATCTCGAAACCCGCCCATGTCTAGGCGTGTCTTGCCGTTTGCAATCGCCGCCGCGGTGTCGGTGCTCGTCTTCACCGCCGCCGCGATGGAGCCGTACTTCGCCGGGGACGTGGCCCTCGCCCGCGTGGTGCAGTCGCTCTCGCCGGGGACGGCCTGGGCAAACTACGTGACCAGCCTGGCGCTCACGCCCCACAAAGAGGTCGTCATGGTCCTGGCCGTCGGTCTCGCCTGGTGGCTGGCCGGCTGGAAGGGGGCCGTCTTCACCATCGTCGCCATTGCCATCGAGCAGTTCGGCGCCGAAGCGACGAAGCTGATAGCCCATAGGCCACGGCCTTCGCGGGAGTTGATCCACGTCGTCGGCAACCCGTCCGGGTTCAGTTTCCCGTCGACATTCACGACTTTCGTGACGGTCACGTTTGGCACCGTGCTCCTGCTGGCTGTCCATTCGCAGGCCCGGGCTGCGGTTTCGATCGGTGCACTCATGGCGTTCGTCCTCGTGCTCGGGTGGACAGCGCGAGTGGCGCTCGGCGCCCACTGGCCGAGCGACGTCGTCCTCACCAGCGTGGTGTGCCTCACCTGGCTGTGGGCAGCGCGGCGCGTGGTGCTCCCGGCATCGTGACGGCGATCCAGCAGGTCCGTGCGCTGCTGCTTGGCGCCTGCCTCGTCGCCGCCGCCTCTCTTCCTGCAGGCGCACACCCCGCGCCGTTTTCGTTTCTCGATCTGCTGATCGACGACAGCGGCGTCCACGGGTCCCTGATCGTCCACGACCTCGACGCCGCCCACGACCTGGGAATCGAGCCGGCCGACCAGCTGCTGGACACGGCGGTTGCCGAACGCTATCGCGCGCAGCTGCAGGACCTGCTCGGTCCACGTCTCCATCTCGCGGCCGACGGATCGCGACGACTGCCGCAGTGGACCGGGATCGAGGTGGTCCCCGAACGGTTCGGCCTCAAGCTTTCGTTCACCCTCGGCGACCGGCCTGGCCGGATCGACATCGACGCGGTGATGTTCCCTTACGATCCGATTCACCAGACCTTCGTCAACATTTACGAGGACAGCGCGCTACGCCAGCAGAGCATCCTCACCGCCGACGCGCCATCCATGCGGTTCTTTGCCGGGACGACCCAAGGGCGGTGGTCGGTGATCCGGACGTTCGTCGCGTCGGGTATCGAGCACATCCTGATTGGCCCGGACCACGTGCTTTTCCTGATCGGCCTGCTGCTCCCGGGGGGCACGCTCCGGCGCCTGGCGCTGATCGTTACCTCCTTCACGATCGGACACAGCATCACGTTGTCGCTGGCGGCGCTCGACATCTTCAGTCCGCCTGGACGGATCATCGAACCACTCATCGCTCTCACGATCGTGGTCGTGGGTACGGACAATCTATTTGTGATCCCTCGTGCGACAGGTGCGACAGGTGCGACGGGTGCGATCGGTGCGACGGGCGCCCTTGGGCAGCCTGCGAGAGATGCGAGGCCGCTGTTTGCCGGCTTCTTCGGTCTCATTCACGGTTTTGGCTTCGCCGCGGTGCTCAAGGAGTTCGGCCTGCCGCGCGAGGCGCTGGCGTGGTCACTCGTGTCGTTCAACGTCGGCGTCGAGATCGGCCAGCTCATCATTGTCTCGGTGGCAGCGACGCTGCTGGCGCTGGTGATCAGAGCCCGGCCGGCGATGACGGTTCCGTTGGCGCGCTGGGGCTCGGTCGGCGTTATCCTTGCCGGCACCTACTGGTTCATCGAACGGCTGTTCCTACAGGGAGGCGGAGCATGACACGTGCAGGAGTGCTGGGCGTCATCACGGCCGTTGGAGCGGCGGCCATCATTGCCGCGCCCTTTGCGGCCGAACAGCAGCCGGCAGGTCCCAACGTCGCGGAGATCGAGAAGGTGAAGGACAACCTCTACATGATCACCGGCGGCGGCGGGAACACCGCGGCGTTCATTACCGCCAACGGCGTCGTGCTGGTGGACACCAAGCTCGCCAACTGGGGTCAGGCGATTCTCGACAAGGTCAAGACGGTCACGAACAAGCCGGTGACCCACATCATCAATACCCACACCCACGGCGACCACGTCGGGAGCAACGAGTTCTTCCCCGCCAGCGTCGAAATCATCGCGCAGGAAAACACCGCCGCGAACATGAAGCGGATGGACGCGTTCAAGGACCCCGCCATGGCACACGGGCTCGCCGACAAGACCTTCGGCGACAAGATGACGGTGCTCGGCGGCAAGGAGGCGATCGACCTCTACTACTTCGGCCGCGCCCACACCAACGGCGACGCGTTCATCGTCTTCCGGGATCTGCGCGTGATGCACTCCGGCGACGCCTTCGCTGGCACGAATGCGCCGCTGATCGATACCAATAACGGCGGCTCGGGCTCGGACTATCCCGAGACGCTGAAGAAAGCCGCCGCCGCGATCAAGAACGTGGACACGATCATTCCCGGGCATTCGCCGGTGACCACCTGGCAGGCGTTCCTGGACTACGGAGAGTTCATACAGTCGTTTGTCAGCTCCGTCAAGGCCTCGGCCACGGCAGGCCGGACGGCCGACCAGGCGGTCTCGGCCTTCACGCCGGCAGCGAAATTCAAGGACTACAACCTGCAGCGGGCGAAGGCCGACGTCGATATCATTTACAAGGAGCTGGGGAAGTAGGCCTCCGGTAGGCGGACCTCCGGTCCGTAGGCGTCGCTTCGCTCCGCAGGCCCGCCTTCGGCGCGCGGGACTTACACCTCGACGCGAATGGCGGGCCACCCCTGGCGGTGCGCCATTCGTCACTTTTCACTCGACGCAGCGGTCGGGCGCCCGAACAATGCCGGCATGCGCACTCTCACCCTGGCCGCTCTTCTCACGGTTGCTGCCGGTCCTCTGGCTACAGGGGCACAACGCGCCGAACCCATCCCGCCCGCGCTCGCAACAATGGCGGACTCGGAGCGAGCGTTCTCGCGCAAGGCAACTGAGGCCACGCCGCGCGACGCCTTCATCGAGTTCTTCGCCGACGAATCGGTGAACTTTCAGCCCGATCCGGGGCCGGCCCGTGAGCGATTGCGCAAGCAGCCTCCACCGCCGGCTGGACGTCCGGCGTTCACGTGGGAGCCGCGCACCGGCGACATCGCGGCCAGCGCCGATCTCGGCTATCTCACCGGGCCGGTGAAATACCCGCAACCGGACGGCAGCGTGCGGCACGGGTGCTACTTCTCGGTCTGGAAGAAGCAGGCGGACGGAAGCTTCCGCGTGATCCTGGACGTTGGTGTTCAGCCGCCGTCCGAAGTGCCGTTCGCACCGGGATTCGTGCGCGCGCCTGCCCGCGCCACCGGGACCGCTGCCACGCGGGCGCAGGCGGAGGCCAGTCTCCTCGACGCCGACAAGGCGTTCTCGGCGGCGCTGGCGAAGGACGGCCCCGCGTCGGCATTCCGAGCGGTGATGCATCCGCAGGGGCGCCTTCATCGCAACGGCGTGCTGCCGATGACCTCGCGCGACGAAGCGGCGAAATGGCTCGAAGCCAACGTCAAGGCGATGACCAGCGAGCCGATGAAGAGCGAGACAGGCGCGTCAGGCGACCTGGGCTACACGTGGGGCAAGGTGACGCTCACGGGCGCCGGGGGCAAACCCGAGAGCGGCTATTACGTCCGGGTCTGGACGCTCGGCGCGGGCAACCGCTGGCAGCTGGTCGCCGACGTGACGCCCGCATAGGCGGCGCTCGAGCCGTCGCCTTCGCGACGGCCAGCGCGTCGCAGGCAGCCCTTCGGGCTGCGGGCGCCTCGCGGCGCGGGCGCGCCTTCCGGCGCGCAGGAAGAACTCCCGTCTTT
>Ga0310813_10003083_pt1 | contig 10090 bp, 6 predicted proteins | sample YN3metagenome_FD_203086 | JGI IMG/M metagenome (GOLD analysis project Ga0310813, IMG submission 203086) | Soil microbial communities from experimental microcosm in Duke University, North Carolina, United States - YN3 | ecosystem: Engineered > Artificial ecosystem > Soil microcosm > Unclassified ... | reverse complement strand
CCGCTCGGCGGCGACGAGATCAACATCATCCTTCCGGGCAAGAACTACGGCTGGCCGCTGGTGACGTTCGGCAACGACTACGACGGCAAGAAGATCACTGAGCTCACCTCACGTCCCGATCTCGAAGCCCCGTTTATGTACTGGCTGCCGTCGATCGCGATTTCGGGGATGACGTTCTACACCAGCGATCGCATCCCGCAGTGGAAGGGCAGCGCGTTCGTCGGCGCGATGTTCCAGGGACGCACACGCGGCACGGGCCATATCCAGCGAATCACATTCAACGAGGGTCGACCGATCCAGCGCGAGCCGATTCTCACCGAATTGCGCCAGCGGATCCGCGATGTCCGCCAGGGTCCGGATGGGCTGCTGTATGCGCTCACGGACGAAGACAACGGCGCCCTGCTCAAGATTGAGCCCGCCCCCGCGGGAGGCTCACGCTAGTTCCCTACTTCACGGTCATATCGAACGCCAGCTGCTGCGTCACTCTCGATAGGTCCGCCTGTCGTCTATCGCGTTCGGCCGACACCTTCTCAATCTGGCCTTGCAGCTCCGCCAGGCGATCTTCCTGCGTTGTCAGGTCGCGCGTGTAGCGATCTCTGAGAACGCGCTCCTGCTTGCTCGTCCCGAGCGCCTGGATGTTCTCGCGGATTCGCTGCTGGTCGCTGGCGATGGTTGTCACCTGCGTTGTCAGACTGCTGAGCTGGCGTTCGACCGTTGCCAGCTGCGTGCGCGCCTCGATTACAGGTTGCAGGACCCGGCGCAACTCCTCTTCGGACACACCGCGCTGGCTGAAGCTGGCGATGACCCGATCGTCGAGCTGACCGATCGCCAGCCGCGACTCGTAGACGCGCTGTTCCGAGACCCGGAGCGTCGCTTCGCTGCGGGACGCAACCGGCAGGCGGAAGCGTGCGGTGCTGGCGGTTGTTTCCGCAGGCGCGGGATCGGGCAGGATCGTCCACCCCTGTCGCACAGGATGCTCAATGACGAGCGTCCGTGGGGTGGCATCTTCGTTGCGCACTCGATAGAGCCAGCGCGTGCGGTCTACCTGCTCGGCGATGACGATGCCCTCGCGCGCGATCAGGCGCGTGTAGCGGCCGGACGACTCATCTTCGCGCGCGTCCACCATCACACCGAGATCGGCGCCGTAGGAGACGAGCCGCTTCTCAGATGGCTTCAACGGATCGACGAGGCCCTCGCCGGCAAACGCGTTCGCGTCAATGACCGACAGCGTGCCGCCGTCGAGCGTGAGTCCGCTCGCGTTGGTGAGCCAGACAGCGCGCAGTGGTCTGCCGCTGCCGGGCGTGCGATTCCAGATCGAGACCCGTTCGGCGGTCACACGCGCGTTGAGAATCGGGACCATCGCTGACTGATTGGTCCGGATGGTGACCGGTTGAGCGAGGCGATACTCGAACTGGTCGCCAAGGTCCTGTGCTGACGTCGGCGCGGCGACCTGTGCGTTCTGGACGGTAATCGCCTGTCGCGCGACTCCACCGCCTGCTCCGCCGCCAAATCCCGGGGCCGGCGATCCGATCGCTCCGACCACCCCGCCCGGCACTCCGCCAGGAACTCCACCCTGGACACGGACGCCGTCGACGACAACACTTTCCGCGAGGGCGACTCCTGGAGTGATGGCGAGCAGCGAACCCTGGTTGCGGGCGATCGACGCTGGCGCCTCGGCGCTCGTTAACGTCGCAGCGTGCGTCTGCGGCGCAAGTAAGGCGGCCTGCGGCAGCGGAACGACCGGACGCCGCGCGTAGTACGGCTGCGAGACCTGCTGAATAAACGACTGCGGCGCGCCGGCGACGAGCGAAAGCTCGACGTTCGTCCAATCGGCGCCCACTGTGTTGTCGACCACGGCCCAGCCCTGCAGCACCGCTTGTTCCGTATGGCTGTCGGGTAGCACCAGGCGGTAGGTGGACTTCCATATCGGCACTTCACTGATATAGCTCACGAGCAGCCGGCGTGTTCCGCTGCCCGTTGCTGCGAGTGTCATGCGCCGGACGTCCTGGTCGCGGCCTGACGCCACGACGGCAAGGTAGCGGCTGATGTCGTCGCGCAGATTCTGTTCAGCGATTCTTACGCTGACCGTGGGCCGCAGCTCGATGGAGCGCACCGTACCCTCGTTGGAAATCACAGTCAGGATGTCCGTGGGCTCGGCCGTGTTATCCCGGGCGGGCTTCCGTTCGATGCCGAGCAGCCGTCCGGTCGTCGTCGTCGCGCCAGAGCGGATCTCCACACGCGCCCCACGCAGCGCGTTGTAGAACTGAATGAGGTCGGGGCGTGTGCCCAGCGGGACACGCAGCGCGGCGAGCCGCTGTTCCAGTGGTGCCACCGAGTTGTAGCCGATCGACGAGATCCGCCCGTTGTCCAAATCAAGAGCGGTGAGCGAGTTGAGGACATCGTTCAGCTGGTTGCTGGTGAACTGGATTGATACGTCGACCGAGCCGGTGACTGATCCCTGGTGCTCGAAGTAGCCGACACCGCTCTTGTAGAGGACCACACGCTTCACCGGCAATTGTGCCGGCTCCGTCGTGACGGGCTGCTGCGCGCGCGGGGCAGCGGCCAGTGCAGCAATCAGCAGTGCACAGACGAAAAGACGAGTGCTCACGAGTACCTCCCTCTCCTGCCTATTGGACTCCGCTGTCCGATTTTCGGACCTGGAGGAAAGGAGTCCCGGCGGACCTCCGTTCCACCAGGTTTCTCCATTACCGTTAACTCCGTAAGCTGACTTTTCTTAAACACGATGGACCATCGCCTCTAGATCGGAAACAATCTGCACCGATGCGCGTCGTCCTCGTGGTCGCGGTTCTTCTCACAATCGGGCAGCCTTCGTTCGCCCAGCTCGCCCCGGCGAATCGGGCGGGGGTTGCGATGGGGCATCTCCATTACCGGGTCCGTGACGTCAACGCGAATCAGAAGTTCTGGTCGGCGCTCGGCGGGACTCCGGTTCGAATCGGATCGGCGCAGGCCGTCAGATTCCCGCACGTGTTCGTGTTCCTCTCACAAGGCGACTACTCAGGCTTGTCCGAGGGCGCCGTCGTCAACCACGTGGCGTTTCGGGTGCCGTCCTTCGATGTGCTGCAGAAGTCAGGAATCACGGTGGAACGACTCGCGGGGTTCCCAGGTGTTGGCAATACGACCACGCCTGAAGGCGAGCGCGTCGAGCTGTTCGAAGACGCGGCGCTCAACCTGACGTTCACGCCGGACGATGGGACGCACGTCGCCGGCTCAGACCGGCACAACAAACCGGTCGGCCTGCCGATCGCCTTTCACCACATTCACCTGTATCTGCCGGGCGAGGAGCATCTCGCGGCGAAGGCGTGGTACACGCGGATGTTTGGTGGCGTTGGCGGTAAGCGATCGAACTACGATGCCGTCGATCTGCCGGGCATCAACCTGAATTTCAGCGGCGGCCGGACGTCGGCGCTGATGAAGGGCCGCACGCTCGAGCACATCGGCTTCGAAATCACCGGCCTCGAAGCATTCTGCAAGCGGCTGGCGTCGATGGGTGTGAAGTTCGATGCCCCCTATCGGAAGAATCCCGATGGCATCGCGACGGCCAGGCTCACGGATCCGTGGGGAACAGCCATCGAGCTCACCGAAGGCCTGCGCCAGTTTTAGTTACGACGCGGCCGGAAGGCGGCCCGATGGTCGTATACCGCCTTCCCATTACCGCTAATTCGCCGTGATCAGATATCAATCGGGATGTACCCGTGTCCCCGTCCACGTGCCAGGTCCGGACGCTTGAGGGATCGGGACGCTCTCGTCGAAGGGATGGTCACGGGTCACGTGGTAAGCAGAAACCGTGTATTGCCCGGAAAACGTGTCACCAGAGGGATCCACCGTGATCACGGCGTGAAAGCGGAATCGCGCACCGCCCACCGCAGGGTCAGGGTCGACGTAGGTCTCGGCAATGTGGTTGAGCGTGTAGGTCGACTTGCCGATCTTCCGCCAGACGCCCTGGCACACGCCGCCGCTCGGAGGGATTCCAAGAGAAATCATCATCTCCGTGCCATCGGCATGGAACTGTTGGAGTCCAAAGTCTGGTGCGAGGCCCGGTGGGAGGGGCGGGCCGTCAAAACGAAATTCCCACATGCCGACGATCGGTTCATTGCTCTTGTCAGCGTTGCTTTGAGCACTGATAGCGCCCGGAGAATTCTGGTACGCGACGGAGACCGGCCCCCGCACAAACGAGACCGGGAGATACCTTCCCGATTGGGTCACTACCGGTCGCCTGTTGGCCGCTATCCCGCCCCCGTCGCCCAGCTGAAAACAACTGGCAGCGGCAGCCGGAGGCGCGAGAGCCGTCCCGAGTGCGATGACGGCGAACGTTCCGATAAGCGTCTTCATCAACCTTTTCATTGATTGCTCCTTGTCGGGCGGACCGGCTTGCACGTTCTGACACGTGGCGAACCGCCCTTCCGCCAGAGATAGGCGCAAATCGGCCCGGAAACCTATCAGGGACCGACCGGGGCGGACGATATACTTTTGAAAATTCCCGACCATGCCCCGGGCAACGGACTCCGGATCGGCGACTGGCCGCGACGTCAGCCTGCTCCTCCGCGCGTGGAGCGACGGCGACCCAAGGGCACTCGACCAGCTGACGCCCATCGTCTACGACGAGCTCCGCCGCTTGGCGCGTCGCTACCTCCGGGGAGAGCGAAAGGGTCACAGCCTGCAGACCACCGCCCTGGTCAACGAGGCTTATCTGCGGCTGGTGGATCACGCGCGCATGGAGTGGCAGAACCGGGCTCACTTTTTCGCGGTGTCTGCGCAGGTGATGCGGCGCATCCTCGTCGACCACGCGCGTCGTCGAAACATCAAGCGCGGACGCGGCCTCCATCACGTTTCCCTCGACGAGGCCACCATCGTTGGTGGCGAGCGATCGACCGACCTGGCGGCACTTGACGATGCGCTCACGTTGCTCGCCGAGCGCGATCCCAGAAAGGCGCAGGTCGTCGAGATGCGGTTCTTCGGCGGTTTGAGTGTCGAGGAGTCTGCCGAGGTCCTCGGCGTGTCACCGGTTACGGTGATGCGCGACTGGCGTACCGCCAAGGCCTGGCTCTATCGGGAGCTGTCGTCGGAGAGTAGCAATGGCTGACGACTGGACACGCGTCGACGACGTGCTCCAGTCGGTGCTGCTGCGTCCGCAGGGCGAACGCGACACGTTCCTGCGACAGGCATGCGCGGGCGACAGCGCGCTGGAGAGCGAAGTCCGATCACTCCTCGCCTCGTACGAGCAGGCGGGAAGCTTTCTGGAGGCTCCAGCAATTCGCATGGCCGCTCGGGCGCTCGTTGACGAGCAGAGTGCAGGCGGAGCGTATCGGAGAACCGATGCCCTGGTGACCGGCCGGCGACTGGGCGACTACACGATCCTCGGACCCCTCGGCGCGGGCGGCATGGGCGAAGTGTACAGGGCGCGCGACACCCGCTTGAGTCGCGACGTGGCCATCAAGGTGCTTCCTTCGTTCGTGCCCGGGGACCCGCAACGGCTGCGGCGCTTCGAGCAGGAGGCGCGGGCTGCCGCGGCACTGAGTCACCCCAACATCCTGGCGGTCTTTCAAATGGGGAGCGATGAGGGCGCACCCTACCTGGTGTCGGAACTGCTCGAAGGCAGCACGCTGCGGGAGCAGTTGCGGCGCGGCCCGATGCCATTGCGCAAAGTCATTGACTACGGAGTCCAAGTCGTGCGCGGTTTGGCTGCGGCGCACGAGAAGGGCATCGTCCATCGCGATTTGAAACCGGAGAATCTCTTCGTCACGAAAGACGGGCGGGTGAAGATTCTCGATTTCGGTCTGGCCAGACTCGTCGAGCAGCCATGGCGATCCCTCGACAGTAATGTACCGACGGATCCCGATGCGACCGAGCCTGGCATGGTGATCGGCACGGTCGGCTACATGTCGCCGGAACAAGTCAGAGGACACCCCGCCGATCATCGGGCCGACATCTTCGCGTTCGGCGCGGTGCTGTACGAAATGCTGAGCGGCACGCGCGCGTTTCAGAAGGCGACGTCGGTCGAGACGATGACCGCCATCCTCAACGAGGACCCTTCCGATCTGTCGCTGCGCGCACCGGCGGCGTCTCCTGCGTTGCAGAGGATCGTTCAGCGCTGCCTCGAGAAGAATCCGGAGCAGCGCTTCCAATCCGCCTCAGACCTGGCATTTGCCCTGGAGGCGCTCTCGGAATCCACGGGCGCGCCGGCATCGGCCATTCGAGCAGTGGCACGCCGCGTCTCTGGTCTCTTGGTACCGTCCGCCACTGTGGCCGCCGCAATCGTGAGCGTCGTGGTACTGGCTGGCGGCGCGCTGTGGTGGTCGTACAGATCCCCCCAGCCGGCGCCGTCCTGGCTGGCGGTGTCGAGCGTCTCGATGATTACCACGTTCCCTGGAGACGAAGTGAGTCCCGCGGTCTCGCCCGGCGGCGTTCAGGTGGCGTTTGCCTGGCGCGGACCAGACGGAGGCCGCCAGCGCATCTACGTGACGGGGATCGACGGCCAGCAGGAGCCACGCCGGTTGACGGACGATACCCCGGACGATACGGGAGACGATTTTCCAAGCTGGTCGCCCGACGGGCAGCAGATTGCGTTCGTTCGCAGGCACGGAGCCACCGAGGCGGCCATCATGATCGTCCCTGCGCAGGGTGGCGCCGAGCGAACGCTGCGGCGGATTCGCGTTGTTCAAGTGGCCAACGCGCACAGCTGGCTGGCGTGGCGTCCGGACGGATCCGAGATGGCCCTCGCCGCGGAATCAGGGGATTCCGGCCGCTCCACGCTGTTCATGCTGCGCATCGCAGATGGCCACCTGCGGATGTTGACGATGCCGCCCGAGGGTGTGACCGGGGATGCGTCGCCTGCCATCGCCCCCGATGGGCGCTCACTCGCCTTCGTGCGGTACCTGTCTCCCGGTGCCTCTGCGTTGCTCGTTCAGAGGCTGGACGCCCACGCGAATCCCGTGGGAGAACCGATGCCGATTCCCGGCGCCGGCACGGCAGCGAGGACGGCGGTCTGGGCCGACGAGGCGCGGCTGCTGTTCGCTGAGAACGGGCGCATCCTCGAATGGCACGTCGGCACACCGGCGAGACCCGTCTACGTCTCGACTGCGGGGCTTCGGGGCCTGGCGTTCGCGGGACGGGATCATCGAGGGGTGGTGCGCGTCATCGCGGCACAAGGGAACGCCGCCCGAAACCAACTCTGGATGATTCCTCTGGGGACCCCAGGCCAGACGACTGACCGGCCGGGGCTTCAGTCCGGGTTCGGATCCGACATCGCCAACCCTGATTTCTCTCCAGACGGGACGCACGTCGCTTTCATGAGTTCACGAAGCGGCACGCCTGAAATCTGGATGGCCGATGCCGATGGGCGGAATCTCAGGCAGTTGACATGGCTGGGCATCGCAAGGCTCGGCATTCCTCGGTGGTCCCCGGACGGGCGATACGTGGCGTTTTATGCACGGCGGCCGGACGAGCCGCAGATCTATGTCATCGACGTGACGCAGGAGCGTCCCACGCCGCAGCAGATGACGCACCAGGTTCCGGGCTGCAACATTCCTTCATGGTCGCGCGACGGACGATTCCTGTACTGTTCCCGGCGGGATGGTCGCGAGGTGCGTCTCTACCGGGTGCCGACGGATAACAGCGACCCCTCGGATCAGCGCATCGAGCGCTGGTTCGAGGGCAAGGACGCGAGAGAAACATCGGACGGCCGGCTGGTCTACGTCAAGGATGGCGTCCCCGGCATTTTTGTCCGCTCGCTGGCCGGTGATCCGACGACGAATCCGGAAGAGCGGCTGGTATCGGACATCGTCGGTCCAATCGCGTACTACGCGCTTGCGCCGAGCGGCATCTACTACACCGGCCAGAACAATCTGGGCGGGTATGTCGGGTTGCACTTCTTCGATCGCGCCCGGAACCGGACCGTCGAGGTGGCGTCAAGGGCCGTCACCGGTGAGATGGGTGGGCTGACTGTATCGCCGGACGGCCGGCGTCTTCTCTACGTACAGACGTCGCCACCGCAAACCGACCTGACGCTGATTCGCTTTGAGTGACCTATTGTGAATGGCGCCATCCCTGCCGACGTGTCGGTCGAATTGATCGGCAGCTCGTGCCCTGCGGAAGTGGTCAGGGGTGCCCGCTGACCGAGTGACGTCTCACGGTCCGGATTTTTCCCATGTCCACCCTCCTGCACGAGTGCCTGCTCCGCGGCGTGCGATGCATTGATCAGGCGCGCGCTAAGATAGCTGCGTCGTCGCCGGCTGGTGTGGTCTTCCTACGGAGCTGGGCGAATCCAGAGCCGTTGGCGCTCGACAGGAGGGTCAGATGATGGGTCGACTCACCTCGCTTGTGCTGCTTCTTGCAGTCGCGACTCCAGCAGCGGCGCAGCCCCGGTTGACGGAGGTCGTTATCGGACCTGCGAAGCTGGAGATTTCACCGCTTCCCCTCAAGCCCGGTGCGCAGATCGCCGTGCAGGGGAGCTTCCATCAAGGGCTCACATTCGCTCCGATCGGTCAGCTGGGGTGCTCCGGTCCGACGGACACGAGTTCCTCGCCATGTGATGGGTCCAAGTCTCTCGGGGTGACCCTGTGGCGCGACAGCCCGTCCGGCGTCCGATCGGCGCAGCCAGTCGGCGGCGCGAGCATTCCATTCGCTCCTCCCGCGTTCTATACAGTCGTCAATCAGGCCTTCTCCGGGATCTCCGTCCCACAGATTGAGCCGAACGAGTTCCTCACGGTGGAACTCATCTTCTTCGACAAGACCGTCAAGGTGACTGGCGGTATAGGCCTGGTCGCAATCGACGTGCCCCGAGTGCTGGGCTTTCGGAGGTTCAAGTGGGCATGCCGGTCGCTGAAGAAGGGCGTCCCACCCGCGTGCAGGTACGTCGAAGTGCCGCAGTGAGGATTCGGTCGTCACGTCAGGTGATCACCACACTGGGGAGTCTTCCCTGAGCAATGTCCAAGGACCGCTCGCGGCGCACCTCGCGGCGTGGGCATCCAGGCTGACGTTCGACGATCTGCCCGGCGACGTTGTGACAGCGACGAAGCTGCGCGTGCTCGACGTCATCGGCCTCGCGCTTGCCGGATCCGAGACGCCCTTCGGTCAAGCCACTCGCGCCGCCTCGATCGCACTCTCACCGGTCGGTCCAGCACACATTCTCGGTACCGGTGAGACGGTGGCGCCCGCGACCGCCGCGTTTGCGAACGCCGCGTTCGCGCAGGCGCTCGAGTTCGACGACACGCATAACGAATCGATCGTGCACATGAGCAGTCCGGCGGTCGCCGCCGCGCTCGCGCTCTCCGAGAGCCGATCGGTCTCAGGGCGCGAGGCGATCGTCGCTATCGCACTGGCCAACGAGATCTCGTCGCGGGTGGGCAGTGTGGCGCCCGGCCAGTTTCACCGGCGCGGTTTTCATCCAACCGGCCTGTTCGCACCATTTGGCATCACGTATCTGGCTGGCAAGCTGCTTGGGAGCAGCGCCGACACGATGGCGCGCGGCGCAGGCATCTGTGGAAGCGCGGCCGCAGGTCTGCTCGAATGCTGGGTCGACGGAACACAGTCGAAGTTCCTGCACTCCGGGTTCGCGGCACAAAGCGGCATTACGGCCGCCCTGCTTGCCCAGGCAGGTGTGACCGGCCCGCCGACCGTTTTTGAACGACGGTTCGGGTTGTTCGCGTCGCACTTGCAGCATCCGGAGACGAAGATGGACTTTGATCGCATCGCGGGTGGGCTTGGCGAACGGTGGGAGAGCCGCAACGCGTCGTTCAAGCCGTATCCTGCGGCGCACGTGCTCCATCCCTACGTCGATGCGGTGCTGCGTGCCCGCAACACCTATCGGATTTCGTCCACGGACGTCGCACAAATTGATTGTCCGGTCGCAGAGTTCAACGTATCGATCGTCTGCGAGCCGCTCGCAGAGAAGCTGGCGCCGGCGTCGGACTCGCACGCGCGCATCAGCCTGCAGTACACCGTGGCCGAGGCGCTGCACGAGGGAAAGCTGGGAAAGAGCGCTTACTCGCCGTCGAATCTTCGCAGTCCGGAGATTCTGGCGCTGGCCCGGCGCGTACGCTACTACATCGATCCCGATTTTCCGGGTCCTGGC
>Ga0310813_10003081_pt1 | contig 10093 bp, 10 predicted proteins | sample YN3metagenome_FD_203086 | JGI IMG/M metagenome (GOLD analysis project Ga0310813, IMG submission 203086) | Soil microbial communities from experimental microcosm in Duke University, North Carolina, United States - YN3 | ecosystem: Engineered > Artificial ecosystem > Soil microcosm > Unclassified... | reverse complement strand
GGTCCTGGGAAGGGCCTTCACGTCGCGGGCGGCCTTGTGAAGGTTTCGGGCGCGGGCATAGTAGCCCAGCCCTTCCCACATCTTGAGGACGTCGTCGAGGTCCGCCTTCGCGAGCGCCTTCGCGGTGGGAAAGCGCTTCATCCACCGTTCGTAGTACGGGATGACGGTGGCGATCTGGGTCTGCTGGAGCATGATCTCCGAGACCCAGATCGCGTAGGGGTCCCGGGTCCGCCGCCAGGGCAGATCGCGGGCCCCCTTGCGATACCACGCGAGCAGCCGCCTCACGTCCATCGCGACATTGTCACGGCGTCGCGGGCGGCTGGCAAGCTATTTGGCCGGAGGCTTCCCCGCCATGAGATTCGTGAGCCGCTCGTTGAGTGCCTCGCGGCTGTAGGGCCCCTCATACCGCGCGATCTCCTCGCCGTCCCGGAACACGAGCAGCGTGGGAACCGCCTGCACCCCCAGCTCGTCGGTGATCGTCGGGTTCTCGGTCACGTCGATCCGGAAGAATTCGATCTTCCCGTCGAGCATGTCCGAGACCGCCAGGAGCTCCGGCCGGAAGTGATCGCAGGGGATACTGCAGAAGTCGAGGAAGGCCACGGCGACCATCCCCTCGGATTCCAGGATTCGCTCTTCCAGACCCTGGTCGTTCAGATCCCTAACCATATCCACCCCTTTTGCTTCTCTCTCTCCGCACGCCAACGGCAATGTTCTATATCGGCGAAAAGGGGGGGAACTTGAGACAAGAATGAGAAGCCTATGGTTTTCGAAACTTCTTCGACGCGTCGTCGAGAACCAGAATCCAGTCCAGCTCCGAGGGAGGCGTGAACTCGCGCGTCCCCTGGTTGGAGACGATCTCGATCGCGTGGGCGGTGCCGTCGCGAGGATCGAACCACCACGCGTCGACCTTCTCCCCGGAGATCTTTCCGAGCGCGACCGTGACCGGCTTCCCGGTCGGGACGTAGACGAACGCATAGCCGTCGCCCCGGGTGGCGCGGACCCGCTCGCCGGCGACGACGAGCGTCTGGTCGGGCACGCGGGAGAGATAGGGGCGCGATTCCAGGAGCGCCCGCGCGTGGCGCATCTGGCCGGCGCCGGGCAAGTCGAGCGAATCGCTCCACGAGGCGTGGGCCCACGAGATCGCTTTCCGGCCCGGCGCCATCATCTGCCAGATGTTGTGGCAGCCGTAGGTGTGCCCGCACGCGCCGGCAAAGAGGTCCCAATAAAGGTATTTGCGGACGTCGAGCGCCTCGGCGTAGCCGTTCTGGGGCTTGAACGCGAGCGGATGGTCCTCATAGGTCGGCTCCCCGTCGAGGACCGGCTTCGTCGGCTCGCGGCGGTAGTCCGCCTCGATCCGCGCCGCGCTGTCGGTATTCCTCGCGTGGCCGGTCTGGAGCATGTTGAGGTCGAGCCAATCGTCCTTGTGGAACCAGGCGGACGACGTCCTCCCGCCCGGCGGGTGGAACGTCATCAGGTGACGGCCGCCGTCCCCTTCCCGGACGCCCGCCGCGAGCGCGCGCCAGATCTCCGCCGACTTGTCGGCCGGACGGTCGCCGCCGTTGATCCAGATAATGTTCGGAGAGGACTTGTACCGCGCTCCGATCCACCGTCCGTACGCGCGGGCGTTCTCCGGCGTGAAGATCTCGGGGCCGGTGCCCCACATCTTCGTGACCTTGTCCCCCCAGGTGGGAAGTAGCCCAATGAAGATCCCCTTCTCCTCCGCCTTCTTCACGATCCAGTCGACGTGGTCCCAGTACTCGTTTGCGGGCCGCGTCGGGTCGTTCTCCAGGAGCGGCCTGTGGCCGGCCGCATTGGGGGTCTGGAGACCGTCCAGCTCCGCGAGGGCGACGGCCTGAATGACCGTGAACCGCTTGGCGCGGCGGTTCTCCAGATAGCGCTCCGCCTCCTCCCGGGTGAGGCGGTGGAAGAGCTCCCACGCGGTATCGCCCAGCCAGAAGAACGGCGTCCCGTCGGCGTGGACCAGGAACCGCTTGTTCTCGGACACCTTCAAGTCGCCGTGGGACAGGTCGACCGACGGATCCTGGAGCGCGAGCGCCAGCAGCAGGAGCGGCACCATGGGAGACCTCCTGGGATATCCATCTAAAATCTTACTGAAATCTTACTGATATCTTATTGACATCTTACTGAGATCTCAGTAAGGTGTCAAGGATGAAGGCGAAGGGGTCGTGGGCGGCGGCGGGGGTGCTGGCGTTCGCGGTGGCGTTCGCGCTCTTCCCGGTCTACTGGATCGTGCTGACGGCGTTCCGTCCGCGGGGCGAGATCTTCTCCCATCCGGTGAAGCTGCTGCCGTCGGAATTCACGCTCGACAACCTGCGCTACGTCTGGTTCGGCAGCGAGACCAGCCAGCCGGTCCTCCCCTTCCTGGGCACCAGCGTGATCATTGCGGGCGTCTCCACGCTGCTCACCACCGCGCTCGGCGTGGCCTGCGCCTACGCGATGGGACGCCACCGGGCCGGCGGCCGCGCCTTCTCGATGTGGATCCTCTCCCAGCGGTTCCTGCCGGCCATCGCGCTCATCGTCCCGCTCTTCATCCTGTTTCGGAAGTTCTCCCTGTTCGACACCTACACGGGCCTGATCCTCCTCTATACCACCCTGAACCTCCCCATGGCCGTCTGGCTGATGCTGGGGTTCGTCCGGAGCCTGCCGGGCGACCTCGAGGAGGCGGCCCTGATCGACGGCGCCTCCTACTTCGGCGCCTTCTTCCGCATCGCCCTCCCCCTCCTCCGCCCCGGCATCGCGGTCACCGCGATCTTCGTCTTTCTCTTCTCGTGGAATGAGTTCCTCTTCGCGTACCAGCTCGCCGGCGACGAAGTGGCGACCATCACCGTCTACCTGCCGCGGCTGCGGAGCGCGATCGCCGAGCTCTACGGGGAAATCGCGGCCGCCTCGCTCCTGTCGGTGATCCCCGGCGCCGCCGTCGCCTGGGTGATGCAGCGCTACCTGGTCGGGGGCCTTACCCTCGGCGGAGGCCGGGAGCTGTGACCGCAAAGACGTTCGGACGGGTCATGATCGCTCCCGCGACCGCCTTGTTCCTCGCGGTCGGCACCGGCCCGCTCCTCTACGCGCTCTATGCCTCCGCCCACTCCTTCCCCGCGGAAGCCGATGCGGCTCCGGAGTGGAAGGGCGCGGGCAATTTCGTCGACCTCTCCCGCGACCCCCAATTCCTGAAGTCGGTCGGCGTCACCGGGATGGTGCTCGTCCTGGCCGTCACGGCTCAGCTCGTCCTCGGATTCGCCCTGGCGATGGCGCTCCATCGCGTGCGGCGCGGACGCGGCCTCGTGGTCAGCCTGCTGCTCATCCCCTCCGCGATCGCCCCCATCGTCGCGGGCATCGCCTGGTGGATGCTCTTCAACGCGCGCACCGGGCCGGTCAACGCCTTCCTCGAAATGGCGGGGCTCGGCCCCGTCGAGTGGACCGTGACGATGCCGGGGGCGCTCGTCGCCATCGTCACCGCGCTCGTCTGGCAGTGGACGCCGTTCGTCGCCGTCATCCTGCTCGGCGGCCTGACGACGATCCCGCCCTCGGTCCTCGAAGCCGCCCGCCTCGACGGCGCCGGCCGGTGGCACACGCTCCGCCACATCACGCTCCCCTACCTCCGGCCGTTCTTCCTCGTCGCCGGGCTGCTCATGATCATCGAGACCGTCCGCCTGTACGAAGTGCCCTTCTACCTCACCCAGGGCGGTCCCGGGAACGAGACCGTCCTCTCGGGCATCTACCTGTTCAAGCTCGCCTTCAACTTCCGAAATTTCGGGGGCGCCTCGGCCATGGCGCTCCTCTTCGTGGTCGTGTTGAGCGCGATCGCGACCCTCTACGTCCGGCTGGTTTCAGGCAAAGGGAGGACCGTATGACGCTCACCCGACGGGAAGCCCTCGCCGGCGCGCTCGCGCTGGCCGCAGGTTGCAGCAAGTCCGCGGAAGCCGCGACCACCACCGTGAAGGTCATGTCCCATCCGGGCCAGATCCTGCCGATCCTGACCCATCACACCGAGTACCTGAAGAAGACCTGCGGCGTCTCCCTGCGCATCCTCGAGTCGCCCGATCCGACCTCCTACCTCGACGCGGTGAAGGACCAGCAGACCGGCGGCGGGCGGTACGACATCGCGATGTTCTTCCCCCGCTTCAACGGCGAGCTCGCCCCCGGCTACCTGAGGCCGCTCGACGACCTGATCCAGAAGCACGGCGCGCGGCCGCTGTTCGACAACATCGTCGACGCCTACCGGATCCTCTACTCCGAATGGGGCGGGAAGACCGTGGCCGCGCCCGTCGACGGCGATGTCGCGATGATGTACTACCGCAAGGACGCGTTCGAGAATCCCGACCACCGGAAGAAGTTCCGGGAGAAGCACGGGACCGAGCTCGCCGTGCCCCGCACGTGGGAGGAGTTCGCCCGGGTCGCCGAATTCTTCACGGGGTGGGCGTGGGGCCCCACGGGGAGGCCGGGCTTCGGCTTCCAGAGCGCCACGTGGGAGCGGGCCTACGTCGAGCAGCAGTGGGCGCCCATGATGGCTTCCGCGGGCGGCAACTGGTTCACGCGCGACCTCAAGCCGGGGTGGAACAACGCCGCCGGCGTCCGCGCGCTCCGCGACCTGAAGTCGCTCCTCTCCTTCGCCCCGCCCGGCTCCACCTCGCTCTCCTGGAACCAGACCATGGAGAACATCTTCGCCGAGGACGTCGCGATGGTCCTCTGGTACATGGACCTCGGCCGTCTCGGCATGTCGAAGAACTCCTGGTTCGCCAAGAATGGCGGGCCGGAGAAGATGAAGAACTTCGGCTACGCCGCGTGGCCCGGCTACGAGATCGCCGGACAGTACCGCAACTTCAACTCGATGTTCTACGGGCGCGTCATCGGCATCAGCCGGTTCTCGAAGCAGCCCGACGCCGCCTTCCAGGTCCTCAAGACGGTCCTCACGCCCGAGCGGCGCGTCCTCGCCCTGGACGACGACCAGTCCGGCAGCGACATGTTCCTCAAGACCGACTACGACCCGGCGATCTACAAGAAGCTCGCGCCGCCGCGCGAGTTCCTCGAGACGGCCCGCAAGGTGCTCGACAACGGCTTCCCCGAGATGCAGGTCCCGGGCGCCGGCGAGTATCTCGACGCGCTCCAGGGAGAGCTCCACGCCTTCCTCACGGGCAACGGGAGCGATCCCGCGAAGGCGCTCCAGGCCGCCGCCGACCGCTGGGAGGCGATCACCGACCGCCTGGGCCGGTCGAAGCAGTCGGGCTATTGGGCCGAGGTTTCCGCGCGATACAAGCGCGCCGGCCTCAAGGTGGCGGAGCTATGATCATGAAGCCGAACGGCGCCCGGTCTCTCCTCCAGGACCAGGCCTACGACCAGCTCAAGGAGCTCATCCAGACCGGGACGCTCGCCGCGGGGAGCCTCCACACGGAGCGGCGGCTGTCGGAGCAGCTGGGGATGAGCAAGACGCCCATCCGCGCCGCGCTCACGCGGCTCGACATCGAGGGGTTCGTCTCCGTCTCCCCGCAGCTCGGCATCGCGGTCCGCGAGACGTCGCTCCACGAGATCGTCGACCTGTTCGACATCCGGGCGGCGCTCGAGACCTTCGTGGTCCGGTCGCTGGCGGGCCGGCTGCAGCCGCCGCAGGTCGAGCGGCTCCGCGCCAATCTGAAAGAGCAGAAGAACTGCGCCCAGGGCGGCGACTCCCGGACCCTGACGCGGCTCGACACCGACTTCCACCTGCTCTTCTGCGAGTTCCTGGACAACCGCGAGATCACTCGAGTCCTGGTCCATCTGCGCGACAAGCTCCACCGCGTGATCCTCCGGGTCATGAGCCGCGCCGAAGGTCGGCTCGCGACCGCCGTCGGCGAGCACGCGGGGATCGCCGAGGCGGTGATCCGCGGCAAGGGCGAGCTCGCCTCCGAGCGGGTGAAGCGCCACCTGGAGTTCGGAAAACAGTTCCTGATGTCGAGGTGACCATGGCGGCCATCGCGATCGACGACGTCGAGAAGACCTTCCCGGGCGGCGTGCAGGCGGTCCGGCGCGTCTCGCTCCGGGTGGAGGACGGGGAGTTCCTGGTCCTCGTGGGCCCGTCGGGCTGCGGCAAGACCACGCTCCTGCGGATGATCGCCGGGCTCGACGAGGCGACCGGCGGATCGATCTCGATCGGCGACCGCCGCGTGAACGACCTGCCGCCCGGCGAGCGGGATCTCGCGATGGTCTTCCAGAACTACGCCCTCTATCCCCACATGACGGTCCGCCGCAACATGGCGTTCGCGCTGGAGCTGCGGAAGGTCCCCAAGGCGGAGATCGAGCGGCGCGTCGGCGAGGTCGCGGAGACGCTCGGCCTGCGCGACCTCCTGGAGCGGCGGCCGAAGGAGCTCTCCGGCGGCCAGCGGCAGCGCGTCGCGCTCGGCCGGGCGATCGTCCGCCAGCCGCTCGCGTTCCTGTTCGACGAGCCGCTCAGCAACCTCGACGCGCGGCTCCGCATCCAGATGCGCGCCGAGCTCAAGCGGCTCCACCGCCGGCTCCGCACGACCTCCATCTACGTGACCCACGACCAGGAGGAGGCGATGACGCTCGGCGACCGCGTCGTCGTCATGAAGGACGGCGCGATCCAGCAGGTGGGCCGCCCGCGCGACGTCTACGAGCGGCCGGCCAACCGGTTCGTCGCCGGTTTCATGGGCATGCCTCCCATGAACCTGCTTCCCGGCAAGGTCGCCGACGCGCGGTTCGAAGGCGCGGGGCTTCGGATCCCTCTTGCGGCGCCCGGCGGTCCCGCGGTCCTGGGCATCCGTCCGGAGCACCTGAGCGACCGCCCCTTCGCCGGCGCGAGCGAACGGCTCGCGCTCCGCGTCTCCGTCGTCGAGCCGCTCGGCGACCGGCAGGACGTCACGCTCACGACCGCCGACGGGACCTCGCTCGTCGCCCGCATCGACTCGCGCGCCGAGCTGCGGGAGGGCGAGGAGTCGACCTTCTACGCCGATCTTTCCCGGATTCATCTGTTCGACGACCGGAGCGGCGCCCGGATCGAATCGGCCCCCGAACTGGTGAGGCTCGCATGAACGACGATCGCGTCCTGGCAACCTACTGGATCGAGACGCCGTGGCCCCTCCAGAGGGCGGTCGAGGCGATGGCGGGCGAGCAGTCGTGCGGCACGTTCATCCGGGTCCCGGGAGAGACGGAGGAACTGCGGGCGCGGTTCGGCGCCCGCATCGAGCGGATCACCGAACAGGAGACTGTCGACGAGCCGAGCCTTCCCGGCTCGCGCCCGCCGCGCGGCGAAGGGCGTCCCCGCTACCGCCGGGCAGAAGTCGTCCTCTCCTTTCCCCTCGAGAACATGGGGCCGTCGCTGCCCAACCTCCAGGCGACGGTGGCGGGCAATCTCTTCGAGCTGAGCCAGTTCTCCGGGCTGCGGCTCCTCGACCTCGAGCTGCCCCGGGCGTTCGCCGCGGCGTATCCGGGTCCGCAGTTCGGCGTCGAAGGCACCCGCAAGCTCGCCGGCGTCCACGGCCGGCCGCTCATCGGCACGATCGTGAAGCCGAGCGTCGGGCTCACCCCCGAGGAGACGGCCGCGCTCGTCCGCCGGCTCGCCGAGGCGGGGCTCGATTTCATCAAGGACGACGAGCTCATGTCCAATCCGCCCCATTCGCCGCTCGAACGGCGGGTGAGCGCGGTGATGCGCGTCGTGCACGACCACGCCCAGCGCACGGGCAAGAAGGTGATGGTCGCGTTCAACATCACGGACGAGATCGACGAGATGCGACGCCACCACGACTTCGTCCTCGCCTCGGGCGGCACGTGCGTCATGGCCAGCCTCAACAGCATCGGCCTCCCGGCGCTCGCCCAGCTGCGCCGGAACAGCGCGCTGCCGATCCACGGCCACCGGAACGGCTGGGGGATGATCGCCCGGTGCCCGGCGCTGGGGATTTCGTTCCCTGCGATGCAGAAGCTGTGGCGGCTGGCCGGCGCCGATCACCTCCACACGAACGGATTGCGGAACAAATTCTTCGAGCCCGACGATTCGGTCGTCGCCTCCGCCCGCGCCTGCCTGACGCCGCAGTTCGGCGACCGGCGGGTCATGCCGGTGCTGTCGTCCGGCCAGTGGGCCGGGCAGGCGCCCGACACCTACCGCCGGCTGGAGAGCCTCGACCTGATGTACCTCTGCGGCGGCGGCATTCTCGCCCATGCGGGAGGTCCCGCCGCGGGCGTGGCGTCGATCCGCCAGGCGTGGGAGGCGGCGCTCCAGGGTCGCAGCCTCGAGCAGGCCGCCTCGATCCACTCCGAGCTGCGCCAGGCGATCGAGACCTACAGCAACGTATGAGCGACCTGCTCCTGACGTACTGCGGCGACGACTTCACCGGCTCCACCGACGTGATGGAGGCGCTGGCCACGGCCGGCCTCCGAACCGTGCTGTTCCTCGAGCCGCCGACGCCCGCCGATCTCCGCCGGTTCGACGGCCTCCGAGCCGCGGGCGTCGCCGCGACGAGCCGCGCCATGACCCCGGCGCAGATGGACCAGGCGCTTCCCGGAGTCTTCGACCGGCTCAAGCAGCTCGGCGCGCCCGTCTGCCACTACAAGATCTGCTCGACGTTCGACTCCTCCCCCGCGATCGGCTCGATCGGCCGCGCGATGGAGATCGGCGCCGCCGTCTTCGGCGGCCGCTACACGCCGCTCGTCGTGGGCGCCCCGGTCCTGCGCCGCTATTGCCTCTTCGGCAATCTCTTCGCGACCGTCGGCGGCGAGACGTTCCGGATCGACCGCCATCCCGTGATGAGCCGCCACCCGGTGACCCCGATGGACGAAGGCGACCTGCGGGTCCATCTCGCGCGGCAGACGTCGCGCCGAATCGCGCTCATGGACCTGCATCAGCTCACCGGCCCGGCCGCCGACGTCGACGCCCGCTTCGCATCGCTCCTCGAGTCGCGGCCCGATGTCGTCCTCTTCGACGTCCTCGACGACGCTCGACTGGCCGAAGTCGGCCGGCTGCTGTGGAGTTCGCGGCCGCCGTTCATGACCGGCTCGTCGGGGATCGAGTACGCCCTTACGGCCCACTGGCGCGCCACGGGAGTGCTCGCGGCACCCCTGCAGAGCGCCGCGCCCGCGCCGGCGTCGCGCATGATCGCGGTGTCGGGCAGCTGCTCGACGGTCACGCAGACCCAGATCGCCTGGGCGATCGAGAACGGTTGCGCGGGCATCCGCGTGGCGCCCGACGCGGACGAGGGAGACGTGGTCCGGAAGGCGATGAAGGCGCTCGAGGAGGGGCGGAGCCCGCTGCTCTACACGGCGCTGGGCCCGGCCGATCCCGCGATCGGCGACGCCCGCGCCGACGGCGAACGGGTGGGGACGCGGCTCGGCCGGCTGGCCCGCCAGTTGCTCGAGATCTCGAAGCTCAAGCGGGTCGCGGTCGCGGGCGGAGACACCTCGGGCTACGTCGCGCGACAGCTCGGCCTCTTCGCGCTCGAGATGGCCGGCCCGCTCTCCCCGGGGTCGCCGCTCTGCCGGGCCCGCGCTCGGGAGGACGCGTTCGATGGTCTCGAGATCGCGATGAAAGGCGGTCAGGTGGGAAAACCCGATTTCTTCGGCAGCGTCCTTCGAGGCGCCGCCTGATCAGCCATAAATCAAACCGTTGCGTTTATGGCTGATCCAGCCATAAACGCAACGGTTTGATTTATGGCCGAATTAAATGGAGGAAGAGATGACGACCGTGGCACTCTTCGGCGCCGGCGGCAAGATGGGCTGCCGGATCACGGACAACCTCAAGGACTCGGCGTATGACGTACGGTACGTGGAGGTCAGCCCTCCCGGCATCGAGAACCTCCGCAAGCGCGGGCTGGCGGTCACGCCGCGCGAGCAGGCGCTCCGCGAGGCGGAGGCCGTCATCCTCGCGGTGCCCGACAACCTGATCGAGCGCATCGCGGGCGAGCTCGTGCCGTCGATGCGGACCGGCGCGATGCTCGTGGTCTTGGACGCGGCCGCGCCGTTCGCGGGCAAGCTGCCCGCGCGGCAGGACGTGACGTACGTCGTCACCCATCCCTGCCATCCGTCGGTGTTCAACGTCGAGACCGACCCCGACGCACAGCGCGACTACTTCGGCGGGATCTAGGCGAAGCAGAGC
>Ga0310813_10003079_pt1 | contig 10095 bp, 7 predicted proteins | sample YN3metagenome_FD_203086 | JGI IMG/M metagenome (GOLD analysis project Ga0310813, IMG submission 203086) | Soil microbial communities from experimental microcosm in Duke University, North Carolina, United States - YN3 | ecosystem: Engineered > Artificial ecosystem > Soil microcosm > Unclassified ... | reverse complement strand
CACGCCGTCGCGCTGCATGCGTTGTCGCTACCGGAACAGGCGCCCGGTCACGCGAACAGCCGTTCGAGCAGCGGCGACCAGAACACCCGCTGCGGGTCGTAGCGTTCGAGCGTCGCGCGCGCGGCCTGCCAGCCGCGCGCGGCCGGTTGGCCGTCGCTGTACAGCTGCGCGAGCGTGGTGCCGGTCATGGTCGGGTCCTGCCACGCCGCGAGGTCCGAATAACCCCAGCCCTTCGACCATTCGGGGCGCACCGTCGCATACGAGCCCGCGTAGTTCGATAGCATCCATTGCTCGATCTCGCGGTAAAAGCGATTCGCACCGGGCGTGCCGGGCATCGTCAGGATGTCGAAGTAGACCGCGACGTTCCAGTCAGGACGATCCGGCCGCGGCTTTAGCGGCGACAGTAGCGCGACGCTCGCGCCGTTGCCGGCATCGACCGGCTGATCGAGCCCGGTCACGCGAATTTCCACCGGGCCGTTCATCGGGTATTCGCCGCGCGCCCGATACACGTCGACGCGGTTCTGGTAGAACTGCACGAATTCCGCGATCACGCGCTGCACGTCTGTGCGCCGGGCGAGCACCGCGTAGCCGTTGGCGGTCACCCGCAGCGTTGTGGGCCGGATGTACTGCAGCAGATTGCGCGACCAGCCCCAGAGGTCCGAAGACAGCGTGAGCGCGAGGCCGGCCGTGACGATCGACATCTGGGTCTGGCCGAACAGCGGTGTCAATTGGCGCTCGCCGCTCAGCACAATGCGTTTGACCAGCTCGGAAAGCGGCTGCGGGAGCGCATCCGAGAACGGATAGTTGTAAGGCTTCGACACGCTGCGCGACAGCAGCGGCCTGACTGGTTGCGCGGTCCACACCTTGAGCCATGGGCAACGGGTGAACGGGAACCAGATCGCCTCGAGGCGGCCTGCCTGATCGAGAAACGCGGCGACCGTGCGGCCGCGCGAGCCGCCCGGCGCGAACAGCTCGGCGGCCGGAATGTCGACGTAGCTCTGGCAGCGCAGCCTTTGGTTCGGGCCTGCCATCAGCGTGACCTCGACGACCAGCGTGCGGCCCAGATGCACGAGCAGCGCGCCGATGTCCGGATCGCTGCGTGTGAAGCTGCGCAATACGTATTGCTGTTGCGCCGCATCGAACACGATTGCGGTCAGCGACAGCACCAGGTTGCTGAGCGAGCCGTATGTGTGGCCGGCGAGCGGCGTTTCGCGGGCGGCCGGAATGCCTGTGCCGTGCGCGCCGATCGCCAGCGCGCCGCCGAGCGTGATGTCACCGGGGGCAGGGCAGGCCGCAACGCCCAGCCCATGGTTTTCGAGCGTCGCGAGCAGCGTCTCCATCGATACGCCGGCCTGCGCGGTCACGCGGGCCGGCCGCGTCGACGCATCCACCCACACACGGGTCAGCGCTTTCGTCATGTCGAGCAGCACGACCTGCGGGGCCGACAGATTCGGCTCGAGCGCGAGCGGCGACCAGTTGTGCATATGGCCGCGCGCACGCACCCGGTAGCCATGCGCGCGCGCCCAGTTGACGATCGCCACCGCTTCGCCGGGCGTGGCGGGCGCCGCGGTCCACAGATTCGATACGGCGATTTCGCCGCTCCAGTTCTGGAATGCCTGCTTGTACAGCGCAATGCCGGCTGGAAAATTCGCGGGAGCGGCGCCGACGCCTTGCGCATGCGCAGCGAGTTCGCCAAGCGGCGTAAAGCCGCCGACTACGCCGGCCGTGGCGAGCTTCGCCATGTCGGCGATAAAAGCGCGGCGCGGCACCGCGCAGCCGGAGTGTTGAAGTTGGGCCATGATGTCGTTCAAATTGCTTCGTGTCGAATCGGTTTACAGGTAACCGGCCCCGTGCCGTTGCTCGCGCAACGTTCGCGAACCACGCAACCGGTTTCGCCAACACATGCTAGGTTTGCGCGACCCATGGCGGGTGATGACTATCCATCGCAACCGCGCGCGCCGCTCTTTGCGCGCCGCGCGAGGTGGAATAGACTGCGCTGCCCAGGTGTTATCGAGCGTGAGACGCTCGAAACGAACTAAACGGCAGGCAGGAACCCCGATCCGGTCGGGCGCGTCCCGTTCCTGTTCCGCCATCGCAGCAAGGTCTAAAGAAGATGGACGATGTGCAGCTGTGGTCCGACAACCGGATCGACGCGGTGCTGTCACGCCGCAGGGCGGTGCAAGGCTATGAAGAGCGCTGCCAGTACGCGCTCGATCTGGTGCAGATCCGGCTTGCCGAAGAAGGCCTGTCGCGCATCGACGAAGGGCTGCGCCTGTTCGCGTTCGATGCGGTATGGGAGGCGCCGACCCGCGACGTGACCTGTCGCGGGCTCGAGGCGATCAAGGCGAATTTCGAGCGGGTGTTTCGCCACATCGAAGATTTCAGCGTGACGCCGCTCGAGCAGTTCGCAACGCCCGAGCGCGTGTTCGTCGATTCGATGCTGCGTTTCAGGATTGTGGGCAATGCGTTCGACCGCTGCCCGATGGAAGCCGGCACGCGAGTGCGAATGCGGCTGTTGCGCACCTTTCAGATTGCGGACGGCCTGATCCGCCGCGAGACCTGCCATGAAATCTGGGAGCAGGAGCACGCGTGACGTCACGCGTCACGCATCAGCCGCCTGTCGCGCGGCGCACCGCGTTCAGTCGTCGCGCGCCGGACGCACCATGCGCATCAGCGTCGCATCCTTGAACACAAAGTGATGCGCGAGCGCGGCGAGCGCATGCAGGCCGATTAGCCAGAACGCCGCATTGCCGACCAGGAAGTGCGCGTCGTGCAGCAATTTATGCGCAACCGGATCGGTGGGCCATAGCCGCAGCATATAGCCGGTGCCGGCCAGGTCTACTGGATTGCCGCCGGTGTTCACCATCGCGAGGCCCAACAGCGGCTGCACGAATATCAGCAGATACAGCGCCAGATGCACGAGCCGTGCGAGAAACTGCTGCATGCGGCTAACCGGCAACTCAGCCGGCGTGCCGCGCCACAGCGTCCACAGCACGCGCAGCACCGACACGCATAGCACCGTGCTGCCGGCCCAGATATGCACGGCGTTCCACATCGTGCGGCTATCCGAACCTTTCGGGCCGCGGATCTCGATCGCAAACAGCGCGATCGCGACCAGCAAGGCCGTGGCCCAATGAAAGAAAATCGACAGCGGCGACCAGCCGGTCGTGCGAGCTGCATTGGATGCAGCGGGGTTGGCGATGTGCATGAGTGGATACTGGAACGTAAGAAACGTTGAGGTTCGTCGGCATCGAAGGCGTGCCGATGAATGAACGCAATCAGCATGCTGCTTATTCCAGCCTGCGCTGCACTTGCCCGCACTGTTTTGTAATGGAATGTGTCGGCATGTTGCAGGCGGCGTTTCTTGTTGCGCGAGGCTATTCCGATCCTATGCACGAGGATCGCGCACGATGCGCTGCCCATCGCAGGGGCAGCGCATCAGTGCATCAGTGCCTCGGCGACTTCGAGGCCCGGGGCTCAGCACCTCAGCAGCGCACTGGTCAACGCCACAGATTGGTCTGCGCGAGATTGATCACCTCATCGGTCTTGCCGTTCAGGATCGCCTTCAGCATATACAGCGAAAAGCCCTTGGCCATCTGCAGATTGATGGCGGGCGGAATCGCGAGCTCCATGCGGTTGACCACCGCATCGATCAGCACCGGCCCATCGTGCTTGAACGCCGCGGCGATGCCGGCCTCGACTTCCGACGGCTTTTCGAGGCGAATGCCCTTGATGCCTATCGCTTCGGCCATCGCCGCGAAGTTCGGGTTCTTCAGTTCGGTGCCCACCGGAATGAACGAAGTGGACTTCTGCTCGAGCTCGATAAAGCCCAATGCACCGTTGTTGAACACACAGACCTTCACCGGCAGCCCAAGCTGCGCGAGGCTGATAAAGTCGCCCATCAGCATGGCAAAGCCACCGTCGCCGGACATCGAGATCACCTGGCGCTGCGGAAATGCGGCCTGCGCGCCGATCGCCTGTGCCATCGCGTTGGCCATCGAGCCGTGCCAGAACGAGCCGAGCAGATTGCGTTTGCCGGTCATCGCGACATAGCGCGCGCCCCACACGGTCGGCAGGCCGACATCGCAGGTGAAGATCGCGTCGTCGCTCGCCTGATCGCTCAACGCCTTGGCCACCTGCTGCGGATGAATCAGCGAGCCGCGCGAGCTTTCGAGTGCAAGCGCATCGAGTTCCTTGCGCGCCGCGCGGTAGTGGTTCTGCGCTTGCGTCAGATGGCCGGCATCGGTTTTCGGCGTCAGCTTCGGCACCAGTGCCGCAAGCGTCGCCTTGACGTCGCCGACGATGCCCAGATCGATCGGCGCGCGCCGCCCGAGATTGCCCGGCTCGATATCGACCTGGGCGATCTTCGAGCCGCTCTTCGACGGATAGAACTGCATATACGGGAAATCGGTGCCGAGCATCAGCAACAGATCGCAATCGAGCATCGCATAGTAGCCCGATGAAAAGCCGATCAGCCCAGTCATGCCGACGTCGTACGGATTGTTCGCTTCGACGTGCTCCTTGCCGCGCAGCGCATGCACGACCGGCGCCTTGGCGGCTTCGGCCAGCGCCATCACTTCGGGCTGCGCGCCGGCGCAGCCCGAGCCGCACAGCAGCGTCACGCGTTCGCTGGCGTCGATCAGGCGCGCCAGCGCGTCGATCTCCGCGTCGGCCGGCGTCACGGTTGCGCGCGGCGGCAGCAGGCCGGCGGGGATCGGCGCCGGCGCGGGTACTGCCTCATGCAGCGCGACGTCGCCCGGCAGCACGACCACCGACACGCCGCGCTTGCCGACCGCTTCGCGCACGGCGATTTCGAGCGTGCGCGGCATCTGGTTCGCGCTCGACACCAGCTCGCAGTAGTGGCTGCATTCGGCGAACAGCGTCTGCGGATGGGTTTCCTGGAAGTAGTTGCTGCCGATCTCGCGCGACGGAATGTGCGCGGCGATCGCCAGCACTGGCACGCGATTGCGGTGGCAGTCGAACAGGCCGTTGATCAGATGCAGGTTGCCCGGCCCGCAACTGCCCGCGCATACGGCGAGGCTGCCGGTCAGATGCGCCTCGGCGCCGGCGGCGAAGGCAGCCACTTCTTCGTGGCGCACATGGATCCACTCGATTTCGTCGCGCTTGCGGATCACGTCGGTCAGACCGTTCAGACTGTCGCCGACGATGCCGTACACGCGCCTGACACCGGCTGCGATAAGCACGTCGACGAATTGATCGGCTACGAGGGTCATTGCTGTTCTCCTTTTGAGCGGCATTCACGCGCGGTGAATGCATGAGCGGGCGAGAAGGAAAGCGTCGGGCAAGCCAGGCAAATGCGCCGCGCAGCGCATGACTGCCTGATGCGGGAGTGTGCCTCACGTGGTGCGCCTTTGCAGTCACCAGGCCGGCGTGCGCTGCCATGCGGGTTGCGGTACCGGTTACAGTCCTTGGTGCGGTGCATGTTGCAGTACTCGTTGCGGTGCTTGCTGCCGTGCGCCGCCGTGCGTCTATGTCTGCGCGGCCGGCAACGTAAAGCAGAAGCATGCGCCGCCCAACGCCGACTCGTTGTCGACTTCGATCCGGCCGCCGTGCGCCTCGATGATCGTGCGGCAGATCGCGAGGCCCATACCCATGCCGGATTCGCTGGTCGTGAAGAAACGGTTGAACAGTCGCTTCAGATCGTCCTCGCGGATGCCGCGGCCGCTGTCCTCGACGCGGCACGCGACCGCTTGGGGTGCACCGGCCGGTGCCGCTGGCTGCGCCACCGCGCGCACCGTGATCAGCACGCGCCCGTTGCGCGCGCCTATGCGCGTCAGCGCCTGAATCGCATTCATCGCCAGATTGACGATCACCTGCTGCAGCTGCGTGCGGTCCGCGAGAATCGGCGGCGCATTGCCGTCAGGAAGGTGCGTGATTTCGACGCCTTTGATCTGCGCTTCGTGGCGCAGCAGCAGCAACGCTTCGTCGACCACGTCGTCGAGCTGCACCCGTTCGCGGCGCGGCAGACCTTTGACGGCCATCGCGCGGGTGCGCACGATGATGTCGCTGGCGCGCCGCGCGGAGGCCAGCGTCAGCGCGGCCAGCTCGCGCACTTCGTGAATATCGGGCTGCGGCCGGGCGAGCCAGTTTTGCATCGCCTGCGCGCTTGCCGATACCGCGCCAAGCGGCTGATTGATCTCGTGCGCAATCGAGGCCATCAGCTCGCCGAGCAGCGAGATGCGTCCGGCGTGCGCCAGATCGCTTTCGAGCTGCTGCTGCTTGTCGCGCGCCCGCACACGTTCGGTGATGTCGATCAGCGCCATCAGCGTCGGGCTGGTGGTGTCGATCGGCTGCATCCGCGATAGTGTGCACAGCACTTCGATCACGCGGCCGTCGAGCGCCACCACTTTCATTTCTTCGGAAAAGCGCGCTTCGCCGCGAAAACGGCTCTCGAACGCATTGCGCAGCGTATCCGGGCTTTCGCTCCACAGCCGGCCGGCCGGGCCGACCAGCTGCGCGGCGTCGCCGGCGCGGAACAGTTCGACCGCGCGCGCATTGACCTCGTCGATCACCACCGTGGACATCAGATGGCCCATCACGTCCGGGTGCGCCCTGATGTGGGCGGCGAGATCGTGGACGCCCGCGGCGCGCAGCGCGGCAAACATGTCGAATGAGCCATGCATCTGGATCAGTGCGATCGGCATGTGCTGGAACAGATGCCGGTAGCGCTGCTCGGCCTCGCGCAGCGCCTCTTCCTTCTTGATGCGCACCGCGACGTCCTGCGCGAGCGCCTCGTTGGCGGCCTGCACGTTGCGATACGCGCTTTGCAGGCTGTGGCACAGGTCGTTGAACGACGTGACGACCTGGTCGAGTTCGTCGGGCTCCGCGGGCGCCCGGCGGGTCAGCGCCAACGGTTCTCCAGGCCGATGAAAATCGTAGCTGCGCATGAACTGCGCGACGGTCTTCAGATGCCGTGTGACAAGCCAATGAAAAAAGAAAATGATAAACAGCGATACGAGGAAGGTCTTCGCGCCCTGGCTGACGAGAATCATCAGTGCCTCGCCGAACAGCCGCCGGTACGCATCGCTCAACGTCGCTTCGACATACAGTGTGCCGATCTGCCGTTCCTTGCCTTCGACGATGCGGTTGATCGGCAACTCGCGCGTTAGCACCGGACCGCCGTGCCGCTCGCCGACCGAAATCACCAGCGGATGCGCGGTGCCGACTTCACGCACGGTGACGGCCCGCACGTCCGGCAGTTTCAGAATGCCTTCGAGCTCGATGCGCAGATGCTCGCGGTCCAGATGCCACAGACTTTCGCCGATGATGCCCGGGTAGCCTTCGCCGATGTCGTTCAGGCGTCGCTCGATCAGCTCGACGTTGTAGCGGAAGTCAAGGTACAGCTGCACGGCGGTGAGAATCAGCGTGATCGCCGAGCTGAACAGCAGCACGCCAATCAGCAGACGTATGCCGATGCTGCGGCGCATGCCCTCGACGGTGTGCCATGCGTCGACGTCGCCGACTGTTGACGTTCGCGCGCGCGGCGCGCCGCTCGAGCGGTCCGCGCCGGCGGGATGGGACATCTCTGAATGGCTGTACGCGGCGTCAGGCTCCGTCGCGTCAGGCCGGATGGTTTTTCCTCGCCGCAGCAAGTCGGACCCTCCGCTCGAATCCAGCTTCCTAGTATAGTAAGCAAGGCTGAGCATAACAGTGTTCCATCTTCGGTCGATCGGCGTCGGGTTGCGAATGCGCGCTTGCGTGCCGCGCCGGCAACGGCCACACGCAAGAGGTGACGCGATGGGCAGCATGCATGCCGTGCAAGTTTGCGGGCGAGGCGGGTGGCGGGCCGGATTGTCTGTGTGGTGGCGGCGACGCGCCGGGCTGTGCCGCGGACTGTACGACAGGCTGTACAAACGGACTAGCGGGCTCTTGCGTGAGCGAACAGGCAGCCTCGCAAGCAGACCGCTACGTGAGCGAACCCGCAGGCCAACCAGCAGGCGCCCCCACGAACCACCGCGTGGCTGGATGCATGCGGCCGCCGCTCTATGTGTGGCGGTAGCGGCTCTCGCGGGCACAAGCCGCACGGCACTGGCCGCCGACTACGGCGCCGTGCTGGCGGGCGCGCAAAGCGAGTTCTGGCGCGCGATGGAAGCCGGCATCGAGCAGGCCGCCGGCGAGCGCGGCGTGAAGGTTACCGTGCGCAGCCCGATGGACGACGATCCGCGCACCACGTCGGACAATCTGCAACTGAAGCTGGTGCAACGGATGATCGATGCCGGCGTGAAGTCGATCATCCTCGCGCCGATCCCGGTCACCGGCATGACGACGCCGGTGCAACTGCCGGTGCCAGTGATATTCGTCGACCGGCCGAGCAAGGACTACCACGCGCTGTCCACCATCTCTACCGACAATTACCAGGCCGGCCGCGCCGCGGCGCGCACGCTGCAAGGCGTGTTGCCGCGCGGTGCAAGGATCGCGGTGCTGAGGCTCGCGCCCGACGTGGTGTCGACCAGCGCGCGCGAAAGCGGCTTCGTCGACGCGGCGCGCGAGCTGGGCTTCGAGATCGCCGTCGACGCGTATATCGGCCATGGCATCCACGAACCGGAACTGGCGGCAGTCGATGCGATCAAGGCGTACCGCGAGCGCACACCCGCACGCGCACTCGATGCGATCTTCACGCCGACCGATTTCACCACGCTTGCCGCCGTGCGCGCGGTCGACACGCTCGGCCTCACGCCGCGTCCGAAGCTGGTCGGCTTCGACTACCGGCCGGCCTTCAAACAATACCTGCAGAGCGGGGTGCTGCACGCGGTGGTCGCGCAGGACGCGTATCACATGGGCTACACCGCGATGCTGACGCTGCTCAAAGCCGAAGCCGGTCAACCGGTGCAGCCGGAAATCAGCATCGACGTGCTGGTGTTGACCGCAGCCAACGTCGACGATCCGTCGATTGCGAAAAAATTGCAGCAGTATCAGCGCTGAGACAGTGCCAGCGCTGGGACATAGTTAGCACGAGGCGCCGCGTCAGCCGCCCAGCGCGCCCTGCGTATTGACGAACACCGAGTAGATCGACTGCGACGCGGCCATAAAGAGCCGGTTGCGTGCGCGGCCGCCGAAGCACAGATTCGCACAGCGCTCCGGCAGCGCGATGCGGCCGATGATCTTGCCGGCCGGCGAGATCACCATCACGCCGTCGAGCTCGTCGCTGCCCATGCCCCAGCCGCACCACAGGTTGCCGTCGACGTCGGCGCGCATGCCGTCGATGGTGCCCACGCCGGCATCGAAGAACACCCGTCCCGCGCCGATGCGCCGGCCGTCGGCGGACATCGGATACACATGGATCAGCCGGTTCGGCACGCCGCGCGATTCGATGATGTACAGCAGTTTTTCGTCGGGCGAAAAGCACAGGCCGTTCGGGCCTTTCAGGTCGCGCGTGACCACCTCGGCCACGCCGCTCGCGCCGTCGATGCGATACACCGAGTGCGGTAATTCCTGCTCGGCCTTGTTGCCTTCGTAGAAGCCGGCGATGCCCATCGGCGGATCGGTGAACCAGATCGAGCCGTCCGATTTGACCACCACGTCGTTCGGCGAATTGAGCCGCTTGCCTTCGAATGAATCGAGCAGCACCGTCACACTGCCGTCGTATTCGGTGCGCGTCACGCGCCGGCCATGCTCGCAGGTCACGAGCCGGCCCTGGCGGTCGCGCGTATTGCCGTTCGCGAAGTTCGACGGCTGGCGAAACACGCTGACCGCGCCGGTCTGTTCATCCCAGCGCAGCATCCGGTTGTTCGGAATGTCGCTCCACAGCAGATAGCGGCCGTCGCCGAACCATACCGGCCCCTCGGTCCAGCGACAGCCGGTCGCAAGCCGCTCGACCGCCGAAAACGCGACACGGTATTGATCGAACGACGGATCGAGCGAAATCACGCGCGGGTCGGGGTAGCGCTCTGCCTGTTGCCACATGGGTTCGTCTCCTGTGCGGGTGCCGCGGCGGCGCGGCGTGGGTGCCCAGTATACGGTCATTGCGCATCGTTGAGTAAGCGCTTTCTCTTGTAATCGGCAGCAATTTCTTCTACAGTGGCCGAAATATCGAGAGCCGCGCCCAGCGCGAAGGGCAGCTCATTCGAATTTGAG
>Ga0310813_10003078_pt1 | contig 10096 bp, 6 predicted proteins | sample YN3metagenome_FD_203086 | JGI IMG/M metagenome (GOLD analysis project Ga0310813, IMG submission 203086) | Soil microbial communities from experimental microcosm in Duke University, North Carolina, United States - YN3 | ecosystem: Engineered > Artificial ecosystem > Soil microcosm > Unclassified ... | reverse complement strand
GACACGGTAACCGTCGTTCTTCAGCCCGTGAAGAACGGAGCGCCGATTGGGCGACTCAAGACGGTCATGCTCCCCGACGGCAGCATGCTGACCGCGATGGGACCAGCGCCTGCTGCAACTCCGCCGTCCGCTCAGTAAGACGCAAAGGAGCCACTCGTGAAAGTGCTTTTCGCGATTGCGGCCATCGCGACGCTCGTCGTGCTGTCGCCGCACAGCGCGCGCGCGCAGCAGTGGAACAGCGCCGGACTCCCCGACAGCGTCATCAACGCGCCGAAGACGAACGCCGCGCCGGCGCCGAAGCGCGATATCACGGGTATCTGGGATGCCGGCGGCGCCGGCATCGCCGGACCTGGACACGAGAGCGCACCGTGGACCGACTGGGCGAAGCAGAAAGCGGCGACCTACAAGCCGGGCAACGGTCCGCGCGCGGTGTACGAGGGCGAGATCAACGATCCGTTATCGACCGTCTGCGACCCGACAGGGTTTCCGCGGCAGGTCATGTACGAGACGCGGCCATTCCAGATTGTGCAGACGCCGAATCAGATCCTCATCCTCTACATGTTCGAAAAGCGATGGCGTGTGATCTGGACCGACGGCCGCACGCTCCCCAAAGATCCAGACCCCCGCTGGTACGGCTACTCGGTCGGCCATTGGGAAGACGACTACACGTTCGTGGTCAACACCATCGGCACCGACGACCGCAGCTGGCTCGATAACGCGGGCAACCCCCACAGCGCGGACCTCAAGGTGGAGGAGCGCTACCACCGCGTCAATCACGATCTGATGGAGATGACGGTGACGATTGACGATCCGAAGGCGTACACGCGCCCGTGGACGCCGCGGAACCGTATGCGGCTGACGCTCGCACCGGCCGGCTTCGACATGATGGAAATGATCTGCTCGCCGACCGAGGTGATGGAGTTCAGGAAGAACATCGACGAACGGACAAAAGGCAGATAGCAAGCTGTCAGCGAAAGGGACCTTATGCGCGCTCTGGGACTGGTGCGTGTTGTAGCGGTATCGGCATTTTTCCTTCTGCCTTGCGCGGCGTGGGCGCAAAGCAGCATCACGGGCATCGTGCGGGACTCGTCAGGCGGCGTCCTCCCGGGTGTCACGGTCGAGGCCGCGAGCCCGGCGCTGATCGAGGGCGTGCGCAGCGGCGTCACCGACGCACAGGGGATATATAAGGTCGTCGACCTTCGGCCGGGCACGTATACGGTCACTTTCTCCCTGCAAGGGTTCCGGACGCTGAAGCGTGACGGTCTCAACCTGCCGGCGGAGTTTGCGGCGACGCTCAACGTCGACATGGCCGTCGGTGCGCTCGAGGAGACCATTACGGTCACCGGCGAAGCACCGGTCGTGGACATCAAGAGCTCGCGCGCGCAGACGCAGTTCGAGAAATCGACGATCGAGGCACTGCCTGGCGCCGGACGCCTGACGATCCTGTCGGATATCGTGCCCGGCGCAACGCTGACGCAGGAGTTCAATAGAGGCGTCGGCGGCACAAGCGATCGCACGCAGACGCGCTACAGCGTGCACGGCGGTCCGGAAGCGCAGCCCTACGTCGACGGCGTCAACCAGCAGCTGCCGAACTCGACGCAGGGTGTGTTTGTCTACAACCAGCTGAACATCCAGGAAGTCGTCGTCGAAACCAGCGGCGTCGGCGCGGATCGCGACAGCGGCGGCATGCAGATCAACATGATTCCGAAGGACGGCGGCAATCAGTTCTCGGGCATTGCGACGGCCGCCTATTCAGGTCCGAAGCTGGCCGCGCAGAACATCACACCCGAGCTGCTGGCGCGGCATCTCGATCCCAATCGCGTCGGGTCGCTGAAGAGGTTCCGCGACACCGGCGAGGGCATTGGCGGTCCGATCAAACGCGACAAGCTGTGGTTCTTCGGCGCGGCACGCGAAGGCGTGACGCAGCAGTTTGCCGACGGCGTCTACTGGAACAAGGCGCAGCAGCCGCAGTCGTATCTCTATGATCCGGACAAGAGCCGTCCTGCGTTCACCAACGATTACCAGAAGGACTACAGCGTCCGCGTCACGTGGCAGCAGTCGCAGAAGAACCGGCTTGCGTTTTCGAGCTCGTTCCAGTCGAACTGCAACTGCGTGTTCAACCTGCTCACCGGCGGGCGGACGACGCCGGAGGCGGCGGGGGAGCATCACTACTACCCGAATTACAACCCCTCGTTCTCAATGACGCGCACGCAGAGCAGCCGCATCCTGATCGAAGCAGGCTTCTCGGCGCAGAACCTCGATCAGAACGACACACGCGCCGGTGGCCTGAGCGGCACCGATCAGGGGAGCGACAAGATCATCCGCGTCACGGATCAGGGTTTGAACTTGAGCTACGGCGCGCCGACCGCTACACGCTCGGTGCCGCGACGGCAATATCAGGAGCGGTTCGCCTTCTCGTACATCACCGGCGAGCACAGCTTCAAGGTGGGCACGACCCTGCGCCGCACGAGCCAGGGAAGCGAGACGGGCGACACGCAGAACAAATATCTGAACGGACCGGGCATCTCGTATCGCTTCAACAACGGCACGCCGAATCAGCTCACGCTGTTCGACGCACCGTGGGCGTTCCGCGAAACGTTGTGGGATGTCTCGCTCTACGCGCAGGATCAATGGAGCATCACGCGACGCATGACGCTGAATCTCGGCGTGCGGTTCAACGACATCAACGCGTCCACACCCGAGCAGGTGCTCGCCGCAGGATTCTTCGTTCCTGAACGCCGGCTGCCGGCGATGAACCATATTCCGCACTACCAGAATCTGAATCCCAGACTTGGCGTCGCCTATGACTTGTTTGGCAACGGCAAGACCGCGCTGAAGGCGTCGCTGGGTCAGTATCCGGAGATCATCAAGGTCGCGACCGGCAATCCCGCGAACAATCTCTCGCGGCAGGCCAACCGCACCTGGAACGACAGTCTCTTTGGCGTGGCAGATCCGCGTACGCGCAACTACGTACCTGATTGCGATCTGCTGAATCCCGCGGCCAACGGCGAATGCGGACCGTGGTCTGATTTGAATTTTGGCAAGCAGACTGCCGGCACCAAGTACTCGCCCAACGCGCTGACCGGGTTCAACCAGCAGTATCAGAACTGGCAGGCATCGGTTTCCCTCCAGCATGAGCTGCGTCCGGGGTTCGGCATCAATGTTGGCTACTACCGAACGTGGTACGGCGGACGATGTGGCGGCAGCGGGCTGACCAACACCGTGACCTGTCTGTTGGTAACCGACAACCTGCGCGTTACACCTTCGGACTATGACTCGTACTGCATCACCGCGCCGACCGATTCGCGGCTGCCGAACAGCGGCCAGCAGCTGTGCGGGCTTTACGACGTCAGGCCGTCGCTCTTCGGCCAGTTCGACAACCTTGCACGTCCGGCCTCCGATGTTGGCGGCAAGCTGACGCGCGTCTACAACGGCTTCGATGCGACGGTGAACGCGCGTTTCCTGTCGCGCGGGCAGATCTCCGGCGGTTTGAGTGCGGGTCGTACGGTGACGAACAACTGTCTCGTCGTCGATTCACCTCAGGATGCGCGGCCCGGGTTCTGTAAGGTGACGCCGCCCTGGTCGGCGGGCACGCAGTTCAAAATGATGGTGATCTATCCGCTGCCGTGGGACATTTCGACGAGCGCCGTTTACCAGAACAGCTCCGGCATTCCGATTACCGCCAGCTACGTTGTCAACAACGCCGCCATCGCGCCCGCGCTCAACCGTAACCTGTCGGACTGCGCCGTCGGGGCCGCCACCTGCAACGCAACGCGCACGATCGAGCTGATTCCGCCTTCGTCGCTGTTCGAGCCGCGGCTGCAGCAGGTCGACCTCCGTTTCTCGCGCGTATTCGGTCTGGGCGGCACGCGTCGCATCCGTCCGAGCCTCGACGTCTACAACCTGCTGAACGCAAGCAACGTCATCAACATGAACACCACCTACGGTTCCTCGTGGAAGGACGCGATCCAGATCTTGAGCGGCCGTCTGCTTCGTGTTGGTGCTCAGTTCGACTTCTAAGAGGTATTTCATGAAACTCGCTTTGTTCGTCGGTGCATGTGCCATCACCTTGGGCGCGACCGTCGGATTCGCACAGAACCTTCCTTGGAACAACCCGGGCGGCGCGCAAGGTCCGGCCGCGGCGGCGGCGGGACCAGCGCGACCGGCGCCGCAGCGGGACATCACGGGCATCTGGGATGCGGGTGGCGGCGGCATCGGCGCGCGCGGCATGCAGACGTCGCCGCTGACGGCGTTCGGCGAGACGGTGAGCAAGACGCACCATTCCGGCGACGGCGCACGCATGGTGCCGGCGGATCAGATCAACGATCCGCTGTCGACACTTGCCGATCCCGGCGGCTTTCCGCGCGACCTCCTCTTCGAGCTGAGGCCGTTCGAAGTCGTGCAGCTGCCGAACAAGGTGCTGATGCTCTACATGTTCGAAAAGCGGTGGCGCGTGATCTGGACCGATGGCCGCCAACTCCCAACCAATCCTGATCCCCGCTGGTACGGCTACTCCGTCGGCCACTGGGAAGACGACTACACGTTCGTCGTCAACAGCAATGGCACCGACGAGCGCACCTGGCTCGACAACGCCGGCAATCCGCACAGCGATCAACTGAAGGTCGAAGAGCGTTACCACCGCGTCGACGCCAGCACGATGGAGTTGACTGTCGTCATCGACGATCCCAAGACGTATACCAGACCCTGGATGGGACGAGACCAGCTGAAGCTGACGCTGCTCCCTTCGAGCACCGACCTGATGGAGATGATTCCATCGGCGAGTGAAGCCGCGTCAGTGAAGAGCATTTACGCAGCGGAAGCTGCCCCAGGAAAAAAATGAAACTGACCCGGACGTTCGTTGCCGTACTCGTGTTCCTGCCCGCTGCCGCGTTTGCCCAGAGCAGCATCACCGGTGTTGTGCGTGACTCCTCCGGCGGCGTGCTTCCGGGCGTCACCATCGAGGCCAGCAGCCCTGCGCTCATCGAAGGCTCGAAAACAGCGGTGACCGACGCGAACGGTCTGTATCGCGTCGTCGACCTCCGTCCTGGTCCATATACGGTCACGTTCTCGCTACAGGGGTTTTCCACGCTAAAGCGCGAAGGCATTCAGCTGCCCGCGGAATTTACGGCGACCGTCAACGCGGAGCTGAGCGTCGGCACGCTGCAGGAGACGGTGACCGTTTCGGGCGAGGCGCCGATCGTGGACATCCGAAGCTCGGGCACGCAGATGCAGGTCGAGCGGCAGACTCTTGAAGCGCTGCCGGGCACCGGACGTCTCGCACTGCTCAACACGCTGCTGCCCGGCGCGAGCCTGACCAGTTCGACCGAGCGCAGCGCGGGCGGCAACGATCGCACCCAGACGCGCTTCAGCCTGCACGGCGCACCCGAGGCGCAGCCTTACGTCGACGGCATCAACCAGCAGATCCCCGGCATCACCATCGGCGTGTTCGTGTTCAGCCAGTTGAACATCCAGGAAGTCACCGCAACGAGCGGTGGCGACGCCGAAGCGGATTTCGGCGGGACGATGTTGAAGATGGTGCCGCGCGACGGCGGCAATCAGTACTCAGGGCTGTCGCAGTTCGCCTATTCAGGACCGGCGCTCGAGGCGGGAAACATCAATGACGATCTCATTGCGCGCCACCTGGATCCGAAGCGCGTCGGCTCGCTGAAGAAGTATCGAGAGACGGGCATGGCGCTCGGCGGACCCATCAGGCAGAGCAAGGTGTGGTTCTATGTCTCGGCACGCGAAGGCGTGAACCAGCTCTTCGCCGACGGCGTGCAGTGGAACGCCCTCCATCAGCCCGAGTCGTATCTGTACCAGCCTGACCCGAGCAAGCGCGTGTTCACGAACGACTACACGCGCGACCTGACGGGACGCCTCACATGGCAGGTCTCGCAGAAAGACAAGATCGTCATCAGCACGTCGCACCAGCCGAACTGCAACTGCCTGTTCAACATCCTCACGACGGGCACGCGCCTGACGCCCGAGGCGGCCGGCGAGCATCACTACGACCCGAACTATACGGCGAGCCTCTCATGGACGCGGCCTGTGACGAGCCGGCTGCTCATCGAAGGCGGAGAGGGCACGCAGGTGAACAATCAGGACGACACGCGCATCGAGGGGTGGAACAATCCGAGCTTCTATCGCATCACCGATCAGGCGTTGAACCTGACGTACGGCAACGTAGCCACGCGCACGCTGCCGCGGAGACAGCACCAGGGCCGCTTCGCGGTGTCGTATGTGACCGGCACGCATCAGTTCAAGACCGGCATGACGTTCCGCCACACGACCATCGGCAATATCGACAAGCTCGGCAACGATCCCGACATGCACGGCACGGCGGTGGACTACCGCTTCAACGCCGGTGTGCCCAACCTCGTGACGCTGCTCGACGCGCCCTGGAATTTCCAGGAGACGACGAAAGATCTCGCGCTCTTCGCGCAGGACCAGTGGACCAATGGCCGGATGACACTGAATCTCGGCGCCCGCTACAACCACGCAACCGGTGAAACGCCGCTGCAGGTGCTCGGCGCGGGCAAGTTCGTGCCGGAGCGTCGATTCCAACCGTTGAAGAACATCCCTAATTACCAGAACATCAGCCCGCGCGTTGGCGTTGCTTATGATCTGTTCGGCAATGGAAAGACTGCTGTGAAGGCGTCGCTCGGCCACTATCCGGACATCATCCGCACGGCGTCCGGCAATCCGGCAAACAACTTGACGCGTACCACAACACGCACGTGGAACGATAGTCAGTTCGACGTCGGGGATTCGCGGACTCGCAACTACGTGCCTGATTGCAACCTGCGCGACCCCGTGGCCAACGGCGAGTGCGGCCCGTGGTCGAACCTCACATTTGGCCAACTAGTCGGCTCGCGCTACGCGCCCGGAGTGCTCAATGGATGGAACCGGCAATACGCGAACTGGCAGGGGTCGGTTGCGTTCCAGCACGAGCTGAAGCCCGGCTTCGGCGTCAGCGCGGCGTACTACCGCACGTGGTACGTGGGCGACGGTGGAGGCAGCGGCATCCCCGGAGCGGAGACAACTCTGACCGTTACCGACAACTTGAAGGTGACACCGACGGATTTCAGCGAGTACTGCATCACCGCACCGACCGACAGCCGGCTGCCGACCAGCGGCCAGCGGCTGTGCGGCCTGTTCGATGTGAATCCGGCGCTCTTCGGACAGGCTGACAACGTCATCAAATCAGCGGAGGACTTCGGTCGTCGCAAGACGCGCGTCTACAACGGCGTTGACCTGACAACGAATATTCGCTTTGGTCAGGGCGGCCAGCTCTCCGGCGGCGTCAGCATCGGTCGTACGGTCACCGACAACTGCGTTGTTGTCGATTCGCCGCAGGATGCGCGTCCGGGCTTCTGCCGCACGGCGCGGCCGTGGGGCGCGGCGACCGACGTGAAGTTTCTCGGGGTGTATCCGCTGCCGTACGACGTGCAGACGAGCGCCGTGTATCAGAACAGCGCGGGCATTCCGATCACCGCGAATTACGTCGTCACGAACGCCGCCATCCGGACGTCGCTCGGACGCAATCTCTCGGATTGCGCGATTGGCGCCGCCGCCTGCAACGCGAACCGGACGATTGCGCTGATTCCCGACAATTCCTTGTTCGAGCCGCGCGCACAGCAGCTGGATCTGCGGTTCTCACGCACGTTCCGCTTCGGCGGTACGCGGCGGCTGCGGCCGAGCCTCGACATCTACAATCTGTTCAATGCGGCGACGGTGCTGGCGATGAATACGACCTACGGCCAGTCGTGGAAAGACGTGACGCAAATTCTGAATGGGCGCCAGCTTCGCTTCGGCGCACAGTTTGATTTCTAGACACGAAGAACACGACAGTAGGACGGTCACGAAGAAGGGGTTGACATGAAACTGGCGATAGCAGCGACGACGGCACTGTGGGTGGTGTGTGTCGGCGTGACGGGTGCGCAGGCGCCTGCCGAGCGTCCGCCGATGTCGGACGAAGTGTTCAAGAACATCCAGGTGTTGAAAGGAATCCCCGTCGATCAGTTCATGGGCACGATGGGCTTCTTTTCGTCGTCGCTGGGTCTCAACTGCACCGACTGTCACAGCTACGACAGCGGTGGTGACTGGGCGAAGTACGCCGACGACACGCCCTTGAAGCGGCGCGCGCGCACGATGGTCACCATGATGCAGAAGATCAACCAGGAGAATTTCGGCGGCCGTCAAATGGTGACGTGCAATACGTGTCACCGGGGCGTGACGAATCCGAACGTCATGCCGAGCATCGATCAGCTGTATGGAACCCCGCCGCCCGAGGAGCCGGGCGATCTGTTCGCGCAGGCGCCGAACCAGCCGACTGCCGATTCCATCATTGACAAATTCATCGCGGCCGTGGGGGGCGCGCAAAAGGTCGCCGCGTTCACCAGCTTCACCGGCACCGGGATGTATCGCGGCTACGATGATTCAGAGGAGACCCCACTCGAGATTGCGCTGACGTCAATGGGGCAGTACTACACCGAAGCGCATCCAGCGTCGGGCGCGCACGTCACGGCATTCGATGGGCGTGCTGCGTGGTACGCCGCGCCGGCTTCCGATCGTCCGTTTCCGCTCATCGCGCTCACCGGCCAGGAGATGGACGGCATCAGGTTGCAGGCGCAGTTGTTCTTTGCCTCGCAGATCAAAGGAGCGCTTCGCAACTGGCGCACGGGATTCGGCACGGAGATCAACGATCGCCGCATGAACGTCATTCAGGGCAACCTGCCGACGGCCGGTGGCATTGCGACACTCTGCTTCGATGCACAGACCGGCCTCCTCGTACGCATGCTGCGCTACGGTCCGTCACCGGTCGGCCGCATTGTGACGCGCGTGGATTACGAGGACTACCGTGAAGCCGGCAACACGGGCGTGAAGATTCCATTCAAATGGACGATGAGCTGGCTCGACGGCCGCAATGTTTACACGCTGAAGACCGTGCAGCCGAATGCGCGGATTGACGCGGCGAGGTTTGCGAAGCCGCGTTAACGTTCGACTCGTTCGAGTCATTCGGATCGTTCGAGGCGTTCTCCGTTGAACGACCCGAACGACCCGAACGACCCGAACGACCCGAACGACCCGAACGACCCGAACGACCCGAACGACCCGAACGACCCGAACGATCAGAACGACCCGAACGACCCGAACGACCCGAACGATCAGAAGCGGTGATAGTGGAAGCCGTTGTTCGTGTAGCCGCTGTCCTGCACGCCGAGCGTGAGGTCCTGAGCCAGTTTGAACGTGACAAGCGATTCGGCCGGCACATTGATTGTCTTGCCGTGCGTGTAGATTTGCGCGCCGGCACCGGCGGCTGCGCCGACCGCCGCTCCAACCGCTGCGCCCTTACCGCCGCCCGTGATCGCGCCGACGATCGTGCCCAGCAGCGCGCCGCCGCCGATGTACGTCGCTGTGTCCTTGTTCGCGCCAATTGAGCCAGCGCCGTTTTCGATTCGGTCGCCGAGGGTCCCCGACGTGCCGACCGTTTTCGTGGGATCGACATCCACGGCGTAGCGCTCGCCGTTGACCGTCAGCGATTCCAGATCGACCGCGAGGTCACCGCTGTCGCGTTTGACCATCAGCTCGGCCGTCGAGCCGCGCGGGATCGCAATCCGCCCGTTGACGTCGAAGACGTCCTGATCGACCACGCCGCGGAAGATGCGGCCGTCCTCCGCAGATGAGGTGATCGCCTCGCTCGTGCGGATCGGAATGTTCACACCCGCGGAGATGGTGCGTGCCGCGGACGTGTTGTCGTACACCTGAGCGGCGGCCGGCTGCGAAATGCCGAGCGCGCCGCAGAGAATCGCGGCTGCTGCGGTGCTCGTCCACTTGTGCGACATATGCATAAGCCTCCCTATGCACGTCAGGTGCAAGGAAACCGCCACTGTCGCACCTGTGTTCCACCCGCGCCGCCTATTTCCAGGCGCCCAACATGTACGGGTCGGTGATGTTGGTCACCGCTCCTTTCGGAAGTTCGAACCTGGAAGTTGGAAGTTGGACGTTGGAAGTAAGTTCGAAGTGCAGGGTGGTCTATTTCGAACTTAATTGGCGCGCGGCGGCTGCGGGCGAACGACGCGGACGTTTCGGATGT
>Ga0310813_10003076_pt1 | contig 10098 bp, 5 predicted proteins | sample YN3metagenome_FD_203086 | JGI IMG/M metagenome (GOLD analysis project Ga0310813, IMG submission 203086) | Soil microbial communities from experimental microcosm in Duke University, North Carolina, United States - YN3 | ecosystem: Engineered > Artificial ecosystem > Soil microcosm > Unclassified ... | reverse complement strand
CCACTGCTTCCGATCGCCGCTGCTGCGGACGAGCGTCAGGTAGCCGTCCCGGACCTCGAGCACGGCCGCTTCCCGGTCCCACTTGATCGCCGACGCGATGCAGACCGCGCCGATCGCCGCGCCGAGCATGGGGAAAAGCACCGTCAACCCCGCCTCCTGGTGAAAGAGCGCGAAGGCGAGCGTCGGAACGGAGGAGAGGAACAGGAGGGCGATCGATCCGCCGAGGGCCCCCCAGAGGTGGCCCCTCGACTTCAGCGCAATCGGGGGTTTCAGGAGCGCGATCTCGACGCCGCCCGACCAGCGGCGGAACTGGATCGTGTCCGGAGGCAGCGCTCGTCCATCGTCCATGGAACGAGCTAATGATAGCTCCGGGTTATGGGTTCTGGGCGAGGCAGGCCACTTCGGAGGCGTCGAGCCCGCGGCGGTAGATGCGGACGTCGCCGATGACGCCGTCGAGGAACTCGCGCGTCGACTTGGCGCCGCCGATCCAGAGATCGCCGGCTCCGCTGCCATCGTCGGCCGCCCCGGTGCCGCAGAGCGCGCCGTTCAGATAGAGCTTGCGCTTGCCGGCGTCCTGCACCGCGCAGACGTGCTGCCAGCCCGTGACCGCGCCGGCTCCCGTCAGATTCCGGCCTCCGCCGAAACACCACCGGCCTTCGCCCTCGATCCAGAGGCCGTACCACGGCTTCGCGTCGCGCGACTTGGTCACCACACCCTTCCAGCCGTCCTGCGGAACCTCCTTCAGGTGGACCCAGGCCGAGATCGTGAAGCTGTCGGACGACTTGAAGGACAGGTCCGCCGCGTGAGGGAAGACCAGATGATCCTCGTGGCCGTCGAACGGCAGGCCGCTGCGTCCGGAGATCTCGACCGGCTTCCGGCCCGCGACCTCCTTCGGATTGATCCGGAAGATGAGCGCGGTGTCGGGGACCGACTTGGCGGGCTCGACCTTGGGCGACGCGGGCGCCGGCGGGGTCGCGTTGCCGCTCGACCCGGCGACGATGCGCCGCGTGATCAACTCGCGCAGGCGCGGAATCTTGGAAGCGGTGGCGAGCCGGACCGCGCGGGCGTTGTCCTGCATCACCAGCGGCTCCGTCGCGTACCAGAGCATCAGCGGCAGGTTGTGGTCGGTCGCGTCCTCGGCGTGGGTCGCCAGGCCTTCGACGATCTCCCACCGGTCGGACGTGGCGACGCGCTGCGCCGCGGCCGAGACGTAGAGCCGCACGGCCGGGGACGGATCGTCCTTCGCCAGCCGGACCAGCTCCCTCACCACCGGCGCCGTCGGCTTCCGGTCCTCCAGCAGGAGCTGGATCGCCCAGCCGCGGATGTACTCCGCGGGGCTCTTCAGCTGGTCGAGCAGGAACGACTCGGTCGCGCCGCCCGTGTCGTGGAGCGCCCAGAGGAGGCGCAGCTTCTTCGGCGTCTCCGTGGCCGCCGCGTAGAGCGACAGCAGCGACTGGTGGACGTTGGCGTCGGCGCCCCGCTCCTGGAGCAGCCGCCGCGCGTGGCGGACGTACCACTCGTTCGACGAGACCTGCATCTTCACCAGCTCGTGGCTCGACAGCTTGGAGAGGTCGACGTCGACCTTCTTCGAGTCGCCGTAGGTGATCTTGTAGATGCGGCCCGTCTCGATGTGCGCGGGCGTCTGGCCGTGGCAGGTGCGCGGATCGTACCAGTCGATGACGTAGAGGCCGCCGTCGGGGCCGAAGTCGTGGTTGAACCCGAGGTAGACCGGGTCGTTCGCCATCATGAAGTCGCCGACGTGCTTGCCGACGAACCCCGAGCCCTTCGGTTCGAAGGCCTCGGTGTACATCCCGTGGTGGTGGATGGTGCCGATGATGAACTTGCCCCGGTAGTCGGGCGGGAAGGCGTCGTTGAGCACGAACCGCGCGCCGCCGTGGGCGTGGCCGCCCTTGCGGCCCTGGATGCCGTCGTGCTTGTGGTCGGCGATGGTCTTGATGTCCTCGAACGTGTACTTGTTCTCGTGCTGCCCGCCCTGCCGGTGGTAGCGGCCGCCCTGGATCACGTACCAGAGGTGCGGGATGACGCACGCCTCGATGAACATCTGGCCGTTGTCGTCGAAGTCGACGCCCCACGGGTTGCTGGTCCCTTCGGCGAACTTCTCGAACATCTGCTTCGTGGGGTGATACCGCCAGATGGCCGCGTTCACGATCACGCGGTCGTTGTCGGACGCGCCGGGCTTGCCGACCTTCGAATGGGTGAAGACGCCGTGGCAGCCGTAGAGCCAGCCGTCGGGGCCCCACATGAAGCTGTTGAGCGTCTCGTGCTGGTCGTGGTGGCCCCAGCCGTCGAGAACGGTGACCGGCGGGCCGTCCGGCTTGTCGTCGCCGTTCCGGTCGGGGATGAACAGCAGCCCGGGGGGCGAGCCGACCCAGACGCCGCCGAAGCCGACCTCCAGGCCGCTGATGAAGCTGAGGTTGTCGGCGAACACCGTCCGCTTGTCGAACTTCCCGTCGCCGTCGGTGTCCTCGAAGATCACGATGGTGTCCTTGCCCGAGGGGCGCCAGGGGCCGCCGGGGCCGGTGTAGGAGAAGTTCTCGGCGACCCAGAGCCGTCCGCGGTCGTCGATGCAGAACGCGTTGGGCTGGCGGATGTCGGGCTCGGCGGCGAAGACGTGGGCCTTGAAGCCGGGCGGGACGGTCATGAGCTTGACCGCCTGCTGCGCGGGGGTCCCGAGGTCCTGCGGCGCGGCGGCGGCCGGCAGGATCGCCACGGCGCAGAAGAGAAGTCTCAGGCTCTTCATGTCATCACCTCGCCCAGCCCACCTGGGAACAAAAAAGACGGTCTTTTTTGTTCCATCGCAATTGAGGAATTATCCCGCGGGATTCCCAGAAGAGCCATGAGAATCCGCGCAAAAATGTTGAGATTCCTTACTTGCCGAGCTTGAAGCGGTAGAGGCGGCCGTCGGTGAACGTCGACCAGTAGACGTCGCCGTCACGGTCCTCGCCGAAGATCGCGATCTGCTTCAGGGGGAACTCGATGATCAGCTTGTTCTCGACCGCCTTCTGGCCGTCCCACTTGAGGCAGTACATGTTCCCGGTGACGAAGTCGCCGTAGAGGTAGAGGCCGTCCAGCTTCGGGAGCCGCTTGCCTCGGTACATGACGCCGCCGGTGATGGAGTTGGCGCCGTCGGTCATCTTCGGCTTCGCATGGCCGAGCTCGACGATCGGCTCCTCGAACGGCCCGCCCGGGCCGCCCTTGAACTCGTGGAGCGCCTCGCGGATGTTCCAGCCGTAGTTCCCGCCCTTCCGGACGATGTTGATCTCCTCCCACTTGTCCTGGCCGACGTCGCCCGACCAGAGATCGCCGGTCTTGCGGTCGAAGTGGTACCCCCACGGATTGCGCCAGCCGAAGGACCAGATCTCCGGAAGGGCCCCCTCCTTGCCGACGAACGGATTGTCCTTCGGCACCGCGTACGCCTTGTTGGGGTCCGCCCGATCGACGTCGATCCGCAGGAACTTGCCGAGCCACGTCATCATGTCCTGGCCGTTCTCGTGCGGGTCGTTCGCCTTCCCGCCGTCGCCCAGCCCGATGTACAGGTACCCGTCGGGCCCGAACTGCAGGCAACCGCCGTTGTGGTTCTCGTACGGCTGGACGATCTCGAGGATCGTCTTCTCGGTCTCGGGCAGGATCTTCTTGTGGTCCGGATCCATCTCGAACAGCGCCACCACGTTGCGCGTGTCCGGGTACCGCTTGCGCTTGTCCCCCTGCTTGGGGCCGAGCTTCGGCGTCGAGTACTGCAGGAAGACCTGGTGGTTGGTCTTGAACTTCGGATGGAACGCCATTCCCAGGAGCCCTTCCTCGTTGCCGGTGCTGAGCACCTTCGCGGTCAGATCGACCGCGAGGAACGACTCGGCCGCGTCGGGCTTGTTCTCGAACCACTTCACCCGCCCCGGCTGCTCGACGACGAACAGGCGGTCCGTGCCGTCAGGGGGATGGGCGATGACGACGCAGCGCTCGATCTTCAGCTTCTCGAACGCGACTTCGTAGCCGATGTCGGGAATCTGCGACTCCTGGAGCAGAGCGCAGAGAACGGCGGCGAGCACGTGGATCATCGTTATTCCCTCTCGGTATCTCTTACGCGCCGACGAGACGATGCGCTTCCGCACGCGTGGGCTGGCCGTCGTAGCCGCCCGGTTTCTCCGTCGAGAGCGCCCCGCACGCGCAGGCAAACGCCAGCACTTCATGGACGGGCCGGCCCTGGAGCCAGGCGTCGATGAACCCCGCGTCGAACGTGTCGCCGGCGCCCGTCGTGTCGACCGGATCCACCGGGTACGACGACGAGCTCCAGTCCCCGCTCTTCGTCGCCGCGAACGCGCCCTTCTCGCCGGCCTTGACGACCGCCAGCAGCACGCGCTCCGACAGCTTCTTCGCGGCGCTCGCCGGACGGGCGATCCCGGTCAGCGCCTTGGCCTCGACCTCGTTGACCAGGAGCACGTCGAGCCACGGGTAGATCTCCTCGAGATTCCACCGCTCGCGCGGATCCCAGCCCGGATCCATCGACGTCGTCAGCCCCGCCTTCTTCGCCTTCCGCAGCAGCGGGGCGAAATGGTCCGCGAGGCCGAGCTGGATGAACGGCGACGTGAGGTGAAGGTGCGTGTACCGGCGGAGATTGGCGATCGGGACATCCTTGGCCGTCGTGGAGGCCACCGTGCCGAGATACGCCACCAGGGCGCGGTCGTCGGTTTCCGTGAACGCCACGGCGATGCCGGTCTTCTCCTTCCGATCGCGCTTCACTCCCGAGACGTCGACGCCTCGTTCGCGCATCAACCGGAGAATGAAGTCGCCGGTCAGATCGGCGCCCACTTTTCCCGCGAACTTCACCGCACGGCCGAGCTTCGCCACGCCGCACGCGAAGATCGCCCCCGATCCGCCCAGAGTCATGGAGCAGCCGGAGACCATGACCTCACGTCCGTATCTGGGGTGGCCGGACAGCCCCGTCAGAATGAGGTCGGCGTTCAGGTCGCCGACGACGAGAACGGCGCTCGGAGGTTTCATGGAGTGGTGCCGTGAGGCTACCGGAAGGGGCCGAAACCTGTCAACGATACTGGCCTTCGACCTTCAGGGTCGTCGCGAGGGGGGCCCCGTTGATGGAGCCGCCCGCGGGGCCCTCGAGCGCGAATTTCACCTTCCACCGGTCCCCGATGGCGATGCCCCCGGGGATCGTCGTCACCGACGTCGGCTGCGCGACGTTTTCGTCCGCCAGTTCCAGCACGTGGAGGAACATGGACCGCGCGCCTTTGCCCGGATCCCCGACCTCGATCCGCCATGGACAGACGGGCGGCCGCAGCCGACCTGGACCCTCGTGGTTGTACTGCGCCGTCGGCTCCAGCGGATGGCCCCACGCCTCCTTGCCCGGACCGCCGCGCACGACCGCATCCGCCTTCTCCGGCAGCACCGTCCGGAGGAACGCGCGGGACCGGCCGGTCGACAGCACCGCTCGATCGCCGTCGGCTTCCGGGAGACTCAGCCACGAAAGAACGCCCCCCTCCTGCTTCGGCTCCGTCGGAACGTGCAGGAAGAAGTGGCGCGCAAACTCGGGCTTCGTCGCCTCCACGCGGTCGAAGACGACGATGAATTCGCGCGGCCCTCTCAGGTAGAGGAACTGACGGGTAACCTCTTTCGCCTTCTGCGGGCTGTATGCCTTCGTCAGATCGGCGGCCGCGTAGGTGTACTCCTTCGTCTGCTCGAACGCCGTGACGTGGCCGCGCTCGTGGGGCCACGGGCCGGTTTCGTAGACGTGGCGCAGCAGGCCGCCGTCGTTCTCGTTCTTCCGGTCGCGCCGGAACTTCTCCTGCGGATCGAAGATCGTCACGATGTTGTAGATCAGCGACCCGCCGGAGTAGTAGTCCTCGTCGTTCGAACCTTGGCCGCCCTGGCGCGACACGACGGCCCCCTTGCGGGAGACCAGGAAATGGCCTTCGTCGTCGCGCGAATGGCCGGCGAACTGCGCCCCGGCGCCGAAGAATGCCCACGTCGCGTTCGGATCGCTCCACGCGCTGCGCGCGTACACGTGGCCTGCGCCGGCGAACAGGTAGCCGAGCGGGAGGACATCCGGCGGCGTCGGCTTGATCGACGGATCGAACGACGCCAGGCGTTCCCATCCGCTCTTCTGCTTGTCCGAGAACCACTGCGACAGGCCGTCGCGGAGCATCGGCGCCGCGCGGCAGAACGCGCCCGGGCCGCCGCCGTCGCCGTCGTCGATCCACGCCGTCCGGTCGTTGTGCGGCATCATCGTATAGGCGATCCACCGCGGCTCCTCGACGAGAAATCCCCACGGCTTCGACTTCTTGAAGAGGTCGATGCCGGTGCCCGTGCGCCAGGCGTGGAACGCCCAGGGGACGACCGTCACCGGCCCGTATCCGCCGTGGCCGTACGACTCGGACCAGACGCCGCCCATCCGGTCGAACGCCGGGAGACACTCCGCCGGCACCCGCTTGTGCCACGAGTCGAGGAAGCTCTTCGCCTCCGCTTCGTGCTTCGTCCCCGCGCCCAGGATCGTGAGCGCGATGAAGAGCTTCTGCGTCAGCGCGTCTCGGCTGTGCATGATGTTGAGGTGCGACGGCCCCCAGGTCTGGTTGTAGAACCAGTCGCCGTTCTTGAGCTGGATCTCCGCCTTGTTCGTGTACCACGCGAGCCACGATCCCAAAGCGTCGCCGTAAGTGACCCGCTGTTCCGGCGTGAGATCGTCGTAGATCCAGTCGTACGCCAGCGCGTGGAAGCCGAACTGACTGCTCTTCTGGTTGGCGATGATGCTCCCGTCGCCCCAGTGCTTGAGGATCACCTCGACGTACTTCTTGCCGTCGCGTCCCGCGGCGCGCTCCACGCAGGCGGCCAGCGCGCAGGACATCAGACGGTCCGGCGCCCCCCAGCCGTTCGTCGCCAGCATCCGCGGGTCGCGGACGCCGTCAGCCGCCGCCCGCAGCGCCTTGTACTCGTCGGCGAGCGGCCCGGCGGAACGCTGGGCCACCGCCTTGACGTCGTCGATGAGCAGACGGGGATGGTCCTTGCGGACCTGATAGGAGTCCTGACAGGTTGAAACGAGAACCGCCACGACGAAGGGGCTCAGCATCGATGAATCAAAGCCCTTGGGCCGGCTTTGTGGCCACTACTTCAGCAGCTTGGAGGGATCGGACTTCGGCTGGAGGATGAGGCCGATGCCGTTGCAGTCGTCGCACGGGAATGCGACGTGGCGCATCAGGCTTCCGCGGCCCTGGCAGTCGCGGCACTTGTAGGCCTCGGCGAAGCTCTCGAACGTCGGCTTCGGCACCGCGCGGCTGCACCCGCGCGCCTTGCACTCGGTCTTGCCGGTCGCCTTGCACTTCGGGCAGTCGATGTTGTTGTAGCGGCCGGCGCCGTTGCAGCCGATGCAGGCCCTAACGCCGTTGAACGTGTTGAGCTTGCCCGATCCGCCGCACTTGGTGCACTCGAGGTTGACCTTCATCTTCCCCTTGCACGCGCTGCAGTTGATCTTGTGGGTGCCGCCGCAGAGGTTGCACGGCGCCTCGTCGCGGATCGACTTGGCGAGCGCGGTGAAGTGGTCGCGCACCGCGCCGGTCGTGCCCACGGCTCCCGCCTCGAGCTGCGCCGCGGCCTTCGCGTAATTGCGGTTCTCGCTCAGCGCCTTGAAGAGGTACAGGAGCGCGGTGGCGTAGCGCACGCCGACGTCGGTCAGCCCTTTGTAGTCGTTGCTGAATTGGATGATGGCCATCCCGTATTCGCCCGAGGAGAGCCACTTGCGGTAGTCGTCCATCGCAAGGCCTTCCTTGCGACCCCAGACGGCGCCGAACTCGGACTTCTCGAAGCCGAGGTCCCGGAACGCCGCCTCGATGTCCGGCGTGGGCTTGCCCTTGTTCTTCTCGATCAGCGCGCTCGCGGGGCCGGCGACGAAGAGCGCCAGCGCCCCCACGGGCTGGCCTTTCGACTTCAGCTCCTTCACCTTGAGGGCGAGGAACTTCACCCCTTCGGAGATCTCCTTGTCCTCTAGCGACTCGAACTTGGCCGCCTCGATGCCCTTGAAGAATCCCTGGAGCGCCTCCAGCGAATCGGACGCCTGGTTGGCGATCGTCCTCACGTCGGCCGCCTTGAACTCCGCGGCGCCCGGCGGCGTGATGAACGTGCCGTCCGACGCCGTCCGGACCCGCACCTCGCGGCGGTCGGCCTGGATCAGCACCGAGATGGCATCGGACCGCTTCTCGAGCCGCCCGGGGTACTTCGTCTCGCCCGACGGGCCCTTCACCACCAGCACGTCCGCGGAGAGGCCCCACTCGAAATCGGTCTTCTCGAGGAAGAGCATTCCGGCCATCGCCACGTCGGCGAGGGGGACGTTCGCATCGCACGCCTTCTGGAAGACGGCGGACGCGGAGGCGCGCTGGGCGGGATCCGCGCGCTTCGCCGGATCGACCATCACGGCCAGCGCCTCGCGCATCGAAATGACCGGCGCGGTGTCGATCTTGGGAACGGGCGTCGGCGCCGTCGTGGGCGCGGGGGCCGGCGTGGCGGGCGTCGGCGCGGGCGTCACCGGCACGGCGGGCATCGACTTCACCACCGGCTTCGGGGGCGCTTCCTTGGCCTTGACCGGCGCCTCGCCGCTCGCGATCTGCGAATGGAACCGCTCGCGCACGAGCCTCATCAGCTTCATGATGTTGATGAGCTGCGAGTCGAGCTCCGGATAGCCGTCGGGGAACAGCTCCCGCGCCTCGACGTACGCCTCGCGCGCTTTCTGGACCTTCGGCAGCGCCTCGCGGAACTTCGCCTCGGCGGCCTTCTCGTCGCTCATGACGACCGCCTCGGAGTAGAGCTTCTTGGCGTCCTCGACCTGGCGGTCGGCGTCGCCCAGGACCTCCTTGGGGGACTTGAACCACTGCTTCACGTCGGCCTTGGTGAAGCCGAGGGTCTGCCCGTCCACCGTGACCTCGTAGCCGTCCGGCTTCTCGACGACGCGGCCGGAGAGCTTGCGCCCGTCGTTGAGGATCAGGCCGTCGCCGAGCGCCGTCGAGACCGACAGCGCGAGGATGGACAGGGTGAGGATGCTCCGACGCATGAAGGCCCTCTGTTCTCGATACTTATACGCCCCGCGGCTCGCCCCTGGGGCCGCTTTCCCTACACCACTAATTACCTATTCCGACGCCGCCGGACGTCCTTTTTCTCCAGAATCCAGAATCCGGAATCCTGAATCCGGAAGGAGGCGTCCCCTTCCCGGAGGGGCGCCGATCCCCTTGGGGGACAGAGGGGGACCCTTCCGTGTTCAGGATTCGGGATTCGGCTACCGGGCAGCGTCCCAGAGGCGGTCGAATTCCGCAGCCGACTTGAGGACGATGCCTTTCACCCAGAAGATCTGGGTCGTGTCGAGGTTCGACGGCAGCCACCGCGCGTAGGTGTGGTACTTGTCCTGAATCGTGAACATCCGGGCGGTCACCACGAACTTCGACTTCCCCCGCAGGAACTTGGTCGCGTCGTGGAACGCCGTGTCGGACTTCTTGGTGATGTCGTAGAGGACCTCGGACCGCCCGCCCTCGGGGGTCACGAAGCACTCGATCCGGGCGCCCGGCTTGTCCTCGATGATGAACCCGACCGCGCGGATCTCGCACTCGACGATCTCGCCGGGCGCGTCGACCGCGATCGCCGCCAGCCCCTGAGCGCCCGTGGGGGCGACGAACTTCAGGTCGACGTTGCCCAGCTTCTTGGGCTTGTCGTCCATGCGGTAGATCGGGGTGTCGGCCTCGTGCCAGTCCAGGATCGACGTCCCGTTGAGCGCGAGCTTCAGCGAGGGCGGACGGTAGAGCGAGGCGATGCCCGTCGACCACGGCACCTTGACGAACCAGTGGTCCTTCTTGAGGACGAAGCCCATCGACTCGAGCTCGCGCCGGATGTCGTCCTTCGATTCCGCCTTCCGCTCGGGGATCGGCGCGCCGGCGGCGATCGAGTTCTTGAGCGCCCAGTTGCCGTCCATCTGGACATAGCCCGCCGCGTTGCGCGCGAAAGGATCGCCCGGCACCCGCTGCATGATCGTGTAGGCCACCAGCTCGCGGTGGACCGGCATGTTCATCTCGTGGGTCCAGAGCAGCAGCTGCTGGAGCG
>Ga0310813_10003075_pt1 | contig 10098 bp, 10 predicted proteins | sample YN3metagenome_FD_203086 | JGI IMG/M metagenome (GOLD analysis project Ga0310813, IMG submission 203086) | Soil microbial communities from experimental microcosm in Duke University, North Carolina, United States - YN3 | ecosystem: Engineered > Artificial ecosystem > Soil microcosm > Unclassified... | reverse complement strand
TGATCGAAGCGATTGCGACGGGCGCGCCGTGCCTACGCCATGCATGATCGACGCCCTGCGTGCGGCGCTCAGACCTGCCGCAAATTCGCGTCGAGCGCGCGCGCGGCGACGCGGTCGCCCTCGGTGGCAAGTTGCGCGCGAAACACGGTCTGGCGATTGTGACCGGCCGCCGCGGGCGAATCCCACATCAGTTCGACGCGCGGCCGGCGTCGCCAACCGGTGCGCGCGCGCGGCAAGGTGGCCGGCCGCAGCGTCGCGGTGGCGGCTCCTGAAGACGGCAGGTCATGCAATTCATGCCCGCCGCCGGCACTCGTCCCGCCCGCGGTCCCTTGCGCCGTCGCGGCCGCAGACTGCGCCGGTGCGCCGTCCCGCCAGCGCAGCGACAGCTCGCGCGCGTCGTACTGGCCGACCTTACGGCTTTCCATCCAGACCACCGCGGTCCGCGTCACGTTGTCGACGGAAATCGCATAGCGACCGATCGCGAAGCGCCGCGCGTTGATGTTGGTGCGCCACAGTGCACGCGGCCGGCAGATCCACAGCACGATCGCATACAGCGCCGGCGCCGCCAGCAGCCAGCCGTTGGTGGCCGCCAGCGCGTTGAACGCGCGCCGCCAGCCGGCGCTCCACACGAACGCGCCGACCGACCACACGGCAAACAGAAAGCCCAGAAAAGCGAATAGCCGTAACGCCTGGCGAAGCCATTGCGGCAGCGGATGAAACGGCCGCTCGGCGCGAGCGCGCGCGCCGGGCAGGAAGATCAGCAGAAACAGGAACACCAGATTGATACAGGCCCACGGCGACGACGCCATCGCCGACAGCGCGGCCAGCAGGTCCATGTTGGACATCGAGGACAGCCAGCGCGCGAGGATCATCAGGCCGATGGCCCGCAGCGCGAAGATCGTGCCGGCGCCGGGCGCCGCGTTCGCACGCGTCTGTTTCGTCCTCGCCAAAACGTTCTCCTCATGGGCCTGTGCCGCCGCCCGAATGCGCGGCTCGGCCATTATAGGGATATTGCCGGGGCGGCTCACGGGTGCCCCTGCGAAAGCGAAGCTTTCGATGCGTTACGCATGCGCAGCGCCCGGGCACACAGCTCGCGAGTACGCGCCGTCGATGCGTCAGATGCGACGACGCCCCGTGTGCGTGGCACGCGGGGCGTCGCAATTCATGCGGTAAAGGCTTGCCGCTTCCGGCCGCGGCCTTACGTCACACGGCTTAGCCTGCGTTGACTTCGCGCAGCACCGTGCGGCGCTTCTGGCGCAGCAGTTCCTCGTAGGTGGCGACGTAGTTGCGCGCCATCACCTGCGACGAGAAGCGCGATTCGAAAGCCTTGCGCACCGTCGCGCGCGGCAACTGGTGCAGACGCTTGACCGCCGCGACCGCGCTGATTTCGTCTTCGACGACGAAGCCCGACACGCCGTTTTCGATCACTTCCGGCACCGAACCGCGCTTGAACGCGATCACCGGCGTGCCGCACGCCATCGCTTCGATCATCACCAGGCCGAACGGCTCCGGCCAGTCGATCGGGAACAGCAGCGCGTGCGCGTTACCGAGGAACTCGGTCTTTTCCGATTCGCTGATTTCGCCGATGTACTCGACGTGCGGCAGCGACATCAGCGGCTTGATCACTTCCTCGTAGTAGGCGCGGTCGGCCTTGTCGAGCTTGGCGGCCACCTTGATCGGCATGCCGGCCTGCTCGGCGATGCGGATCGCCGTGTCCAGACGCTTTTCCGGCGAAATCCGGCCGAGGAACGCGAGATAGCTCGGCTTGACGTCCGGGATCGGCTTCAGCAGGTTTTCCGGCAGGCCGTGGTAGACGGTTTGCAGCCAGTTGGCTTGCTGCAGCGGCTGGCGCTGGTTGTCCGAAATCGACACGACCGGCACGTCGCTGAACGTATTGAAGATCGGCTGCAGTTCCGGCAGATCGAGACGGCCGTGCATGGTCGTCAGGAACGGCACCGGCTGGCGCGCGAACAGCGAGAACGGGTAATAGTCGATGTGGAAATGCAGCACGTCGAATTCGTCGGCGCGGCGGCGCACTTCTTCGAGCAGCAGCATGTGCGGCGCCATCACGTCGCGGATCGTCGGATCCAGACGCAGCGCCTGCGGCCAGAACGCTTCGAGTTTGGCCGACGTCTGCGAATCGCCGCTCGCGAAGAGAGTCACGTCGTGACCCTGCTCAACCAGCGCTTCCGTCAGATAAGACACGACCCGTTCCGTACCACCGTAAAGCTTCGGCGGGACCGCCTCATGCAACGGAGCAATTTGAGCGATTCGCATAGAGAGAACTCCTCGTAAAAAATCAGGCAAAAAAATGCAGTTTGTAAAAGCGACTCGCGTTGCTCGCCAAGGTTGCATGGTCGGCTTCACCGGCCGCACACGCCTGCTTCTCTCGAGAAATCCTGCGATGGATCGCTGGTTGGGACGCCAGGATTGGCCATCGTCTCCAACTGCATGGCCGGTAAACGCACCGGCTGTGCCGCCGTTGACAGAGTTGACGCTCCTGGGCTGACCGAGGACGCATTATCGATGCCAGTGCCACCGCCGCGCCCGTACATTTCAAAGTCTTTACGTTGTTACAAACCCGAAACACTTTGCAAACCCTTGTTTTCAAAGACAGTTCTACATTGGGAGCCTTGCACTGGCGGCACGCAACGTGTGTCTTTTCAACGACATCCCAAGCGCGCCACGGCTCCCCGGAGCATTCCTCGCAGGCCTCGTTCGTGCTTTGACCCAGCGGTCGAAGCGAATGGCGAGCCTGGTCGGACATACCGTGCGGCGCGTTGCATCGGGATTGAATGCAATCCGTAATTATATCCCGAAAATGCATGTCAACCGCGCGAACCAGTGGCCCGTCAGCGGGTCCAGCAGACAGACACAGCGATCCGTTATCGTGAAAATGGTGTGAAACGAATCACGCCGAAGACGGGCGCCATTCGACTTTCCGCGGGCCTAAATGGCTTTTGCATGTTTACAATGCGGAACCTACGCTGTGTTACGAGGCATCCCGTGACCGATGAGCTAACCCGACTTCATATTGCACGCACAATTGGAACATCTGACCATCGCCCAGCGTAACGCCCACAACGCAAAGCTTGCGAGCTATGCGGACCGGCCGCTTGCGTTCCTCTTCCGCTTCATCCGCCGCCATCCGTTCGCGCATACCGTGGTGCTGTGCAGCGTGTTCGCTGCGGTGGGATGTGCGCTTGCGTCGCAGTACGCGATCAAGCACCTGATTGACGTGCTCGGCACCGGAAGACATCATCCGGGTCCATTGTGGGGCGCGTTTGCGATCCTGGTCGGCCTGATCGCCGCGGACAACCTGTTGTGGCGCGTCGGCGGCTGGTTCGCCGCCCACACCTTCGTCGAAGTTACCGGCGACCTGCGCCGCGACCTGTTTCAATATCTGAGCGGCCATTCGCCGACCTACTACGCGGAAAAACAGCCCGGCACCCTCGCGAGCCGCATTACCGCGACATCGAATGCCGTCTACACCGCCGAAAACACCACCGCGTGGAACGTGCTGCCGCCGTGCATCGCCGTATTCGGCGCGATCGTGATGATCATCTCGGTCAATCCGCTGATGGCGGCCGCGCTGCTGACCTGCTCGGCGATTCTCGCAATCGTGCTGTACAAGCTGGCCGGGCGCGGCTCGGCGCGGCATCAGAATTTCGCATCGAAAGCCGCGGCGGTCGACGGCGAACTGGTCGACGTGATCGGTAACATGGCACTGGTGCGCGCGTTCGGCATGACGTTTCGCGAACAGAAGCGCTTCGGCTCGACCGTCAAGGCCGAGATGGACGCTCGCCAGAAAAGCCTGCTGTACCTCGAACGGCTGCGTCTGCTGCACGCGGTGATCACCGCGCTGCTGTCGGCCGGCCTGCTCGGCTGGGCGCTGTGGCTGTGGGACCAGGGCCGCGCCACCTCCGGCGACATCGTGCTGGTCAGCTCGCTCGGCTTTACGATCCTGCACGGCACGCGCGATCTGGCGGTCGCGCTGGTCGACGTCACGCAGCACGTCGCGCGGCTCGCCGAAGCGGTCAAGACGCTGCTCGAGCCGCACGGCATGCCGGACCGCAACGACGCGGCCGAACTGGTGCCGCAAGGCGGACGGGTGGCGTTCGAGGGCGTGACGTTCGCGTATCCGCGCCGCCGGCCGATTCTCGATCACTTCGACCTGAACATCGAGCCGGGCCAGCGCGTCGGCCTGATCGGCAAATCGGGGGCGGGTAAATCGACGGTGCTGGCGCTGCTGCAGCGCTTTTATGAGACGCAGGGCGGACAGATCAAGATCGACGGCCAGGATATCGCAGGGGTGTCGCAGGACAGCCTGCGCCACGCGATCGCACTGGTGCCGCAAGATATTTCGCTGCTGCATCGGTCGGTGTATGAAAACATCGCATACGGCCGCCCGGAAGCATCGCGCGAGGAAGTGGTCGCCGCGGCACGCGAGGCGCGCTGCACAGACTTTATCGAGGCAATGCCGGAAGGCTTCGATACGATCGTCGGCGACCGCGGCGTCAAGCTGTCGGGCGGCCAGCGGCAGCGGATTGCGATCGCGCGGGCGATCCTGAAGAATTCGCCGATCCTGCTGCTCGACGAAGCGACCTCCGCGCTCGACAGCGCTTCGGAAGAAGCGATACAGAAGGCGCTCGACCGGCTGATGGTGGGCCGCACCGTGATCGCGATCGCGCACCGTCTGTCGACGCTGCACACGTTCGACCGCATCATCGTGATGAGCGCCGGCAAGGTCATCGACGACGGCACCCCGGAAGAGCTGCGCAATCGTCCGGGCCTTTATCGCGACCTGCTCGCCAAGCAGTACGGCAAGCACTCGACGCTGCACGTAGGCGGCAAGAAGCTCGACGAACAGCACGTGGCCTGACGCGACGACACCCGCTCGACGCGACCGCAGGCCACGCGCCGCAGGTACCGCTGCCGCGCCGGCGGCGCCCTGCTCCACCGGCACTACCAGCCCGCCGTGCCCACCTGCGCATCGCGCGCAGCATCGCCATCAGTCGTCACCGGCTGCGCACGCTGCAAATCGCGCATGAAATTGTCGCGCCACACCGACACGTTGTTCTCGCGCAATTGCGCCAGCATGGCGCGATGCCGCGCCTGCCGCTCGGCGAGCGGCATCGTCAGTGCCGTGGCGAGCGCCTCCGCCATCCCGTCGACGTCGACCGGATTCACGATCAGCGCGCCCGACAGCTCCTGCGCCGCGCCAGCGAAGCGCGACAGCACCAGCACGCCGGGGTCCGCCGGATCCTGCGCGGACACATATTCCTTCGCGACCAGATTCATGCCGTCGCGCAGCGGCGTCACATAGCCGACGTGCGCGGTACGGAACAGTGCAGCCAGCACCGGCCGCTCGTATTGCCGGTGGATGTACAGGATCGGCGTCCAGTCGAGTTCCGCGAAGCGGCCGTTGATCCGACCCGATTCCCCTTCGAGCTGCAGACGGATTTCCTGATACGCGTGCAGATCGGCGCGCGTGGGCGGCGCGATCTGCAGGAACGACACGTTGTTGCGCTGCGCCGGCTCCTGTTCGAGCAGCCGCTCGAACGCGCGGAAGCGCTCGACGAGGCCCTTCGAATAATCGAGCCGGTCCACGCTCATGATCAGCTTGCGCTCGTGTAGCGTCGCCTTCATCGTGCGCACCGGTTTGCCGCGCTCGCCGTCCTTCGCAAGGTCGGCGATTTCGTCCGGATAGACGCCGATCGGATATGCACTCGCGCGCAGCGTGCGACCGAACGCATGGATCAGCGTCGGCTCGGCCGCCGCCGCAGGCCGCGCGTCGACGCTGCCGCCCGCCTCGTGCACGATGTAATCGCAGAACGCGCGCAGATCGGGCGCGGTCTGAAAACCCAGCAGATCGAACGAACACAGCGCTTCGACCAGTTCGCGGTGCGGCGGCACCGCCAGCAGCACCTGCGATGCCGGAAACGGGATGTGCAGGAAAAACCCGATGCGATTCTTCACGCCAGCCGCGCGCAGCGCCTGCGCAAACGGAATCAGGTGATAGTCGTGCACCCAGATCACGTCGTCCGGGCGCAGCAACGGTACGAGCTGCTGCGCCAGCCACGTGTTCACACGGCAGTAGCCGTCGAATTCGTGCCGGTCGTATTGCAGCAGATCGGCACGGTAGTGAAACGCCGGCCATAGCGTCGCGTTCGAGAAGCCGCGATAGTACTGATCGTAATCGCGCCGCAACAGCCCGATGGTCGCGAAGGTCACCGGGCCGCGCTCCTCGAGGCTGATCTGCGGCTGGCCGGACGCGAGCACGTCGCCGCTCCAGCCGAACCACATGCCGCCGGTTTCCTTCAGTGCGTCGTAGACGCCGACGGCGAGGCCGCCCGCAGCCGGGCCGCCTTCCGAAATCGGCGCGACACGGTTCGAAACGATAATCAGGCGGCTCATGGCGCGCAGGTCCTGTGGTGATGCTGCCGGCACGCGCGCAGCGAATGGAACGGGCACCTGCAGCGGCGCGGCAAGGTCATCGCGGGCGGCGCCGCAAGCGGGACACGCTGCTTCATGCGCCGCGCGCCGCAGCGACCACTGCCGCCATCCATTCGATCAGCGCGGCCACCGAATCGACCCGGGTACGCGCGATCGTATCGCCGCCGCCCACCTTGATCGACAACCCGCCGACGTCGTTGACCACCGCAAAGCCCTTCTCGTCAGTCAGATCGTCGCCCGCGAACACCGGCTTGCGGCCCGCGAACGGCAGTTCGTCGAGGAAAGCGCGCAGCGCGCGGCCCTTGTCGACGTCTTTCGGCTTGATCTCGTAGACCATCTTGCCGGGCTGCAGCACGTACGCGTCCGGATACTCGGCGACCAGCCGCTCGGTGGCCGTGCGCGCGGCCGCCTCGCGGTCCGGCGCGTTGCGGTAGTGCAGCGCGAGCGACGCCCCCTTGATTTCGAGCAGCATGCCGGGGTGCGTGTTGACGACTTCGGCCAGCACCTGCTCCATGCGCAACAGGCGCTCGTCATTGAAGCCGATGCGTTGCGTATCGCCGTTCGCGTCGCGCCGCTCGGCGCCATGGAGCCCCGCGACCGGCAGATCCGGCATGCCGAGAAACGTGTCGATGCTGCCGATGCCGCGCCCCGACACGATCGCCACGGCGCCGTGGGTCAGCGTGCGCAATTGCGCAAGCAACGCAAGCATGTCGGGTTCGACCCGCACGCCGTCGGGCGTCGGCGCCAGTTCGACGAGCGTGCCGTCGAAGTCGAAGAAGAAAGCGTAGTCGGATGGAGAGAGAACAGCTGCAGGTGCTTGCATCGGTTTATCTTGCCTTTCAGCCGCTTTCAGCCGGAAAAGAAGGCGCATCTTACCGCGCCTCGGTTGTTTTATCGAGAGAGTGGGACTCGCTGCGACGCCGCCGATTTTGTCTCGCGCGTCACGACTGCATTTCGTGCACATGCAGAACAATCCCGCTTCGGTGAGCTTTCAGTCGCTGCGGCATATTGCCTCGACGCGTTAGATGCACCGGCACCCTGTCACACAAAAGACGGAATTGCGTTAGAGTCTGTGCCACCGCCGCGCGCTGCATTGTTGCGGATTTTGCGGCGAATAGCCTGACTGCGCTACATCAACGGAGCGCCTGTCGCAAATCAATCGAGTCGCCTGTCACGCCTTTGTTCCCTGTCAACTTCTTCACGCGCCTGTGGCGCTTCCTCGCAGCGCACTTCGCCGTGCGCCACGCGCTGCGTCGTTTCGCGATACTGGCCGGCGCGCTCGGCATAGTCTGTGCAGCCGCAGGACTGCTGACGGGCTGCACGCACAAGGAAGCGCCGTGGCAGCTGACCGACGTCTCGGGCCACCTGCCCGATCTCGACTTCACGCTCACCGGCGACGACGGCAAGCTGGTCACCGGCGGCACCTTCAAGGGACGTACGTCGCTGGTCTACTTCGGTTACACGCACTGCCCGGACGTCTGCCCTGAAACGATGGCGCGTCTGATGCAGGTGCTCGCCAAGCTCGGACCGGATGCGCAACACGTGCGCATCCTGTTCATCACCGTCGACCCGGCACGCGACACACCGCAGGCGCTGCGCGACTACGTCGGCGCGTTCGATGCGCAACATGCGTTAGGACTGACCGGCACCGACCGGCAGATCGAGGAATTGGCGCGGCGTTATCGCGTCGCGTATCAGATGGAAAAGCGCGATCCGACCGGCAACTACGAAGTGACCCATAGTTCGGCCGTATACATCTTCGACGCGCAAGGCCACGCGCGCCTGCTTGCCACCGACCGCGACACGCCCGACGCAATCGCCGCGGATCTGCGCCGTATTATTGATGTCCGTTCCTGACGTTATATCTCGAGTACAGCCATGAAAAACAACATCAGACCGCTCGCGCTTCTATCGATATTCGCGTCTGCCTGCGCATGCGCCGGCGTGCTGACGTTCGCTGCCGTCGTGCCGGCTCACGCGGCGGGCGCCGCGCAGTCGATCGCCGTGAAAAATCCGTGGGTGCGCTGGCTGCCGGGCAATCTGCCGGCAGCGGGCTATGCGACGCTCGTCAACAACGGCGACAAGCCGATCGACCTCGTCGATATTTCAAGCGTCGACTACGGCAGCGCGATGCTGCATCAGACCGTTTCGAACGGCTCGACACAAAAGATGGTGATGGCCGACAAGCTAACCGTGCCCGCGCATGGCGAAGCGCAGATCGCGCCGGGCGGCTATCACATGATGCTCGAAGACGCGAAGCATAAGGTCGCGCCCGGCGACACCGTGCATCTGAAGCTGCACTTCTCGGATGGCGAGACGATCGATACCGCGTTCCCGGTGAAATCGCCTGCGCAGGCGAACTGAAGCGGCGCGCGCGCAGCAGTCACGCCGAACGCATCCACACGTGCGGGATGCCGTCTTCTTCGTGAACCTCCGAGATCGGCTCGAAACCGAACGCGCCGTAAAACGCCTGCAAGTGCGCTTGCGCATGCAGGCGAATCGACGTGCCGGGCCACTGCGCGTAGATATGGTCGAGCGTGCGCTCGAGCATCGCCTTGCCGAGACCCGTGCCGCGAAACGGCGCAGTGGTCAGCACGCGGCCGATGCGGATGTCCGGCTCTTGTGCCGCGCCGCTCATATCAGGCAGCAACACGCGCAGATAGCCGGCCAGCTGCGCGCCCTGCTCTGCCGGACCGTACGCGAGCAGATGCCAGGCACCCGGATCGAGTCCGTCAATATCGGTGTAAAAGCAGGTCTGCTCCATCACGAACACCGCGCTGCGCGCAGCCAGCATGTCGTAGACCTCGCGGTTGGTCAGGTCGTCGAAGGCTTTCCAGCGCCAGTCGAAGAGCGTCGTTGCAGACAACGGAGCGGGTTGGGGATCGGTCATGATGATGGGATACGTCGTGAGTAAAAATGCAAAGTCTCAGCACCAACGGTGCTATCATCGTCGGCAGAGGTAGCGCATCGCGCAACAGCCCGCACCCGCAAGGAAGTACGAGCTTGGACAAGACCTTGGACGTGATCAAGACTGAAGCGGAAATCGCAAAGCTAATCGCCGAGACCGCAAAGATCAACCTGGAACTGCGGTGGATGCCGTTTGTCTGGGCCAGTGCGCTGATGGGCGCTGCGCTCGCTGTCGTCAAGTTCATCGGGCACTAATCTCCAAGGGGCCGCCGAAAGACGGCTTTGTCACATGGAATACACCTCTCCCTCGCCAACTGATTTCCAAGGTCTCAAAAATGAGCTTGAGTACACCGGCAAACAGATGGCGGATCTGTTCGGCGTAGCCGGCGACCAGCAGTGGCGCAAATACACCGGCGGCGCAACGCCGCGCGAGATGAGTCCACAGATTCTTTTCTTCGGCGCGGCCCGCCTTGTGCTCAGCGACGAAGAATTCGAGCGGGTGCTGGCGCGCATGCGCGAGATCGGCGCGCGGATCGAACTGTAGTTTCATCCGCACGCGCGCGACAGGCATTCAGAGACCTGCAGAAAAAAGAAAAGCCCCGACGTATCGGGGCTTTTCTTTTACTGGAGGCGCGAGCCGGAGTCGAACCGGCCTACACGGCTTTGCAGGCCGCTGCATAACCGCTTTGCTATCGCGCCGTATGCGGACTGCCGAACCATCGATATTGCGCCAAC